>Ga0209979_1003050_pt1 | contig 15197 bp, 15 predicted proteins | sample AnhtaG_FD_183114 | JGI IMG/M metagenome (GOLD analysis project Ga0209979, IMG submission 183114) | Deep subsurface microbial communities from Anholt, Denmark to uncover new lineages of life (NeLLi) - Anholt_01485 metaG (SPAdes) (version 2) | ecosystem: Environmental > Aquatic > Marine > Oceanic...
CACGACCAGCTCCTCGTCCAGGCAGGCGTAGAGGTCGTAGCCGGTGGAGCCGGGCGTCGCCCGCTGGGGCAGGCGGGCCCCCGGCCGCAGGCGCTGCACGCGCAGGACGGCAGGCTCGCTCACTTGGGCCCGGCTCCGTGGCCGAGGAAGGCCATGATCTCCGCGACGACGGCCTGAGGGCGCTCCATGGGCACCAGATGGCCCGCCCCCGCTATCGCGGCCAGGTGCGCGCCCGGGATGCGCTCGGCGACGCCGCGGGCCGCCAGGGCCAGGGGGCGCTCCGTATGCTGCCCGTGGAGCACCAGGGTGGGGCAGCGGATGTCAGGCAGCACACCCCAGGTGTCCAGGGAGAGGCTGTTCTGGAAGGTCTGCGCCTCGATCTTGCCCGGGCACTTCAGTTCGAACTGGCCATCGTCCCGGCGGAGGGTGCCGTGCTCGGCGTACAGGCGCAGCACGTCGTCTCGCCAGCTGGCGAAGGTGGGCCGCTTACGGTATGAGCGGAGCAGCTCCTGCCGCGATGGCCAGACCATGCGCCGCCTGGCCGCGCCGGAGGCAAGCTCGCGGCCGCGGCGTTTGCTCTGGTCGTCCGGCAGAGATGGGAAGATGATGGGCTCGATGAGGACGGCGGTGGACACGTAGTCGGGCTCCGTGGCCGCCAGGTGGGCCGCGGTGGCGCCGCCCATGGAGTGGCCGATGGCCAGGACGCGCCTGAGCCGCAGCACGTCCAGGAAGCCCCTCAGGTCAGCCGCGAAGTGGTCCCAGGTGTAGCCGCTGGCTGGTTTGTCGCTGTCGCCGTGGCCGCGGGCGTCGTAGGCGTAGACGTGAAAGCGTCCGCTCAGCTCCTCGGCGATGGGCTCCCAGAGGCGGGCCAGGAAACCCGTGGCGTGCAGCAGCACGGCCGGCGGTCCCGCGTCGCCCCACTCCAGGTAGTGCAGGCGCAGGCTCCGCCCTTCGGCGGAGAGGCTGTCGGCCTGGACGAACCCTTCTCTAGGCGGCATCAGGCTCCGGCAGGCTAACGGGAGGTAGTCTCCTCTTGGGGCTCATCAGCCCGATTCTACGACGCGCGGGCGAGTGGGGCGAGGGGTGGTGGGGAAGGATAACGTACCGTCAATCCATGCCTTTGGTGGGAAGCGCCTTCAGGCTGGGGGAGGGGTATGCAGGCGAACGCTTCCGTCTGACGTAAGCGCTATGCTATCCTGCTGGATAGGCCAGACCGCGCACTTTAGTGCGCGGCTTGATTATAGGGGTGACAGCAAGCCGCCGACCATGCCTACCGGCAGACAGGCTTCAGTCGGCGGTATGGCAATTAGTCCGGGAGCGGATCGCTAGAAGAGGCTTGATGGGCACCATCATCGACCTGCACATCCATACCATGGTTGGCTCCATGGACAGCGACATTTCGCCCAAGCACCTGGCGGAGTCGGCCAAGGCCACGGGGCTGACCGGCGTGGGCCTCATAGAGCACATGTCTCCGTGGCCCCCCGATGAGGTCGAGCACTTTCGACGGGAGAGCGGCCTGTTCGTGTTCACAACCCGCGAGTGGTCCACCGATATGGGCCATATCGTCGTCCTCGGCCTGGACCGCGAGGTGCGGGGCATCGCCAGCGCCCGAGACCTGCATCGGGCCTGCCAGGAGAAGGGCGGCTACATGATCATCTGCCACCCGTTTCGCTACTTCCCAGGCCCCGCGAACCAGCTGTTCGGCGGCCGCCGCGACGCTCAGGAGCTCCCTCCCAAGGCCCTGGCCGAGCACCCCCTGTTCCACCTGGTGGACGCCATCGAGGTGCTCAACGGCGGCTGCGTCGAGCGGGAGAACGCTCTGGCCCAGGAGGTGGCGCGGCTGCTGGGGAAGCCCGGCGTGGCCGGCAGCGACGCCCACATGCCGGTGGAGGTGGGCCGCTACGCCACGCTGTTTGAGAAGGAGCTGGAGAGCGAAGAGGATATGCTGGCGGAGCTGCGGGCGGGCCGCTTCCAGGCGGCGCGTCGCGTCCAGCCCGGCGTGTTCGAGCCCCCGGAGCAGAGCGTCCTGTCCTAGCCTGCCTGCCGCCCGCCTGCCGGTAGGCAGGGCCGGCAGGCTCAGCGGCGCCGGAAGAAGCCTGTCACCTGGTCCCACACGGAGCGGCCGCGGCCGCCGCCCTTCAGGCGCTCCAGGAAGCCGTCCCAGGCCGCCTCCGCCGAGGCCGCCCGTGATAGCCCCTGGATCCGCTCCTCGATGATGTCCCGCACGCGGCCCGCCTCGCCGGCGTCCAGCCAGAAGCCGTGCTCGTCCTCGCAGGTGTCCAGCTCTAAGTCGTAGGCGCGGTAGTTGAAGGCGGTCATCCCCTTGCCACACTTGGGGCAGTTCAGATCACTCTCCATTTTGGCGTACCGGATGGTGGCCCGCCTCTGCTCCGCTGTGGAGGGGACGGTCGTCTCCAGCTCGTCGAGCTCGTGGTGGTCCAGCCAGCGGCCGTTGCAGGAGGGGCAGTGGTCCACTTCGATGCCGTGATGGTGCTCGATGATGAGATCGACGTTGCAGCGGGGGCACTTCATGGCGGCTCGCTCCCTTCTGCCTGAAGATACGCGTCTAGAGTAGCACAGGGATGGTACGGCGGCATCAAGTCCACGTGGGGCCTGCAATCTAGTGCTGCCGCCCCAGCGCCGCGCCGTGCCTGCCGGCAGGCAGGTTCAGCGACCCCGAGCGATAGCCCGCCAGGTCCAGTGTGACGTACAGGTAGCCCAGCGCCTTCAGGCGCTCCACCACCTCCGCGCGACGGGCGATGAGCAGCTCCAGCCCCGCCTCGTCCGTCTCAATGCGGGCCACGTCCTCGTGGTGGCGGACGCGGAGCTGTCGCAGCCCCAGGGAGCGCAGGTAGGCCTCCGCATCGCCGATGCGGCCCAGCGCCTCGACGGTCACCGGCGTGCCGTAGGGGATGCGGGAGGAGAGGCAGGCCATGGCCGGCTTGTCCCACGTGGGCAGGCCCCGCTCCCGCGACAGGGCGCGGATATCGTCCTTGGTCAGGCCGGCCTCCACCAGCGGGCTGCGGACGCCGTGCTCGGCGCCGGCGCGACGGCCGGGCCGGAAGTCGCCGGTATCGTCCAGGTTGCAGCCGTCGGCAACGTAGTCGAAGCCGCGCTCCCGCGTCATCGCCGTCAGGCGGCCGTACAGCTCGTCCTTGCAGTGGAAGCAGCGGTCGGGGCTGTTGGCCACGTAGTTCGGGTCGTCCATCTCCCGCGTCTCGATAAGCTCGTGGGCGATGCCGATGTGGCGCGCCAGCTCCCTGGCCTCCTCCACCTCCGACGCCGGTATGGAGGGCGAGACGCCGGTTATCGCCAGGGCGCGATCATCGAGGACATCGTGGGCCGCGGCGGCGACGAAGGTGGAGTCCACGCCGCCGGAGTAGGCGACGATGACGGAGCCCATGTCGCTCAGGATCTGCCGCAGCCGCTCCAGCCCTGCGGGTCTCCGCTTCTCGTCCATCCTTGGCTCCATCTCCAGTCGGCGTGCCTCAGCAACTGTCAATGGTAGCACGCACAGCAGCGACGAGCAGCGTTAGGCCGGTCGCAGCAGCGACCAGGAACACGCGCTCGCCAATAGGTTGGATGGAGAGTAGCAGCCCCTAGGTGGGGGAGTTTTCAACCGGCCCAACTGGGGGTTTTACGACCGGCCGCGAGAGTTGACTCGGTCAGCCGCTCCTCCCAACGGATCGCTATTACTCAGCCTTCGTCTAACCTCGCCTGTCAGGAGGCCGTCTTGGGCCGTGTCGAGAGGACCAAGCCATTTGGGGCTGCGCTGGTTGCGGTGTGAGGATCGGGAGCCATCAAGGGCTACTCAGATGGTCAAATCTGCGCTCGAGAACCTCAAGCGTCTCGTTTCGCGCTGGCATCTGTCGAACTACTGGCAGGCCGGTCGGGTTCGTCGGCGATGCCTGCTAGGCGCTTGGCCAGCTCCATCTTCTCGGCCAGATTTGCCTGACGGTAGATAGCGATCCTCTGCGCCTGAGGCGAGCCTGCCCCATGCATGCACTCCACCAGCGTGGAACACCCTGTGATATTCTCGATGAGACGAAACACTCGGATCCTGGTCTCGGTGGGGAACTCAGCCGCACCCCGCAAGTACTTCTGCATGTACGGGCCCACAACAGGATGGCGCAGGTCCTTCTCGGAGGGCAGAGTCCCGAGCAGGCCTCCTCCTATGTCGTGGGCTAGGCGGCATATCTCGTAGACGAAGCGGGTCGTGTTGAGCTTGGCGGTGTTGGCCAGTAGCGGGTCCACGTAGCAAGAGCCAGAGGGCGTCATCTGGCCCTCGCTGGAGCAAGCCAGGGAGCAGTTATGGAGGGTTTCGGTGAGGTGCGTCATTTCGACCAACTTGTCGCGAATGTGAGCAGCGTCCGCTACCCCGTTGTAGCGAGCAATGAGAGCCGCCGCTCCGATGAGCACGTCGGCCACGCCGACCTTGCACCCTCCGTAGTTTTGGCGGTGATAGGAGGCGAACATCTCCACCAGAGGGCGGGCAAACTCATACTCTCCACACATGAACACCCGCTCCCAGGGCACGAAGACGTCGTCAAACACTATCATCGCCTCGCCGCCCACGAAGGCGAAGCGGGGATTGCCCTGGTCTATCTCCCCTCCCAGCTTCCGCTCGTCGTTGGTCTGCCGTCCGAAAATGAAGGTAAGCCCCGGCGTGTCGGCGGGCACAGCGAAAGAGACGGCGTAGTCCCTGTCTTCCTCTCCTAAGGCAGTAGTGGGCATGACCAGAATCTCGTGGGAGTTGACGCCGCCCGTCTGGTGCACCTTGGCCCCTCGCACGACGATGCCGCCTTCTCTGCGCTCTACGATCCGAAGGTAGAGATCCGGATCCTCCTGCTTGCTGGGAGCGAGGGCGCGGTTGCCCTTGGGGTCAGTCATCGCCCCGTCGACCATGAGATCCCTGTCCTGAACGTAAGCCACGAAGGCCCGCAAGCGGCCATGATATTGGGTTTGACGCTCCTCATCGATGAGGTAGGTGATGTTATAGAGGGCATTGAAGCCATCGAAACCGACGCATCTTTGGAAGCAGCTGCCGGTCTCCCGCCCTAGAACCCTCATCATCTTCACCTTACGCACCAAGTCGTCAGGGCTTTGGTGGATGTGGGTGAAACGATTTATTCGCCGTCCGCTAAGGTGGGAGGTGGCGGTGGTTAGGTCCTGGTAGCGCGGGTCATGGGCCAGGTCATAGGTCATAGCCGCCGCGTTGACGTGCGGCCTCGTGAGAGGATGATCCGCTACGTTATCGATCTTGTCTCCAAAGGCATAAACGTCGCGCTTTAGCTTGCGTAGGCTTTCCCGATACTCGTTTCCATTCATCATCGCCGCACCTCCTAGCCTATCCCTCTCGCAGCACGATCCCTGCCTGCAGCCTCCACTTATAGATTTTAGTGTCCTATGGCCGCAAGGGAAACGATGTCAATTAGAAGGGATGTCTCGGAGAGTACGCTACTCGTTGCGGTCTTCTTGTTCCATTAGAGCCAGCCTGGTGTAGTAATCCGGCAACTCATTCAGGTGCGCCAGAGCTATCTTCCCGGTCAGCAGCGGGTCGTCATGAGTGACGTCGGTGGCAGGATCCTGAGTGCCGTGCTCAAGCTCGACCTCGAGGCCGATCCTGAACTGCTCGATATTGAACTTGCTCTTGCTCCAATCGATGCCGATAGCTTCGCCGATCTTCTTGGCCTCTTCGGTCGAAAACCGCTTGAACTGGCTCATCGGCATCCCCTTTCCGGAGAGAGTCCGCGGAGTGTTTTAGGGCGTGATGGCGATCTTCAGCACGCCCTCTTGCTTGGAGCGGAACAGATCGTACGCCTTGGGGGTATCGGCCAGCTTCATACGGTGGGTGAACAGCGGGCTCAGGTCGATGTTCCCGTGCTGCAACACGGCCAGGAGGTGCTCCATACGATGCCGTCCCGAGGGGCAGAAGGTGGTCACGATCTTGCGGTGGTAGAACGAGGGCGCGCCGAAGATGGGGATAGTGAGCTGCGGCGTGGGGCCATAGAGGCCGATGGACGACGCGGTGCCGCCGCGGCGGACGACCTTTGTGCAGGCCTCGAAGGTGGCCTGGGTGCCTACGGCTTCCACGGCGACGTCCACCCCTTCGTTACTGGTCAGGGCCAGGATCTCGGCCACCGGGTCCTTCTCCTTGGCGTTGATGACGACGTTGGCGCTGAGCTTCTTGGACATCTCCAGGCGCTCGGGGACGGTGTCCACGGCGATGATGAGGCCGCAGCCGCGGGCGCGGGCGCCGGCGGTGGCGCACAGGCCCAGGGGTCCCTGGCCGAAGATGGCCACGGAGTCACCGAAGCCGGCGTCGGCGCGATCTATGGCCCCGAAGCCGGTGGACATAATGTCCGTGACCAGGACGGCGACCTCATCGGAGACGCCGTCAGGCACCTTGGCCACGTTTACCTCGGCGAATCGGACGAGGTAGTACTCGCTCTGGCAGCCGAACAGGAGGCGGCCCAGTTGGCCGCCGGTGCCAGTGCACATGGAGAAGTCCCCGTGCAGGCACTCGGTGCAGTTGCCGCAGCCAAGAAAGGAGGCAGAGATGACGCGGTCGCCGGACTGGAGGCGAGTGACCCCCGGCCCGACGATGTGGACAGTGCCCACGCTCTCGTGGCCCATGGGCAGGCCTTCCGGCCAAAGGGTGCCAGGGAACGCGCCTTCAAGCATCTCATTAGGGAACTCGTCCAGGAAATGTATGTCCGTCCCGCAGACGGTGGCCATGGACATCTTGATGACGATCTCGCCTTCGGCGGGCTCCGGGATGGGAACGTCCAGCATCTCTACCTTGCCGAGGGCGGTCTTGATGCTGGCTTGCACAGGTAACCTCCTGTGATTCGGGTGGCCGCGCCAATGACAGCATAGCAGTCGGCCTGCGTCAAGGGGGACGGGCTCTCGTTGACCGGCGGGCCGGATTGGGCTAATCTGGAGCGTGGCCAAAGGAGAACGCCATGGCAAAGCGGCCCAAAGTAGAACTGAACGTCAGCCCCCGCCCAGTCCTGGGCAAGAAGGTGAAGCGCCTGCGGCGTGAGGGGATCATCCCCGCCAACGTCTACGGGCGCGCCCTGGACTCGGTGGCCATTCAGGTGGCCAGGGACGACCTGGTGCGCGTCGTCCGCAGCGCCGGCCGGAACGAGATCATCTACCTGCGCCTGGACGGCGAGGAGCCCCGCCCTACCTTTGTGCGCCAGATCCAGCGCAATCCGGTGACGGACGCTATCCTGCACGTGGACTTCTACCAGATATCGCTTGCGGAGAAGGTTCGCATCGAGGTGCCCCTGTCCCTGGTGGGTACCGCCCCCGCTGAGCAGGCCTACGGGGGCACCCTGTTGCACAGCCTGGACAGTATCACGGTAGAGGGCCTTCCCACCGATATCCCCTCCGTCATTGAGGTGGAGGTGTCCAGCCTGGAGGAGATCGATGCGGCCATCCACGTGGGAGAGCTCGACGTGCCCGACGAGGTGACCGTCCTTACCGATCCCGAGGTGGTGGTGGCGAAGATCGCCCCGCCGCACGTGGAGAAGGAGGTCGAGGAAGAAGAGGTCGTGGCGGCAGAGGAGGAGGCAGAGGAGGAGGCCGCCGCCGAAGGCGGCAAGGAGGGCGAAGGCTAGCGCTTTCGCGCCGTGGACCCGGTGGGGAGAGCAGACGCTCTCCCCACTTTCGCTATGAGCCCAGCCTGCGGCCGATGAAGTCCCGCGTCCCCCGCAGGAACTCGGCCGCGGCCAGCCGGCGTCGTCCCTGCCGCTGGACCGACAGCACCGCCAGTACCCCGTCCCCCGTCTGCACGCCGAACGCCCCTCGGTCGGCCTGGGGTGGAAGCCCGGCCTGCTGTTCCTCTCTCAGGGCCACCACCGTCCCGGGGGACGCTCCCCCGCCCGGCAGGGGCCAGGCCTCCCAGATGTGCAGCAGTTCGCCGTCCAGAGTCGTGTAGGCGCCCGGCCAGGGGCTGTAGGCCCGCACCTGACGCCAGATGCGCACCGCCGGCAGGGACCAGTCGATGGCGCCGTGCTCCTTCTTCAGCAGGGGCGACTTGGTGGCCAGCGAATGGTCTTGTGGCTGCGGATCGATCTCATCTTGCAGCCACCGTGAGAGCGTCTCCGCCAGCAGGTCGGCGGCAAGGGGAGTGAGCTTCTCCGTCAGCGTGCCGGCCGTATCCCAGTCCTCGATGGGAAGGGAGCGTTGGGCTAGGACGGGCCCGCTGTCCATGCCGGGGTCCATGAGGATGATGGTGACCCCCGTCTCACGGTCGCCAGCGAGGATGGCGGCGGGGATGGGGGAGGCGCCGCGGTGCCGGGGCAGGAGGGAGGGATGGACGTTGAGGACACCCTTGAGTGGTATCGCCAGCACTTCCTGGTGCAGGATCTGGCCGTAGGCCACCCCCACGCCCACCTCGGGGTGCAGGGAGGCGAGCTCGGCCAGCGCTGAGGGGTCGCGCAGGCTCTCCGGCTGGCGCACAGGCAGGCCCATCGCCAGGGCCGCGGTCTTGACGGGCGGAGGGGTGAGACGGCGGCCGCGTCCGGCAGGCCGGTCCGGCTGAGTATAGACCGCCGCTATGTCATACCCCTCGTCCGCGAGCCGGCGCAGAGAGGGGACGGCGAAGGCCGGTGTGCCCAGAAAGACGATGGCCATGACGGTCCGCTCGCCGATTCTAGCACGCGCCGCCTCCGTAACGCGATACGAACTACGAGCGTTATAACTGGCGGTGTCTGTACGAATGGCCGGTGCGCGCTCCCTCTGGCCGCTCATGGCTCTGCTGGCCGTGGCGGCGGTGTTCCTGGGCCTGGCCTGCAACGGCGGCGGTGACACGGAGCCGACCATCGTCATCACCTTCGCCTCCCCCACCCCTGCGCCAACACCCACGCCGACCGCCACCCCCACGCCGACCCCCACCCCTACGCCGACGCCGGGCCCCGAGGTTTGCGGCGTTAACCCGGACCCCGCGCCCGCGAGCGTCCTCCAGGTCCAGGAGCCGCAGCCAAGCGAGCGGGTGAAGAACCCGTTCCACGTGCGGGGCTGGGGCTCGGAGATCGGCTTCGAGGATAGAGGCGTCGTCGTGGCGCTGGTGGATGTCCAAGGGAGCCCGCTGCCGCCGCTGGATGTGCCCCCGCAACCGCGGGCAAGCAGGGTAGCTCCGCCCGGGCTGGAGGTGACGGAGTTCACCCGTCCCTTCGGCGTGGATATTCTGGTGTCCGGGTTGGAGACCGCCGCCCCCTACTGCCTCTGGGTGTTCTTGGAGACGACGGAGGAGGGCATCGCCAAACAGGTGGTGCAGGTGCCTCTGATCGTTACCCCCTAGAGTCAACTCCGGACGACCACCGGCTCCCCTACGTCGATGCCTAGTTCGGCGGCGGCGCTGCCTCCCGTCAGGGCGATCTCCAGGAAGCCGGAACTGCCCACCAGCGCTGTCAGCCCCTGACCGCTGGCGTAGGCACGCTGGAGCCCCGCGATCCGCCGGCCGCTCACCTCCACCGTGAGCCTCGGCGAGGCCAGGTCCTCGCCGCGGACATCGGTGATGAGGTTGCCGAAGACGTCGATGTGGACGATCCGTCCCCTCCGGAAGCCGTCGGGCTCCCTCCGCGCCCGGAACGGCGGCAGGGCGACCACCTCGTCGACCGGCTCGCCCAGGTCTGACAGCGGCACGCCCAGGGAGAGATGCGCCGCCGCCGGCGCGAAGATGTCGCGGCCGTGGAACGTATCGCTGACGGGTTGCCGGTGGTAGCGGGGATCGCTCAGGGCCACGCCGGAGGAGCCCTCCGGGAGACGCACCCGTCCGCTGGCCTCGCCTGCCCGGCTTCGGATCTCGTCAGGCAGGGCCGCGGAGAGGATGCCGTTGTCTGGCCCCACGAATGTCCCGCTGGGTGTCCGAAGGGCGATGGCCCGGCGCCGGGTGCCCACTCCGGGGTCTACGACGGCCACGTGGATGCTGCCGACCGGGAAGTGGGGGAGCGACGCCTCCAGCAGGAACGCCCCCTGCTCGATCCGCTGCGGCCTCACCGCGTGGCTCACGTCGACGATGACGGCCTGCGGGTTCACGGAGAGGATGACGCCCTTCATGGAGGCTACGTAGGGGTCGGCCAGGCCGAAGTCGGTGGTCAGGGTGATGACGGGCTGTTGCGGCACGGCCTTGCTAATCGCCGATCAGTTCTTCGCTTTCGCCCACCGTCCACTGGGTGACGTTGGCGAAGCGGGAGGACGGCTGGAACAGGGTGCCCAGCTCTACGTTTTGGATCTTCTCGGCCACGAAGTAGGTGAACACGGGGTAATAGAGGAGGACGCTGGGCACGTCTTCCTGGAACTTCTGCTGGAACGTGTAGTACAGGGTCCGACGCTTGTCCCGGTCCGTCGTCTGCCGGGCCTCCTCGATCACCCTGTCCACGTCCTCGTTCTGATAGCTGGCGATGTTCCCGGCGTCGGGGGGCTCGACCTGTGAGCTGTGCCACGCGGGGTAAGGGTCGGGATCGGGGCCGGGGTCCCAGCCGAAGATAGCTGCCTGGTACTGGTGAGGGACGAGGAACTCCTGCACCAGGTCTCCTGAGTCCTGGGGAGCGACGGTCACCTGGATGCCCACCTCAGCCAGTTGGTCGGCGATCTCTTGGGCCAGGGCTATGCGCAGGGGGTCCTGGTCTGTCATCAGGGATATGCGCAGCTCCATCCCTTCCTTCTGGCGGACGCCGCTATCCGTCGTCTTCCAGCCGGCTTCGTCCAGGAGGTTGCTGGCTTTCTTCAGGTCGCGCGGCTGGGGCTCCAGCTCGGGGTTGTAGGCCCAGGTGCCCGGCACCATGGGGGAGTCGGCGCGGACGGCGCGGCCGCCCAGCAGCTTGCCGATGATATCGTCCACGTTGATGCTGAGGGCCACGGCCTGGCGCAGGGCCTTATCGTCGAAGGGCGGCTGGCTGTTGTTCAGGAAGAGGACGGTGTAGGCGCTGCGGTTGGCGGTGTAGGCCCGCAGGCCCGGTGTGGAGGTGAGGAGGTCGAAGTCTTCCTGGCTGGCGCCGGGCCCCAGCAGGAGCCCCTGCACCTCGCCGCGGCTGAGGGCGGCCGCGGCGGTGGAGGGGTCGGGGTAGAAGCGGAGTTCGACCTCGTCTAGGGCCGGCGGTTCGCCGTTGGAGGTGGGCTCAATCTCGTCTAGGGCTAGCGGTTCGCCGTAGTAGTTGGGGTTGGCCCGCAGGATCGCCTTGGTCTGGTCCAGTTGCGCCAGGCGGAACGGCCCTGTGCCCACCGGGGTCTGATTGAAGGGGCTGTCGGCGATGGTGGCCCCGGTGGTCCCTTGCAGGACGTGCTTGGGCAGGAGGCCGATGGTGGTGTGGGCGAGGAAGGGGGCGAACGGCTCCGGCAGCTCGCACAGGAGGGTGAACTCGTCGGGGGCGCTGCAGGAGACCTGGCGCCAGAATCGCCCCAGGTTTGGGTCACTGGGCAGGTCGGGATCGGCCAGGAGCTCGTATGTGAAGACTGCGTCCTCGGCGGTGAAGGCGACGCCGTCGTCCCAGCTGACATCGCGGCGGAGCTTGAAGGTGTAGGTCAGCCCATCTTCGCTGATCTCCCAGGACTCGGCCAGATCGGGGAGGACCTCGCCCTCAGGGCCCAGGCGGGTGAGGCCGGAGAACACCAGCGCTGCCAGGTCGCGGTCGGTGTCGTTGAGGGGCGCGAACAGCGGGTTCACCCGGGCCGGGGAGCCGACGATCGCCTCCACGTAGCGCTGGTCGCTGTCGTTCCCGTCGGACGAGTCCAGGGCGCTGGCGAGGATGAACCAGAGCACCGCTATGGCGATGACCCCCACGAGCAGGGCAACAAGCAGGGGCCATTGCGGGCGCGGGACGCGTCGATGGCTCATGAATTGAGATGAGAGGGCAGGTTAACGGGTCACCACGCTGACGGCAGAGACAGTCAGGAAGACGACTACCAGCACGATCGTCAGCTGGAACAGCGTCTTCTCGATGCCGCGGCGGGTGTGCACGAAGGACCCGCTCTGCAGGCCACCTACACCCTCGCCTTTGACCTGGAGCAGGATGATGGCGATGAGAGCTATAGAGATGAATATCTCGCCGATGGCGAGGTAGTCCGTCAGTTCCACTTCCAGCCCCTGGCTTCCTCGGTGCTATGCCTCTAGCGCGCCCACCAGCTTCTTCTCCGCCTCCGGGGCCGGCGGCGGCTGGCCGCGGTCGTAGTAGAGGCGCATCAGCGTCTGGGCCAGCTTCTTAGAGTCGTGGTGGTAACGGTTCCTCTCGCTGACCACGTCTGCCGCTACCAATCGTATCCCATTTTCCAGCAGGGAGTCCACCGTGACCGGCTGGGAGCGGTCGGCGTTGGGCAGCGTGCCGCTTAGATTGTCGTTGACCACCACGCGGTGCAGGAAGTGGCCGCCAGTGTGCTTCTCGATGGCGGTGACGTGGTCTGAGAGGCTGAAGCCGTCGGTCTCGCCGGGCTGGGTGGCGACGTTGCAGACGTACACCTTGAGGGCTGGCGAGGCGACGAAGGCCCGCCGGACGCCTTCCACCAGCAGGTTGGGCAGCACGCTGGTGTACAGGCTGCCGGGCCCCAGGATGATCATGTCCGCCTCCAGGATGGAGCGCACCGTCTCCGGATGGGCGGGCGGGTCCTCCGGCAGGAGGAAGACCTCCTTGATGCGGCCCTTGGCCTTCGTCTCGCTGATACTGGACTCGCCGTGGATAGTGCGGGCGTCGTCCGTCTTGGCGCAGAGGGTGACGTTGGCCAGGGTGGAGGGGATGATCTGGCCGCGCACCGCCAGCACGCGGCTGGTCTGGCGGATGGCGTCTTCGAAGTTACCGACGACGCCGGACATGGCGATGATGAACAGGTTCCCGAAGGAGTGCCCGGCCAGCCCGGAGCCGTCCGAGAAGCGGTACTGGAAGAGGCTGGTCATCAGCGGCTCGGCGTCGGCCAGGGCGGCGATGCAGTTGCGCACGTCGCCCGGCGGCAGGGTGCCCAGCTCGCGGCGCAGGCGACCGGAGCTGCCGCCGTCGTCGGCCACGGTGACGATAGCGGTGAGGTTGGTAGTGTACTCCTTCAGCCCCCGCAGGAGGGTGGACAGGCCGGTGCCGCCGCCGATGGCCACGATCTTTGGGCCCCGACGCAGGGCCCGCTGGTTGTAGATCATGCTGACGATGCTCTCGTTGCCGTTGCGGTTGGGCATCACCGCGGAGACGATGGAGTGGTTCAGCTTCCAGACGGAGTAGAGAATGAGCCACCCGGCGGAGAACATGAACATGCCGCCGCGCACGTAGCGGGGGATGAACTGCAAAGTCAGGTAGTAGACGAAGCCCGGGAAGGTAAAGCCGGAGATGTAAGCCTCCCGCAGGATATAGGCGAGGCCGAAGGTCATAATCGCCACGCCCACGATCATCAGGGCAAGCCATCGCTTGATGTGCATGCCCAGGTAGAACCACTTCAGGAAGTCGGTGTTGAGTAGGCGTCTCATAGTCCCATACTGATAACGTCGTTCCCCTGGAAATGTTTACGGGTGGTCACCCAGTTTCTCCCGCAGCAGTTGGTGGACGATGCCGGGATTGGCGCGGCCCCGCGTCTCCCGCATGACCTGGCCCACCAGGAACTTCAGCGCCTCCTCCTTGCCCTGGCGGTAATCATCGGCGGCTTTGCTGTGCTCCTCCAGGACGCGCTCCACCGCTGCCGCGATCTCGTCGCTGGCCGTGATCTGGACGAGGCCGGCCTTCTCCACGATCTCCTTGGGCTGGCGGCCCGTCTCGAACATCTCCTCGAACACGCTCTTGGCGGTCTTGCCGCTGATGGTGCCGTCGTCCTGGAGGTCGATGAGCTCCGAGAGGGCGTCCGGGGTGATCTTGACCTCGGTGATCTCCATGTTGCGGGCGTTGAGCAGGCCGGCCATCTCGCTGTTGATCCAGTTGGCGACGGTCTTGGCCCGCTTGGGGCGCTTGGCTTGTGGGACCAGGGCCACCGCGGCCTCGAAGAACTCCGCCTTGGGGCGTGTTTCGCAGAGTAGGGACGCGTCGTACTCGGAAAGCCCGTATTCGGCCTGAAAGCGGGCCCGCTTGGCGTCTGGCAGCTCTGGCATGCGGGCACGGATCTCGTCGACCCACTGGCGGCTGACGGCGAGGGGGGGCAGGTCCGGCTCCGGGAAGTAGCGGTAGTCGTGGGCGTACTCCTTGCTGCGTTGCGAGACGGTGCGGCCGCTGTCCTCGCGCCAGCCGCGGGTCTCCTGGACGATGCGACCGCCGGAGTCCAGCACCTCGATCTGGCGGTTCACCTCGTACTTGATGCCGTCGTAGACGTGGCGGAAGCTGTTGATGTTCTTCAGCTCTACCTTGACTCCGAACTCTGGCTGGGCGAGGGGGCGGACGCTGACGTTGGGCTCGCAGCGCATGTTTCCCTCTTCCATGTTGGCGCGGCTGGCGCCGATGTAGCGGAGGATCTGGCGGAGCTTGACCAGGTAGGCCCGGGTCTCCTCCGGCGACCGCATGTCCGGCTCCGACACGATCTCCATGAGGGGTATACCGGAGCGGTTGACATCGACCAGGCTGTAGGTCTCGCCAGTGGGGTCCGTGAGGTGCGTGAGCTTGGCGGTGTCCTCCTCTAGATGGACGCGGGTGATGCCGATCCGCTTCGTTCGGCCGTCGACGTCGATCTCCAGCCAACCGTTGCGGCAGAGGGGGAGGTCGTACTCGGAGATCTGGTAGCCCTTCATCAGGTCCGGGTAGTGGTAGTTCTTGCGGTCGAACTTGGCCTGCTCCGGGATCTCACAGTTGAGGGCCAGGCCGGTCATGATGGTCATCTCCACCGCCCGCTTGTTGATGACGGGCAGGACACCGGGCATGGCCAAGCAGACCGGACAGACGTGACTGTTGGGGGACGAGTCCAGGGATGGGAGGGGGCAGGAGCAGAACATCTTGCTGCCTGTGAGCAGCTGAGCGTGGACCTCCAGGCCAATGATCGTCTCGTAGTGGACGGCGGCGGTGGTCATAAGTCAGGGAGAGTATATCAGCGGCCGGCGCGTGTGGACAAGGTAACAGGCGGCCAGGTTGACAGTCTGCGCGGCGAGCGCTGCATCAAGGATGGTGGTGCCGGGGGTGGGGATCGAACCCACAATCCGCCTAAGGCGGAAGCGGATTTTAAGTCCGCCGCGTTTACCAGTTCCGCCACCCCGGCACGCCTGATGAGCCGAAGGATGTTTTCAGGACCTCTCGGCCGAA
>Ga0209979_1003051_pt1 | contig 15195 bp, 15 predicted proteins | sample AnhtaG_FD_183114 | JGI IMG/M metagenome (GOLD analysis project Ga0209979, IMG submission 183114) | Deep subsurface microbial communities from Anholt, Denmark to uncover new lineages of life (NeLLi) - Anholt_01485 metaG (SPAdes) (version 2) | ecosystem: Environmental > Aquatic > Marine > Oceanic...
TGGATGTCGTCAGCGTTTTTCGGGCTTTTTCGGCCATTTTCTGCTGCTGCCGACCCATAGTTCACGTGCTACAATGAGGCACCGTGAACTATCCCATCTGGGAGCTTCCTTTCATCGGCGGCGGCCTCCTGATAGCCGCGGTGGCCGTTGTCCACGTCTTCATTGCCCACTTCGCTGTCGGCGGGAGCCTCTTCCTGGTCCTGACGGAGATGAAGGGGTACCGCGAGGGAGACCGGCGCATCGTCGACTACGTCCGCTTCCACACCACGTTCCTCATCCTTATCACCCTGGTCTTCGGCGCCCTCACCGGCGTGGGCATCTGGTTCACCATTGGCCTCGTTCAGCCTGCCGGAACGTCCACCCTCATCCACACCTTCGTCTGGGTCTGGGCCATCGAGTGGGTGTTCTTCGCGGTGGAGATCGCAGCGGCCTTCGTCTACTTCTACGGCTGGGACAGACTGGACCGCCGCACTCACCTCACGGTGGGCTGGATCTACTTCGGTGCCGCCTGGATAAGCCTGGCCATCATCACCGGCATCCTCAGCTTCATGCTGACGCCGGGCGACTGGATAGAGACGGGCGAGATCAGGGATGGCTTCTTCAACCCCACCTTCCTGCCGTCGGTGTTCCTGCGGACGTGCGTGGCTATAGCGCTGGCCGGCCTGTATGCCCTGGTCACGGCGTCGCTGCTCAAGCAGGAAGACCTGCGGGCCAACATGATCCGCTATTCGGCCCGCTGGCTGGTGCCAGCCTTTCTTCTCATGCCCATCGGCGGAATCTGGTACTTCCTGGAGGTGCCTGAACTGGCGCGCGACCTGATCATGGGTGCCACGCCGTTGGTGCTCGTCTTCACCCTCCTGAGTATCGGCCTATCGGGCCTGATTTTCGCCTTCGCCTTCCTGGGCGGTCACGTTCAGCCAGCGCGGTTTTCCCTGATCAGCGCCCTGGTCATTCTTGGCATGGGCCTCGCTGTCACCGGCACCTCCGAGTGGGTGCGCGAGGCCGTGCGCAAGCCCTACATCATCTACAACTACATGTACTCCAACTCGATCCGAGTGGAAGACGCGGCGAAGGTGAAGCGGGAAGGGGTGCTGGCCAACAGCAAATGGGCGGCGGTGGAGACTGTCACCGCCGAGAACAGACAGGAGGCGGGCGAGGAGGTGTTCAAGCTACTCTGCTCGGCCTGCCATACCAAGGACGGCTACAACGCCGTACGACCGCTGGTGCAGGACTGGCCGGAGGACTTCATCCACCAGCAGCTGGCACAACTGGACGTGCTCAAACCGATCATGCCACCCTTCCTGGGCAACGAAGAGGAGCGGGCTGCCCTGGCGGCTTGGCTGGCCAGCCTTGACGGAGAGAGCGAAGAGCAATGATCCCCGACCCCGATCCCATCGCCCTGCCAGCGCCGGTCGAGTTGCTGACGCCTCTGCTGGTGCTCACGTTCACTCTGCACATCCTGGCGATGAACGTGACGCTAGGGGGCACCGTCATCGCCGCTGTAAGCGATCTGCTGGGCCGCCGAAATGGCAACGGCCACTATCGCCGGCTGGCCAAGCACCTGATGGCCATGATGCCGGTAACGCTCGCTGCCACCATCACCCTGGGCGTGGCCCCTCTGCTCTTCATCCAGACGCTGTACGGCCAGCTCTTCTACACCTCCTCCATACTGATGGCCTGGCCCTGGTTCGCAGTGGTGCCCCTGCTCATCGTCGCCTACTACGGGATCTACCTCTACGCCCTCCAGGGCGAACGGCTGGGCGAGGCGCGCATCTGGGTGGGTGTGGGAAGCGCTCTTCTGCTGATCGTGGTCGCCTTCCTGTATGTGAACAACCTGACCCTTATGTTGACGCCGGATCGGTGGCAGGACATCTATGCCTCCCACTCCTACGGCATATTCCTCAACGGCGCGGAAGGCACCCTCGTTCCCCGCTTCTTCCACTTCCTGCTGGCGGCACCGGCGGTGGCAGGAGCTTTCCTCATCGCCTACGCGGCCTTCATGCGGAACAAGACAGAGGAGGCCTACTGGACATGGGCCGCTCGCTACGGGGCCCGCTGGTTTGCAGGCCCCACCCTCCTCCAGCTGGCGGTGGGCCCCATCTTCCTGGTGGCTCTGCCGACGGACATCCGCGATCAGTTCATCGGCGACAACGTGGGCCGAACGTACCTCCTCTTCGCCGGCGTCGGCATCTCCATCGTGGGGCTGGTAGCTATGGCGACAGCCCTGCGCGCGCGCAACCCTCTCTGGCCGGGCCTGATAGGAGCGGTGTCGGTCATCGCCACTGTCGGTCTAATGAGCGTGGTGCGGCACGTGGTGCGCGACGAGTACCTGAAGCCCGAGTTCACCACCAGCGCCCTGGAGGTAGACAGCCAGACCGTTCTCATCGTCCTCTTCTTCGTGTTGCTGCTGGCAGGGATCGGCGTCATCGGCTACATGCTGCGGGCCGTTCTGCAAGGGGCCCGTCAGACGTAAGGGGGGTGTTCGGAGCATCAAAGCCCCCAAGCACCTGCCCGAAAAGCAGAAGGCCGCCTCTCGGCGGCCAACCGCTATGCGCGTGTGCTCTTAGGCTGGGCGGGCGCTTCGACGAACCAGCGTGGATGGTGGGCCCGCCCGTCGGCCAGGCTTAGGCGCGCGGCTTCTTCACGGTTCTCGGTGGGTGAGCTCTCTTACGCGGCCTTGACCTCGGGCTGGTAGCTTTGCCACTTCTTCTCCAACTCGGGGTCCTGGATGGTCTCCATGAGATAGTCGGCCAACTCGGATCCCTTGGCGCCGGTGGGTCGGCCGGTGACGACCAGCTTCTTCTCAAAGTTGCCGCAGATATCGAGCGCCATCTCCAGCTTCTTGCCGCGGTCGGCGAAGCCGATGTGGTTCAGCATCATAGACGCCGCCCGGATAAGGCTGCTGGGGTCGGCGTAGTCAGCGCGGCCTTCTTTGACCATGCGGGGCGCACTGCCGTGGATGGCCTCGAACATGCCATAGCGCTTGCCGATGTTGGCGCTGCCGGCAGTTCCCACTCCACCCTGGAACTCCGCCGCCTCGTCGGTCAGGATGTCGCCGTAGAGGTTGGGCAGCGCCATGACACGGAACTGCGTTCGCCTCTTGGGGTCCACCAGCTTGGCAGTCATGATGTCGATGTACCAGTCGTCCCATTCGACCTCGGGGTAGTCCTTGGCGACTTCTCGAGCCATATCGAGGAACCTGCCGTCTGTGGTCTTGACGACGTTGGCCTTGGTGACGACGGTCACCTTATTGATGCCGGTCCTCTTGGCGTAGTCGAAGGCCAGGCGGATGATCCGCTCGGCGCCCTGGGCGGTGGTCACCGTGAAGTCCATGGCCAGGTCGTCCGTGACGTTGATGCCGTTGCTTCCCAGGGCGTAAGCGCCCTCAGTGTTTTCGCGGAAGAACATCCAGTCGATGCCGTGCTCCGGTACCTTCACCGGCCTGACGTTGGCAAACAGGTCCAGCTCCTTCCGCATGGCCACGTTGGCGCTCTCGATGTTGGGCCAGGGGTCGCCCTTGCGCGGCGTTGTGGTGGGCGCCTTGAGGATGACGTGGCACCGCTTGAGCTCCTCCAGCACATCGTCCGGAATGGCCTTGCCATGCTCGGCCCGATTCTCGATGGTCAGTCCCTCAATGGTCTTGAAGACCACCTTCCCGCTTTCCAGTTCTGGCTTGAGCAGGAACTCGAGAATCCTCTGTGTTTGCTGACAGATGTAGGGGCCAATGCCGTCTCCCCAGCACACGCCGATGATGATGGGTTTGACCTTCTCGTAGTCGACCCAGTCTTCGGCCTTCTTCATCCGCTCGATCCGCTCCAGCTGCGCTTCGATCAGCTTTGCGAAGTGCTCCTTTGCCCTTTCGAGCACCTGTGTGTCCATATGTCTCCCTCCCTAGCGCAGTAACGGCCAAAGCCAGGCGGCGAGGCACAGACCCTGACCGCCAGAGCCAGTCTAGACGATACGCTAGCTAGGGGCAACCTCTGGGCTGAGCGCTTACCGCCTCAGACCACCTTCGATCACCACATCGACCAGAGAGGGCTCGCCCGAATGCAAAGCCGAACGCAGGGCGGGGCCGAGCTCCTCCGGCCTCTCCACCCGCTGGCCACGGATGCCAAAGGCCTGGGCGATCTGGGCGAAGTCGAGGACGGGATCCACCAGGTCCATGCCGATGAACTTGCGCCCGGCCATGGCCTCGCCGAGGTAGTGGAGCATGTTGAGCTTGAGGATGCGATAGCTCTGATTGTTGCAGATGACGTAGGTCACAGGAATGCGATAGTGAGCGGCGGTCCACAAGGCCTGGATGGTGTAGAGGGCAGCTCCGTCGCCGACCACGGCCAGCACGGGGCTATCGGGCCGAGCCAGCTTGACGCCCAGGGCACCGGGCAAGCCGCCGCCCAGGCCGCCGCCGGGGTAGCGGAAGTATGTCCCGGGCTGGTTGAACTTCAGATAGTGGGACAGGTGGACGGAGGCGGTGATCGCCTCGTCGTAGACGACCGTGCCCGGCTCCAGACAGTCAGCCAGCTCCTTCATTAGGCGAGGCACCGCTATGGGTGCGGCGTCCCGAGCGGAGCGAGCGGCCGCCTCGAAGGACTCCTGGGCCTGTTCCTTTTGCTGGCGGGCCGCCCGAAGGCGAACTGCGGCTGCCTGGCGAGCTGCCTCCGAGAGCTTCGAGGGCAACACCTGGAGCAGATCGCGCAGGGCCATCTGAGGGTCGGCAACAATGGCGAGGGTTGCCGGCCAGTTCTTGGCCAGCTCCCAAGGGTTGGCGTCTATCTGGATGACCTTGGTCTTGGCGGGGAATGGTGGCTCGGGCATGGAGTAGACGACGCGGAAGGCAGGCGCCCCAATGATGAGCAAGACATCGGCGGCTGCCAACTGCGTGCGCAGGCCGTGCTCGCGGATGATGTTCACCAGTCCCTGATGGAGGGGGTGATCGGTGGGGAAGGCCAGTTCGGCGGAGAAGGTGTTGTACACCTGAGCGCCGATAAGCTCCGCCAGCTGGACGGCCTCGTCGAAGGCGCCGGACAGGGCCAGGCCGTCGCCGCAGACGATTACCGGCGACTGGGCGGCGGCCAGAACGTCCGCTGCTTCCACCACTGCCTGCGGGTCGGGGCGCGTCCGCCAGCGGGAGTAGGTTGCGGGAGCGATGGCCATCTCGGCGGTTTGATCCATCACGTTCAGGGGGATGGAGATGAACACCGGCCCGCGGGGTGGCTCGGCGGCCGTCTTGAAGGCACGCCGAAGCACGGTGGGGATGTCGGCGGCGTCCTGTACCTCCACGCTCCACTTGGTGACGGGCCGCGCCATGCTCACCAGGTCGGCGGCCAACAGGACCTCCTGGATCACTCCCCTGGGCTCGTGCTGGCCGGCGTAGACCACCAGTGGTGTGCCCGTGTAGTAGGCGCTGTAGAGCATACCCATGGCGTTGCCCAAACCGGGGGCGATGTGCAGCTGAACGAAGGCGGGCCGACCCGAGGCCCAGGCGTAGGCATCGGCCATGCCCAGGGCAACCGCCTCCTGGAGGGCGAGGACATACTGAATCTGAGGGTAGTCCTGAAGGATGTCCATGAAGGGCTGCTCGCTGGTGCCGGGGTTGCCGAAGACGTACTTGACGCCCTCGGCCGCCAACTGCTCCATCAAGGCCTGCTTGCCGCTCATCTCCGCCATCGAGCCAACCTCCTTCTGCCACGTACGGCCATTATATAACCACCGGGCAGCATTCGTGGCGTATTTCCCTGGCAAAGGGCCCATGCATCGAGCCCTTCAGGCGCATCGTCCCTCCACGCTGGACGGACTTCGCGTCGACAGGATAGTATGGAGGAGCCTCATTGCCATCCGGCCCTGAATGCTTCCAAGGGAGGCCCAAGGATGTTTGATGAAACGCGTTGCGACCGATGTGGCGACTGCTTCGTGCGCTGCCTTTATGTGGACTACGATAAGGAGCGCGCCGCCTTCGAGATCGAAGAGCTTATCGCCGGGCGAGAGGCGCCCATCCTGTCGGCCTGCATCACCTGCTTCGCCTGCAACGAGTACTGCCCCACCGATGCCCGGCCGCTCGACCTCATCATGGAGCGCCAGGAGCAGTTCGGCTCCCTAAAGGTGCCGCCGCAGATGATCGCCAGCCAGGAGGCCACGTACGCCGTCACCACGGAGGTCCGGGTGCCGGAGACCAAAGGGCAGGTCCTGTCTGCCTGCGTCTTCAGCAACAGCGACCCCGAGCTGTTCGAGGGGCGGCTGTTCGAGGGGCTGCCGGCGGTGAAGGGACGGCACTTCTTCTGCTACATCCTGTTTGACCACCTGGGCGCGCCCTCGGTTACTGAGCGCCATGCCCAGACATTCGTCGATAACCTGGCCGCGGCCGGCGCCGAGGAGGTCATCCTCATCCACGACGACTGCTACGGCATGCTGGTCGATAGAGCGCCCCAGTTGGGCATCACGGTGCCTTTCCGGCCCGTCCACATTCTCGAATACCTGCGCGATTACCTTGACGCCCACCGCCAGGACATCACGCCCTTCCACCTTCGGGTGGCGTACCAGCGGCCCTGCGCCTCGCGGCTATCCCCGGCCAAAGAGGAGGCAGTGGATGCCATCCTGGAGCGGATCGGCGTGGAGCGGGTCAAGCGGCAGTACGATCGGGAGAACGCACTGTGCTGCTCCGGGATAACAATCATGAAGCCCGAAGTGGCGCCCGCCCTTCGCGCCCGCAACCTGGACGATGCCCGGGAGGCGGGGGCGGAGGGGATGTGCTATCTGTGCCCCATGTGCCGGCAGACGATGGCCCAGGATGCACAGGCGCGGGGCCTCGGCAATTATCACATTATCGAGCTCGTCCGCATGGCCCTGGGTGAGCTTCCCACCCCCACGCGGGGGAAGTGATGCCCCCTCGCGCCATTCACCTGGCACGGCTCCGGTGAGGGAAAGGGGAAACGATCATGGCTGAGCAACACGACGCCATCGTTATCGGGTCGGGCATCGGCGGGCTGACCGCCGCCGCCTTCCTGGCCAAGGGCGGCCTGCGCCCTCTCGTTCTGGAGCAGCACTTCCTAGCTGGCGGTAATGCCTCGACCTTCCGCCGCAAGAAGATGTTCGACTTCGACGTCGGCTTCCACTACATCGGCAACTGCGGCCCGGGAGAGTTCTTCCCCACCCTTCTGGAGCAGCTCGGCGTCGCCGACCGGGTGGAGTTCGTGCCCCTGAGCCGGGACAGCTTCGATACCGTGCACCTGCCCGACCTGGTCTTCCACATGCCGGCGGGATGGGAGCGCTACCGCCAGCGCCTCCAAGAGACCTTCCCCCAGGAGGCCCAGGCCATCGACCGCTACATTGACTTTGTGATGACGGCCACCGGTCGGGCGCCTGCCGCCGGGCGTCAGCCGCTGCAAAAGGTGCTGGGCAAGCGGGCGAGCCAGTGCACGCTGGCCGAGGTATTCGACGCTCTGGAGATAAGCCAGCGTCTCCGCTACGTCCTGGGCTACCTTTGTGGTATCTACGCCGCCCCACCGAGCAAGGCCTCAGCGGTCATGCACGCCAGGGTCGTCGACCACTACATAGGCGGCGCCTACTTTGTGCGCGGCGGCGGCCAGCCCATGGTGGAGGCGCTCCTGTCGGCCGTCAAGGACGGCGGCGGCGAGGTGCGCCTGCGCTCGAAGGTCGAGCGGATCATCGTGGAGGGCGGGAAGGCGGTAGGCGTAGAGCTGGCCAGCGGCGAGGAGCTGCGGGCGCCTGTCATCCTATCCAACGCCGATGCCAAGCGCACATTCCTGGAGATGGTGGGCGAGGAGAACCTCGACCCCGCCCTCGCCCAGCGAATCAAGGGCTACCGCATGGCCCTCCCCCTGTTCATCATCTACATGGTCATGGAGGTCGACCCCTCCGAACTGGACGTGCCCAGCCCCCATCTGTGCCTATTCCCGGACTACGACGTGGAAGAGCAGTTTGCCGCCTGCTACGAGGGCCGTCTCCCCGAAAGGCCCGCCGTGTTCATACCCATAGCCTCCCTCAAGGACCCGCTGAGCGAGAACATCGCTCCCAGAGGCTACACCAACCTCCAACTGATGAGCGTGGCTCCTGCCCAACCCCAGGCGTGGGGTGTCTCCGAGGGCCCGGCGAGCGCCCCGACGAGGTCGGGGTATCGCCACACGCCGCCCTACCTGGCCGCCAGGCGAGAGATGGAGGAGAGGATGCTGAGGGTGGTGGAAGAGATGATGCCGGGCTTCATTCGCAGGGTGGTCTGGCAGGAATGCGCCAGCCCCCTCACCCAGGAGCGCTTCACGCTGTCCAGCGGCGGCACCAGCTACGGCCTGGAACATTCCCTCGACCAGTCCATGACCGCTCGCGTCCCCTACCAGACGGAGGTGCCCGGCCTCTGGACGGTGGGAGCGAACACCCCATTCGGCCACGGCTACCTCGGCTGCATGATGGGCGGACGCACGGTGGCGAACATAATCCTCCAGCAAAGCCGCTGACCGCCAGCCGGCCTCTATACCGAGGCTGGCCGCCTATCTGCCTTCGGTGTATACTCGTGACGTTCGCGTCAGGTAGCACCTGTCCGCCGCCAGGGCGCATCAACGAGGGCAGGTCGGCCACAGGGAAGAGCGAGCACAAGGAGGTAAGAGATGTTCCGAACAGCCCTGACGGAGACCCTGGGGATCGAATATCCCATCATCCAGGCCGGCATGGGGGGCGTGGCCATGGCCGAGCTGACGGCGGCGGTGTCCAACGCCGGCGGCCTGGGCGTGATAGGCGGGGCCATGCTCACGGCCGATGGACTGCGCGAGGAGATCCGCAAGGTGAAGGATATGACCGACAAGCCCTTCGGCGTGGACCTCCTTCTGGCCGCAGGGATGCCCGGCCTGGCCGAGCAGATAGAGGCGGTCTACAAGGAGGGCGTGCCCGTGTTCGCCTCGGGTCTGGGGAACCCTGGCCCCTACGCGGCCGAGATGCACCGCCGCGGCATGAAGGTGCTAGCGGTGGTGGGCAACGTTCGCAACGCCCGCCGCTGCGCCGAGGGTGGCGCCGACATCATCGTCGCCCAGGGGCACGAGGGTGGCGGCCACACCGGCCGGATAGCTACCCTGGCGCTCGTGCCGCAAGTGGTGGACGCCATCAAGCCGCTGCCGGTAGCGGCAGCGGGCGGCATCGCCGATGGGCGCGGCCTGGTGGCCGCCCTCGCTCTGGGAGCCTGTGGCATCTGGGTGGGCACCCGCTTTGTGGCCACCCATGAAGCCTTTGGCCATCTCAACTATAAGAACAAGATCGTCGAGGGCAACGAGGAGGGCACGGTGGTCAGCAAGGCCTTCACCGGCAAGCCCTGCCGTGTCATTCGCAACAAGTACGCGGACGACTGGCTGGGACGAGAGGATGAGATAAAGCCCTTCCCCTTCCAGCTAATGGTGGACGGCTACAAGCTTGACGCGGCCATCGGCCGCGGCGACACCGAGATCGGTCTCATGCCGGCCGGCCAGATCTCGGGTCTCATCCACGGGCTCGATACGGCCGAGGGCGTGGTGCGCGCCTTCATCGCGGAGGCGGACGAGGTCCTGGCCCAGATGGCCGAGGCTTACCTGGGCGTCAAGGCCAGCTAAGGGGATCTGCCGGCGGAGGTTGCCATGGCCTACGAATTCCTGCTCTGCGAGAAGAAGGACAAGGTGGCGCTGGTCACCCTCAACCGGCCGGACAAGCGCAATGCCCTGTCCATCGCCCTGCGCAACGAGATCGACCAGTGCCTGGCGGAGATAGAGGAGGACGATTCCGTCAGCGTGGTGCTCATCACTGGCGCCGGCCCCTCGTTCTGCGCTGGCTTCGACAGAAACGAGTTCTTCAGCCAGGAGCCTGCTCACCTGAAGGCGCTGCTGGAGTCGACCGACCGCTTCCATCTGCGGCTGATGAACTTTCCCAAGCCCATGGTAGCGGCCATCAACGGGCCCGCCATGGGCGGCGGCCTCGACCTGGCGGTGCTGTGTGACGTGCGCATTGCCAGCGAAAGCGCCGCCTTCAGCCACCCGGAGATCAAGTTCGGCGCGCCCACTCTGTTCGGCCCCCTGGCGGAGATCATCGGCGGCGGCCTGGCCCGCGACCTCTGCCTCAGCGGCCGCCGCATCGACGCCCAGGAAGCGTACCGCGTCGGCCTGGTGAGTAGCGTGGTGCCCCTTGACCGTCTGCTGGACGAGGCCATGACCGTCGCCAACAGCATCGCCGAGGCGCCGCTGGTGACGCTCAAGCGGGTCAAGGGAATGATCATCGACCGGTACTGCTGGCGCTACGTGACCGGCGAGGACATCTTCGCCGGACTCCAGCCGCCGGGCACCTAGCACGGCGAGCCAGACGATGATCACCCCGACGCTCGAGGAGGTCCGGCGGGCCCGCGAGGTCATCGCTCCGTATTTGCGACCGACCCCCTTGCTTGCCTTCACCGCCCTCAGCCACGCCCTGGAGTGCCAGGCGTACCTCAAGTGCGAGAACCTTCAGACCGTGGGCGCCTTCAAGGTGCGCGGCGGCATCAACCTCATGGCCTCCCTCGGCGAGGACGAGCGACGACGAGGGGTGATCACCGCCTCCACCGGCAACCACGGCCAGTCCGTGGCCTATGCCGCGCAATGCTTCGGCGTACCAGCCACCATCCTGGTGCCCCGCAAGCCAAACCCCCTGAAGGTCGCATCGATGCGCCGCCTGGGCGCCCAAGTGATGGAGCACGGCCGCGATTACGACGAGGCGCGCCTGGAGGCGGAGCGCCGCGCGGCAAGCGAGGGTCTGCGCTACGTGCACGGCTCCAACGAACCCCTCCTGATCGCTGGCGTGGGCACTGTCAGCCTGGAGGTCATGGAAGAGCTAGCGGACGTGGAGGTGATCATAGTCCCGGTCGGGGGCGGCGGCGGCGCTGCCGGCCACTGCATCGTGGCCAAAGAGCTTAACCCTGCCATCCAGGTGATCGGCGTCCAGGCCGAGCGAGCACCCGCGGTCTACCGCTCCTGGCGAGAGAAGAGGATCGTCGAACTCGACTCCGCCGACACGTTCGCCGAGGGCCTGGCCACCCGCGCCGGCTACGAGTTGCCCCTGCGCATCCTGTGGGAGCGGCTGGACGATATGCTGCTGGTCAGCGAGGACGAGATGGGCCGCGCCATCCTCTATCTGCTGGAAACGACGCACCTGCTGGCGGAGCCCGCCGGCGCAGCCCCCACAGCCGCCGCATTCAAGCTGGGCGAACGGCTGGCGGGCAAGAAGGTTGTCCTCATCCTCAGCGGCGGCAACATCACGCTGGAGCAGCTACGCGCCGTCATGGACTCGGCCGCGCCCTTCTGATCCCCACACCTCTGCCGTGCCGGCGGCCGATGCGCTGCCTGGGCGCTCAGGCGAGGAACTCAGTCAGAGACACAAGCCAACTGGCGAAGATTATGGAGGCGAATGCCACGCACCAGATGCAGACCGCCTCGAGAACGAACAACTCCACGTAGGTCAGGTAGGCCGCAAAGGCGACGCCCCCTAAGGTCATGGCGAAGCATGCCACAGGGGCCCATTCCTCGGCCATGGGCAGGCGGAGCAGCCACCACAGCGCCAGGCCCAGAAGCCCGGCACAGAAGAGCGCCCCCAGGAGGGCGACCGGGATGCCGGCCAGGGTAGCGTATTCACTGGCCTGCACCGCATCGCATCCGCCGTAGCCGCCGCAGGCTACGGGTTGGTCGGCATAGTGGGCGTATGTCAGGTAGGCGCTTACGCCCATTCCCGCCAAGGCCAAGCCGGAAAAGGCACCGCAGCGCAGAAGGGGCATAGCGCCCAGTTCCCTGACACGGGTCACGGTCTCCAATCTAGCCTCCCTCCTCCTGTTGTGCTGCCAGCTGATCCTCGATGGCCGCCCGGAAAGTGTCGTAAGGCTTGGCACCCACGATCTTTGTCTGCCCGACGTAGAACGTAGGGGTGCCAGTGACCCCTCTTCGCTCGCCTTCAGCCCTGTCCGCTGCCACCTTCTCTGCGTACCTCTCCAGATCGAGGCAGACGTTGAAGGAAGCGATATCGAGGCCCAGCTCTCGCGCAAACGCCTTCAGGTTCTCGCTGGTGAAAGGGACGCGCTGGTTGAGGAAGAGCATATCGTGGTAGTCCCAGAAGCGGTTCTGCTCTGCAGCACACTCGGCCGCCTGCGCCGCCCCGATAGACTCCTGTCCCTCAAAGGCGAAGTACTTGAACACCAGCTTGGCCTTCCCCGTGGCCAGATAGTCTTCCTCTACCTGGCGCATGGTACCCAGGGCAGCCTGAGCGCAGAAGGGGCACTGGAAGTCCGAATACTCCACAATCGTCACCGGGGCGTCCGGGCTTCCCAATACGTTCCCCTGGACAGGAGCTAGACGGGGCGGGATATCCGCCAACCCGCTAGGTACGTCGTCGCCGTCCTGCCCCACAGTATTGGCGAGAACAATCACGACGACAACGGCGACGACTACTGCGCCGATGCCGGCCGCCCACCCGAGAGACCGCAGTCCCCTTCGCCTCTTACCGCGAACCTTGCCCCGCTTAGCCCGCTTGGCCATGGGCTTCCCTCCTTGCTGACTCTGATACCAAGTGCTGGCTCAACCGCCCGCAGGCCGGGGAGCGAGCAGCCGCTTCGCCCGGCCGTCGGGGGCGAAGAAGTAGCGGCTCGCCCACAAGGACACGTACACCAGGCCGACCAGCACGGGCACCTCGACCAGCGGCCCAACCACTGCCGCGAAGGCCTGACCGGACTCCAGGCCGAACACGCCGATGCTGACAGCGATGGCCAGCTCGAAGTTATTGCTGGCGGCCGTGAAGGAGAGGGTGGCCGTGTCGGCGTAGCGAAATCCCAGCCGCCAGGAGAGGATATAGGACACGCCGAACATGATCAGGAAGTAGAAGAGGAGCGGCACCGCGATCCGCAGCACGTCGAGGGGCAGGTCGACGATGTACTCGCCCTTGAGCGAGAACATGATGACGATGGTGAACAGCAGCCCGACGATGGCGGTAGGGCTGAGCTTGGGCATGAACTTGGCCTCGAACCAGTCGCGCCCCTTGGTCCGAATGAGGGAGAAGCGGGTGATGATCCCGGCCACCAGCGGCACGCCCAGGAAGATGAACACGCTACGGGCCACGTCCCACATGGAGATGTGCACGGCCTCGGCCTCTCCGCCGCCCCAGGGTATCCAAGTGGAGGCTACGCTCACAAAGAAGAAGGCATAGACCGAGTACAGGAGTATCTGGAACACAGAGTTCAGGGCCACCAGCACCGCGCAGTACTCATTGTCGCCGCGGGCCATCAGGTTCCAGATGAGCACCATAGCGATGCAGCGGGCCAGCCCGACGATGATCAGCCCTACCCGGTACTCGTCCATGTCCGGCAGGAAGATCCAGGCCAGCAGGAACATGAGCACCGGTCCGATGAGCCAGTTGAGCACCAGCGAGACGCTGAACATCTTCCAGGCGGTGGCGACCTTGGAGAGCTGCTCGTACTGGACCTTGGTGAGCACCGGGTACATCATCCACAGCAGGCCGATGGCGATGGGCAGAGAGACCGTATCGATGCGCAGGGCATCGAGAGCGTCGGCGATGTCGGGCCAGATGCGGCCTAGACCGACGCCCAGGGCCATGGTCAGGAAGATCCACAGGGGAAGGAACCGGTCGAGCAGGCCGAGCTGGCCGGCGACGCCTGCTGTTTGCGGCTGGCCAGCGGCCTCTGCTGTCATTGGTCTTCTCCGTTCAGCGCTCTTCAGCTACATGCCGGCTCGCTGCCTGCGCAGCTGCTTCAGGAACATGTTCAGGTCTCGCCTCTCCATGAAGTGAATCGCGTTCTGCGGGCACACCGACTGGCAGCGAGAGCACCCGACCGGGCAGTCGAAGGGGCGCGCCACGTCCAGCTTGCCCTCCACCGCCTCGTACACGTCGTTGGGGCAGAACTCCAGGCACTTCAGGCAGTTGTCACAGCGCTCCGGGTTGATGATAGGGAACCAGGGGATCTCCTCCCGCGGTATGCCCTGGTAAAGCTTCATGTCTCTGCCCTCACGACCCGGCGTCCTCCTCCGCCAGCACGTTGGCGATGAGGGTCATCACCTCCGAAGCCGACGGAACGCGGCCCGCACAGACCAGCTTTTCGTTCACCACCAGTCCCGGCGTAGCCACCAGGCGGTAGGCACGAAACTGCGCGGGATCCGTCACGGCCTCCACCCTGCCATCGGCACCAAGCATCGCTAGTGCCTGCTTCGTCGCGGCCTTGACCTGTTGGCAGTTGGGGCATCCCGGCCCCAGAACCTTGATGCTCAGCATCGTGCTCTCCTTTGCTTGCGTCCCGCTGACGTGCGGCCTCCCTGCCGCAGAGCGCGGCTACCAGCGGCCGATCAGGACTGTATCTCGATTTCCGGCTCCATGACGAAAGTGCCGGTGATGGAGTTTGCTACCAGGCTGTATTTGCGGGCCCATTCGAGCGCCCGCTTCAACCGCTTGCGGTCTGCCCCGCGGAGTGCAATCCGCGGCCTAAGCACTACGCGCTCGAATATCTCCGTGCGATCCAGGGCTACGACCTTCGTGCCTTCGGCATGGCACTCGTAGCTGATGAGGTGCAGTCGTAGCCGCTCGCACGCCCAGACGAACATCAGCATGACGCACATGTTGACGGCTCCTACGAAGGCATCTTCGGGCGTGAGAACCCCCTCATGGCCCTGGAGATCGGGAGGTGCCGAGAAAGCCAGCGTCGGGCCGTTGCCGCACCTGAGTTCGCCCCAGTGCTCGCCCGTCCAGCGGACGTCAGTGTGGTAGGTAGATGCAGCCATCCCCGGCAGCTCACTACTCCGTGCTCGACACCGCTGCGGTCCAAAAGCGCTTGTACTCTTCGATGAGGGCCTCTCGGAGAGCGCTTTCGTGTTCCATCGGCACCGCATTGTAGAGCTTGATCTGACGCATTAGCTCGTCGGCCGTTGAGCCGTCGTCGGGAGGCTTGCCTTCTTCCCGCAAGAGCGCAAGAATGGCCGGCAAGGCCGCTAGCTCGAGCGCCTGATCGCCGACGAGCACCTTCGCCACCGGGATGCTCGAGACGCACGTGCAGACTGCTTCAGCGGCTTCCGCGTCCCCGCCTGTCGCCTTCGGCTGGGCTGCTGCCACCATCTCTGATCGACCGGCCAGGAGTTCATCCACTCGCTTCGACACCTCATCGGCTACAGCGCGGGCCAGCGCTTCTCCTGCCGCATCGGAACCGCGCAGCCG
>Ga0209979_1003052_pt1 | contig 15192 bp, 18 predicted proteins | sample AnhtaG_FD_183114 | JGI IMG/M metagenome (GOLD analysis project Ga0209979, IMG submission 183114) | Deep subsurface microbial communities from Anholt, Denmark to uncover new lineages of life (NeLLi) - Anholt_01485 metaG (SPAdes) (version 2) | ecosystem: Environmental > Aquatic > Marine > Oceanic...
CCAACCCATGTCATCCCCTACATCCTAGACACTCTGGAGCTAGCGGTCGGCAAGGGTCTCTATCTGCCTCTGGTGTATAACAGCGGTGGCTATGATTCTATAGAAACCTTGAGGCTTTTAGATGGGATTGTTGACATCTACATGCCTGATATGAAGTATTCCGATGAAAAAATCGCCGAAGAGTTATCCGGGATAAAAGACTACCCTAAAGTAAATAAAGCAGCAATCAAGGAAATGCACCGCCAGGTGGGCGACCTCCAGATAGATGAGCAAGGCGTAGCTCAGCGTGGTCTTCTGGTGCGTCACCTGGTGTTACCTAACCGGTTAGCCGGAACCCAGGAGGCGGTACGTTTCCTCGCCCAGGAGGTCTCTACCAATACCTACCTGAACATCATGGCTCAGTATCACCCATGTCATAAAGCCTTTGATATACCGCTGCTGGCGCGTCCGGTGAATAAGCAAGAATTCTCTGAAGCTATTGACCTGGCTCACCAGCAAGGTCTCCACAGACTGGATAAACATAACTTCCCGTTGCCAATAAGGTTCGTTCTGAGATAAAGTAATGACTGACTTAGCCTCTGTTCAGGTAATAGTATACGGTTATGTTCAAGGCGTTTTCTTCCGTGCCTTCGCATCCAGACGAGCTACCGAGCTAGGTCTAACCGGCTATGTGCGCAACCTCCGCGATATGGAAGCAGTGGAAGTCCAGGCTGAAGGGGAAAGAAACAAGTTACAAAAGCTAATTAACTACCTTAAGGTCGGACCGCCGGGGGCTAAAGTGGAAAGAGTAGTAACTAAATGGTCAGAACATACCGGGAGTTACTCTGACTTCAGTATAAGATATTAGCTTGACATATCTGAGTTTACCAAGTATTGTGAGTAGTGATATAATGTTAAAGGTTTTGAAAAAACTATTCCTCAGTAGCAATGAGTCTCCGTACTAACTTACGTCACTGAGGAAGGAGGATAGTACAATGCCAAAGATTGATTTTCAGGGGCAGCAAGTTGATGCCACTGAGGTAGAGTTTCAAACCCGAAAGGAAGACTGGAATGAATACCAGCTAATGGACGGGAGTGTCATCAAAATGAAGCTGATAGTAGGTAACATTTTCAGAGTGCCGGAAAAATACGATGATGAAGGGAACCCCATCTATGTAGTGAGGTCCAAGAATGTTTTGATGGTAACATCACCTGATTCATTGAAACGAAAACCATAGACTAAGTAGAGGGGAGATGGATGTAATGACCATAGTCGAAATTAAGGACACTGTTCAACAACCAACTTTTGAAGCATATGGAGAACTACAGTCTCCAACAAGTGTATACAACAAGGTAGTTTCTGATTTTTCAAATCAGTGCGTTGATGGGTGGCTCTCTCTCATCAGGGAACAGCTTTATTCTATCCCTTCAGTAGAAGATGTCTTTTTCAGCATTGAAGATAGTGACGTTGATGTATGGGTGGTAATCCCAGAACGTGACGTTGCTGTGCTTGACCAACTAGCGGATATTGAGTGGGGACTACTTGAAATGTTTGTTTCTGGAGAACATCCTGTATTCCTTATCGATTTCCATATAATATATCGTTGCGGCCGCAATATAGATGATTTAGTGCCTACCATGGCCGTTAGGCTACCCCGACAGGTTGGATAGAATGCCTCAGAAAGACGAGCACATTAACTGGGCTAAACATGACCGCGACTTCTGGACAAGTATTGATTTAGACACTACTCCTTTTGCAGACTGGGCGGTTACGGGAATGTTCTACGAATCACTGCACTGGGTTGAGGCATTCTTGGCAACTAAGAACCGCCATTCCGGAAAACACGCTGATAGAAAGGCGAATATAAGGAGCTATAAAGCAAAGTTGCAGCCGATATGGAAGGATTATGTACAACTAGAAAGAGATAGCAGAATGGCTAGATACCGGTGTTATCAACACACGGCTGACCAAGTACGCCAAGACCTCATTCCTCGCGTTGACCATATCAAAGACCATATCTCTCAATTACTATAAAGTATTGTAGCTAGCTATCTAGCTCGCCCGACTCTAGAACTTGGCGTAGTCCATAGTACTGGTCATTCCCAAGAAGGCGAGCTAGAATCTCAGCCGAAGTGCGATAGCTATCCCCACCCCACCACTCATCTAGTTGCCGAGACAGTTGCTCCAAGTCAAGAGGCTCATTCCCGTTAGCCAGGAAAAGGCGAAACATGCTCTCTAAAACAGGTAACTCACGGGTAATGAAACCCAGGGTCTTGGAACAGCAATCTTTAATAGTAGATAAAAGCTCAGCAGCCGAAATCTCTGCCTCTTCCGCCTTCAACCGCTCACGGCACTTGGGGCACAAACAGCCCCGGGCTAAGGCAAAAAATGAGCGATTACTCTGCTGATACCAATCTAAGTCAATAAAATAGCGTGGCGTAACTTGCTCAGTACTTATATCTCTGCTCCGTCCACAGAACTTCTACATAAGAAATTTAAGTCTCAAAAACCACTTTGGCTCCCTTAATCAGGTCAAGATACTCTGTCTTAAGCCCCAGTGCCTTTGAAGCCTCGCAATCTATCTCGTAAGGCTCGCCAATAAACACCTTGCCATACTCTTCAACCTCACCCTGTGTGGGGTCATCCCGGGCAATGAACTTTTGACGAGCTTCTATAATCCCCAGGTCAAAGGGTAAGGTAAAATAGAGGTCAGCCAGCACCTTATCTATCCCCAGACTATATAAATCTCTCCAGCCCCTTGGTGCCTCACCACCATACTTGCTGCTGGGCAGTAACGAGAGTAGGTTCATTATGCTAAGGCTACCTCTACCACCAAGAATTTTTAATGGAGCCACTGTTATCAAGTAGTCACTAGATAAGATAACATTAGGTACCCAGAAGGTTGGTACGGCAAAGGGCTTAAGTAGAGGATTATCTACCTCCACCCAGATACAATCCTTTACATCTAGCGTCAATACCCGGGGGAAATTATAACCCAAAGCCTGATATATCGGGGAGACCAGACCCCCGCCAGGGGTACCTTCAAGTAGAAGAATATCGGCCTCACTGACCTTCCTGATACCTTCTATTATCACCGACAGCATATCCTGGCTGGTAGTTACTGGATATGGTATGGGGTAAGCTGCTGAAGGCTTAATCAAAATGCGTCGCGCCCTGGATATTACCGATGGTGCTCTAAAAACAAACTCTGAAGCTTCAAAAATCAAGCCTTCCTCCTTAGCCAAATATGTAAGCTCTTTACCTCTTTAACACCCTTCAGACAAGACACCATAGCTACCAGGGTTCTAGCCAGCAAATTCCTAATGAATAGGTTTATCGGAATATGGGCATCATTTATAAACAGGTCAATATCCTCCCCTTTAGCAGGCAAAGCTAACATTTTATTCTCAATTAAATCAGCCAGTCCTTGAACCTCGTCCATTGAGAACTGTGGCACATCTACATCCAATGGCTCATCAGTGACAATAGCTAATAATTGCCGGGGTGGACATAACAGCTCTTGACCTTGCTCCTTACGATGAACCTCAATCTTGGGTATGCTACCCTGCTTAAATCCTTCGGTTAGGATAAGGTCATAATCCCACACGATAAAGCGAGATAATTCTCGTGGGCTGAAATCGCGCTCCACCTGTGTAATAACAGCCAGTTTGTGGGGTGAGCTAATAGCCACCACCTCACTACCAGCCTGGCTAAGGCGCCAGCTATCCTTACCCAGCTTATCAAGCTCAAAGTCATCACCAGCGTGCTTAATAACTGCCACTTTATATCCCCGCTGCTTAAGCTCAACAATTAAGCCCTCCAGCAAGGTCGTCTTGCCTGACTTTGCTTTTCCCACTACAGAAATAATTGGTCGCATTTTAACTACTCCTCCTCAATCCAATCAAGCATCATCACCTGAACCAAGTCTCCTGCCTTCACTTCCGGCTTATCCTCAGGCACAATCACCAGCCCATTGGCTAAGGACATAGAGGTTAGAATCCCTGAACCCTGGGGACCGGTTAGTCGAGCAAAGTATTGCTCACCACGCTTTTCCACTATTGCCCGAGCGAAGATACGGCGTCCGTCCGCATTTACGATAGGTTCTTCTATCACCGCTTCCACGGTAGGCTTGACTAGATTTTTCTTGCCCATCATCTTGAGGATAGCCGGACGAACAAATAGCTCAAAGGCAACCATGGCGCTGACCGGGTTGCCCGGTAAACCAAGGTGTGGTATGTTTCTGGCTACGCCTGCCTTGCTGATTCCCTTAATCGTACCAAAGGCTAGGGGTTTCCCCGGCTTCATCCGAACCCTCCAAAAGACAATTTCACCCTCTTTAACCAAGACATCCCTGACTACATCGTAATCTCCAAACGAGACGCCCCCAGTAGTTATAAGCATGTCAGCATCCAGCCCCTGGCGGAGCCTAGCCACCAATGAATCCTGACTATCTGAAACAATCCCCAGTATTTTGGGAATACCCCCGTAGCGCAGAACCAGGGCAGCCACGCTGTAGGTATTACTATTGTATATCTTAGCCGCAGGCAGAGACTGACCAATATCCACCAGCTCATCTCCAGTGGCTAAAATAGCCACCACCGGGCGGCGAATAACCATCACCTTACTACGTCCCAACGAAGCCAAAACACCAACCTCTGATGGTCTGATTACTATTCCTTTGCTCAATACCAGTGACCCGGTGACAATATCCTCGCCGGCTCGCCGAATGTCCAAGCCAGCCTCTACTTCCTTTACAATGCCTACCTCAGCCGGGGGTGATGTTCGTGAAGCCTCGTCTGTATCCTCAAATCTGACTACACAATCTGCACCCTTTGGTACTGGTGCCCCGGTCATAATCCGAACCGCAGTGCCAGGTTCTACCTCACATTCAGAAGCAGAACCAGGGAGGACGGTATCAATAACACGCAGCAATCGGGGAGACTGTTGGCTAGCACCCTTAGTATCTTCGGCTCGAACCGCATAGCCATCCATAGCTGCATTGTCTAGCGGAGGAATACTAATGCTAGAATATATATCCTCAGCCAAAACTTGCCCCAGACAGCCTAAAATAGGGCTCTCTTCCTCTTCCAGAACATCTGCATAACTAAGGATTTTCTCTAGCGCCTGTTCAACACTTATCATCGCCCAACCCTCTTGCCAGTTCTCTTGCCACCTCCAAATCAGCCTCAGTATTAATATTGAAAAAGCTCAAGTGCTCAGGGTCAAACCTATCAATCTCCTCAGCTTCCACATACCTTACCCTAACCAAAGGGAAAAGGTCAGTAACTTTCAGATTACCTTGCCCAAGCAGCCCTTCCATGGGGGCTAAGCAGTCCTTGGAGTAAATGGCATGAAGCGGTTCGACCATACTGCCCAATCTAAGGACTACCAGGTCAAAGCCAGCTGAAAGCTGTATCATATAACGCAGCAAGGCTTGGTTCAAAAACGGCATATCACAAGCAACGACAAGGTTATAGAGTGAAGCTGAGGCGATTAAGCCAGTATAGATACCACCCAAGGGACCTTTACCGGGGTAAGTATCAACGACTAATCTCAACTTTGGGTAGTTAATAGACTGGGGAAAGGATTGCCTTCTAGCAGTAACTATAATAATGTCACTGTTAAAAAGGCTAAGACAGGATACTACCCTCTCTAGCAAACTTACCTTGCCAATAGTTTCTAAAACCTTGTCATGCCCCAGGCGCAAGCCCTTGCCACCAGCAAGAACAATACAACTTATATCCAAGGTATATTTCTCAATTCCTTCCCCTGACCTCACCCCCTAATACTATTTTACCACAATAGTCAACAGCCCAAAGCTAGAGCGCTGATTTCAGGACTATAATTTGAGTTGTGGCTGGAAGTTCCCCCTGTTTAAACTCCACCTCGCTGGCACTTAACTGGCTTACGTCCCCCTTCCCCCGAAGGAATTCATCCACGCCAGCTATCGGGAAGTCACACTTATCCGTTTTATAGTGCATAGGGATAACCACCTTAGGTGCTAACCTATTACAAACCTCACTGGCAGCCTTGGCATCAATGGTAAAATAACCACCTACCGGAATAAGTAGTATATCCACTGTGCCTATCTCAGCAACCTGCTTGTCACTGAGCTGGTGACCAAGGTCGCCAAGGTGACAGACCCTTATCCCGTCCACTTGAAAGCAGAAGATGATATTATTACCCCTCAACCTCCCCCCGGCATCATCATGGTAACAAGGGATACCCTTGAATTCTATACCCTTAACCTCGGCTGTCCCTGTAACCACCTCAGGACTACCCCCAACTGCGGCTACATTGCTATGGTCAAGATGGTCATGGCTCACGGTAACAATGTCTGCCGACTCCTTTATTTCGCCATAAGTGAGCACCTCATTTGGCTGATAGGGGTCAGTTATCAGCCTAGTTCCGATATCTGAGGTAATCATAAAGCAGGCATGTCCCAGCCATTTAATCTTCATAGTTTACCTCCTTTATTATAATTCTTATCAACCTCACCCCCTTTATCCCCCTCTCCTTAAAAGGAGAGGGGGAGGGATAGGTTTTGAAGGGGCTCTGCCCCTTCAACCTTCCTTACCTCGCCCTCAATTCTCCTCTCAGAGCTTGCCGAACAGCACCTGCGATACCCGCAGTGTCGTCCACATTTATATGTGCCTCTCGGTGCGCTCTGTCTTCTAGGGCATCAACGACATAGCGTAGGCTCTCGGGTCTCTTGACAGTTTGTTTAATTAGAATTACATCTGAATCTGGCAAGGCATATATTCGCACACCATACTTGTTGGGCATCACGCTTAACCTCCTTTTACTATTTGGCAAGAGACAGGACAAGGTTGACCAGGGTTCGTACCGGCACCCCGGTAGCCCCCTTAACCATGTAGGCTTTCTCCTTCTCGCTTAGTCTGGTACCAGCAATATCCAGATGAACCCAAGGGGTGTCACCAACGAACTCAGCCAGGAACTGAGCGCCGGTGATAGCCCCTCCGTATTTGCCGCCGACATTCTTAATATCAGCTACATCGCTCTTAATTTGTTCTTTATACCGCTCGTGCATTGGCATCTGCCAGATAAGCTCCCCGGCTTCAGCACCAGCTTTAATCACCTTATCCATTAACTCTTGATTATTACCAAAAGCACCGCTATATACCTCACCCAGAGCTACTCTACAGGCTCCGGTTAAAGTAGCCACATCAACCACAAGTTTGGCACCAAACTTTTTAGCATAACTTAAAGCATCGGCTAAAATAAGCCGCCCCTCAGCATCTGTAGAGATAACCTCAATAGTCTTGCCGTCCATCGCAGTTAAAATATCGCCCGGTTTCAGGGCACTACCCCCAGGTAGATTCTCTGTAGCCGGAATGATAGCCATAACATTAATCTTGGGCTTAAGTTGAGCAATAGCACTTACTGCCGCCATAACTGCCGCCCCCCCTGCCATATCTGCCTTCTCCTCAGCCATCCCCTCTGATGGCTTTATCGAAATACCTCCAGAATCAAAGGTTATCCCCTTACCAACTAAGGCTACGTCAATTTGGGTAGAATCACCCCCTTTATAGTGGAGAATAACGAACTTAGGTGGTTGCCGACTTCCCTGAGTTACACCTAACAGTGCCCCCATCCCCAACTCCTGCATCTGCTCCCGCTCAAGAACACTAAATTCAAGCCCATAGGTCTCAGCCAGCTTTTTTGCCATCTCAGCCATGTGGTTGGGTGTCATATAATTAGCCGGCTCATTAACCATATCACGAGCCAGATTAGTTGCCTCAGCCAGAACCCTGCCTTTATAGCAGCCCCGTTCTAAAGTAGACAGTTTTGTCTCATCGGCACCTACTATAGTAAGCTGCTTAATCTCACCATATTCAGCTTCTTTGGTCATATGCCGACGAAATGAGTAGACACCAAGTAGAGCACCCTCGGTCACTGCTTGAGTAGCACTCTCCAGGCTTATACCGGCCATTCCTGCTCCCTGGGCAATAGTGGCAATGCTATCTACACCCTTCTGCCGCAAAAGGCGACAAGTCTCAGCCACCGCTCCACGAACCTTATCCTGAGATAGCTCCTGCTTTTTACCCAAGCCGGCAACCACCACCCGAGGTGCTGGAAGCTTACCCAGGCCATGAATAATAGTAATCTCATTGAGCTTACCCTTAATCTCACCCTGGCTAATAAGCTGAGAGATAGCCCCTTCCAAAGCCTTATCTACAGCGGCTATGTCGCCATCAAGGCGTTCCGTCTCCTCAAAAAAGTTCACCACGATAGCATCAGCCTCAGTCTTAGCAATATCACCAACTATGACCTTAATCTCCACCTTATGTCTCCTTTCACCTGCGTACTTCTCGAACAATCTTGTCCAGTACCGGGGTAATATCCCGAGAGGTATCCACGGCATAGTGGTTACGGCGGATTTTTTGAACTGTGGGCTTCATCTTCTGGTATACTTCCCAACCCGCATCTGATTTACCCACTGGGTTCACCTCTTCTAGCCTGGCGCTAAGACGTTCACGCACCATCTCAGGTGGCGCCTCAACACGCACCAGGACAAGCTTAACCTCCAAACGGTCAGCAATATTATACAGGCGTTCACGATACCGCTCCGATAGATTGGTAGCATCTAAAATAACGGGGATTCCCTTTTTCAATAGCCTTTCAATAAGAAGGTGACACGCCCGAAAAAGGCGAGAGCTTTCCTGCGCACTATAAGTTAGCGATGAAAAAAGAGCCTTGCGCAAGGCATCACTTTCCAAAATAATAAACGGTAGTCTCTCAGCTAGCCGGCTACAGAAATAAGATTTTCCTGTTCCGGGCAAGCCACTGACGACAATAAAGGCAGGCTCTACTGCTGGGTCAGGAAACTCCCCTAAGCTCTCGGTCAGCCGCTGCACATCAGAAACAAGCTGGGTATGTTCCACACCTTGATTATAGAATGTTTCCTTCCATTTCGCTAGGTAGTTTGGGGAAAATATCTAACTAATTTATTAAAATTTAAGCCCTACCTCAAAGGGGGAGGGAATAAAGTGGGGGAAACCAAAGATTTTTCCGGGTGCTTAAAGGGGCTAATAAACAGACTCTATTCTCCACTATAAAAAGCAACAGCCAGGGTCCCAGTGCCGCAGGCATAGCCCATTACCGGGCTAAACTCACTAAGCCAAAGTTCACTGCAATTGAATTCTGATGCTATCCGCTCCTTTAGCCTCTCGGCTTCATCCAAAGCATAGGCATGCATCACAGCAACATGTACCGGGCTTAGCCCCACTTTATCCCTCATTGTCTTAAGCAGCCGCTCTATGCCACTCTCTTTACTTCTTACTACACCCGCAAAATTCACCACCCCGGAAATAGTAAATATTGGCCTGATATTAAGTATAGAGCCTGCCCGGGCTGCCACTTTGGGTATGCGCCCTGACCGGTAAACATAGCGGATGGTATCCAAAAGGACAACGACGCTAACCTTGTCCCTCATTTCCTCGGCTGCTTTAACCACCTCGGTCAGATTCTTGCCCGCCTCAGCCGCCCGAGCTGCGGCTAAAGCAACAAAACCTTCAGCAGCAGTGGCGGTACAGGAGTCCAGTATCTCAATAGTTGTCCCGGGAAGCTCTTCTTTCGCTTGTTCCTTGGCTAATCGGGCGCTATCATATAACATGCTCAATTTAGAGGAGACGGTTACACAAAGGATATTCTTTACCCGCTTACTTGCTTCACGGTAGGCTTCAAGGCAATCCGTGGGCGAGGGGGCGGAGGTTTTAAAATGTTCCGGGTTCTTTAGAAATAGCTCATAGGCTTCAGTGGGGGTTATGTCTATCCACTCTTTGTAGATCTTATCCCCAAAGTAGAGGTTAATGGGCAATATCCACAACTGGTATTGCCTAACCATCTCTGGAGGCAGGCAGGCTATAGTATCAGTTACAATGGCTACCTTTTGCATCAGAAACCCGTTGGTCACCACGTCTTATCTTTCGTTCCACCAATGCCGGGGTTAAGAAAAGCCCAAGCATCACTAGAATCAGAACCAAAAAGGCAGGCAGACCAAGCATGCCTTTAGTATAATAGGCAACCATGCCCAGAGTTAGAAGCCCCGATATAAGTAGTACGGCTACCTTTAACCAACGCTTTCTCAAACGAATGAACATAGCCACAGCTAAGGCTAACGCTAAGAAGCTCAGCCCAATCCAAGGTGCAAAATCATTAAGACGTTGCATGCTAAGCTCAGGAAATCTTTCCCCTGACTCAATAGCTAAAAACCAGCCGATGATGATAGGCAGCGGAAACAGCATTACAGAGCTATATAACCAGTCTCTCTTTATGGTTTGAACTATAATGGCGTATAGTAACAATAAGGCTAGCGGGATATAGATGAGTATTGCCAACCACGACCACCCTTTGGGGAGAAAAAGTAAAAAGAGACCAGCTGTTACTACCGGCAGTAAAGAATAACCTAACCACGGGAAAAGCCAGGTTGGCTTACCATGACACCAGCCATAGATTACTGTAGCCAGGACTAAACCAAGCATAACCAGTAGCCAACCAATACCCTGCCACCAATTTAGAGCAAACAATAGAGCAAAAAGAAGGTGTGGCATTGAAGCTAGTAGCGTTTGCCCCCAGGTGCCCTGGCTATGAGCTTCATATATCTGACGAGCTACCAGCTTAGTCGAGCCTAACAGCTTCTCACAATTCTTAGCTGCCTCCTCTTCAGAAAGCCCGGCTTCTCTTAGCTCCTGGAACCTGTCCTCGATATGCGTCTCCAGCTCAGTGATAACCTCTCTCTCCGATGAGAGGTCTAGCCTTAGGTTATGCCTAACACTATCAAGGTAATGACTCAACAGAGTTGCCACCTCAGCTACCTCATATCAAGTACTTGCTGGTTGAATAATTAGGTTCATGGCAGTCAAAAAGTCCTGCCACTGACTTCTTTTCTCTACTAGGATAGACAAACCTTTATCCGTGAGATGATAATACTTCCGCTGCTGACCACTAGGCAGCACCTGCCACTTACCTTGGATTAAGCCCGCCCTTTCCAAACGATGGAGAGCAGGATAAAGAGTCCCCTCCTTTAAATTAAAGTAGCCCTGACTCCTTTTCTCAAGCTCCTTAATAATCTGGTAGCCATACATCGGCTGATAACCTATTAAGCAAAGAAGTAAGGAAGCAGTACTACCCGTCATTAACTCTCGCCTTTGTGCCATTTAAGTTACCTCGCCCAACCTAATACCTAGTCTCTCTATGTATAATATAACACATACTCCGGTAAATTACAACCCTTTGAAAGTAAGTACTAAAAAGAGGAATAACTTTTTCTAGGTGGGGAACTGGCTAAATATCAAGGTAGCATTAGTACTACCAAAGCCAAAGGAATTGGAAAGGGCTACCCTTACCTTAGCTTCCCTGGCTACATTAGGCACATAGTCAAGGTCACACTCGGGGTCTGGGGTCTCGTAATTTATGGTTGGCGGAATAATACCCTGCTTGATAGTAAGGATGCAAAATATTGCCTCCACCACCCCAGCTGCACCCCATAAATGACCTATCATTGATTTGTTAGCACTCACCGGTATCCCATTACTCCGCCCCTGAAAAACACTCTTTATCGCCCGGGTTTCAGACAGGTCATTTAGTGGCGTTGATGTGCCATGGGCATTAATATAATCAATTTCATCAATAGAAATGCCAGCATCATTAAGCGCCATTCTCATACAATTAGCTGCGCCCTTCCCCTCAGGGTCGGGGGCGGTTATATGATAAGCATCACTATTAAAGCCGTAGCCCAATACCTCAGCGTAAATCTTTGCCCCCCTATTAAGAGCGAACTCCAGCTCTTCCAGAATGACAACGCCACCACCCTCACTGGTGACAAAGCCATCACGGTCTTTATCAAAGGGACGGCTAGCCTTCTCTGGCTCCTCATTTCTGGTCGACGTGACCTTTAAAGCATCCAATCCAGCAAATATAATAGGGCTAATAGCCGCCTCAGCACCACCAGCAATCATGACATCAGCCTCACCCCCCTGGATAACTCTAAAGGCATTACCTATGGCATGCGTCCCAGAGGCACAGGCGGTTACCGAGCACATATTTGGACCCTCAGCGCCAAACTGGATGGCAACCTGTCCCGATGCCATATTGGCAATGAAGCCGGGGATGAAAAATGGAGAAATCTGGTGACGAGCCCCCTGAAGCAGTAACTGGTAATTTTTATCCAAGCTTTCTATGCCACCTATGGCTGTCCCCACCGCTGTTCCGACCCGGTCAGCATTACTAGAATTAATGATAAGCTTTGAATCCTCCACCGCCATCTGGGTTGAAGCTAGAGCAAAATGGATAAAACGGTCTGCCCTCCGTATCAGCTTCCTGCCCATAAAGTCCAGCGGGTTAAACTCCTTCACCTCGCCAGCAATCCTGGTCCGGAAACCAGCAGCATCAAACCTGGTAACCATGCCAATACCAGATCTCCCCTGACATAAAGATTGCCAGCTTTTCGCCACCCCTATTCCTAAGGGGGTTATTGCCCCCAAGCCGGTTACCACGACTCTTCTTTTCATGGGTAATTATCCAGTCAGCAAGTTTGGCTAGGTTTACTTAATGCTTAAGGCCTTCTTTATCAATCCTACCGGTAGCAGTTTTGGGTAAAGAATCTGTAAATATAACCTGCTTAGGCACCTTATAATTAGCCAGGCGCTCAAGACAAAATCGCTTAATCTCCTGTTCCGTTGCCATTTCCCCCGCTTTCAAGCCAATAATAGCTTTGACCGTCTCCCCTCGTATTTCATCAGGAGCTCCTACCACCGCCACCTCAGCCACCTTGGGATGGGTGCGGAGTACCGTTTCGATATCACTGGGATAGATATTCTGACCCTTGGCGTTAATCATATCCTTCTTCATTCCGGTGAGATACACCTCACCGTCTTCATCAACCATGCCTAAATCACCTGTATACAGCCAGCTGTTCCTTAGGGCCCTGGCAGTGGCTTCAGGACGGTTGTAATACCCCGTCATTAACGGTCCTGTAACAATTATCTCACCTGGCTGATTTGGGGGTAGTTCCCGACCGTTATCATCCACTATCTTTAGCTCCCAGCCAGGCAATGCTTTCCCTACTGAACCAGGCTTGGCGACGCCATTAACCGATTGACAGGTAACATGGCATGATGCTTCAGTCAAACCCCAGAAGTCAACAATATTCATGCCGTAGTGTTTCTGAAATCTCTCCATTATATCAACCGGCAGCGCCGCCCCGGCACTGGCACATAAGCGGAGGGAACTCAAATCGTGCTTTATTACCTCCCCTGCAGCCGTATTGACCGCTAGGGCATAGACAAAGGGCACTGCCATGAACATGGTCACCCTTTCCCGTTCAATTAGCTCTAGCAGGTTACCTATAGATAGCCCGGGCAACATTACCACCGTGCTACCTTTATGAATTGACGCCAACAATATTGCTACCAGCCCGAAGGCATGATGCATCGGTAGGGCAAATAGCACCACTATATCTTTATCAGTCTGTTCAAATCCCACGGCCGATATCATCGCCTCAGTTACCAGGCTCTTATGGGACATCACAGTCCCTCTTGGTGGAAACGCAGGTCCTGAAGAATAAGCAATGTGAGCAGTATCCTCAGGCATTATCTCCACGTCAACCATCTGCACCGAACTGGAATCCATTATCTCTTGGTAGCTAAGAAATTGGCCCTTATAATCAGAACCCACCTCTATAACCTGCTTTATGGATTTGAAGCTCGGTAATGCCGGAACTATTGGCTCCAGCAGTGGACTCTCAGTCACCAGGACCTTAGGCAGGCAATCATTAATAAAAGCGGTTAATTCAGTAAGCTTATACTTGGTATCTAGGAGGACGGCAATACCACCAAGCTTGACTATTCCAAAGTAGGTGGTGGCAAATTCAGGGCTATTGGGCAATAATATAGCTACTCGGTCACCTTTGCCTACCCCCATTCCTGTTAAGGCATTGGCTACCTTATTTGAGGCTTCATCCAACTCCGCATAGGATAATTTGCGGTCGCCCATAGCAACAGCTGTCTTCTTCCCATACCGCGCCACCGTTTCCTCCAGCATCAGTTTCAGGTTCATCACCTATCCTCCTCTAGTATCACCCGAGCATCTACAGCTACGGCACCATCGCTGTAGGCAAAAATGGGGTTAAGGTCAATCTCCTTTACCTCAGGATTCTGCTCCACAAAGTCAGAGACCTTAAGTAGCAGCTCCTCTAGTTTTGACACATCCACCGGTTCCTGACCTCTATAGCCTTCCAATAAGGGATAACCCTTTATCTCCCTGACCATCTCCCCGGCATCCCTTTTAGTTAAGGGAACAATTCTGAAGGAGACGTCTTTTAAAATTTCCACTAAAATTCCACCAAGACCAAACATAAGTACCGGACCAAACTGGGCATCCTTGGTCATACCAATAATCACTTCAACCCCAGGGCGAGCCATCTTTTGCACTGATACACCCTGAATTACTGCCTGGGGATGCTTTTGTTTAACTGCTGACAGGATGTCGTCATAGGCTTTGCCTACCTGCTTTGATGTCCTTAGCCCTAGCTTAACACCACCGGCATCACTCTTATGCACAATATCTGGTGAGACTATTTTTAATACCACAGGAAAGCCAAATTGCCTGCTTGCGGAGATTGCCTCGTCCCTAGCTGGGGCAAGCTTAGTATCAATAACGCTTATCCCTACCTGCTTAAGGAGTTGCTTAGACTCTATCTCTGTCAATAGGGTCTTGCCTTCACTCCTAGCCTTATCTATTATCTGTGACTTAATCACCAAAGACATCCTCCTGCATAGGCACTCAAGTTAAACCAGTATAGCAGATTTTGCTACCTTTGCAAAGAAATAAAAGCTAAAGCCAGCCCAAAGACTATTGACAAATAATCAATGCTATGTTATATTTACGGCTAATAGAATAAAGTAAAGGCTGTGAACAAGACTAGTATGCTTCCAGCGAGGCACAGAGAGTCGGGTAAGGTGTGAGCCGATGCTGGCGCAGAAGCTGAATGGACTTGGGAGCCGCAAACTGAAAGTTGCTAAAATGGCAAACAAGTAGGCTTTGTCGCCGGGGAAGCGTTATCAAACCCCAGGGTACCGAGCTAAGCGTTTTAATTTAGCTCCGTAGCTGAGAGAGATGGTCAATTAGCTCTAATTCATGGAGTTGACTAAAAAGGGTGGCACCGCGGAAGCAAGCCTCTCGCCCCTTAA
>Ga0209979_1003054_pt1 | contig 15182 bp, 11 predicted proteins | sample AnhtaG_FD_183114 | JGI IMG/M metagenome (GOLD analysis project Ga0209979, IMG submission 183114) | Deep subsurface microbial communities from Anholt, Denmark to uncover new lineages of life (NeLLi) - Anholt_01485 metaG (SPAdes) (version 2) | ecosystem: Environmental > Aquatic > Marine > Oceanic...
TGACGCCCAGCCTGCCCACGCCCTGGCGCCCCCGCATCTCCTTCCGCATATCCCAGGTCTGCATGGCGGTCTCCTGGGAGATGGAGAGGGCCTCCTGCATGGACACCTCGACCTGCTGGCCCTCGCCGGTGAGGTCGCGATGGTATAGGGCCATGACGGTGCCCGCGGCGGCCTGGATAGAGGCTGACAGGTAGCCTTGCTGGCCGTAGGGCAGGTTGGGCGGGTCCTCTAGGAAGCCCGCCAGCCACATGACCCCGCTCATGGCCGCCCCCACGATGTCCGGCGCAAGGTAATGAGCGTGCGGCCCCCACTGGCCGAACCCGGTGATTGAGGTGAGGATGATATCCGGCTTGATGCGGCACAGTCCCTCGTAGCCTAGGCCGAGGCCGTCCAGGTAGCCCGGGGGGAAGGTCTCGACCACCACGTCGGCGGTCCTCACCAGCTTCCCGAACAGGTCGCGGCCGTCGCCGTCCTCCAGGTTGAGGGTGATGCTGCGCTTGCTGGTGGTGAGGTTCCAGAAGTAGAGGCTCTTCTCGGCGTCGGTCTCGTCGTGGTAGAAAGGGCCAATGCGACGGGCGGGGTGGCCTCCCGGCGGCTCCACCTGGATGACATCGGCGCCTAGGTCCGCCAGGAGCTTGGTGCAGTAGAGGCCCATCTCGCCGGAGATATCCAGGACGCGGATGTCCTCGAGGGCGGACGGCGGGTCAGGCTCGTCGGGCATCGGTTACCTCCCTGGGGACTGCGGGGCGAATCGGCGGGTACAGCAAACGAATTCTAGCGGACCGGAGCGTGGTGTCAACGGCCTCTCCTCGACGGAGATGGCTCGACACGGCCGCTTGGCCGACGTGGCCCGCCTCAGTACCCGGGCTGCTCGCCGATCTGCTGCTGTTCGATGGCCCGGAAATCGCTCTCGTCGAGAGAGGCCAGCTCGGCCCTCCGCTGCGAGTCGAAGAGGGCGAAGAGATCGCGCTTGTGGGGGCGCTTGCGGCCGATGGAGCAGGCCCGCCAGGCCTCGTAGTCCTCGTCGCAGTAGCCCAGCCGGCGCTCTCCGCACTTGGGCTGAAGGTAGCGGGCCAGTTCCGGGAACTTACGCTGGATCTCGGCCCGCATGAGCGAGGCGACCTTGCGGAACTCCCACTGGGCGCGGGTGCACAGGCGCAGGTCGGCGATGTGCAGAAGCTCCTGGAGGTTGACGGTGATCTTGAAGTTGGTGCTAGTGGCGCTGGGCAGGACGAAGCGGGCGTCCTCGGCAGGAACGCCCGCGTCGAGCATCTCCTGATAGAGCGATCCCAGGTCCTGGAAGGCCCGCTCCACGCGCTCGCCGAAGCCGGCCTTTCGCAGCGTCTCCGGCACGGTGTAAGGGAACTGGCCCTTCTTGAAGGCCACGTAACGCTGGCTCTGCTGCTCGAAGCTAATGCCGATGCGGTGTCGCACGAACTGATGGCTGAAGGCGCGGCTCACCCCGGAGATGCCGAACTCGAACCACACCTGCTCCAGTGGCGAGGAGTGACCTGTCTCCAGGCGCCGCTCGATGAACTCCTGCATCTGCTCGCGGGTGATGCGCTCGCCCTCGATACGCTCGACGATCTGCATGGGCGTGAGCGATGAATAGGCCGTGCGGAAGGCCACGTAGAGGGAGCGGACGGGGTCGTGGCTGTGGTCCAGGAGCTTCACCTGGATGGCCATGGAGGTTTCCCTTCCAGCTACTGGGCGGCTGTGTATGCACATTATTCTATCTCAGCCCGCCGCGGCGCGCCACGCTACCTCTGCCTGTCCCACACCTGAGGATGCTCTATGTGAGCGAGTGGAAGGCCGCTCCCTGCCACAGCAGGACGGCGACTGCTCCCAGGGTGATGAAGGGAGCATAGGGGATGGGATCCCCGCGATGGCGGCGGCCGCTCAGCAACAGAGCTGCCGCCGCCGCCCCGCCGCTGAGGGCCATGAGGAGAAGGGCGGACAGGGTCAGGGAGAGGCCCAGGGCTAGGCCCACGAAAACGGCCAGCTTGACATCGCCCATGCCCAGACCTTGACCCCGGGTGACCAGGGCAGGAGCGAGCAGGATGCCACCGGCCAGGGCCCCGCCTCCCATCACGCGCAAGAGGTCCGCCTCGGGCATGAGGGCGCCGGCGATCACAGCCAGGAGCATAGCCGGATAGGTGACCACATTGGGCACCCGGTAGGCCAGGACATCGGTGGCGGCGCAGAGCGTCAGGACTGCGACATAGGCCGTCACCAGCGCCAGGTGCGATGGGTCCTGATAGCGGGCACCGGCCGTGGCGAACAGGCCCGCGGTGGCCGCGACGATAGCGGCGCGTCGCCACTGGTGTGTCGCTGCGGGCACTGTTAGCGCCCCCGACTCGGCGGTCAGGCCGGGGTGCTTCGCTGAGGAGTTCTCCTCAGCGGGTGCCTCGAGCGGGCGGTCCGCCTCAGGCTCGGGGACGGCCAGCCGGGCTGCCAGCGCATCCAGCGCTACGCCTATCGGGAGCCCGATGAGGAAGAGAATAAACGCCGTCACAGCTATACCTGCCACACGGGGTGCGACCCTCCAGAGCAATATTCGGCATCCATTGCCCTCAGGCGCAGCTTGCCCGAACGGCGAGGGCTTGGCGGTTCGCCGAAGAGGTATCGCGGGGCGCTAGGCGCCGGGCCGCCGGAACTCCATCCGCACCTCTATCACCGTGGTGCGGTCGGCGTGCAGGGCATCTCGCAGGGCCTGGCCCAGCCCCTCCGGCCCCTCTAGGACTACTCCCCGCAGGCCGTATAGCTCGGCCAGGCGGACGAAGTCCGGGTTCACCAGGTCTACGGCGTAGTGATGGCCCTGCCAGGACAGGTCCTGGAGGTCTTTCAGGATGCCGAAGGCGTTGTCGTTGAACAGCAGCACGACGACGTTGATGCCGAACTGGACGGCCGTCGCCAGGTCAGGGAGGGCATACTGAAAGCCGCCGTCGCCGCAGACGCACACGACCTGCCGCTCCGGCCGCCCGACCTTGGCGCCGAGGGCGGTGGGAAAGGCAAATCCCAGGGTGCCGTAGCCCGGGTAGAGAAAAGTCCGCGGCTCTAGGACGGGGAACGACCGGGCTGCCCAGTAGGCGGGCTTGGTCTGGTCCCACACCAGGATGGCGTCGCGCTCCACGGTGTCCCGGAGTTCGTAGAGGAGGGACATCTCCAGGGCGCCTCGCCTCCTGACGCGTCCCTCGATCTCCCCTCGGACGGCACTGACGTCCCCTGCCCAGCAGGTGCGATCGCCGGGGACCGCCAGCGCCTCTAGGAGCTGGCGCAGCACCTCCCGGGCGTCGCCCACCAGGCCGTGGGAGGCCGGGTAGTTCTTGCCGATCTCGTCCGGGTCGATGTCCACGTGGATGAGCTGCCGGGGGAGCCGGTGGGTCCAGTCGCCGGTGGCTCTGGCGACGAACTTGGTCCCTACGGCGAGAAGGGCGTCCGCCCCTTCGAGGAGCTCGGTGATCCGCCGGTCACCGGGGCGGAACCCCAGGGCCAGGGGGTGGTCATAGGGGATGGTCCCGGCCCCCTGGACGGTGGTCAGTACGGGCGCCTGGAGCCGCTCGGCCAGCCGCACCAGCTCCTGCGAAGCCCCCGAGCGGTTCACGCCCCCGCCCGCCCAGACGACCGGCCGCTCCGCCCGAGCCAGCACGACGGCGGCCTCGTCCACGAGGTTGGGCTCCGCCCTGGGCCGCTCGAACGCGGTCCCCTCGGTCAGCCAGGGCACGCTCTCCGCGTCGACGCGGGCGTTCAGAACGTCGGTGCACACCTCCACCTGAGTGGGGCGAGGCCTCTCCGCGACCATGCTGCGAAAGGCCCGGTGGAGGGTGCCCGGAATGTTCTCCACCCGGGTTACGCGAGCGTTCCACTTGGTGAGGGCGCGGAACATGCCCAGTTGGTCCTTAGGCTCGTGGAGGACCCCCTTGTTCCGGTCCACCATGTCGCTGGGGACCTGACTCATCAGGTTGAGCACGGGGACAGAGTCCCACCAGGACGTGCCCATGGCGGCGGCGGTGTTTGCCGCGCCCGGGCCCGTGGTGGTGATGCAGACGCCCGGCCGCCCGGTGACGCGGGCGTAGCCGTCGGCCATGAAGGCGGCGGTCTGCTCGTGACGAACGCCGATGTGGCGGACCTCCGGGTGCTGGTAGAGGGCGTCGTAGATGGGCAGGGCGTGAACCCCGATGAGGCCGAAGACGGTGTCCACCCCGAGGGCTTTCAACGTGCGGACGACGGCCTCGCCGCCGGTCACCTCAGGCACGGGGCTGACCCTTTCGGGGGAGAGCTATTGCGCATATCGCCGCAGGATGAGCGAGGCGTTCTGGCCGCCCAGGCCGAAGGAGTTGGAGAGCACCACATCCACCTTGAGCTCCCGTGCCTCGTTCGGGACGTAGTCCAGGTCGCACTCCGGGTCCGGGAACTCGTAGTTGATGGTGGGGGGCACCACGCGGTCGCGGATGGCCTGCACGCAGGTCACCGCCTCGATGCCCCCGGCGGCCGCCGCCAGGTGCCCGATCATAGACTTGACGGAGCTGATAGGGACGCGCCGGGCCACCTCCTCGCCCAGGGCGCGCTTGATAGCGGCGGTCTCGGTCTTGTCGTTGAGCTCAGTGGAAGTGCCGTGGGCGTTGAGGTAGCTGACCTCCTCCGGCCGGACTCCTGCCGAGCGAAGGGCGCGCACCATGGCCAAGGTCTGGCCTTCCACGTCTGGGGCGGTATCGTCGGTGGCATCAAAGGACCAGCCGGCCCCGACAAGCTCCGCCAGGATGCGGCCACCCCGCATTCGGGCGTACTCCTCGGACTCCAGCAGCAGAACGCCCGCGCCCTCGCCGAGGACGAAACCGCTGCGCTTCGCGTCGAAAGGCCGGGAGGCCCGCTGCGGCTCATCGTTCCAGCTCCGGGTGATAGCGCCCACCACGGCCATGCTGGCGATGCCCACGGGGCTGATGATGGCCTCTGTGCCGCCGGCCAGGAGGACGTCGGCGGCACCGGTGCGGATGAGGTTAAAGGCGTGGCCCAGGGCGTCGGTGCCTGAGGCGCAGGCGCTGTTCATGGTCGTGTTGGGGCCGCGCACGCCCAGCACGCGGCCGACGCGCGCCGCCGCCATGTGAGGCCCCAAGCGGGGCATCAGCAAGGGGTCGATGCGGTCCGGCCCCCGCTGCGCTATGATCTCCTCCTGGCGCCCCATGATGAACACGCCGCCTGTGCTGGCCATGACGATGCCGATGTCGTCACGGGTGGATTCGTCCACGGCCAGCCCGCCCGAGGAGAGGGCCTCCTGACAAGCGGCTACGGCCATCTGGGCGAAGCGGCCCGATCGGCGCATGGTCCGGTGGTCCAGGTAGCGGCTGGGGTCGAAGTCTTTCACCTCGGCGGCGATGCGCACGGGGTAGCCGGTGGCGTCGAAGAGAGTGATCGGCCCGATGCCGCTGCGGCCCGCCAGCATGGCCTGCCACGACGATTCGGCGTCCAGCCCCACCGGGCTGACCGCCCCGATGCCGGTGATGACGACCCGGCGCAGCTCAGTCACGTCTCCCTCACTCCGCCGCAAAACCCCTTGCCTGGCCTAGTATTGCTTCAGCACACGGCCGTAGGACAGCACCATGTCGGCCAAGGACGTGTGTCGCAGAAAGCACCCTTGCAGGCATCTAGGCCTTGGCGCTAGTCAGTTCCCGCAGCCGTTCCACCAGCCTGGACAGCGCTTGTCCGGCAGGAGCCCGCAGGATGGCCGCACACAGCCCCGAGAGCGGGGTCTCCATCGGGTTCACCTCGATGAGGCTGGCGCCGCGATGGTAGGCGATCTCCGGGAAGCTCGCCGCCGGGTACACCACCGCCGAGGTGCCCACCAGCAGCATGCAGTCGCCGCGCTGGGATTCGCGCTGGCAGGACTGGAGGGCGTCAGGGGGAATGGGCTCGCCGAACATGACGGTGTCGTTCTTGACCAGGCCGCCGCAGTGCGGACAGCGGGGCGGCACCTCCTCTGACTTGAACTCTGCGGAGGGCCAGCGGGTGTTGCAGCCGATGCAGCGCATCTTGGTGCGGTTGCCGTGGATCTCGGTGATGGCCTGGCTGCCTGCCTCCTGGTGGAGGTTATCGATGTTCTGGGTGATGATGTGCTTGAGGAAGCCCATCCGCTCCAACTCGGCCAGAGCATGATGGGCGGGGTTGGGCTTAGCCTCATTAATAGCCTTGGCGAACTCCGAGTACTCGCTCTGTTGGGCCAGCCGCTCTGCCCACCAGCCCTCCGGGTCGGCCAGGAAACGCTGGTAGCCGTCCATAGCTGGCTCGCCGTGCTTGGTCCAGAGGCCGCCCGGACCCCGGAATGGTGGGATGCCGCTCTCTACGGAGATCCCTGCGCCAATAAGGGCGATGGTGTAGTGAGCCCTGGCCACGATGCTGGCCGCTTGCTCCAACTGCTCGTCCAGAGAGGTCTCTTCAGTCATGGCGGACGCTCCAAGGAAATCGTGCAAGAAAGCATAGGACCCCCGCCATCTTACCCAATCGGGTCGGCGTGTCAACCGAATGCGCGGAGGACACTACCTCGCAGCCCGCGACGTGACCAGCTCATGCAGCACGCTTCTGTGAGGTCCTCGTGGGGCGCTACTGCTTGAGTTCCATGGGCTTGCCGTGGCACACGAGTTCGCCCTCGCCGCCCTTGGTGACGATGAACTCTGAGCCGCACACCGTGCAGATATAGCGCTTGCCGACCACGTTGGCCATGCCTCGTTCCTCCTGGGTGGCTGCAAAGGCCCCAGCCCCACGGATAGCATAATCGCTCTGAAGGGCTGCGGAAAGTCTTGCTGCCCCGTCTCGTTGCCTGCTGGCCGGGCAGCGAGTAGAACTGGCCCGCTTGCAGGGCGCAGAGGGCTCATCTGTGTCCTTGCTCAACCGGTTCTGGCCGGTCTTCACCACGAACATGAGTGGGTGGCTGCTTGACCTGCTAGGAGACGGGTGGAATACTGGCACCCCGCAGGAAGGAAGAAGTCCAGAAGCCGGAATGGTCCCGTGCCTCACCGACGCTGTTCGAGGCACTGAGATATGAGGGGTAGGGAATGACGGGCCTTGATAGATCGACGGATCAGCGGATCGATGACCTGCTCAGCCGGATGACCCTCGAGGAGAAGGTGGCGATGACCACCGGCTCGGGGCCCTGGCACAGCACCGGGGTTGAGCGGCTGGGGGTCCCGCCGCTCAAGTTCACCGACGGTCCTAACGGCGCGCGCGGCGACGATCGCAGTGGGGCCACGTCGGCCTCGTTTCCGGTCGGAGTGGCGCTGGCTGCGACGTGGGACCCGGACCTGATCCGGGCGGTGGGATCGGCGCTCGGCGAGGAGGCGAAGAGCAAGGACGCGCAGGTGCTGCTCGGGCCGACGGTGAACATCCACCGCACGCCCCTCGGGGGCCGGAACTTCGAGTGCTACTCCGAAGACCCCTATCTCAGCGGCCGCATCGCGGTGGCCTTCGTCGAGGGTGTGCAGCGCCAGGGCGTCGGTGCCTGTGTCAAGCACTTCGTTTGCAACGACTCCGAGTTCGAGCGCTTCACGATCAGCTCCGAGGTAGGGGAGCGCGCGCTGCGGGAGATCTACCTCGTGCCGTTTGAAATGGCGGTCACCGAGGCCGACGCGTGGTCGGTCATGGGCGCCTACAACCGCGTGAACGGCAGCTACGCCTGCAGCAACCGCCGGCTGCTCACCGAGATCCTGCGCGACGAGTGGCGGTTTCGCGGGTTCGTCGTCTCCGACTGGGTCGCGCTCAAGGACGGCACCGTCGAGACAGCCGACGCCGGTCTCGACCTGGAGATGCCAGGGCCCGGCTGGTACCTGGGCGGCCGGCTGCTAGACGCGGTGCGCTCGGGCGCCGTTGACGAGGCGACTGTCGACGACATCGTCCGCCGGCTGCTGTGGGCAACGATCCGTTCCGGTCGGCTCGACTATCCCGAGGAGCATCCCGAGCGATCCGACGACCGGCCCGAGCACCGGGCGCTGGCGCGCCGCGTGGCGACCGAGGCTATGGTGCTGCTCAAGAACGACCGGGGCCTTCTCCCGCTTGACCGCTCCCGACTGGGCACCCTCGCTGTCATCGGGCCCAACGCCGAGGTGGGGCAGATCATGGGCGGCGGCAGCTCACGCGTGACACCCCACTACGTCGTCCACCCGCTCGAGGCGCTGCGGAAGCGCTGCGGCGGCGACGTGACGGTCCTGCACGAGCGCGGCTGCCTCATCAACAAGTTCACACCGCAGGTCGACCCCGCGCACTACGCCGCGGCGGCTGGCGACGACGACCGCCGCGTCACCGTCGAGTACTTCGACAGCCTCGATTGCACCGGCGAGGCGGTCTACGCGCGTAAGGTGCGGCGGATCGGCGCTCGCTTCTTCGGGGCGGTGCCCGGCGTCGCCGACAGCGAGCGCTTCTCCTGCCGGTGGACGGCGACCTTCATTCCCGAGACGACCGGCGTGCACACCTTCGGGCTCGCAGCCGTCGGCCTCGGTCGTCTCCTCGTCGACGGCGTCGAACTGATCGATGGCTGGACGGATCCCCAACCCGGGGACTGGGTCTCGGGGCGCGGCTCCGCGGAGGTCACCGCCGCGATTGAGATGGAGGCCGGCAAGACCTACGAACTCAGGGTCGAGTATAGCCGCAGCGACGTTCCTCTAATCGCCGGGCTGCGGTTCGGCATGCTCCCACCGGTGCCCGGGGACCTCATGGAGCGGGCCGTGGCCACGGCGGCGGGCGCCGACGCCGTAGTGCTCGTCGTCGGGACGACCGACGAGTGGGAGACTGAAGGCAACGACCGGCGCGACATGGAGCTTCCCGGTCGGCAACGCGAGCTGATCGAGAAGGTGGCGGCCGCCAACCCCGACACCGTCGTGGTCGTGAACGCGGGCAGTCCCATCGCGATGGAGTGGCTCGACCGAGTGCCCGCTGTGCTCCAGGCCTGGTTCCCTGGGCAAGAGTTCGGCAACGCGCTCGCCGACGTGCTGTTCGGCGACGCCAACCCGTCGGGCAAGCTACCCACCACATTCCCGAAGCGCCTCGAGGACAACCCGGCGTTCCTCAACTACCCGGGGGAGAACGGGCAGGTGCTCTACGGCGAGGGCTTGTTCGTCGGCTACCGCGGCTACGACGCCCGCGATGTGGAGCCGCTCTTCCCGTTTGGGCACGGTCTCTCATACACCACGTTCGGGTACAGCGATGCCTCCGCAACCGCCGACGGATCCGGCACGGTCGTGGTAGAGGTCGACGTCACAAACACGGGAGAGCGTGCCGGCCGGGAAGTTGTCCAGTGCTACGTGCGCGACGTGGAGGCGCGCCTTGCCCGCCCACCGAAGGAGCTCAAGGGCTTCACCAAGGTGTCGCTCGAGCCGGGGGAGACGACAACCGTGCGGATCGTCCTCGACCGCCGGGCGTTCTCGTTCTATGACCCCGGCCGGGCCAGCTGGGTGCTTGAGGCTGGCGACTTCGAGCTGCTCATCGGCTCGTCATCGCGCGACATCCGCACCGTGGCGACGGTCACCCTGTCTGGTGAGGCCGCCTGAAGCTCACGCTCTTTGGAGCGTTGACGCGCTGAGCTGCCTGGGCCAGCCTTGAGGCATGATGTCCTCACGGACATCCAGCGCTACGAGTTCGGACGGGTGGCTGCTTGACCTGGGAAGAAACGGATGAAATTCTGGCACATCACAGCAGAAAGGCAGCAGTAAGGGCAGCGCACTTGGAGGAAGGGCGAATGAGTACTTCCGTCGACCAGCAGACGCAGAGACGCCGCGGTGTGGGTTTCATCGCTCACGACCCCGAGAGAGCGTTCCAGGGCTACACCCTGTTCACTCCCCAGATGAGGGGCGGTCCGCCGCTGCTGATCGACATGGAAGGGAAGGTCATCCACGAGTGGCACACACCGCTACCGGCCGGCCACGCATATCTTCTGCCGAACGGAAACCTACTTGCCCTGTGCAGAACACCAGGCTCCGCCAGGCGCTTCCCCGTCTGGCAGCTCGTAAGGCTAGGCGCTGCGATGGAGATCGACTGGGACGGCAACGTGCTCTGGGAGGTCCGCCACCCGGACCATCACCACGAGGCTCGCCTGATGCGCAATGGCAACGTCCTGATGCTCTGCATCGAGGAGGTGCCTCCCGACCTCGCGGCCAAGGTTGGCGGCGGGCTGCCCGGCACCGAGCACGAAGGTGTGATGTGCTCGGACAAGGTCATCGAGGTGACGAAGGAGGGCGAGACCGTCTGGGAGTGGCACGCCTGGCAGCACCTCGATCCGGACGTCGACCGCATTACCCCGCAGGACCAGCGCGAGGAATGGACACATGCCAACACTGTAGAGGAGCTCCCCGACGGCGATATCCTGGTTAGCTTCCGCAACATCAGCACTATCGCTATCATCGAACGGCACACGGGCAAGCTCCGCTGGCGCCTGGGGCCCGAGGTGCTCGCCCAGCAGCACCACCCAAGCCTCCTGCCCAACGGAAACATCCTCGTCTTCGACAACGGCACGCACCGCCAGAACATTCCATTCACATTCTCACGCGTGCTCGAGATCGACCCTGCGACGAAGCGGATCGTCTGGAGCTACCAGGACCAGCCGATATTCAACTTCTACAGCCCTTACGAGTCCAGCGCCCAGCGACTGCCGAATGGCAACACCTTCATCTGCGAGGGGGTCTTCGGCCGGCTGTTCGAGGTGACGCCGGAGGGGGATGTGGTCTGGGAGTACATCAACCCCTACTTCGGAGAGGCCGGCCTCTTGGGCGAGAACAACTGGCTATTCAGAGCGTTCCGCTACTCGCGGGAGGACATCGAGCGGGCCTCGGGAGGGCGCATCGAGCCTGCGAAGGCCGGGTGATGAAGCGTTCATCAGGCAGACGTTCTGGGATACCAGAACCTCATCCGTACTCGTAGCGTTGGCACGCTGAGTTATCCGGGCCAGCCTCGAGGCATGATGCCTTCACGGAGATCCAGCGCTGCGAGTTCGGGTGAGTGGCTGCTTGACCCGCGAAGAGACGGATACAATACTGACACCCCACGGATTGAAACGCTGTGCTGGAGCGCACGAACGTGGCGAACGAGACCGTACGTCGGACGAGGCCCGCGCCAGCCACGGAAGGCCGCCCGTTCGACCTCTATACGAGGGCGAACGCCGGCGAGGTGCTGCCCGGCCTCATTAGCCCAATCGCGTGGTCCACCATCGGGCAGGGCCTGAACCAGTACTTCCAGGACGGCATGGCTAAGGCGGGCTTCAAGGACGCCCGCCGGCTGCGCTTCGCGACCCTCTACCAGGGCCGCATGTACTTTAACATTGGAGCGCTCTACGAGTACTACGTGCAGCGAGCCGGTGCTCCGTCGATGGCGTTCCTGCGCTCCTTCGGCGGCCCCGCGGGGGACCAGGGCCTTCCTCTCCCGGAGCGCGGGTTGCGCTGGGGACGGTTCATCCGCTACCTACCGGCCATGGCAAAGCAAGCGCGCCGTCAGAGCCGCGCGCCGGATAACCTGCGCCGTGCCATCCCCGTAATCGACGACGTGGCCCGCCAGCTTGCTGCGCTCGACCTCGAGCGCATGGACACGGCGGCTATCTATCATGCCATGATGGACCTGGTCGAGCGGGTCGAGGCCTTCACCCCGGTGCCGAACGACTGCAACAGCGCCGCCTTCGGCTCGTATGGAACGCTCGCCTACCTCCTTGCAAGCTGGTTCGGTAACCCTGGACTGGCAAACGACCTCGTGGCGGGGCTGGACATGACCAAGACGGCCGAGTGTTCGGCCGAACTGTGGGGCATCGCCCGTAGAGCGGCAGCCTGGGCCGACGTGAGGGCGCTGGTGGGTCGCAGCGCTCCCGAAGTGATGTTGGACGACTTGTCGGAGCACCCGCTGGGAGTCAGCATCGCCGCCGACCTTCGTGAGTTCCTGGCTCGCTATGGGCACCGGGCGGTCGATGAACTCGACATCATGAACCCGCGGTGGGCAGAGGACCCGTCGCCGCTGCTTGCCGTGTTCAAGTCGTACGTGGTGACTCCGCCAGCGGGCGACCCTTCGAGTGTGGCCGCGCGTCAGCGCCAGGTCCGCGAAGCGGCGACCGCCCGCGTACACGAACTCCTTCGACGACGGCTCATCGATCGCGTCTTCCCCTGGAAGCGCCTTCTCTTCCGTCAGTACCTGAAGCGGGCGCAAACCTTCGTGCCGCTGCGTGAGGACCCGAAGTTTCACCTGCTCAAGGTGTTCTTGCCTGTGCGCCGTTGCTACCTGACGCTGGGTCGCCGCTTTGTAGATCGAGGCCTGCTCGACGCTCCGGAGCACATCTTCTTCATGGTTGCCGAAGAGGTGGAGGATGCCAGCCTGGGCTGGGAGCCGGATGCCCCGGGACTGCGTGAGCGGGTACGAGCGCGTCTAGCCGATTACGAACGATGGAGCCACCTGCCTATCCCCTGGGCGCTGGGTCCCGACGAGCGGCCCCTCCAGCCGGATCAAGCGCCGCGCAACGATACCCGCATACTCAGCGGTCTGGCCGCCAGCTCCGGCCGCGTCACCGGTCTGGCGCGCGTGATCACCGATCTGCGGCACGCCGACAAGATGCGCCAGGGTGAGATCCTCGTTGCGCCCTTCACTGACCCTGGCTGGACGCCCCTGTTTCCGCTCTGCGCGGCCATTGTGACCGACCTCGGCGGCCTGCTCTCGCACGGCGCCATCGTGGCCCGGGAATATGGTGTGCCCGCTGTAGTCAACACCGGCTACGCCACCGCCCTTGTCCGGTCGGGTGACCGCATCACGGTCGATGGCAGCGAGGGCCGGGTCTATCTGGACACCTAGCGTGATGGCATTGGAGTCAGAACCGTGGCGACCGCAGAACACTGGCGAAGGAGCCGCACTGATCGCCGGCACGCTGGGCAAGCAATGCTGGTAGGGTGCCAATCCTTCATCCGTATCCAAGCGATTGACACGCTGAGCTGCCTGGACAAGCCTTGAGGCGCCAAGTCCTCATGGTGTGCGTCTCTGGCACGGGCGCTTCCCCTGGTTGATCAGCCTTCCTCGCGCCACTGCACCTCGTAGAGACGGAACTTGTAGGCGAATCCCCGCGCCTCGATGCGGCCACGCGGCACGTACTTGATCCCGCGTACTGGACCGGCCAGCCCTCTTACCAGACCCGACAGCAGGATCTGACCACCGCGAGCCCAGGCAGCGACGCGGGCAGCCAGGTTCACCGCCACGCCAAAGAGGTCTTCTTCATGGTGCAGGGCATCGCCAGCATTGATGCCGATGCGGACAAGGATGTCCCTTTCTGACCGCTCGCGGTTGTATTGCGCCATAGACCGCTGGATATCAACAGCGCAAAGAATGGCCCGGCGGGCGCTGGCGAAAGCTACCATGAAGCCATCGCCCTGGGTCTTGACCTCGAACCCGCCATTTCTCTGGATGCAGGTGCGGACGATCGAGTTATGGTCGCGCATGACCTCCAGGGCCCGCTGGTCTCCTACAACGTTGGCCAGGGCCGTCCAGCTCTCGATGTCGGTGAACAGGATGGTGATGGTGCCCTCGGGCGGAGGCTGAAGGGCGGCCGCCAGCGCACGGCCGCACTGGCTGCAGAAGCGAAAGCCCTCCGGCACCGGCGCTCCGCAGGTAGGACAGCTCGCCGGGGAGTCCGCTGCCGCTCCGTCCGAGTGGCCGGGCACAGCGAAGCGACTGGACGCCCCGAGGTGAGAGCCCCGCTCTTGGAGCTCTGACCTCAGCAGTTCTCCTAACGAATGCCTGCCCGCCGACACGACAAGGACCTCCTCCTGGCAAAACGAAAGCCCACGGACATCTCCGGAGCCGTGGGCTCGGATGGTTGCGGCTGGTCGTGTATTCAGATCCGGCCGCCACCTCCCCACAGCTCAGCCGAAACAAGCATGATCCCCTTGGGGCGGTGCCGTGCGCCGCAGCTCACGGCCATTGCGCTGTCCACGCGGGAGTTGTGAGTCATCGAGAATCCGATACCTAGTCTGGAGTGAGCTTAGCATGCCTGCCCCTCAGCGTCAACGCGTTTGCTGGGTTGCAGGTAGGATGTCCTACTTACGTCGCAGCTAGACTGCCCTCCCGTGGAGGGGTGCTTCCGAGAGGAGATACCCGTGCAGAGAAGTATTGGCACCCCACAGCCTAACGGGTTCGAGTCCCGGCCTGGTCGAACTGGAAGGTCTCGGCGCTGACCTCGTCGGCGGTTCCCTCCTCTAGGAAGAAGCTCTCGTCGACGAGAGCGTAGTTCTCACTGAAGTCGGTGATGTTCGCGGGTGGCCTGGTATCGTCGCTGACCACCCTGCCGATGAAGTCGGGCTTGGTCCTCTCGTGGCGGAAGAAGGCGTTCATCACCAGCCACATGAGGCGGTTGCGTTGCCCAGAGCGGGGGAAGCGCCTGGCGACGGAGCGCCAGGAGTAGAATCGTTTGTAGGCGTAGCGCTGCCCGTCCCGAATGGTCTCCGCGCTCATCCCCCTGGGGACATAGAGGACCGAGTCCTGGTCATACTTGGACCAATCGTAGCTGGTGATGCGACCCTGCCGTTGCAGGTCGTAGTAGGTGAGGGTGCCCGGATACGGGGTGAGGATGGAGAAGGCGGCGCAGTCGAGGTCGGCGTCGATGGCGAACCTCGCAGTCTCCTCGAAGATGGACTCATCGTCGCTGTCGAAGCCGAACATGAACAGTCCGAAAACCATCATGCCGTGGGAGTGGATCTTCTCGACGAGCGCCTTGTAGCGCTCGGGCTGGTTGAAGGCTTTCTTCGCCTCTCTGAGGCTGTCCATGGAGATCGACTCGAAGCCGAGGCTGAGCATGTAGCAACCGCTCTCGCGGGCTGCTTCGAGGAGCCATTCCTTCTCTGCCACCCGCGAGGAGGTGCCGCCCTGCCACTTGATCTTCAGGAGGGCCATCGCCTTCATCATGTCCAGCGCGCGGGAGGGCTTGCTGAAGGCATCGACGTCGTTGACGGCGAGGTTCCCCGTGCTCAACCGCTGGATCTCCTCGATGACCTCCGGGATGGGCCGGAACCGATACATCCGGCCGTTGAGCTGCGGCTCGGCGCAGAACGCACAGCCGTGGGGACAGCCCCGTACCGTCTGCACGAAATCGCGCACGATGTAGCGGTTCGTCTTCACAAGATCGTAGCGGGGATAGCGCATGCCCCGCATATCGAAGAGACCGCGAGCGCGATAGACGCCGCCCATCC
>Ga0209979_1003056_pt1 | contig 15179 bp, 11 predicted proteins | sample AnhtaG_FD_183114 | JGI IMG/M metagenome (GOLD analysis project Ga0209979, IMG submission 183114) | Deep subsurface microbial communities from Anholt, Denmark to uncover new lineages of life (NeLLi) - Anholt_01485 metaG (SPAdes) (version 2) | ecosystem: Environmental > Aquatic > Marine > Oceanic...
CTTTTCCCGACATCCCGTCCTCCAGAGAACCGACAATTGTCATCGGGCCAACACAAAAAAGAAGCGAAGCGGAAACGAATCCTAGAACGAAATTCCCCGACTCTGATTTGACCCTCCTTTTTAGATATTCGCCCACCTTTTCTAACGCCTCTTCGATTTTCAAAAGCTCCCCGGTGATTCCACCTAAGACTAAGCTTCCAATCAGGATTAGGACACTTTCTGTCTTCAGCGCCATTTGAATGCCGAGTAGTATCGTGACTAGCCCCATCGCCTGAAGGACGATCCTTTTGATGTTCTCCGGCAACCTATGTCCGACCCACAGCCCGATACCGGAGCCGATGATGACGGTGGCGGTATTGACCAGAGTTCCTTTCATTGCTTTCTGACCATTGTAACTCGTGGCAATGAAGATGTTGAATTAATCCTCAGTCACGCCAGGAAACAATCTTCGAGGTATTCCGCATCCAATAGAATGAATTTATCGGCAGCCTTCTTGATCTGATAATTTGCTTGGGTGTATGCCACCTCAACGTGCTTTCCGGCCGATTTCACAGCCTCAACAGCGACTGCGAAGTCACCGTCTCCGCTGATTAATATGCAAGTATCGTATATGTCATCGTAAGCCATAGTAACCATATCCACTGCGATGTTGACGTCAACACCCTTCTCTACCCAGGCTTTGCCCCTCGGTTCTAATCGCCCAAGTTTGACTGTAAGATAGGGGACATTGTCAAGTGCACTGAAGAACTTCTGCTGTGCAGCATACCTATCAGGAAAGGCAAATTGGTCAACGGGAACATTATAGTAGTAAACTCTCACAAGCTTCCTTTGTCCAGTCAGCTTTCGAGGCAGCTTCTCGAAATCTATCTTCGTATTCCCGATTCTGCTTTTTAGACCATGATAAAAATTGCTGCCGTCAACAAACATCACAACGCGCTCCTTGGCGGACTCGACATCTCGAAAATACTGCATAAAACCTCCAAAAAAACACGGGATTGAAGATGAGTTCAATCCCGTGGTGTTAATTGCTCATCATTGTATGCCGGCGCTTACGCACCGCAATGATGAGGTGTTAATATTATCGATTACTAATTTACGATCATGACCACTAATGTCAAGCAAAAACTTCAAAAAAATGAAATTGTCCCTTGACACACTTCTTACAACGAATTTTATCGTCATTTTGTTTCCAAAATTAAGAATCAAATATAGATGAAAAATCACAATCGTCTATTGCTCTAATTCTCAACAGTGGCATCAAACCCACCACCCGACATAACTCTTGCTCTCTTCGCTGCTTACGGACGCCCTCGTCCGTAAGCCGCAGTTAGACGTGTTTCCTCGGATCAGTGATTTTTCCCTCTACCGCCGAAGCCGCTACTGTCGCCGGGCTGCAGAGATAGACTTCCGCGCCTTTTCCAAGCTTTGCCAAGAAATTCCGGTTGGAGGTCGAAAGCAGAACGTCCCCCTTCCCCAAAACCCCATGATGGCCAGCGGTGCAAAGTGAACAGCCGGGATTTGCCACCATTGCCCCAACATCCATGAAGATCTCGTAAAGCCCCTCCTTCAGCATCTGGCGAGCTACCTCCATCGTCGCCGGGACTATAACCAACCTGACATCGGGATGAATTTTGCCAGCTTTCTTGATGATCTCGGCCGCCACTTTGAAATCCTCGAACCGCCCATTGGTGCAACTGCCGATGAAACCCTCGTTGAAGAAACGCCCCTCCACCTCCTCCACCGGGACGACGTTGTCCGGCGTGTGAGGGCAGGCAATCTGGGGAGCCAAACCCTTGACCTCAATCTCAATCTCTTCTTGATATGAAGCATCCTTATCCGATTCCACGATCGAGATTTCGTCACATCTCTCTTTCAAGAAGTCCAGCGTCTCCCCTGTCGGTTTGATGAAAAGGATTTTGCCGTTAGCCTCCGTCAGCATACTGCCTAAGGTCAATCGTCCCGCCAGGGAGAGATTGTCAATCGTCTCCCCGTAATACTCCACCGATTTATAGTTCAGCTTATCGGTACCGAACTCCTTGAGAAGTTTTAAGGTCAAATCCTTCGCCGAGGTTGGCTTTTTGTATTGCCCTTTGACGGTGATCTTGATCGTATCGGGCACCCGGAACCACAACTGCCCGGAATGCCAGACGGCAACAACATCAGTCGTTCCCGCTCCGGAGGCAAACGAGCCGACTGCTCCCAAGAGGTTCATATGACTGTCGGTGCCGACCACCACCGAACCGGGCCTAATCATCCCCATCTCGAGGAGAACATGTTGCCCAATGCCAGTATTGACGTCGAAGAGGTTTTTGATCCCCTGCTTTTTGGCGAACTCCCGACAGAGAGCTTGATTCTGGGCAACTTTCAGGTCTTTGGCGGGGGCCTGATAGTCGAAGGTCATGGCGATCTTATCGGGGTCTTTCACCTTACCGCCGCTGGTGAACTTGTCGAACTCTAAGACCACATTAGGGCCGCCAAAATCCCTGACCACCGCCAGATCGATCTCCGCCCAGACCCGGTCTCCAGCCTTGACCTCCTGTTTGGAGGCTTTAGTCAAGATCTTTTCGATTACAGTTTTTCCGGCCATATTATCTCACGCTTTTTTTGAACGGATTCTTCCATTAATAACCATCGGATGTGGGCATCCGACGACACCGTGGACACTTCTACTCGAGCTTCGTGATGAAAGACCTTATCTCACCCAGCACTCTCTGTTTGACTGCAGGCAATCTTTCCACCAAGTCCTTCATTAGTTCCCAATCAAGATCAAAGGCATAGGCATGTCTTGAAAAATGCCTGAAGCCCAAGTATTCTTCTAAGTCTTGACACGCACTCTCGCTCAGAACGACCAGCTTTCGCCTTTCGGTTTCGGTCGCCATCTGTCTCAGTAACTCTCGATGCCATCCCTCACCGCGAGGTAGCTCCTCATCGACTTTTCTAGCTATGCGAGTAAATATGTTTTCAAGTCCATTGTAAAATGAATGCAACAACATAGCCAAAGAACCCAATTCGACAATATCCGGTTCTTGAACCTTCACTCTCTTCAGTAGAGGTTTATAGTCCGCCGTGAGTTTTTCAATTCTCTTGATCTCAATTTCTATATCCTCGATGACATTTTCATGCGACATAGAGCTTTCTCCCTCGCTTTTGAATTCTTCCTTTCAGTTGCGTGGACGAATAATCCAGGGTGACCAGATCCACCTTCCATCTCACCAATGATGGTAGAGTCGCCACCGCTCTGAAATAGGTGCGTGGCGAAATACCGGATACCGCCAAGTCGATGTCCGAGGACTCATCAAACTCCCCCTCGGACAAAGAGCCAAAGAGGATGATCTCCTTACAACCTATTGATTTCAGATATTCAACAGCTTTGGCAAGCTTCTTTTCAATCTCTATCCCTGTTCGCATGAGTTAAGCCTCTGCCCTCCCTCTGAGATAGTTTTCACTGACCTGCTAAACTGTTAGCTTGATTTAATCGCTCTCGGCTGTTCATGGTGATCCTATCATTGTTCTATTGAATGGTCATAATCGCGAAAGCCTTCTTAATAAACTTTAAAATTCTCCTTCTGTCAATTTCTAAATAGGGGAGTCAAATTCAGAAGAGAAACAGCCCTTCATCTCACAGGAGATCTAAGACCACGACTACCGCTATTGACACCCAAAAGGGGCTGATTTATTATGGGTTAAGAAACTCAAAAGCTTAGGAGGTAAAATTGGCTACCGAGAAATGGCCGACTGCAATAACCGATATCGAACCCGGCAAAATCCGTTTGCGAGGTTACGACATCACCGAGTTGATGGAGAAACTGACCTTCGCCCAGACGATCTTCCTGACCCTGAGAGGGGAGTTGCCCAATGACGCCGAAGCCAAGATGATGGAGGCGATCCTGGTCTCCTCCGTTGACCACGGGGTGACACCACCTTCAGTCTTGGCGGCTCGAACTGTGGCTTCCGGCGGCAATCCCTTGAACGCCGCCGTCGCCGCCGGGGTTTTGGCGATCGGGGATGTCCACGGCGGCGCCATCGAGCAATGCGCCAGGACATTGCAGGAGTGGGCTTGGAAAGACGGGGAAGTGGGCAAGTTAGGTGCCGAGCTGGTCAAAGAGTTTTTGTCAAAGAAGGAAAGGCTACCCGGCTTCGGACACCGTCTGCACACCACCGACCCTCGGACGGTAAAGCTTTTCGAAATTGCCGATGAGTTGAACTTCGCCGGCCGGCATATGCAGCTGGCCAGGGAGGCGGAAAAACAGTTCGAAATCCAGAAGAAAACGAAGCTGCCAATCAACGTCGACGGCGCCATCGGAGCGGTCATCTCTGATATGGGCTTCGACTGGAGGCTGGGGAAGGGATTTTTCATACTCTCCCGGGTGGCGGGTTTGATCGCCCACATCTACGAGGAGACCACCAGGTTCAGGCCAATGCGCCGGCTGGGGGACACCAACTACGAATACGACGGCCCCGCCCCTCGCAAAATAGGATAACTGTTTTTCACCGGGATTTGAACCTCTCTGCTTTTTCCGCTCAGGGTTGTCTTACAGAGATCCGAATTTAGCTGTGACCTTGTAGCAGGAAGCTTCAGCTTTCCACGAGTCAAACAAGTCAACGGCACTCGCCTCTCAGCTTCTGTGAATGACGCCATCCGTAGTGGCGGGAATTTATCCTGCCAGAAATCGGGGTGGGAGTCTAACTCCCGCCCCTGCCTCCCGCTGGGGTGGTCGTTTGACCCGTATGGGGAGTTGTACTCCCACCCCAACAGATAGGTTCACTCAAGCCAGAGCTCACTTCCCTGGTTTTTCGTACTTGCAAGGATCGTCGCTGAATTTCTTGATACACTCCTGACCGCAGAAGTGAGACTTCTGACCTCCATGCTCTGAGGCAAGATCGGTTTGGTGATCGAAGAAGGTCATCCCGCAAACCGGGTCTTTGACCAGCTTGCCCGCATACTTCCCGGGGTTTTCTTTGAAGGTCTCCAGACACTTCTTGCTGCAGAAGGCATAGAGGTGTCCGTCGTGGACCGCCATCTGCTTAATCCCTTCCGGCTTGAGGGACATGCCACAGATCGGATCCACGGCCTTCTCGATCACTTGAACATCACCTGATTGCCCGCTCTGGCTCTCCTTCTCGTCGGCATATCCGCTCAAAAGAGGGAAAGAAACGAGAAGGGCCAACAGCAACAGCAAAAGTAAGGTTTTGGGTAACATGATGGTTACTCCTTCCTGATTTGATTGGTTTACAAAGTGAAGTTAATGCCTCCGTAAAAGACTCGGCCCAATAGGGGCCCATAGATCATGGCGGAGTCGAAGGATTCGCTCAAGCCGGATTCAGTTCGCACGAAGGGGTCATCCGGTTGAACGTAATCGAAGAGGTTTTTCAATCCCGCGAAAACCTTCACCGAACCGATACCCCTTTGCACCCGGAGATTCCAGATAGAGAACGTCGGCGATTCCCTCCGGGAACGTCCCTCCGGCAGCGGTTGGGGACCGTGGATGCTTCCGTTTATATCGACGATGAAATTGCCTCCGGAGCGGACCCATCCGACCCCAACATCCCCGGAGTAGAGGCTCTGCATCTGGGCTCGTTTTCGCAGCCCATCCCTGTGGTAAAAGGCATCGACCCAGCTCCAGCCAGCGGAGGCCTTCAGTCCGTTGGAGAGGCTCAAAATCCCTTTCAGCTCCAAACCCTTAGAGAAGGCTCCCTCATCATCTACACTGTACACCAATGACCCCGGGGTTTCTCCGTATTCCACTACCACCTTGTCGAGGAAGTGGGTGTAGTAGAGGTTCAGATCCAAAAGCGCCACCGCGGTGGGCCAGACTGACCTGCGATTGACGGCGAAGGAGGCCGCCACCGTCCTCTCCGGATCCAAATCCTGTGAAACTCGGATATCTTGAAAGCCGGTGTGGACCGCCTTTTCCGAGCTGAAGATGTTCACCGGCTTAAAGCCACCTCCACCGCTCAGCCGGAAGGCCCAATCGGAGGTGGGGCGCCAGTGGATACTGGCCCGCGGTGTTGCTACCCACCCGAAGATGTTGTAGTGGGTCAGACGGGAGCCGTAAAGGATTGTCCACCTGTAATCCGGCTGCCACCGGTGCTGCAGGGTCAGGCCTGGGAAAAGGTAGCGGTAATCGGTCTCGACCTCTGTCGCGACATTATCTGTGTACACTTCCGACCGCAGCCGCAACTCCGCTCGCAGTTGATGGTTGCTACTCAATTCATGGTTGAGATTGGCTTTTAAAAGAGAGATGGTCTGCCGTCCCTTGAAATGAGTGGTGCCGTAGTAGGAATCCTGCGAATGGTCGGAGATAACTGACCGGAACTGCAACTCTGTCTCCCCGGACCATTGATAGTCAATTCCCACCTGCCCCTGGTAGCGCTCGGTCTCGATGAAGCGACCATAGATCTCTGCGCTCCCTTTGTCGCTCTCCTTCCAGACGGTCTCACCGGCGATGCGGGTCTCTCTCAAAGCCTGGAGGTTCATTGTCGCCTGGACCTTGGAGGAAAGTGGTATTTCCGCCTGACCTGACACTTGAAATCGATCGTACTCGGGCGTGTCGGTGACGCCGTCGTGGTCTCGATCAACGCGGTCCAACTGAGATTCGTAGTCCGTGGAGAGGTTAATCCTCACGGGACCGAGATCTGTAGAGTAACCGAGCGACAGCCCGGGCTGGTTGGTGCTGCCCATGGAGGCCTCCAGACGGAGAGTTGGAGTCTCACTTATTGCTCTCGAGACTACGTTCACCGCCCCGGCGATGGCCTCCTCCCCGTACAGAGCATCACCAGAGCCTTTAGTTATCTCCACGCTGGAGACGTTCATCGTGGAGACCCCATCGAGCCCATACAGGGTCCCCAGCCCCGAAAGAACCGGCATTCCATCTACCAGCACCTGGGTATAGGCTCCATCCAGACCCTGAAGACCGATGTTCGCGGAACCACACAGGGCGCAAGGTCGGGTCTTTATGCCGGTTTTCCCCTCCAATGAAGCTAAGAGGCCTTTGCCGGCAGTTCGCTCCAATTCCTCACCGGTGATGACCTCCGTCCGCACCGGGGCATCCTGCTTGAACTCTGATCCGCTCTCCGCTGACACTGTTACCTCTTCCAGTTCGATCGGGGTTTGCTTCAGACGGAATTCCAGAAAGGTGTCAGCGTTGTCCTCGACGACAGCATTCAATTCCATTGGTTCGTAACCCACCGTCGAGGCCCGGATAGTGTATTCTCCAGGTGACAGGTCAGAGATAACGAATTCCCCTTCCTCGTTGGCAACATCCCCCTTGGCAGTTCCCAGGACCAAAACCGAGGCTCCGAGAAGCAGGGTGTTGTCTTGTCCTAAGACGTTACCTCTTATTGTACCTGCTATTGTATCTGAGCTTGCGGCCGCGAAAAGGATTGTCACCACAAGCCCCAGGTATATAATCTTCTTTCTCACAGATGACCTCTAAAATCTTCTAGACTAAGTTTTTTAACTCAACAGAAACTTAAAAAGCCCACGGCCCTACGCAGGAAAACATCACCTTCTTAGCAGAGGGAGATGTGGGTCTTAAAAAACCTAGTTTGAAGACTTCGGAGGGTGATCAATTGGGAACAGAAGATATGGTAGCTGTTCCGTAGAATTTAAGGGGACGTAAGGGTGGTAATCGAAAGCTAACGACAACTGATCTGAGTATAAGATCGCCAACGTTGGACAATATGGGCAAAATGATTGCTTGCAGTCGTGCTCGCAGTCCTGAGATTTGGGACCGTTCCGGGTGTGGTCGGGACAATTGCATTGATCTCCGCAGCAGTCCATCTCACAGGAGTAAGAAGAGCCATCCGAAAGCATCTCCACCACCGCCCCTGCTACGGGAAGGGTATAGGGGTTGAGCAGGAAAAGAACAACTAAATATGCGAGTATCCGTTTCACTGTAGAGCCAGACGCTTTGTTTAATCCTTTTAACGCAAAAAGCCCCGGTAAGTTCCCGTCGAGGACGAAAACCGTATAATCGGTGTGGATCCGGTTGCAGGGACAAATGCGCGAATTCTGCCCATTGTCATTTGCCTCCGTTGATGGTCCTCTAGCACCCTGAGGGGACTGAAGCAAGATGCTGGCCGAATAACCTCCAATATGCTTCTGTCGAGGAAATGCGAAAACTGGAGGATTAAATATGGAACTCCACCACGTCCCCGTCACAAAGGACGTAGTCCTTCTGGACCTTCTGTCCCTCGTAAACCTTCTTGCCCCAGATGCGAGCGTAGCTGAGCTTCTCCGCGAAGTCCTTGTGGATCTCACGGGCCATATCCAAGACGTTCTCTCCCTTCTTTAAGATCACCGGGTCTTCGTAATCCGGCTCCTTTCCGGGGGACTTGGTGTAGCAGCGAATGATCTGCAGAAGCTCCAGCACCCCGGCCTTGAACTCCCCCAGGTTCACTAACTTCTCCACTGAGATCGGTATTATGGGAAACTTCTCCTGAAAGAACTCCCTCAATATCTCGAGATTATCACCACTGTCGAGGTCACATTTATTAGCGACCAGGGCAGTCTTTTTGGTGAGGTGGGGATTATCCTCAAGATCAAGCTCCCCCTTCAGAAAGACGTTTCGGGAATTCAGAATCTCCAGCACCTTTTCGGCGTCTTCCAACAGGCTCTCGGAGGAGAGGTCAGTCAACAAGCAGGCGACCTCGGCATGCCTGATGACCTCCGGCAGCCACGCTTCCATGTGGACCTCCGAAACCGCAGGAGTGTCCACCAGCTGAATCTGGATGTCGTCGTAAGGCATCATCCCGGGCTGGGGCCGGCGAGTGGTGAACTGATACTCCGCAATTTCAGGTTCAGCGTTGGTCACCGCTTTCAGCAGACTGGATTTGCCCACATTTGGGCCACCGACCAAAACCACCTGTCCGGCGCCCTCCTTGTCGATGAGATAGAATGAGCCTCGTTTGGAAAGTCCCGGTTTCCTTTTCGGTTGAGCTTTTAGCTTCGCAATCTTTCTTTTGAGCTCCCCCTGGAGATGCTCGGTCCCCTTGTGCTTCGGCATTATCCGGAGCATCTCCTCTAAGAGGGCGATTTTCTCCTCGGTGCTTTTAGCCTCGCGGTAACGTCTCTCGACCTCGAAATACTGTGGCGGTAAGTTTGCTGGCATATTCCAGAGTCAGAAGTTCCCGTTCAGGTTTGAGACAACCCTATACCAATCTCTCTTCCCCGAAAAATAATCCCAATCCTGAAAAAATCAAAGGAAAAGCGAGGCAGGTTGCCTCGCCAGTTCTGGGCGGAATAAGAGATGTATATGGTCTACGTAAGCTATCTCAACATTGTCATCTTCCTGATCTTGGTATAATCTCCGGCCTCTATACGATAGAAAAAGACTCCGGAAGAAACCTCGCCGCCGCCCCCATTTCTCCCATCCCAGAGGATATTTCTGTATCCAGCTTCTTGGAATTCGTCGACAAGGGCTCTCACTCTCTCACCCAGGATATTGAACACCTCGATGTTGACCCAACTCGGCTGATGTAGGTCATATTGAATCACTGTTGCTGCATTGAAAGGGTTAGGGGAATTCTGCTGTAGCTTGAAGTCCCTTGGAATTGAGATGCTGTTCCAAGTCAAATCAGGAGACAGAATACCGGCCGCTACCATTGGATCGCCTGTAGATTGCGTCCACCCTGTGGTCTCAGAAGCCGGAGACGAAAAAGCCAAGGGCTCCGGCACCATGCGCAGCCGCCCGATCCGCTTGCGGTAGAACTCCGAGAACCAGATATCCCCGGTTTCCGCATCGACGGCGATGCCCGCGCCAGAGGCCGCTCCGTCTCCGGGGAACATCGACATTGGAGGCAGGCGTATGATGTGACGTTGGTCAGCCGTCACAAACCCCACTGAGACATACTCGTCGTGCTCCTGGGCGCCATGCTGTGTGAACCACAGATTCCCCTCCGGGTCGAATGCTATGGAATGTACTGTTTCGTTCACCTGGTCGGCATCGGGTACTACTCTCTCGTCGATACAAGGATTGCGCCCGGTGGAATCCAGTTCAAGACACTCTGGGTTGCCCAACCTTAAGATGTCGAAGCGGTCCAGGGTGTTGTCGAAGAACTCGTTGAAGATAACGTCGCCATTCTCCGCTATCACGATTTGCCACGGACCGCAACCCACAAACGGTACCGGGGCACCCTGACCGATCGGCTCCGGCAACGGGAACGTCTGGATCTCGCCCGTCTCAGGATCTAACCAGCCGATAGCATTCCCCCAATAAAGGGTGTACCAAACATGGCCGTCGTCGTCAACGACAAGATGCGCTGGATAGGAGCGCTCCTCTGGCAACGGATAAACATGATAGCAGCTGTCGTCCGGGTCACCTGGCTGGCACACCTGGTGCCACAGTGATCGAGAGAAGTCGAAGTGGTTGTTATAGGGGATTGCCTCCGGATCAAAGCTGACGACGTGGGCACCGGTCTCCATTCCCGCATTAGTGAACCAGATACGTTCACGGTATGGATCCCACGTAACTCCGACGACCTCGTTCCAGTCGCCGGGCACATTGTAGACGCGGTAGCGCTCCCCCGGCGGAGCCGCGGGATCAAAGCAGACAATGCGACTGTGGTTGGGATGGATTCCCGAGTAAAGGTGTCCGCCGCCCTGAGTGAACCAGATGCGACCCCGGGGGTCAACCATGATGTCCTCACCCAGCGTGCTCGTCTGGGTGCGACGGTCACCAAAAAGCGTTGTCGCGAAGGGCCCCGGGTCAGGCGGCTTGGGAATGGGCAAGCCTCTCACCTCGCCGACACCCGGATCCAGCACCTGAAACTCAAGATGGAACTCCTGGTTCACCCAAACCCGATGCAGTTGATCGACGGTGATCGCTAACGGTAGGGCGTTTGTGCCCTGAGTTGGAGGGATGTCGAACCAGTCATACTCGAAGACATCCACTCGCACAGGTCCACTGACACCGTCGGGAGTGAGGACTCGTAACCAACCGCTCTGAGCGGTTTGTGGCACATCAACAACGATTCTGTCGTCCTCCCAGACCCGGATCCAAGAGGAGGTTGAGGGAAGGCGTAACTGCGTTTGTCCCGTACGCACCAGGAGTGCACTCTCCGGCCCCGGGGCGCCGAAATCCCCGCCCTTCAATTCGGCTGGCTTCCCCGTGAAGGCCCCGATAATCGGGCTCGAGACCCACGGTTCCCCGTAAGAACTCCTGGCGCTGGTTTCCGCTGTCTCCGCCAAATGACTTGCGGCAAAAATCAGACAAACTGCGAGCAAAAGGCTAAGAATGCGCGATGCTTGAGTCTTGATAAACATTTACACCTCCACAACTCAAAGCTCTTGAAGATCAGCGGAGAAAGCAGTTAACGAACCAACGTCATCCTCTTGACCGAATTGAAATCTCCGGCCTCTATCCGGTAAAAGTAGACTCCGGAGGCGACGTTCCCCCCAGCTTCGTTTCTCCCGTCCCAGAGAGTGTTCCTGTAACCGGCGTCCTGGTATTCGTCGACGAGGGTTTTAACTCTCTGCCCCAGGAGGTTGAACACCTCGATTTTGACCCGGCCGGGATGCGGCAGGTCATATTCAATCACCGTTGCGGGATTGAAGGGGTTAGGAAAATTCTGATGGAGTTTGAATCTTTTGGGAATTGACGCGGATGCAATCTGCTCTTCAACTGCTGTAAACGAGGTTATATGAATGGTGACATCGTCGACATATATGCCGATAGAGCTGCCGGCATCATTGGAGACCATCCGGAAGATCAATGCCACATCGTCATAGCCCGGGCCGGTGAATTGGTCAAAGGGAAAAGAGTATTCAGCCCACAGGCTGACTCCGGTGACCCTCCCTATCTCGGTGGAAGTATTGCCTCCGTCGCTTGTGACCTCCACCGCACAGTAATCCTCATCAACAATGATATGCTTTCCCCGAAAGCTCACCCAGGCGTGCTGGTAGGGAGTCAGATTGTATCCCTCAAGTAATCTCATCGGATCGTTGAGGTTGTTGGGATAGTTTTCTTTCAAGTTGGTGGAGGCGGAATAACCAGATTGGTATCCTTCGTCGAGTAACATCCACTGCTGCCCGGTGTCCCATTTCTCTATCCCCTCCTCGAAATCATCCACCAGCTCGAAGTCGGCCATCTCGAAGGAGAAAAAGCCCTCTTCCGGGAAACGTCCTTGATTGGGGTTACTCGCCTCATCATAAGCAGTGATGTAGTAATTGACAACGTCCCCATGATTCAACCTCTCCGAGAAGCTGATCGTTGCCGAGAATTCGTCGGGATTGCCGGTCGGGGGCATGCCCACTGGCGGATAGGGAGTGCCTTCGTTGACCTTATAGGTCAGTTCGACGCGGTTGGTATCGATGCCGTTTACGTCGGTAACCTTGACCACCACCGGACCGTAAGGACCGAAAAGGTCGATGGTGTTACCCTCAGTTTTGACCATCTCAAATGAGGGGGGAATCACGTCCGGGCCAACGTAGAAGGTGAAAACAGAGTCGGGGGCATTCTCGGGAAGCAGCCCTCTGGTTCCCAGGGAGTCTAAGCCCAAAAGGTAATAATCTACGTAAGTGCCGCTGGGCTGGGCTGGAATCTCACACTCGTATTCGTCAGGATTGCCTGTCGGGGTCATGTGTAAGGGGGCGAAATCTCCTCCGGTGGAATAAAAGGTTATCAAAGAATCAACGTTGATTGGGAAAATGCCGGTTACCTCAGCGATGACCGGGTAAGGGTTCTGGTCGTCCTCGGTGTCCAAAAGAGGGGCGTGGACTATGTTCACATAGAGCCCCGGCCCGATTCCGTGGTTGTTGCCGAAGGCAACATAGATTATCCGCGCATGAGGGGTCCCGTTCCAGATGTTGCCGTCATCGTCATCAACTTCCAAGACGTCGTAGAAGTAGTCCACGAAGCCACCTGCGTAGCCGTAACGAGCGTAATGGAAAAGCGAATCTGCCAGCTCGACATCCGGGTACATCATCTCTCTCATATCCCACAAGGCCCCTCCGATGATCATGCCATCGTGATGCACCTGTCCGTTCATGTCATCAGGATAGCGGAGAGTGTTCTTGAGGTTACGCAGATAGCTGCCCGGCCCAGTAAAGCCACGCCCGACCAGATTCTGGTTGGTTATAGTGCAGCCGTAATAGTCGGAGAACCCCTCATGCATATCACCCGGGCAGTTGGGGTGCACATGCTGAGTAACACCGTGGCCATATTCGTGATAGACAACGTCTGCAATCTGGGCCGTATTGTAACAACCACCTCCCTCTTTGAAGAAATTGATGGAGTAGCCATCCCAGTAAGCGTTACAGGTTCCCGACGTGATGTTGACGTTACAGGGCATCTCGTAGTCGAGGCCGTGGAAATTGGGATCTATGTTTCTGAGGTAATTGTGCGCGATGACAGTGTGGTAAAAACCAGTCCTCTCCGCGGGCTGAGAGTTCGAGGGATCCCAGTATATATCCACGGGCGTGCCGGGCAATCCGGTCGTCAGAATGTGTGCATCGGAACCGTCGTATCTATTGACATTGACCCAGCGCCCCCACAACCAGACATCGATGTCCCGAGGATCGCCTCCCGAAACCTGCACCTCCCAATTTCCCAAAGAATCTGTGACCGCTGGGTCAGACCCTTCCACGTTGACGTATTGGTCCCAGAAGGGCTTCTCCACCCAGGGATCGAAGGGAGTCTCCAGTTGCATATCCCCGCTGACGTTCCCGGAGATGGTCTCATAATAGACCTGGTTGTATCTCCAGAGGATCTCACCATTGTGGGCATCGACGTAACATCTCCAGTTGGCGACCGGCTCAGCAGTCTTCAAATTCAGCTCGTAGGTAAGATGCAGATCGTATCCGCTCTGCGTCTCGATGGGCAAGACCACGAGCCTGCCACCCTCCGCGATGTCCTTGCTTCCGTCGAAAGCTATCCCTCCGGAGGCGTAGTCGACCGCCTGTTCGAAAGTCAATGAAGGCAGCGTGGAAACACGGGCGTCGGGATAGACGTCGACGCCGAAGGACGACAGCTTGCCGTCAGTGGCCAGCCGCAGCTTGACCTCTCCTCGCAAGATGGGAGTGTCATCTGCAAACTGCTGATAGGTGACAAACCATTTCCTGCCGAAAATCTCCTTGGAGTAGACTAGTCTCAACTCGTCCGGCGGAATCGGAATGACCTCCGAAAGCTCCTGCAGGAACATTCGGCCCACTTGCTCTAAGTTGTCATCGTTAATGTGACTAACACCGGGCAGGGTAACAGGATCGCCAAAGGCTATACGAGGGGTGCCCGTTTTCTCGTTGAACTTGACATTCCAGCGACCGTGCTCGGAGAGAAAACTCTGCCAGGCAGGGCTATTCTTGAGCTCGGCCTGAATCTCTGGGTGGTAAACTCGCGGCACATTGAAGGAGGTTTTATCGACAGCTCCTTCTATCCCGGGATCGACAAAAGCCCAGGATAGACTGGAAATTGAAAAAGTTAGCAAGAGAAGAACTGTGGTTCTGAGCGTCTTGGACATCGGGAATCTCCTTTGAGTTCTCATGAGGTTACATTCTGGTAAACAGGCGTCATGCCCGAGAAGGCATTTATACACCTAACCAAACTCTGGACAAGAACGTTCCTGCACCGAACGTTGACTTACAAAAAAGCCTGCTTGAAAATACAGGCCCTCAGTAACCTTCGAAATAAAGATAATATTTTATCCGTTGTAGTCAAGGATTATCCCCTTGACAGCGTAACGTCAACCTTTAAAATAGGGACGTGAGAGACAAACCCGTCATCTCCGCCAGCCGCAGGACAGAACTTCTCGCCTTTTACCCTGATTACCTCTGTCAGAGAATCACCGAAATAGGCCCAGAGGATATTCACACTCTGGTGGTGTGGACCAGAGACCCTTCCAACCTGTGGGAGAACCGGAAGATTTACGACCTTCTCAAAAGGATCGACCAGGTCTACGTTCTTCTGACCTTGACCGGCTTAGCGGGGACTGTCCTGGAGCCGCACTCACCGCCTTCGGATAGAATCATCGAGCTTCTCCCCAAGACCATCGACTTCGTGAACAGTCCCGATAGAGTGGCCTGGAGGTATGACCCCTTAATCGAGGTCAACTCCCCCGATGGCAGCTCGATCACCAACATCGAAAAAAGAAGATTCCTGGAACTCTCAGAAAGAATCCTTCCTCTGGGGATAACCCGGATAATCACTTCGGGCGCGACCATCTACAAGAAGACAGAGCGCAAT
>Ga0209979_1003058_pt1 | contig 15175 bp, 14 predicted proteins | sample AnhtaG_FD_183114 | JGI IMG/M metagenome (GOLD analysis project Ga0209979, IMG submission 183114) | Deep subsurface microbial communities from Anholt, Denmark to uncover new lineages of life (NeLLi) - Anholt_01485 metaG (SPAdes) (version 2) | ecosystem: Environmental > Aquatic > Marine > Oceanic...
GGTCTCGTTGTGAGTGATCAGCACCGCCTTCAGCTCGCGGTCTGCCCCTACGGCCCCAGCCACCTCCTCCGGGTCCGCTCCCTTCCCCCACTCCGCCTTCAGGCTCGTCACCTTGGCCCCGTAGGCCTCCGCGATCTGACCGAAGCGATCTCCGAACACACCGACGGAGACGTTCAGCACCTTGTCGCCCGGCGACAGCGTGTTCACGATCGCCGCCTCCATCACCCCGGTGCCGGATGCGGTCATGATGTAGAAGTCATGCTTCGTGCTACACAGCTTCTGGAGCTTCGAGGTCTGACGGGCGATCATCTCCGCGAACTCAGGGCCCCGGTGATTGATCATCTGGCGGCCACACGCCTCCAGGACGTCCGGGGGACAGGGGGTTGGTCCAGGAATACGCAGGTTCACGTCCACGAGAAGCCTCCTTATGGGCATTGCTGACGCCATCATACGAGAGGGCCTCCCCAGGGTCAAGAGAACCGATGCGTGCTACAATACCAGCGATGCCAGCCGACCAAACCGCTCGCCGAGACTCCCCGTTCCGCCGCCTCCCCAGCGTCGACCGGGTGCTAGCCTCTCCCGAGGTGCGCGCCCTCTCCGCTCGCTACGCAGCCGATACCGTAGTGGACCTCGTCCGCGAGGAGCTGGAGGCGGCTCGCCAGACCATCGCCGACGGCGCCCGCGCCCCCACCTTTCAAAAGATCGTCACCGCTGTACTCCGCCGCGCCGAAGTCACCCTCGCCCCCACCCTGCATCCCCTCATCAACGCCACCGGCGTCATCATCCATACCAACCTCGGCCGCGCCCCCCTCTCCGACGAAACCCTCGCCGCCATGGCCGCCGTAGGTCGTGGCTACAGCAACCTGGAGTTCGACCTGGACACCGGCGAGCGTGGCTCTCGTTATGTCCACCTCGAAGAGATGCTCTGCCGCCTCACCGCCGCCGAGGCCGCCACGGCCGTCAACAACAACGCCTCCGCCGTCCTCCTCACCCTCTCCGCCCTGACCCACGACCGTGAGGTCATCATCTCCCGCGGCCAGCTCGTCGAGATCGGCGGCGGCTTCCGCATCCCCGACGTCATGCGCCAGAGCGGCGCCCGCCTGGTCGAGGTCGGAACCACCAATCGCACCTACCTCCAGGACTACCAGACCGCCATCACTGAGCACACCGCCGCCCTCATGCGCGTCCACTCCAGCAACTTCAGGATCACCGGCTTCACCGAGTCCGTTCCCCTGCCCGAGCTGGCCGACCTGGCCCGGCAGCGCGGCCTCCTCCTCATCGACGACCTGGGCAGCGGCTGCCTCCTCGACACCACCCCCTTCGGCCTCGCGCCGGAGCCAACCCCACAAGACAGCATCGCCGCAGGCGCCGACATCGTCCTCTTCTCCGGCGACAAGCTCCTGGGCGGGCCCCAGGCTGGCGTCATCCTGGGCCGACGGGCTCTCCTCGACACCCTACGCCAGCACCCCCTGGCCCGAGCCATGCGCATGGACAAGGCCACCATCGCCGGGCTGGCCGCCACCCTCAGCCACTACCTCCGTGGCGAGGCCCTGGACAAGGTGCCCGTCTGGCGCATGATCGCCTCCCCCCTCGACGCCCTGAACCGCAGGGCTCGCCGCTGGGCCCGTGCCCTAGGCCCCCCGGCCGCCGTTGTCGAGGGGCATTCCATGGTGGGCGGCGGCAGCCTGCCCGAGGAGGGACTCCCCACCAGGCTCCTGGCGATACCCTCCCAACCGAAGCTCTCGGCCGAAGCCCTAGCCCGTCGTCTGCGGGCCCACCGCCCCCCCGTCGTTGCCCGCATCGAGCGCGACACCCTGCTCCTAGACCCCCGCACCGTGCACCCCCGCGACGACCGCACCCTCATCGAGGCGCTGCGGACAGCGCTGGCGCCCACCTAGCACCCGCTGCCCCACCACGGGCTTCGGTATCGAGGCCAACGGGCGCCGCCCCTACTTGGTATAATCACACCGTGAACCGAGAAGCCGTCCTGTACGAGGCTCTCCCCGGCGGCAAGATCCGCTGCAACGTATGCCACTGGCGCTGCGCCATCCCCGAAGGCGCCTTCGGGGCGTGCCGCATGCGCCAGGCCGTGGACGGCCGCATCGTCCTCTACAACTACCCCGGCGTGGCCAGCGTCTACCCCGACCCCATCGAGAAGAAGCCCCTCTGTCACTTCTTCCCCGGCAGCCGCGTCTTCTCCATGGGCTCCTGGGGCTGCAACTTCCACTGCAAGCACTGCCAGAACTGGGAGATCTCCTTCGCCTCGCCCGAGCAGGCCGCCCGACTCTCCCAGGACATCTCCCCCGCCGAGGCCGTCGAGCTCACGAAGCGCACCGGCTGCCAGGGTATCGCCTGGACCTACAACGAACCCTCCATCTGGCTCGAGTACGCCCTCGACTGCGCCGTCCTGGCCAAGAAAGAGGGCCTCTACACTGTCTTCGTCACCAACGGCTTCAGCACCCCCGAGGCCCTCGACCTCATCGGCCCCTACCTGGATGCCTTCCGGCTCGACGTAAAAGGCTTCACCGACGAATTCCACCGCGACCTCGCCAGGGTCTTCCGCTGGCGCAACCTGCTGGACATGGGCAAGTACGCCAAATCCCACTGGGACATGCACGTCGAGGTCGTAACCAACCTCATCCCCACCATGAACGACGACGAGCCCCACCTCACCGCCATCGCCGAGTGGATCCGCGACGAGCTGGGACCGGATACCCCCTGGCACATCACTGCCTTCCACCCTGACCATCAGCTTATCCACCTCCCTGCCACGCCCCTGGCCGCCCTGGAGCGCGGCGTAGCCATCGGGAGGAAGGTCGGCCTGTCATACGTCTATCCCGGCAACGTGGCCGGCCACCCCGACGAGAACACCACCTGCCCCTCCTGCCGGGAGGTCGTCATCTCCAGGGCAGGCTACCGAGTGCGCATCAATGCCCTCACCGAAGACGGCCGCTGCGCCAAGTGCGGGTCCGACCTGAACATCCGCACCGCCGCCTACCGTCGTCGCTTGCCTGCGACTGCCCCCACCCCCTAGGAGCCGAGGCCATGGCCTTCGTCTACGCCTGCATCGCCCCCCACCCGCCGGTCATCGTCCCCGAGATAGGCCGCGGCCGCGAGGCCGACACCGCCGCCACCCTCGAGGCCCTGGGCCGCGTCGCCCGCGAACTGGCCGAGCACCACCCTGACACAGCCCTCGTGGTGAGCCCTCACGGCCCTGTCCGCTACGAAGCCATGGGCATCCTCACCGCGCCCCAGGTCGGCGGAACCTTCGCCGAGTGGGGCGCCAGCTCCGTCACCTTCGATTTCCAGAACGACCTCGAACTCGTGGACCGCATCCGCCAGGAGGCCGGCGCCGCGGGCCTCCCTCTGGCCTCCCTCGCCCACTGGGGCCGCGGCCTCGACTGGGGGTGCACCGTCCCCCTCTACCACCTGCGTAGCGCCCTCGCGGAGGTGCGCCTGGTCCCCATGACCATCTCCTTCCTGGAGCCCCAGCGCCACTTCGACTTCGGCCGGGCCATCGCCAGGGCGGTGGCGGCGCTGGACCGACGGGTGGTCTTTATCTGCAGCGCCGACCTCTCCCACGCCCTCACCCCTGACGCCCCCAACGGCTACGACCCCGCCGGCCATCTGTTCGACGAGAAGTACTGCCGCGCGGTGGCCGAGTGGGACGTGCACTGGGTCCTCAGCGCCGACCACTCCTTCCGCACCCACGCCGCCGAGGACGCCATCCCTCAGACCGCCATGCTCATGGGCGCCCTGGACGGCTACCAGGTGCTGCCCCGGGTCCTCTCCTACGAGGGACCTTTCGGTGTGGGCTACATGGTCGCGGCTATCGACATCCCCGGCCCGGCCGGCCAGCCGCAGCGCACCCAGAAAGAAGGTGCCAGCAGTGGCCCCCAAGCCCGCTGAGCCTTCCCAACAACCCCATCCCCTGGTCTCCCTCGCCCGGCAGGCCGTAGAGGAGTACGTGTGCCACCGCCGCATCGCCGACCCGCCCCAGATCACCCCCGAGATGGAGGACCGCGCCGGCGTCTTCGTCAGCATCCACCGCCGCGATGGCGAGCTCCGCGGCTGCATCGGCACCATCGAGCCCCGCCAGGCCAGCATCGCTCTCGAGGTCATCCACAACGCTATCGCCTCCGCCACCGGCGATCCCCGCTTCCTCCCGGTCGGCGAGGAAGAGCTTGACGAGCTTGACTACAGCGTGGATGTCCTCTCCCAGCCGGAGCGAATCGACAGCGTGGAGGAGCTCGATCCCAAAGCCTACGGCGTCATCGTCGAGATGGGACAGCGCCGCGGCCTCCTCCTGCCCGACCTCGAAGGCGTGGACAGCGTCGAGCAGCAGCTCGCCTACGCCATGGCCAAGGCCGCCATCCCCCCCGGCGAGCCCGTCACCCTCTACCGCTTCACCGTCCACCGCTACAGCGAAAAGTGATCCGCCCCCTCAGCGACGACGATCTCCCCCACGTCTACGCCGTCATCAACGACGCCGCCACCGCCTATCGCGACCTCATCCCCGACGACTGCTACCACCAGCCCTACATGCCCATCGACGAACTCCGCCGCGAGTGGTCCGAGATGACCTTCTACGGCTGGGAGGAAAACGGCCACCTCCTCGGCGTCGTCGGCTATCAGCCTCTCCGCGAGGTGACCCTCCTTCGTCACGCCTACGTCCTCACCTCCCACCAGCGCCGCGGCATCGGCGAGCGCCTCCTCCGCCACGTGATCTCCCTCACCCGCACCTCTCGCCTCCTCGTGGGCACCTGGGCCGACGCCTGGGCCGTCCGCTTCTACCAGAAGCACGGCTTCCGCCTCCTCCCCGACGGCGACCGCCTCCTCCGCACCTACTGGCGCATCCCCGACCGCCAGCGCCAGACCTCCGCCGTCCTCGGCATAGACACAATAAGCAGCAGGCCGTCAAGTTGACGGGGCATTCGTCTTCGCTGTATCATCGGCACGTCGCCGCCAGTATTCCCCCAGGAGGTCTGTCGTCAAGCAACCCTGGGTCCTCGTGGGCGCACTGGCGGTCAGCTTGGCCGTCGCTCTTGTCCTCGCCTTCCGCCGTGCTGTGGGTGAGGGGCCTCGCGAGCGAGGAGCATGGACGACAAGGGAAGGATAATCCTGCGAGCAGCCATCGAAGAGGCCGAGGCAGCGTTGACCCATTTTGCTCGCGAGGACTCAGAAGTGCTCAGCAGCATTCTCACGGATGTCGAGAACCTGGGGGCTACTTGTGAGGGCAAACAAGAGCCGCTCACTGGAGAAGCGAACATGGCTGCGCAGGAAGCCCTACGCCAGCTCATCGCTTACATGGGCCGGGCTGCGGGGATCAACACTGACCTTGCAGTTCACATCACAGGTATTCTCGACGGGCGCAATCCCTTCGGCCGGTCGCTGTTCGGGGAAGGTCCTGCATGGGTGTTCTGGAACCTGCGTAAGGGTTGGCGAATTTGGAGGAAGCCACTCGCAACCGCCCAAGAGAGGACAGCTCTTAAGGCGGCCTTCAGCGGGTGGAACGAGAGAACCTTTCTGGTAGAGACCCTAATCGCGCGCTTCGGGAAAGCCACAGACGCGCGTGAGGCTGTACTGGCGGTCGCCGCTGCCGGTCGGACCGCGAGGGAATCTCTCCAGACCTTTATCGCTGATCTCAAGAGCATAGAGGCTGCTGCCTACCCCCAGCAATAGCGGGGCCGGCTCGAAATCAGTTCGCCAGTCAGACGCACAAGGGCCTGTTCTTCCCCGACGTCAATACTAGGAGACAGCTCGAAGGCACACAAAGAGCGGGCCGTGGCAAGATACAGAGTCCATGATAAGGTTCGAGTGAAACAGGAGGCTCAGTCTCCTCCTCCACCAAGTTATGTCAGAGGGAGGAGCGCGGTTGTTGTGGAGGTTCATGCGGGTGGCGGAACGGCCGCATTCGTGGGGCAAGACGAAGAAACGCCGCCAAGCGTTCAATTTTATCGCATCAAGCTCCCAGCGCTCCATCCAGATGAGCAAGCAGAACACGACATTGGTGAGGACTGGCTAGAGCCAGAGTAGGCTGGCCATCCCTCGCCCGTCGTCGCTCCCGCTCTGAGCCACGTCGCGCCCCTCTCTGTTACAATCTCCTTAGCCCAACCGAAAAGGAGCCGGCCCTGCACGAGCACACCCTCCGCATCCTGGAGTTCGACAAGATCCTGGCCCGCCTGGCCCGCCATACCTCCTTCTCGGCCGGCCGCGACCTCGCCCTCGCCCTCCGCCCCTCCACCGACCACACCGAGGTCGTCCACCGTCAGCGCCTCACCGCCGAGGCTCGCCACCTCCGCGAGATGCACCCAGGCGTCGGCCTCGGCGACGCCCGCGACGTCCGCCCCCTCGCCTCCAAGGCCGCCCTCGGAGGCGCCCTCGAGCCCTCCGAGCTTCTCGACATCGCCTCCACCCTCGCCGCCGCCCGCGAGTTGCGCACCACCATCACCCGTCTCTCCGATCGCTTGCCCCTCCTCGCTGAGCTCGCCCAGCGCCTCGACCCCGTCCCTGACCTCGCCGCCAACATCAATCGCTGCATCAGCCCCCGCGCCGAGGTCACCGACGCCGCCAGCCCCGCGCTCGCCGTCCTCCGCCGCGACGTCCGCATCGCTCACGACCGACTCAACGCCAGGCTCCAGGAGATCCTCAACTCGCCCCTCGGTCGCCAGGTCGCCCAGGAGCCCATCGTCACCCTGCGCGACGGCCGCTACGTCATCCCCATCAAGGCCGACGAGCGCGGCCACATCCAGGGCGTCGTCCACGACACCTCTCACAGCGGCGCCACCCTCTTCATAGAGCCCCTCTCCACCGTCGAGCTCGGCAACACCTGGCGCGAACTCCAGCTCGACGAGCAGCGCGAGGTCGAGCGCGTCCTCCGCGAGCTCAGCGCCGACGTCGGCGAGGTCGCCGACGCCATCACCGAAAACGTCAACACCCTGGCCGAGATCGACCTCGCCCTCGCCAAGGCCCGCCTCGCCCAGGAACTCGATGCCCCCGAGCTACCCTACCAGGGCGAGGCCCAGCCCTGGCTTGCCCAGCCGCCCTCGCCTTTCCATCTGGTGAACGCCCGCCACCCCCTGCTAACCGGCGACGTCGTCCCGATCAGCGTATCGGTGGGCGGCGCCTACTCCGCCCTCCTTGTCACCGGCCCCAACACCGGCGGCAAGACCGTGGCCCTCAAGACCGCAGGCCTCCTCTCCCTCATGGCCCAGGCCGGCCTGCCCGTCCCCGCCGACGCCGGCTCCCGCCTGCCCGTCTTCTCCTCCCTCCACGCCGACATCGGCGACGAGCAGAGCATCGAGCAGTCCCTCTCCACCTTCAGCAGCCACATGAGCAGCATCATCGGCATCCTTCAGCACGCCGACCCGAACAGCCTCGTCCTCCTCGACGAGCTTGCCGCCGGCACCGACCCCGCCGAGGGCGCCGCCCTCGCCCGCGCCATCCTCCAGCGACTCATCGAGCTCGGCTGCCTCACCATCGCCACCACCCACCACGGCGAGCTCAAGGCCTTCGCCCACGCCACACCCGGCCTCATGAACGCCTCCGTCGAGTTCGACGTGGACACCCTCTCCCCCACCTACCACCTCTCCATCGGCCTTCCCGGCCGCAGCAACGCCCTGGCCATCGCCTCCCGCCTCGGCCTCCCCGACGAACTCGTAGAGGCCGCACGCTCATCCCTCGCTCCCGACCAGGCCCTGATCGAGAGCATGCTCTCCGAGATCCGCCGCGAACTCGACCAGGCCGCCTCCGCCCGTCGCGCCGAGGAGATCGCCCGCAGCGAGGCCGAGGAGATCCGCCAGCGCCTGGAGGACCGCCTCGACCAGTTCGACGAGCAGCGCGACGCCCTCCTCGCCCGCGCCGCCACCGACCTCGAGGGCGAGGTCGAGGCCATCCGCGACCTCCTCACCCAGGCCGCCCGCCGCGTCGAGCGCGCCAAGCTCGAGCCCGCCCGCCAGAAGCTCGTCCGCGCCGAGGAGCGCGTCGCCGACATCCAGAAGACCCGCCAGCAGCGCCCCCGCCGGCGCCGCCGCAAGGAGGCGGAGGGGCCCTCCATCGCCCCCGAGGACATCCAGCCCGGCGACCTCGTCTGGCTACGCGGCTACGACCGCTTCGGCGAGGCCCTCTCATCCCCCGACGAGCGCGGCGAGGTCGAGATCCGCCTCGGCTCCCTCCACAGCCGCATCCGCCTCGACCGCGTCGACCGCGTCCAGCGCACCAAGCCCAGCGCCGCCCACGGCGACACCAGCGTGCCCCCGCCGCCCGCCCCGCCCTACCCCGAGATCGAGCTCCGCGGCCAGACCGTAGACGAGGCCCTGCCCAACATAGACAAGTACCTGGACGAGGCTTTCCGCTCGGGCCTCCCCTTCGTCCGCATCGTCCACGGCCGCGGCACCGGCACCCTGCGCGCGGCCATCCGCCAGATGCTCTCCTCCCACCCCCTCGTCCGCTCCGTCGAGCAGGCCATCCCTGAGGAGGGCGGCGAAGGCGTCACCGTCGCCCACCTGGTGGAATGATCCGACAGTGGAGATCGTCCTGACCATCAGCGGAATCGTGGGCCTCGTCGTAGGGCTCGCGGCTCTAGCTGAACTCATTTGGAAACCCTTCCGCCGTCTCGTCCTCCGCCGAGAGACCGACATCGAGCGCGTCGAAGCCAAGGTGGGCCAGATGCAGGAAACCGTTGAGGAGATAAAGGAGTACTTCAACCACTACTTTGGCGTACCCGAGGACTCTTCGAGGAAGCTCGTCGAATCCCTGCCGGCCGACCGCGAGCAAAGCCTCCGCGCAGCCATCCAAGCCCAGCGCGAGGAGAGATACCCCGACGCCGTCCGCCACCTCAAGGACTGCATCTATCCCGATATGCCCTCCGCCGCGCGCGCCTCCATCCACAACCTCATCGGCAACAGCCTCTTGAGGCAGGGCCTCGCGCCGGACGCAGAGCCGGAATACCTTGAGGCACTAGAAGCCGCCCGCGAGGCCAAGGACCGCCAGGCCCAGGCCAAAGTCCTGGGCAACTTGGGTTTCCTCTACCACCAGCAGGGCGATCTCACGCGCGCCGAGCAGCACCTAAAGCAGGCCCTGGACATCCAGCAAGACATCGGCGACCGCCTCGGCCAGGCCAACGCCCTCGGCAACCTCGGCCTGGTTTACCGCCTCAGGGGCGACCTAGAGCGCGCCGAGCAGCACCACAAAGAGGCTCTGGATACCCACCGCACGCTCCGCAACCGCGCCAGCGAGGCTCACGACCTCGGCAACCTGGGCCTCATCTACGCCGCGAGGCGCGACCTCGACCGCGCCGAGCACTACCATAGAAACGCCCTGGACATTCACCGCCAGATGGGCAACCTCCTGGGCGAGGCCAACCAGCTTGGCAACCTGGGCAATGTCTACCGCCAGCGCGGCGACCTCGACCGGGCCGAGCAGCACTACAAGGAGGCCCTGGAGATCGACCGCCGGATCGGCGACCGCCTCGGCCAGGCCAACCAGCTCGGCAACCTCGGCATCGTCTACGCCCACAGGGGCGACCTCGACCGCGCCGAGCAGCACCTGAAGCAGGCCCTCGAGCTCCAGCAACAGATCGGCGACCGCCTCGGCCAGGCCAACCAGCTCGGCAACCTGGGCTTGCTCGCCGAAAAGCGCGCACAACTATCACAGGCGGAAAACCTCCTCCGCCAGTCGCTCGCCATCTTCGATCAGGTCGGCGCTGGCGGCCAGGGACCGGACAACGTCCGCCGCGCCCTCGCCCGCATCGAGGAGCTCAAGCGCCAGTGACCCAACCACCGCCTTCCATCGTCGTCCTCGCCGGCGGCGTCGGCGCCGCCCGCTTCCTCGAGGGACTCGTCCAGGTCCTCGACCCCCGCCGCATCACTGTCGTCTCCAACTCTGCCGACGACGACGAGTTCTTCGGCCTCCACGTCTCCCCCGACATCGACACCGTCATCTACGCCCTCGCCGGCCTCGCCGACCCCCAGCAGGGCTGGGGCCTCGCCGGCGACACCTTCCACTGCCTCGAGGCCCTCGCCCGCCTCGGATACGACACCTGGTTCCGCCTCGGCGACCGCGACCTCGCCACCCACGTCCACCGCACCATGCTCCTCCGACAGGGCCGCACCCTCAGCGACGCCACCGCCTCCATCGCTTCCGCCCTCGGCCTGACCGTGCGCATTCTCCCCATGACCGACGACCCCGTCCGCACCTTCGTCCGCACCCCCAGCGGCGAGTTCCCCTTCCAGGAGTACTTCGTCCGCCGCCGCTTCGCCGACCCCGTCGAGGCCATCCGCTTCCAGGGCGTCGAGACCGCCACCCCCGCGCCCGGCGTACTGGAGGAGATCGCCCGCGCCCGCTATGTTATCCTTGCCCCGAGCAACCCTATCGTGAGCATCGGACCCATCCTCGCCGTGCCCGGCATCCGCCAGGCCCTCCGCGCCGCGAAGGCGCGAGTGGCCGCCATCAGCCCCATCGTCGGCGGCGCCACCATCAAGGGCCCCGCCGACCGCATGCTCGCCGGCTTAGGAATCGACGTCAGCCCCCGCGGAGTCGCCGCCCTCTACGCCGACTTCCTCGACCTCATGGTCATCGATGCCGTCGACACCCCCGCCGCGCCCTCCATCCGCGAGCTCGGGATGCAGGTCGCCGTCACCGACACGGTAATGCGCGGCCCCGCCGAGAAGGCTGCCCTCGCTGCCGCCACCCTCCGCGCCCTGGAGGTCTGACCCATGCGCGCCTGCCTCGTCCCCGTCAAGGACCTCTCCCATGCGAAAGAGCGCCTCGCTCCCCTCCTCGACCACGCCGACCGCCGTCGGCTCACCCTGGCCATGCTCGCCGACGTCCTCGAAGCCCTGAAGGCCAGCGCCGCCCTCGACCTCATCGCCGTCGTCAGCCGCGACGACGAAGCCCTCGCCGCAGCCAGCGACGCCGGTGCTCTCGCCCTCAAGGAGGCCGACAGCGTCTGGGGCCTCAACGCAGCCCTCGAGTTCGGCCGACTCCGCCTCCACAATGCCCGCCGGCTCCTGGTGCTCCCCTGCGACGTCCCCCTGCTGGCGCCCGCCGACGTAGCCTCCCTGCTCGACGCTGCCGCCCGCGCCCCCTCCGTGGCCCTCGTGCCCTCCGCCAACGGCGGCACCAACGCCCTCGCCATCTCCCCGGCCGACCTCATCGCCTTCCGCTTCGGCCGCAGCAGCGCCTCCGCCCACGAGGAAGAGGCCCGTCGCGCCGCTGCCGACTTCCGCCGCCTCCACCTGCCTCGCCTCGCCCTCGACGTAGACACCCCCACCGACCTCCTCGGCCTCGCCTCCCGCGCCCGCCACGGCCGCACCGCCGACCTGCTGCGAACCCTGCCCCTGCCCGCCCGCAGCGCCGCCGAGAGAGCCTGAGCGCCGTGGACATCGAGCAAGCCATCGCCGGCCGACGCTCCATCCGCCGCTTCTCGCCTCGACCCATACCCGCCTCGCTCGTCGAGGAGCTGGTCCGCTACGCCTGCCTCGCCCCCTCGCCCCACGGCAGCCGCCCCTGGCGCTTCGTCCTTCTCACCCCCGGCGACACGCGACACCGCCTCGCCGACGCCATGGGCACCCGCTGGCGCGACGACCTCCTCGCCGACGGCCTCGACGACGACTCCATCGCCCGCCTCCTCGAGAGGTCCCTCCGCCGCATCGTCGGCGCGCCCACCCTCCTCCTCGCCTGCCTCGTCCCCTCGGCCCTGCGACCCTGGCCCGACGGGCCCCGTCAGCGCATCGAGGAGACCATGGGCAGCCAGAGCCTCGGTGCCGCGCTCCAGAACCTCATGCTTGTCGCCCACGCCCGCGGCCTCGCCAGCTACTGGATCTCCGCCCCCCTCTTCTGTCCCGACGCCGTCCGAACCGCCCTCGACCTCCCCTCCGACCACCTCCCCCAGGCCCTCGTCGCCCTCGGCTACCCCCACCCGAAAACCGCCCCCGCCCCCAGGCCCCCTCTCGACCTCAACACCCTCCTCTTCGAAAGGTAGCCAGCTCCTTCGACAGCCCGCCCCCGACATGCTATACTCCCATCCGCCGGTCCCGCACGTCGAGACCGCTCTACCCAGAGAGCGCTGCAAGAGGATCACCGTCGCCTACCGGTGGATTAGTTGATTGGACTTGAGTGATCCCACTATCCAAGCCATCCTGGCAGCCGTGGGATTCGTCGCGGCCCTTATCACCATCGTCGAGTTTGTCTGGAAACCCATCCGCCGCCTCCTCGGCCTCACCGACGCAAGGCAGAACACCGTCCACGCTGAGGGCCACGCCGTCGCCGCTGGAGGCAACATCCGGGCCCCCACCGTCACCGGCCAAGGAGCCATCGCCACCGACCAAGCGGCCGCCGTCACCGCTCCCGGCGCAGGGACGGTCATCGTGGCCCAGCCAGGAGCCAACGTCACGATCTACATCGACGGCCTGCCCGCGGCCGAACCCCAAGTCCACGACCCCTTCGAGGAAGGCAGGCGCTTCCAAGACCAAGACAGACACGAGGAGGCCATCAAGGCCTTCCAACGGGCCTTGGCCTCGGCTACCGACCCCAGCCACCGCGGAGCCCTCCACCTCTTCATAGGCATCAGCCATCACAGCCTCAGCCAGTTCCCCCAGGCAGAGGGCAGCTACACCGAGGCCCTCAGGCTGTTTACATCCTCAGCCGACGAGCAGGGCCGCGCCGCCGCCCTCTGCAACCTCGGCATCGTCTACGCCGACCGCGGCGACCTCGACCGCGCCGAGGATCACCTCAACCGCGCCCTCGACATTCACCACCGCATCGGCAACCGCCTGGGCGAAGCGGCCGTCCTCAGCAGCCTCGGCACCGTGTACGATCAGAGGGGAGATCTCCACCGCGCGAGGCAACAATACGAAAACGCCCGCCAAATCCTCCGCGAGATCGGCGACCGCCTCGGCCAGGCCAACCAGCCCGGCAACCTGGGCAACGTCCACTTCCAGCGCGGCGACCTCGACCGCGCCGAGGACTTCCTCCGCCAGGCCCTCGTCATCTACGAGGAGATCGGCGCCAGCGGCAATGCCGAGAAGACCCGCCGCGCCCTCGCCCGCATCGAGGAGCAGAAGCGCCAGCAGCCTCGGCCGCCCCAGCAGTAACCCTCCCCCACCACTGGCGACTGCACAGGCGCAAGGCCCCAGGCTTCCCGCCGTCAGCCTTTCCCCCTCGGCTGCTTCGCCGTGGGATCGCTTGACAAATCCCCCGCTCGGGTTAGACTTGTGGGCGCAAACTCATCCCTATGACCTCACTGCTCCGCGAGGAGGACAAAGATGACCAGACTCCCTCTTCCAGTAGCGCTACTCATCCTCACGTGCTCACTGGCGGTCGCTTGCGGGGGTGGAGGCGACGAACTCTCCCCCACGCCCCCACCGGGGGAGGACGAAGCGCCAGGAACACCGCCGCTTCTCGACGTCGAGGACGCCCTCCTGACAGCCGATGAGTTGCCCGCCGGATGGACGGTCGGGGACAAGAGCGGTTGGGGGAGCGAGTGGGAGGACTGGGTCGAAAACGAGCCCTACGACGTGTGCGGAGGGGTTGAGATCACCGTTCCTGCAGAGCCTATCGAAATCGCACTCGGCGTCTATACACGTGAAGACACCGGGGCGTCGCCAGCCCTGATCCTCCACGAGATCGGGAGCTTCCCCGGAGGCACGGGGAAGGAGGTGATGGCCTTCTACGGTCAGGCCGCTGACAAGTGCGACGGAGTCACCGAAACACTGGAGGATGGAACGGAGCTAACCTACCGGTTCTCCAGCTTCTCGTTTCCCAAGCTGGGTGACGAGAGCCTCGCGTTTCGATGGCAGCTTGTGTACGACGGCGATGGTGAAGCGGAGGAACCTGGCGCCTACGTGCTCGTACGCCAGAACGACCTGGTTTTCGCCCTGAGCATGCCATCCGATTTCGATTCCGAAGCCCTCGAACAGATCGCCCCCCTCGCCTACGAGAAGCTCAAGCGCCTAGAGTGAGCACTACGTAGGCCACGCGGCCCCGGCGGCTTTTCGGCAGCCCCAGCCGCCACAAGGGCAATCCCCTCCTGCGGGCCACCCGTAGGGGCGGTTCGCGAACCGCCCTTACTAACCCTCTTCCTCTCGCTTCTCGCTTCTCGCTTCTCGCTTCTCGCCTCCCGCCTCCATGAGCGGGCCGGGCGGGCGGGAAGAACCACCTATCTTCCGCCCCAGGAGAATGCATCGCCCCCGTGGAGTAGAATAGACTCACCGATTCCTCATCTGGCCGAAGGAGGTACAGCGATGCTTCACGCGCTCGGCAGAGAAAGGGCCTACGTCCGTGCCTGGGGCGAGAAAGCCGCCCAAATCGAGAAGAATCTCCAGGACAGGATCCGCCGTCGCCAGCCCGTCAGCAAGAACGTCCACGTTCTTCACCGCCAGCAGCTCACCTTCGCCGAGCGCCTGTCCGACGGGCTCGCCGAAGTGGCCGGGAGCTGGAGCTTCATCTCCGGCTTTGCCCTTGTTCTGGCTATCTGGATCACCGTCAACACCGTCGCCCTCCTCCACCACTGGGACAAGTACCCCTACATTCTCCTCAACCTCATGCTCTCAATGATCGCCGCCATCCAGGCCCCTGTCATCATGATGAGCCAGCACAGGCAGGAGGACCGCGACCGCATCAGTGCCGAGCATGACTACGAGGTCAACCTGAAGGCCGAGATGGAGATTCAGCAGATACACCAGAAACTGGACGTACTCCGTGAGGGGCAGTGGAACGAACTGCTCGCCATCCAGAAGCGCCAGATCGAACTCCTGGAAGCACAGCTCTCCATCCTGCGAGGCGAACAGCCGCCACCCTCTGAGCCCTAGTTCCAGAACCCGTCCTCACCGCCAGACCCGGCTGGCCTGGCCCGCATCCAGCCGCCCGCCGGAGCGATCCCCTCCTCAGGACCATCCGTAGGGGCGGTCGGCCGACCGCCCCTACTCGCGGGCCATCCACCGCCCCCTTCTGCCCTCAGCCCTTCCCCCTCCCAGCATCTCCCCGCACGCAGCGGGCCGGGGGTTTCAGGGGGTGTCCCCCTGAATATGACGTATGTGGGCGGGCGGGTGGGAAGTACCACGCACCTTTCGCCGCCCGGTGGTGCAGCGCACCCCGCCCCGATAGCTCGCAGCCCGCGCCGGTGCCACCTCCCCCTATGAGCTCTCCCCCCACCCTGCTACCATCCCCCTGTCGC
>Ga0209979_1003061_pt1 | contig 15164 bp, 10 predicted proteins | sample AnhtaG_FD_183114 | JGI IMG/M metagenome (GOLD analysis project Ga0209979, IMG submission 183114) | Deep subsurface microbial communities from Anholt, Denmark to uncover new lineages of life (NeLLi) - Anholt_01485 metaG (SPAdes) (version 2) | ecosystem: Environmental > Aquatic > Marine > Oceanic...
GGTAATCTCTCATACAGGAGCAATCTCCGGCTGAACGCTAAGGCATACGCGAACCTCAAGAGTTACTCGGACAACAGGCACAATTGATTTTCGTGGGATTTGATGGAATTTGCGAACAATTGGGGTAGCGGATAGAATATGAAAAGAGCAGATTATAATTCTAACCAATCGCTGGAGTGGACGGCTTATCGCCCTCGCTGGGCTTCAAAGTCAGGCGAACATAATGGAAAAAGGGAAGATATATGAAAAGAAAAGTGGGTTTGTGGATTGATCATAGGAAGGCTGTCATCGTGTTTCTCGCCGGCGAAGAGGAAGAAATGAACTTGGAAAACTGCCGTTTGTGCCGGGCAAGCTCTTTATTGCAGAAAAGTATCCTGAGGCTGTTGGTATAATGACAGCACTCAAGGCGGGAGTAGCTGAGACCCCCGATCAGGTCGAGGGCAGGCTTTCAGAGACTAAAATCTCTCGCGAATGTGCTAAGTCCTACACGGAAAAAGATTCGAGAGTTGATGATACTGTCAGGATAGCAAAGAAGCAAGCAGCACAGCCAGGGTAGAAGAAAGGTTATGTGTGTAAGAGGTTAGAGAAGTGTAGGGGGCCCCTTTATCCCCTCCATAGGGGGGGAAAACGACAAAAAATCCCCCCCACCGCAGGGGTGGGTAAAAAGGCAAAAGTTCCCCCCACCACAGGGGTGGGTAAAAAGGGCAAAAAATCCCCCCACCACAGGGGTGGGGGCTATATAAAACTGCGCGGGAATGACAACCCCCGACAATGCCGGGGGCTAAAAATATTGAGATGCCCGGCAGAAAAGCAAGTAAGCACACACCGGGGACAAGCTATAACCAAGCAGGGGAGCAGAACAGCTCTATGACAAGTTTATGGCCACTGTGGACAGGGTTGCCCAAATAACAGATCAAATGAGATAGCGATGAAAAATCTGCTTAATCACATATGGAGACACCAGGGCCGGGAATAGTAGCAAAAATAACTTGACTATGCAGCAGTACAATCCTTTAATATGGCCAGTGGGTTATCAGGGTATCAGGACATCAGGGTATCAGGTTATCAGGGTATCAGGATATCAGGGTATCAGGATATCAGGGTATCAGGATATCAGGGTATCAGGGTATCAGGTTATCAGGATATCAGGGTATCAGGATATCAGGGTATCAGGATATCAGGTTGCAGGATATTAGGATACCAGGGAATCAGGTATCCGATAAGAGAATAGGGACAGAATTCGGAAAACAAATTAACTAACTGGTGATTGGGAATTGAGTTAGGGATTGAGAAATGACTATAAAAGAGATCTGGGCGGAAACGGGTAACTGGCTGCGTTCTCATAAATTATCCAGGATTGCAAATTCTCAGCCGGACATAGATGACGAAGGTCTGATTAGTCAGGACGCCGAGTCCACAGAGACGGCTGTTGATGATGCCGGGCGGACCGGGCACCAAAGTGATAAGCTTGTCGTAAAAGCGGTCCCGCCGATGGAAAAACAGGAATCGCTCGAAAAACTGCATCAGGGCTTTAATAAACTCGTTGAGCAACTGAAGGATATTAACGAGCATTTGGGCCGTCAGGTTACTCAGCATGAAAATTTGATGAGCCGAATGGAACAACTGCCCAGTTTGCTTGAGAGTTTTCCTTCAGTTGTGGAAAATCAAAAGCGGATAACAGAGCAGCTTCTCGAGCAGTTAAAATCAGCCGCCGCTAAGAACCAGCAGTTCTTGGATGCTGTTGAAAAAATCCCTAATGAAACCGCCAAACAGACCGATGCCCTGGTTGATATTGACCATCAGCTTGGCGCCGCTGCCGATACTGACGTCCAGATGACTGAGAGCTTTAATAAATTTAACCAGACTATGGACAAATTGAACCAGAGCAGCCTTGCCCAGACCGACAGTATCATGCAGATGAGCCGCACCTTCGCCACGAGCGACAGATACCTCAAATACATCGTATCCAGGCAGAACAAACGCTTTGTCTGGGTATTTATAACTGCTATGGGCATATGTGTAGCTGTTATCTTGATTCTGACGGGTATCATTATTTATTTGAGGTACTAAAAATTATTTTTGTTTGACCACTGCTGGATAGTTTGGTAGCATTTCTTTGTTCTTTGACAAGAATATAGCCTGACTGCAGGTCCTGAAGCTGTGCTTTGGGATAGTCAAATGGGAACTCGGTTTAAATCCGAGACGGTCGCGCCGCTGTAAGCGTCTGTTCCGATTGCTTAATCGGAAATCCAGGAGATATTTTTATCCACTGTCCAGCACTAATTTTTGTAGTAGCAATATACTGTACTACAAAAATTAGTGCTGGATGGGAAAGAGTCTCTGAGGTAAGACGCAAGTCAGAAAACCTGCCTGTAGTTAGTTGCACACTCGTAGGGGAGCCTGTTTCACTCCACACCGATTATATGTGAGCTAAAGCTCAATTGGTTGGTGTGGGATTGCGAAACGGCAGCCCTGATGTTCTCGCGAGCTGGAACGTAAGTGGAGGTCTCCGGCCTGATGCTATTGGCTGGGATTTGGTTTGGTATGAATGGGAAAAACCGTCGTTCCTTTCGTGGGAACGGCGGTTTTTTTATTGGTTTTTACAAACGCCCTCGCGATAAGGGCTAACAAGAACGGAGGTAAGGAAAAAAATGAAGTGGAAAGTTTTTGAAAAGCAGATGGAAATTTTTGGGATTGGAGGGGAAAAAACAATGGCTTCGGGAAGATTGATGAAATTTAGAAATCTGGTCTGTTTAATCGCTGTTTTGACAATAGTAAATACAGCAAATGCTGATACAGCTACTTTTGAAGACTTGGCCTTGCCGGCTGAATCATACTGGAACGGTTCAGATGAGTCGGGCGGTTTTACCAGCGGCGGTGCCTACTTTAGTAATAATTATGATTCTGCGTGGGGTTCGTGGGACGGCTTTTCTTACTCGAACATCACCGATACTACGACAGGCGGAATGGCGGCTCAATATAATGCCATTGTGGGAGGGGGCCAGGACGATTCGGCCAACTATGCTATCGGTTATGTCGGCTGGGCCTCGCCGCCGACCATCACGCTGAACACAGAGGGTGTTATTGACGGCTTGTATGTAACAAATAACAACTGTACTTACTACTCGATGCTTAATGGCGATGCCTTCGCTAAAAAGTTCGGCGGTGACAGCGGCAATGACCGGGACTGGTTCATGCTTACTATTACAGGCAAAGATGTTGAAGGCGTGGTGACAGGCACGGTTGATTTCTACTTGGCTGATTACCGGTTTGTGGACAATAGCGCCGATTACATCGTGAACACGTGGCAATACGTTGATTTGACTTCATTAGGCGCGGTAAAGAGCCTGGAATTTTCCTTGAGTTCCAGCGATGTTGGTGATTGGGGCATGAATACGCCGGCGTATTTTGCGGTCGATACCCTCGTGTCCCAGTCAGTATCTGTATACGCTGAGCCCTATACCGAAGCTGGGGTAAACGGATACATAAATCCCGACAACCACTGGCGGCATGCCAGCCCGCAGGACCCCAACGCGGTTATAAACCCGATATTTCGGGGCTGGGCCAGCGCGGTAGTAAGTTACGACCAGGCACCGGGCGTGGACCCTCGGTGGTGCGAGCCGAATAAGGCCCTGGGGCAGGCAACGGGCAGGGGAGATGATGACATCTTTAGTCTGGGCGATCTCAGTATAGAGCAAATCAATCAAGGCGTACTTCCCGGTCAAATAACTTTAATGTTTGACGAAGCGATTCGCAATGGTGGGGGGTATGACTTTGCGGTCTTTGAGAATGGTTTGCTTTCTGAGTTCACAACGCCGGCCGGCTCTGCTGCGGGACAGATGTTCGCAGAATTAGCATACGTGGAGGTATCTTCCAATGGTGAGGATTTTGTCAGATTTCCTGCGGTCTCTTTGACAGGGCAACAAGTAGGCTTGTTCGGCACTATCGAGATTAGTAATGTCTATAATCTCGCCGGCAAGCATCCGAATTCGGGGAGCAAGTGCACGGGGACGGGCTTTGATTTGCAGGAGATAGCCAACGAACCCAGTGTCATATCAGGCTTGGTTGATATCAATGACATAAGGTATGTGCGAATAGTTGATATACCCGGTACCGGCGACTTCTACGATGAGGCTGTAAAACACATCGACCCGGGCACCTGGCCTGCCTGGGATTGCTATGCAAATAATCATCCGATTTATGATGCCTGGAATACGTCGTTGGTGCCGCTGCATCCCTCGGGCGGATTTGATTTAGAGGCGATAGGCGTTCTGAAAGAACAAAAGTATAGTGCCGATATAGATTTGAACGGCGTGGTCGATATGTATGATTTTGCCGTGTTTGCCTCGGCCTGGCAGAGTCATTTTGGCCAGGCTGATTGGATAGTCAGATGCGATTTGGCCAGGCCCAAAGACTTAATCGTTGACACTTTTGACCTTGCTGCCTTCGCTGCTCAATGGCTTGAAACGGAACAATGGCGTTATTGACGATAAGTGGGTTTTGAACCGGGACGGCACTGATAGAACCTGAAGAGAAACGAAAACCCCACGTAAAACGTGGGGCTAAATATGAGATGGGCTATGCTCGGGATGAGAAGTTAGGTATTGTTAGAGATATTTAATTTTATGTGCGACCGGAAACAAAAAGCTTTTACATTGATTGAGATGCTGGTAGTGATTTCGGTGATTGCCTTGCTAATGGCCATATTGGTACCGGCATTGGCCGCCGCAAGGTCCCGGACGCAGGGTTTGGTCTGCAAATCTAATCTTCGCCAGCTTCTGATAGCAAGTATCGGTTATGCTACTGAGAACGATGGTTTTTATGTTCCGGCTGCGAGCGATATGTGGGACAGCGCCGGATTGCATCGCTGGCACGGCGTAAGGGATGCTCTTAATGAGCCGTTTGATGCAAGCAGAGGCCCTTTGGTTGGGTATCTCGCTGACGGCCGGGTCAAAGAATGTCCGGCAAAAGTGGGTTTTGTAAAGGGACAGGATTGGAATGCAAACTTTGAACAGGGCTGCGGCGGTTACGGTTACAATATGACTTATATCGGCAGTCGTATCTGGCAATATGGTATCAACAGCGTGCAAGCCTGGAAAGATGCCTATGCCCGGACGACCCGTATGACGGAGATTGCTGGGCCGGGTGAGACGTTGATGTTTGCGGATACGGCAATAGCTAATGATGGAATATCTTTGATTGAATATTCTTTTGCCGAGCCGCCTTTCGCTGTTAGCAACGGCAAGACCTTAACGAGCTTTTATATGTCACCATCTATTCATTTTCGGCACAGGGGTCGTGCGAATGTTGCATGGGCCGACGGCCACATTGAGCCGCGCAAAATGGCTAAGTTTGACGACAAAAATGTCTATGGTGTTGATTCTGCCGATATGAAATTAGGGTGGTTCGAGCCGATAAATAACACACCATTTGACCTGGAATAAAAGGCACAAAGTCAGAAACGAAATACAAAATTCAATATAGATACATACGCTTTTAACAGGCGTATAGCAGATCCACCCATGCCGGAATCAATAATCGATAATCATTTATCACTTACAAAAGGGGCTTATACCGAATCATTCGGTATAAGCCCCGAATTGATGCAATACCTGATGTTATTCCCGCCCCGCATCACAGTGCGGGGTAAACTCCAGCGGGAATCCAATCAGCCTCATATTAACGCTGCCGTCCTGATTCAGGTCTTCCTGAATCGAGAATGGCGATCTTACTTACCTGCAAGTTCAAGAATCTCGGCCTCCGACAGGATGATGTCGTAGATCCGGACTTCATCCAGCGCACCGTTGAAGGGATTGCCGCCACCGCTCGTGGAGGACCCAAACTGGAAGGGGGCCTCCGTATCGGAGCCAAACGAGAAGCCGTCCTCGTTGGTCATTTCCCCGTTTATGTACGTCCTGGCGGTCGTACCGTCGAATGTCACAGCCAAGTGCTGCCACTCGCCAATCGGCAGACTATCTGTCATCCACACGTCGCCGATGCCCTCTCTCTGAAAACGCACCGCGCTGGTGGTCTGATGGGCCTCGATCTGCCACATCATACCCTCAGCTTCCCAGGGCCCGACGCGCTTACCGATCAGGCCCTGCCAGGCAGTGGTAAGGCCATCCCACTTGGCCCACAGGGCCGCGGTGAGTTGGTCGGTGTTCGCGGTGGGATTGAAGGTACCCAGATCGACGTACTGGTGGCCGTCCGCCCCATCGAAAAGCATGGCCTGGCCGAAGCCAGCGGGGCCGTTCACGTAAGCGACAGGGAAGTTCGGGTCACCCGCCAGGGTGCCGTGGTAGCCGTTGCCGGAGCTGTCCTCGACGTTGTTTTCGAGTGCATAGTAGGCCACCAGACCAATCGGCTCGAAGCCGACCCGGGTGTCGTCGATGTAAAGCAGCCCGTTGGCCTCGGCCTGGCCGGTCAGATCAGCGACACCGATGACCAGCTTCGTGATGGCAGTCACATCTACACCGGCAGCGGCGACTTCGTCGAGCGAGACCGCCCATTCCTTCCATTCCTCAGCGGTGAAGATTGTCGCGTCGGGATTCACCACGTTGGCGGAGAGTCCCGCGCTGTCTTCGATGATCACATACAACTCGCCTGGCGTGTTCTGAGCACCGCCGTGGGTGTAGAGCTTCAGAGCGTTGAAGCCATTGACCGTCCAGTCCTGCGGCTCGGGCCAAACACGCTGGGCTTCGGATTGTAGCGCCGCGCCGGTGTTGTTGTAGTACAATGGCATGGACTGGGTGCCGCTGCGAACCGTCGTCTGCTCGGCATAGGGAGGAAAGTCGTGACCGACGAGAGCACCGTTTGTCTCGACTTCAAAACCGTCTGACCACGTTTCAAGTATCCTGTTGCTGCCGGGCTCACCGGGGTTAATGTCATTGTAGGACTCGAAATCATCCACGACGATAAAATTGGCCGTGGTGAAGCTCCAGACGGGGCCCTTCCACGGGCTGTCCGGATTGGCTTCGTTGACCTCATCGACCCGCCAGAAGTACGGGGTCTTGAATTCCAGGCCGTTCGGGTCAAAGCTGGTCTCATCGAGTTCGGCAAACACCACGTCCGGGTCGCTGTCCATCTCGGCGTTGTTCACTTTGGCCGAATCCGTGCCAAAATACAGATGATGGGATGTGGCAAAGGTCCCCGCCGTCCAGCTAAGCGTCGCGTCTATGGGCACGTCTGTGGCCCCACTGGCCGGCTGCGGGTCAAGAGGCCCTCCGCCGCCGAACAGCTTCATGTTATCGAGGTAGAAGAGTACCCAGCCCGTATAGGCCGGATCGTTGGCGTTGCTGACCAACTGCAGCTCGAGCCACGTGAGGTTGTCCATGTCAATCTTGCCTAAGTGTTGCCCGTAGTCCCAGGTTGCTGTCTGAGTCATGTCGCCGTCAGTCTGCTGCCAGCCCGCCTGATAATCCATGAGCTCCCACAGGCTCCAGCCGTCGCCGCCGGTATTGATAATCATGTGGATTCCGTTCCACCCGGGAATCTGGTCGGTGGGCCAATCCGCCACCAGCCGCGTCACATCGACAGAGATTTTCTGGTTGACCTTAAAGACGTCAAGGAGCCCATTCCCCAGGATGTCCAGCGTGAGGACATCTTGGTTCCAATCGCCGTTCGGGATATAGACATCGAGGCTGTAATTGTCGAGCGTCACGCCGTTGTGGTCGTTGAACAGAGCATCGGCGCCGCCGCCTACCACCCAGCCGTCCATGTCCTGTTCCCAGTTTCCGATGATCGTATCAGTGCTTTTGCCGGTGTCAGGCAGCTCAGAGATCAACTGTACATTGTCAAAATAGAAATGCCCCAGACCGTCGCCGCCTTGTATAGCGATGTTGATCTGGAACCATGTGGCCCCCGTTAGATCATAGTCCGAAATGTCAACGCTGTAGGTCTTGACTGCATCGGGCGCCGTATCCTCCCACCTGCCCCAGTCAAGCGAGGTCGACTCGCCCGTGAGCTTGTCTATGGCTGTGGCATTGGTATACTCTTTCCAGCCGGAGGGACCGTCACTGTTGAGGGCCACCTTATCGGCGACTTTGGTCCATAGGTTGACGGGCCATTCCGAAGCAATCATCGTCAAGTCAAACTCAAGGCTCTGGCCGGCCAGACTCTCTGGCACCGTCGGCGCATTCCACTGAAGACAGTAGTAGCCGTCCGTGGTCGTCACACTGAGGCTTCCGCTGCCCGACGTGACTCCGGTTGTGGAGTTGGCGAGAACGGGAGAGCCTTCCCACGCCGCCACCCAATTGTCCAGACCGCCGTCTTCAAAGTCGCCTATCACGACGCTGGAGGGCGGGGGCGCTGAAGAGACAGCTCGCAGATTGTCGTAGTAAAGAACTCCCGCTGGACCAGGGCCTGTATTGTCGATGAGTCTTATTTTGGCCCACCCGGTTAGCGAACCATTTGTCAATTCCGGCCCGTAGTTGAAGCTCACTGTCGTCGTCGTTGGAGTACCATCAGGGCTGGCAACATTAACCACAGGACTCTGGATATAATAATCGCCCGCGCCGTCGCCATACCCTCCCTGAAGGACAATTACCTGCTCTAGCCACCAACCCATTTCCTCTGCTGTTATTGAGCAGGTTACATCAACCTCCAGGGTATCATTCGCATTCAAAACATCAACAAAACCACTGACATCCAGGTCAATTTCGTGCCAACCGGGCGTGAAGTTGCGCTGCATGCTGTAGGTACCGTCGGTTACTCCTTCGGTGCTTTGGGCCAGGGTCTCTGCGGGATCCATAATCTCCCAGGCACCAACACCGCTCTCAAAGCTATCTATCGTAGTGCCATGACCGATAGGTACCAGGCCCAGCGCCAAAACGACAGAGACCAAATAAGTCAATTTATTAGACATAATAGTTCTCCTTCAAAAAAATGTTAAAATAAATAACTGTGCTTTGGCCACACACCAAAACACCCGTTGCTTACGAAAAATATCGAAAATTAAAAATCGCAAATCATAAATTGTTTATGTTTGCCCAGGATGAGTCTTACGACTTGACACTGCCTCCTTCCTTTTAAAAAACCAAAATATAAGCTGTTAATTTGAACGTAAACTCTTCACTGCGAAGCACAAGCCTTACCTTCCCTATTTGTACCAAATTAGCCATCTTCCCGTCAAGGAAAAAATAATATTGTTGAAGGATTTTCACACTGTTTGCTTAATCCTCGAAAATCAATGTTTGATTTTTCTTTGTGCGTTTGTGTTCTTCGTGGTTAAATACGAGTTTGTGTAGAGCCTGCCCTGAGTGAGGTCGAGTGGGCGGTTATCCGGGGCTTTATAATCTCTGTTGTCCGAGAAGCTAAACAATGGCAAAACCACAGCCCAATTCTGCTGATATTGAAAAATGGCTCAGATTAATCAGAGCTGATAGTGTCGGCCCGACCACATTTGCGAAGCTCATAAAACATTTCGGCTCAGCAGACAGGGCGTTAGGTGCTTCGGTCAGCGAGTTAGCTAAAATTGACGGAGTGGGTTTCAAAACCGCTGAACAAATTGCCGCGACATGTGGCAAGTTCGATTTTATCGCTGAGCTGGAATTAGCACAGAAGCTCGACATCTGGATAATCAATATTGACGATAAACGATACCCGCCTGTGTTGAAACAAATTTACGACCCTCCGCCGGTCCTTTACATAAAGGGAAATCTGAGCAGAGAAGACAATTTGGCGATTTCAATAGTCGGCTCGCGGCGTTGTAGTTTGTACGGCCAGGAGCAGGCTTCCCGGCTTGCCCATTTTTTAAGCTCGGCCGGCTTTACTATTTGTTCGGGGATGGCTCGCGGGATAGATACCGCCGCACATCAGGGTGCCTTATCAGCGGGCGGTCGCACAATTGCGGTGCAGGGCTGCGGGCTGGAAAATATCTATCCGCCGGAGAATAAGAAGTTATTTGAGCTTATAGCTGAATCCGGCGCCTGCATTAGCGAATTGCCGTTGGGGTACGAGCCGTTGTCGGAGAACTTCCCGCCACGTAATAGAATAATAGCGGGATTGTCGTTAGGTACAATTGTTGTCGAGGCGGGATTTCGTTCGGGGGCATTGATTACCGCCAGAGTTGCACTGGAAAATAATCGAGAGGTGATGGCGGTGCCGGGGAAGATTGATTCGCCGTTGAGTAAGGGCACACATCAGTTGCTAAAACAGGGGGCGAAGCTGATAGAATCCGTTGAGGACGTGATGGAAGCTCTCGGCTATATCGGCGAACAATTAGAAGACCACGTAAGTACGGCTGCGGAAAAGGCGGCTAAAAGCATAGAGACACCATTGTTCGACATAAAAGAGTTGAAGCTCAGCGAGCCTGAAAAGACGATTTATGAATGCCTCAATAAAGAGCCGTCGCACATAGAAGAAATAATCGCGGATACCGATTTGGCGGCGGGGAGTGTTAATGCAGGCCTGGTATCGCTGCGGCTAAAAGGCCTGATAAAGCAACTGCCGGGCAGTTTGTTCGTGAAAAGATAGCTGATTTAGCAGATTTGTGGCGTATCTCGTGAAGCGTGAAGAGGAAAGTCTGATTATGAAGAGAATACTTGCAGTTGTAGGAAGTCCACGCAGGAACGGAAATACACATATACTCGTATCGAAAATAGCAGAAGGGGCAAGAGCAAAGGCAGCTTTAGTAGATGAGCTCTTTTTGGGCGAGCTTACTATCAAGGAGTGCGATGGATGTCACGTATGCTGGGAGGGCAAAGATTGTAGTAAGAACGATGATATGTTAGCTATCTATCCTAAGATTATTCAAAGCGATGTGATAATCTTCGGCACGCCGGTATATTGGTATGGGCCGACCGCCCTTATGAAGGCCTTCATCGACCGATTTGTGTACTTTAACTGCCCGGAAAACAGAGAAAAGATAAAGGGTAAGTCGGCAGTGATAGCGGTTCCTTTTGAGGAAGAAAATCCTGAAACAGCCAGGCCTGTTGTTGAATTTTTTCAAAAGTGTTTTGAGTATCTGCAGGTGAATCTGGTCGGTAAGATTATTGTCCCTGGTGTCAGTGGAAAGGGAGAGATCCGCCAGAAAGCGAAGCTTTTGGAAGAAGCGTATGAGCTTGGACGAAGTCTGGCCTGAGCCGGCAAGAAACAGGTAGTTGTTGTATTTAGTTGAAAGAAATTGCGGTTTCGGGTATAGTATAGTTTGAAAGTGGGATATCGATGGGCGACGCTGAAGAAAAAAATGATAAAGGATCTAATGATAAGGGAGCTGATCCTACTCGCTCTTTTGACAACTCGGCGCCAGGGCCGGGCAGCCAGATAGGTCCATTCCGAATTGAGCGGGAGCTGGGCCGTGGGGCAGTGGGGGTGGTTTACTTAGCCCACGACACCAAGCTCGACCGTTCCGTTGCTATCAAGAGCCTGCCAGCCGAGGTGATGGACAATCCCAAGGTCCGGTCGCGTTTTTCGCGCGAGGCCCGAGTTTTAGCATCGTTGAATCACCCGAACATCGCCACTATCTACGACCAACTGGAAGAGGCCGAGGGCCTCGGCTATCTTGTTCTCGAATACGTTCCCGGCCAGACGTTAGCCGAGCGGATAGCGAAAAGCCAGCTTAAGCTGCAAGAGACGTTAACGATAGCTTTGCAAATAGCCGAGGCGGTCGCGGCGGCGCACGAGCACGATGTGATTCACCGCGACCTGAAACCCGGCAACATCAAGATAACGCCGGAAGGCAAGGTCAAAGTTCTGGACTTCGGCTTAGCCAAGGCGGTCGGGGGCCAAGCTTTAGACCAGCAAAGCACTATCACCGAGCCGGGCCGGGTGATCGGCACGCCGGCCTATATGAGTCCGGAACAGGCCCGCGGTAAGCCGACCGATAAGCGCAGTGACATCTGGTCGTTCGGCTGTGTGCTGTACGAAATGCTGACCGGTAGGGTCCCCTTCAAAGGCGAGACAGTTTCCGACACGCTGGTTAACATCCTCCAGACGGAGCCCAACTGGCAGACGCTGCCGGAGAGTATGCCGGCTAACATCCAGGCTCTGCTGCGGCACTGCCTGACGAAGGACCCACGCCGGCGGCTTCGGGACATCGGAGATGCGACCATCGAAATCAGCGAAACGCTGCGGTCAGTGACCACGCCACCGTCCGTTTCGTTTGAGTCGGCGATTACTCCCAAACCGAAGTTACGAAGAATGGCGATGATTGTTTGTGCGGCTATCATCATTGTCCTGACCGCTATTGTTGTGCGCTTTATTCTGGAAAAGCCAACTCTACCAGCTTCAACGGAAATACGGCTGGTGGTTCTGCCGTTTGAGAATCTGGGCTCCATTGAGGATGAGTACTTCACCGATGGCATAACCGAGGAAATTATGTCGAGACTCTCCGCAATTCATACGTTAGGTGTCATCTCCCGAACCAGCGCCATTCAATATAAGAACAGCAGCAAGACCATCCGGCAGATCGGCGAGGAGTTGGGTGTCGAGTATGTGCTTGAGGGCACGGTCCGCTGGGAGCGACCGTCGGAGGGTCCAAATCGAGTGCGTGTCACGCCCCAGCTCATCAGGGTCTCTGACGATACCCACCTCTGGTCTGACCGTTATGACGCGGTTCTGGCCAACATCTTCCAGGTCCAATCCGACATCGCCCAGCAGGTTGCCGAGGCATTGGACATAGCGCTTCTTGAACCGGAACGGCAGGCACTTGCGTCCCGGCCAACAGAAAACATAGAGGCGTATGAGTACTACCTGCGCGGCAACGAATATTTCCATCGAAGTTTTCTCGAAAATGACTTCAGGATAGCCTTGGGAATGTATGAGAAGGCGGTCGAGCTGGACCCGACCTTTGCCTTAGCGTACGCCCAACTCTCAAGGGCTCATCTCTATATGTACTGGATGTTTTATGACCGGAGCGAGGAGCGCCTTGTTATGGCAAAGGAAGCCGTGGACAAGGCATTCCAACTTAATCCTGAACTGCCTGAAGCGCATCTGGCTTTGGGAAATTATTACTACTATGGTCATCTGGATTATGACCGTGCTTTAGAGCAGTTCGCAATCGCCCGGAAAAGCCAGCCCAATAACAGCCTTCTCTTTGCAGCTATCGGCTATGTTCGAAGGCGGCAGGGAAAATTCGAGCAGGCGTTAGCCAATCTCAAGAAAGCTTCGGAGCTTGACCCACTGGACAAACTTGTAGCCATGGAGGTCGCGCGTACTTTTATACTTCTGCGCAAGTACCCAGAAGCAGAGCGTTATTTTGAGCGAGCCATCTCACTGGCTCCCGATCATCCCGAACCATATCACAGAAAGGCTTTGCTATACTTGCGGCCGGAAGGCAACACTGAGAAGGCGCGGACAGTGCTGGAAAAGGCGATGCAGAACAGCAAGTCAGCAGCAGAAGACGCCGACATTGTTATTTTGCAGGTCGAAATCGATGTGTTCGACAGGAACTATCCGGAGGCTTTGGACCGGCTCTCTTTAAAGTCAGAACATATTAATAATCGGCTTTACTTTATCCCCAGTGCTCTGCGATACGCACTAATCTATGGGTATATGAACAAAAGGGAGCTGGCGAAGAAATATTACGACGAGGCTCAAAGCATTCTTGAGTCCAAAATCGAGGAACAGCCAGGGGATGAGCGGTTCCACAGTTCGCTGGGCATCGCTTATGCTGGTCTGGGCCGAAAGGAAGACGCAATCCGGGAGGGAAAGTTGGCGGTGGAGCTGCTTCCGGTAACCAAGGATGCCTGGCGAGGAACGCTTCGGGTTGAGGACTTGGCCCGCATATACGTGATGGTTGGCGAATTTGATGCGGCCATCGACCAGATTGAGTTTCTGCTGTCCGTCCCCGGAGTGATGTCGATTCCTTTACTTCGACTCGACCCGGCCTGGGACCCCTTGCGCGACCACGGCCGTTTTAAGAGGCTTTTAGAGGGAGGGTCTAAATGAGCAATATTTTATCTCTCGCCGGTGTACCACCTTTTGGGCACATCGTCGCCTGTAGTTTCTTCAATGGAGCTGAGATGTCCATCGAGCCAAAGAACATTAAGTCGTCCGCCGGTCATGAAGTCTTCGTGACGCCTTATATTATGTCTGAAAATGTCCGGATAGAATCTTGCGCGATGACCCCCTTGTCGATAATGACGTAAGTTGTTGGTGCCGGGGCCGTCATTAAACAACATGTCTGCGCTGTCTTGTTCACATCTTGGTTCAACGTGGTCGTGACATATAATAAATTCCGAATGAGGCCGTATCTCAGTTGTATCTGTGCCCCTGGCATAGCCATTGAGACCAAACGCTGCTTCCTGAATTGCATCAGGGTCAACATCATATATTAATTCCGGAACTCGTCTTAAGCTCGGACAACCAAAAATCTTCGTGTTCCTTAGGTAATCTATATACACAATCCCCCAATAAGCATCATTATCATTAGTTTTTCTAATATTACCTCTCGAATCGTACCACAGAAATCTGTTAGCGCTCCTCGGGTCAGCCAATTTGCGGTCATTGTCGTCCAGGTACATTAATATAGCTAATCCCACAGACCTTAAATTGGACCTGCACGATATCTCCTTTGCTATTTCCTTGGCTTTTCGCATGGCCGGCATTAGAATTGCCAACAAAAGAGCAATGATAGCAATAACTACTAAAAGTTCAATTAACGTGAAGCCTCTTTTTGTGTGCTTAGTAGAATTTATTTTATAGTTCATGGTTGGTTTTACCTCTTAAAATACTCCGAAATTTCTCTTGTGCCACAGTTTGGCAAGGCTGCTGTGGTTATTATCTTTTTTATAATACTAAATGTGTACGCAGGTTGCAAATGAATATTCTGTAATATCGAATTGCTGTTTTTTTTTCAGCACATAAATATCGATTATTGATTAGTGATTGTTTATAATTGACAGCGAATAAGATATATGAAACGAATTTTTCGAAATCGGGAAATAAGTGGTGCTCTCATTTTATGAATTGGAGGTGTTCTATGAAAAAGTCATTATTAACATTGACGCGTCGGTCGTTCATAAAGAAAAGTTCGGCGGGATTGGCCGGTGCGGCTTTGGCCGGTGCAGGAGCAAGCTCTCTTTATGGAAATGTCATGAAAAAGACAAACAAGTTGGCCCTTCTTGGCGGTACACCTGTGCGAGCAAAGAAGTTTCCTTCGACCTGGCCTATTTTTGACGAGAATGAGGAAAAAGCCCTGTTAAAGGCGCTTCGCAACCGAAACT
>Ga0209979_1003062_pt1 | contig 15163 bp, 15 predicted proteins | sample AnhtaG_FD_183114 | JGI IMG/M metagenome (GOLD analysis project Ga0209979, IMG submission 183114) | Deep subsurface microbial communities from Anholt, Denmark to uncover new lineages of life (NeLLi) - Anholt_01485 metaG (SPAdes) (version 2) | ecosystem: Environmental > Aquatic > Marine > Oceanic...
CCCTTTTACCATACATCATTTTCACAAAATCAAGCGAATGTCTGCTCTTATGCACGCGAGCGTAGTATAGAAGGAGAAAACTCTCGAGGAAAAATCTGTTTTACCCTACTCTCCCTCACCGTAAGCTATTGAATGACGCTAGTAGCAATTCCATAAAAGACCACAATTAAAACTGTTGATGTATACTTGAGCCTCGGCAGATCAGCAACTACTACGTTAAGTCGTCCTTGGATGTGTCCAGTCAATGGAATCTATGTCGTAAACACTTCCGATTTAAAACCCTTAATGGTAAATTCCTGAAGTTGAATAAGTGGGAGAATCGGATTAACCACCTAGAGCGCGGGCGGAATAAGAAAACCTTCGCACTTTGTGCTCAAGTCAAATGAAAGCTTTAGTATCGTCTGACTGTTCGCGCGCGATCTCTCTTAATTCGTTTGGCAATTAATATGCTTATTTCGGTTAATATCACAAGAGGGATGAACACTAGGGCTTCTGTTAGGAGACCAGGTTCGGGATCCATTATGGCGATAGCTATGATCAATCCGCTATACAAGTATCTTAGGTTTTTAGTTAAGGAGCTGAGCTTCAGAATTCCTACTTTAACAAGTAAGACGCGCGCGCGCATTCCATTGGGCGCAGTAATTTTTTTTCAGGAATTAAATGCTGAGCTCATGGCGTTCATGTTTGCATGTAATGTCTTTGAAGGTTTTGATTGCATTGCTAGAAGGGTTTCTTCTGCTTTTCTCATATCTTTAGGCGTGTTGATGTTGAGAAATGTCGTAAGTTTCGGGTCTATTTGTTTGAGTTTTGTAGTTGGTACATAATTGATTTTTCTCAAATGGGTGACCATGGAATGCATTCTCCTCTTGTTTCCTTTTAAGGCACTTTCTGCAGCGACGAGAGCTGGCTCTGTTCGATAGGCAGCTTGAAGGGGTTCAATGTATTTGTTTGGCCAACGAGGAATGACTGCATCGTTATTGATGCATAAATCTAACAGGAGCGAAATGACTTGAATTGAGATGAGGGGAGTGTCACACGGTAGCAATAAACAATATTCTCCTCTTGCTTTTTTGAATCCACTTAGGGCGCCAACAAGAGGACTTTGTGTTTTGTATTTATCCACCACTACTTCCACATCTGAACTCAAAATCTGTGTGAAAGCCTTATCTTGGCTCTTCGAACTGACGATAACTAGGACCTGATTGACTATGGTTGAAACCTTGTCAAGAACATGAAGAATCAAAGGCTTTCCCATCAGCATGAGAAGACCCTTATCTTGTCCAAACCGTCTGGAAAATCCACCTGCAAGGATCACCGCTGTTTTTTCCAACAAATCACACCTGTCTTAAAAGAGAAATTGTTAATGACCCGAACAGATATGACATGTGCTCACATCCAAAGTTACTCTCAAATAATGGTCACACATAATAGTCCATGGATTAAATGTCGATTCTCTTTGGACATGTATAAACGTTCATTCTTCTCCCTCTCACAAATCCTATTAGAGTCGCGCCAACCTTCTCAGCCACCTCTAGACCTGAATCGACAGCTGCAGATAGTGATGCTAGGATTGGGATTCCCACACGCGCTGCTTTCAACACAATATCTCCGGTTATTCGTCCACTCAGAGCTAGGAAACATTCTTCCAGGTTTTCTCCACTTAGGGCCGCGTTGCCAATAACTTTGTCAACAGCGTTGTGTCGACCAACATCTTCAGCTAAGACTACTAACGTTCCATCTCGGTTGAACAGTGCAGCAACATGTACGCCACCTGTTTCCCTGAAGATTTTTGCTCGAACGTTCAAACTTCGAACGCATTCGGAAATCGTCTGAGGTTTCATCCGCCAGTCGGATAACGGATTGAGTTGAATCTGGTTGAGTAACTCAGAAAGCGATCCATAACTCACATTACCACATGAGGAAACAATCAGCCTTGAGAAAGGCTTCGAAATAGTAATGTGCTCCTCCACGTTGGCTTGTTTTAGAGTCACACGGCAACGATTTCCCTCCTCAAATACTACTTCAAGAATGTCTTCAACTGAATTTGCCAAGCCTTCTCCGAGTAGATGCCCAATTATCAGGTCCTTCAATTTTGAGGGGGAACAAAGTATGGAAACGAAATGAATTGAGCCTATGAATATGTGTACTGGGACTTCTCGTGCTACAAGGTCTTCCTTTTTGCTCATTTGCGAAGCTATGACATCAATCTTCGACACAGTAACGCTCTTCGTATTGGAGTTCATTTTCGCTCCTAAACCTCAGCATGATAACTTGCTGTAAATACTGAATGGAGATTCTATAATCTTACCGGTAAGTCGGTGGTCCATTTGAATGTTTCGAGAGTTGAGCGCGTGACCAGACATATGTATGGCTAGACACCTCGTGAACGTACACACATAAGCTGCTTTTGGCTATCATAAATTTCGATTTTCAGAGGTATTTGACCAATCGCAAAGTGTGTAGCACATGCTGCGCGCACGCAGATGATTTTGTGCCAGTGTCCTAAGAACAAGACCGTCTTCCCTCCGGAAACCTTACTGTAAGTATAACCTTATAGACGCGACCTTCTGAATAATCAACATGGCAGTCAAATCGATTGGAATTTTCAATGCATTCCTAATGGCTGCTTTAATTCTTTTCTGGGGAAGTTCATTTGTAATCGTGAAGATAGCGTTAAGAGAAGGGCTGACACCGTTCTCAGTAGCTACCTATCGGTTTCTCATTGCTGGAGGGCTTTTCATTGCAATACTCTTTTGTCGGAAAAGCCTGAAAAAGCACAGTAAACTGTTCATCGAAAAGAAAGATAGCTTGAAACTGGTACTACTCGCGCTTTCCGGTGTGACCCTTTTTTTCGCTGCGCAGTATACTGGCATTCAGATGGCAGGAGCAGCTATTGCAGCAATCCTAGTTTGTTTCCTAGCGCCAATACTAATCACAATTTCCTCAACACTGATATTAGGAGAGCAACTAACGAGGATTCAAGGTCTTGGGATTGCTACTGCAGCAATTGGCACCCTAGTAGTAATCGCTGGAGGCACCTTGAATATTCCGCGAATGGAAAGCTTCCTCTTTGGTAGCCTGATTCTACTCCTAACGCCAGTTCTCTGGACAGGTTATAGCCTTCTGGGAAAAAAAACTATGGAGAAATATGATCCCTTTCTACTCACTTCATACATTACATTATTCGGAGGACTACTACTAATCCCATTTTCTCTGGCTGACAATTCACTTCACCTAATATTAACAATGAACCTAAACAGTTGGCTTGCAATTCTATTCCTGGCAACAACCTGCTCTCTAATAGGATACTACATTTGGTTCTATGTACTAAAACAAGCGGGGGCTGTAATAACAAGTTCATTCCTCTTCGCAGAACCACTTGTGACAACCTTACTTGCAGCTGCCTTAGTAGGAGAAGAGATAAGAGTCTCAACTATAGGAGGAGGACTCCTAATCTTCATAGGAGTTTACTTAGTAACTAGGAAGTAGACATACTTCCCAATAATTCCTTAATTGCTCACTCATGCTGTGGATACCTACGCGCGCGTTCCAATTTGGTCTCATCTACCTTTTAACAATCATTGTCTAAAAAGTCGTAATGGGTTCAAAACAAACTGTGCGCGCGCAATTAACTAATATCTAATTATGCTATATGATTTAAGGTGATAACAATGGAGGAACTACAAGGACAAAATTGTCAAAGTTGTGGAATGCCCATGCAGAAGAACGAAGATTTTGGAACAAACACAGACGGAAGCAAGAATGAAGATTACTGCCATTTCTGTTACAAAGATGGAAAATTCACAGACGAAGGAATAACAATGGAAGAGAAAATCAGTAAAAATATAGAAATGGCTAAGAAAATGGGTGTACCCGAAGAAAGAGCAAGAGAAGTGGCAAACAACACTATTCCAAAGCTCAAAAGATGGAAGAGATAAATGCGCACGCGATCCAAAATTACGTGCGTCTATCCAATGCGCGCGCGAACCTGGGAGGGTCTACTTCCATGCGCGCGTATCACAAAAGGCAATAATATCAATCGCGACATCATGTTGGGACACACGAAAGTTTTCATACCCGAATAGAACAAGTTTCTCAAAGGATTGCGATGCCTCCTCGAAAGCAGACGAAAAGAAAATGGCCTGAAAAAGCCAGAGAGCTTGAAGAGAAGTTCAACTGGTTTGAAGCCATAAGGTTGTATGAGGATTGGTATCGTTCCCAAAAGCTTAGTGGTTCTGATGCAGGAGATATCTGGGAAAGAATTAGCTATTGTCGTAGCCGCGAATCAACTCAGGCTCAAGATGATGAATCATTCAGAAAGCTTCGACAACTGTCAGTGGAAGATTACAGGAAGGCTGCCCAATATTTCACCACAGAAGGGAATTTGAGGTGTCAAGGTCGAGGCGCTCAATGTGATGCCATGGCTCATTACATGGAGTCTTGGTTAAGACAAGATCCAGCAGATAAGAAAAAAATTCTTGATGAGTGTCTTTCATTAGGCAACAAAAGCTTGGAAATTTACCAGAAAATTGACGACGAATTGAACTATGCGAAGATGTGCAATCAACTGCTACAATTCACGCTTGAGAGATATCATGTAGCGTCAGACTCCACAGAAATGATAAGAATTGTCCGAAAAGGAATTGAGTATGTAAAAACAGGGCTTAAGACCTTATCAAAGCTTGACAACAAAAGAGAACTCCTCAAAGCGTATTCATCAGCAAGTCTTCTGGCGTGGTATGCGCAGGGATTCTTGCCAGAGCAGAAAGACCTTGCTAAAAGGAGCCTAGAATACTCTGGAAAAGCAATTCTACTTTCGACGGAAGTTGACGACGCTTATATTACTTCTGTATCATACTGGGCAGCTGCTTTATGCAAGCTTCTATTCACAGAAGACGCCTTATCAGCGATGGAACTAGCTGAAAAAATGTTGGAATGTTCAACGAAGACGAGAGACAATTATTTAATAGGGGTAGCTCGTTATGTCCTTGCTTTTATAACCAATTGGCTATCAATAAGGGAAGCAAATCCTGATAATAGACGGAAAGGTCACGAAGAAACCATCAAACACGCCAAAGAAGGAATGCGCTTTCTACAAGCTTCATCCCGCGATTTTCTTATGGCGGAAACATCCCTGTTTTATGCTGAAGCCTACTCATCTCTCGCAAGTGACTTCTCCACTAGCTTATCTGGAAAAACCTCTAAGGTGGAAAAGGCAATAGAGATAGGACGCAGTGGACTGATGCACGCCAAGCGTTCAGGCTCGCCAGATCCAACAGGCTCAACACTTCATGCCTTAAGCAAGGCTCTACATTTCTACTCCAAACTTAAGACCGCAGATGACGAAAAGACAAAGATCTTGGAAGAAGCCTTAGACCATCGGAAAAAATACATAGCTATCGTTGATAAAGCGTTTCAGGCCAACGATTGGGTCGCAGGAGTTGGAAAAAACTATGAAGGTCTACTGAAAGCAGACCTAGCGAGAATTGAGCCAAACAACGAGAAGCAGGAAGCCATTCTTAAAGACGCAATATTGGATATGGAAGAGGGTGTCAAACGCTGTAAAAGTTGGATTTCCTCTCGTCCTGTCCCAACATTGTTGGTTGCAGTTGCTAGATTCGAAGATAACTTTGGAAGTTTGCTTGACAAACTCTGGCTACTAACATGTGAAAATAATCTTATGGTTAAGGCCAGTGAGGTCTACGAAGATGCTGCTCAGAATTACAAGAAAGTCAAACTCTCTAGTCGTGTTGCTGAATCCTATTGGAAAAAAGCTCAAATCTATGATCGATTAAGTAATTACGCAGATGCTGCAAAAGATTTTGAAAAGGCATCTACTGAGTATGAAGAAGCTGCTCGGAATATTCCGAAATTCGCAGACTTTTATCTGGATTATGCTTCCTACATGAAAGCTTGGAGTGAAATAGAGGGAGCTAAATCTGCTCACAAAAGAAAAGATTACGTAGCAGCAACTAGCCACTATAGGAAGAGCTCAGATCTTCTAAACCAATCGAAACTCTGGAGTTACCTCTCTTCAAACTTCCTCGCATGGTCTTTTCTAGAGCAAGCCGAGGATTTGAGCAGAAAAGAAAGAAGTAATCAGTCAATAGAAGCATTCGGAAAATCAATTGAAGTTTTCTCCGAATCAAAAGGATTTTTACGAGTTGAACTAAATAAAATTGAGAAGTCAGATGAGAGAGAACTGGCGGAGAGACTTCTAGAAGTTTCGGAAACCAGAGCAAGATATTGTAATGGAAGAATCACTCTCGAAGAAGCAAGAATCTCAGATAAAAAAGGCGATCATACCAATAGTGCAGAGAAATATGGTTTGGCAGCGCAAACATTTGAACAAGTCATGGAAAGTGAATCAGAGCAAACTCGAAAAGAGCTGAGACCATTAGTTCATCTATGCAATGCATGGCAAAAAATGATGACCGCAGAGGCAAGTGCATCTCCGGGAACATACAGGGAAGCAGCTGAGCTTTTCATCCAAGCCAAGGAATACACGCTAGATCAATCTACAAGTTTGTTAGCTCTCGCTAACAGCAGCTTCTGCAAGGCGCTGGAAGCTGGTACTGAATTCGAAATCTCCCGAGAAGAGACACTGTACTTATCAGCCAAAAGACACATGGATACTGCAGCGAGTTATTACCTTAAAGCTGGCTTCAAAACTGCCTCAGCCTACGCGGAAGCTACACAACGACTCTTTGACGCCTATGTTTTCATGGATAGAGCTAAGAGAGAGACGGACCCGGACAAAGAGGCAAAATACTACGCAATGGCTGAAAAAGTCCTACAATACTCTGCAGGATTCTTTACGCAGGCAAATCACCCAGAAAAAACTTTGCAGGTTCAACAGTTTCTCGAAAAAGTCAGAAAGGATAGAGAACTAGCTCTGTCTCTAAGTGAAGTACTACACGCACCAACTGCTGTTTCCTCTACAGCGAGTTTTGTAACACCGACCGCAAGTGAAGAAAAAGCTGTAGGCCTTGAACGATTTGAAAACGCAGATGTTCAGGCTAAGCTGATAAAACGAGCGAAAGAGACTAGAATTGGAGAGAGGTTCAACCTAACAATCCAAATCGTCAATGTCGGCAAAGAACCTGTCCTCCTTGATAGGATCGAGAGAATTGCGCCATCAGGATTTGATGTTATATCAACACCTGAATACTCCCACATTGAAGATTCGCATCTCAAGATGAAGGGGAAACAACTAGAGCCACTAAGGACTGAAGAAATGATTCTTAGCCTTCGGCCGCTAGATAAAGGAATTTTCCAGATTGCGCCGATGATAATTTGCGTTGACCAAAAGGGGAACCAAATAGATCGCAAACCACAGCCAGTGGAAATCGAAGTGTTAGATGCAATTCTTACAGGTCGCATAACTACAGGACATGGGGACCTGGACAAATTGCTGTTAGGTGGATTACCTGAGAAATATGCAGTAGTATTATCGTCACCTTCATGTGATGAAAGAGACTTGCTAGTGCGGAAGTTTCTTGAAACTGGAGCAGAGAAAAATCATATAACATTCTATATTGCCATCGAAGCAAGGGGAGTGATGGATCTAGTTGAAAAGTTTCAGTCAAACTTCTACCTATTCATCTGCAATCCTAGAGCGGACGCAATGGTCGAAAACCGACCAAATGTTATCAAGTTAAAGGGCGTTGAAAATCTCACTGCAATCAACATTGCAATAACATCAATATTTCGAAAGTTGGACCCCAGTTCAAGTGGTCCAAGAAGGGCTTGTATTGAAATAGTCTCAGATGTACTACTTCAACACCACGCTGCTTTAGCTAGAAAGTGGTTAGCAGGACTAATCCCTGATTTACGGTCAGAAAATTTCATCACTTTGGCTATTCTGAATCCAAGAATGCATTCCTCTGCAGATGTCCATGCAATTGTTGGTCTCTTTGAAGGTGAAATCAGAATATCCCAAAAAGAAACCGCGAGAGGCTCGCAAAAGTTCCTTAAGGTTGAGAAACTATACGACCAGAGGTATCTTGATAGTGAACTGCCTTTAAGGAAGGAAAAACTGGAAATATAAAATCCAAGGCTCAACTGGATATCATTCTCAGGATGGTAAGATTTTTATGTGTACAAGAGATACATTTCTGCTCCTCATCGACAATAAAAAATGAGTATGTTGAGTGTGATTTGAATTGGAAAAAAAACCCATGAAGCGAGTAGAAACTGGCATAACTGGTCTTGACGAAATGCTTGGAGGCGGACTCCCTGACCAACGAGTGGTACTTGTATCAGGTGGACCAGGAACTGGAAAAACCATTTTCTGCTCACAATTCCTTCATTATGGAGCAGTTCAACAAAATGAAAGTGGAGTCTATATCAGTTTAGATGAAACAAAACACCATTTTCTCAAAGAGATGCAAGCTTTTAGCTGGGACTTCCAAGACTTGGAACAGAACGCAAGATTCAACTTCATAGATGCTTCTCGTTTGCGACGTATCCCTGAAGAAGCTCAGGTTGGTAGATTATCAGTAGGTGGAAGAGAGTTAGGAATAGCCAACCTAATTGATATGATTAATACAACGATCAAAAAACTTGAAGCCCGTCGTGTTGTACTCGACTCCATTTCTGGTCTCGTGTTTCGTTACCCAAAGGCTTCAGAGAGAAGACTTGCAGCTTTAGACATAATTGATGCACTAACCGCAACTGGCGCAACTTGTTTAGTTACTAGCGAAGTACAATCAATGGGAGATGCAAGACAGGTACAGCCCGAGGAATATTTATCTCATGGTGTAACAACTCTGCAGACTCTAAAAACAGGAGAACGAGTAGTTCAAATACTGAAGATGCGCGGCACAAAAGTTGATACCGTACCGAGACCTTACGTAATAAATGAAACTGGAGTCGAAGTATACTCAACACAGAGTGTATATCAAGTCTAGTTGAAGAGAAATAGCGGACTCAATGTCTCCTTATTAGTTCTCAAGGTCCTATAGCATAAATGGATATGTGTTAACGCAATCTGAAATCATATCTCATGCGCACAAAGTGAGATATATTGTAAATTGATGGTGAATCCTATAAATGACGCTAACAAAAGCCTAACAATTCACTTTCTTTTGAAAAATCGTAAACCCTGTGGGTAACAATGGTCTAAAGGTTGTGACAACCTAGTGTTTTTTTAGTCTTTTGAACTGTGTCACTATCTCCATGTTTTGAGCTTCTTTCTGTGGATAAGCAGTAGATGAAGGTCTAGAAAGTTGTGCAACCGTTGTTTAACCGTTGTCACAACAAAGGAAAACCCATAAATTCAGGGGAAAAGTGAGTGGACTGTATACAAATTGAGTGGTGCGCCAGATGGATAAAAAACCTGTCAGAGCACAGACTAAATAGCTGTATCCAAAACAGGTCACAAAAGCAGGAATCAACCTTCAAATGCGCGCGCGCATAACATCTGAGGATGGCCTAATTATCGCTGAAACTCGTGGCCCAAACAAGACCAATGATCCGTCTTACTTGGAATATTACGAGTTCAACAAGAAAAGAGGCAGAATGGGTGGACAATTAAGAGGCAGAATAAGATTCGAGAAATACATTGGCAAATGGTTTGATTGGTTGATGGTATCCAGAGAAGAAATGAAAGAAATCCTGAAAGGAACAGGATGGAAAGTCAAGGAATTCATAGATTCTAAAGATGCACAATACATAGCTATTATAGAAAAGGCAGCTTGAAAACCATAAGTTCATTAAAAACATATAAAGATTACATAGTATGGCGTAGTTTCTTCCATAAGCCATAAAATAAGGGAAGATTCCTATCGTTGACGTTTTTACGTGATGTCCGGTGAGATTCCTTCAATGGGTGCACGCGTGGAAAAGTGTGACTACTCAGATGCACACAGAAAATCAGCCACCTATCTTTTGTAGCATCCAATTCTAAATTCACAAGCATATCTAACAATACAATCCTAACAAATCGGAACGCGCGCGCATGCGAATGCAGCTTTTCCGTTGTATTCCATATTCGTATTGGATGACTACCACTCTGGTTTTCAGCAAGGACCCTCTTCGACGAAGGATAAACTTTCTTAGCGGGCGCAAAAAAAGGGGAAGTTGCGTGTGACATCTTCACAGTGGGGAAGGTTCAAATCCACCCACTAAATTTCCTGCTCGTGCTTTTTCTTCATCATCCTTAAAGCTAAAAATAGCAAACGCGCGCTTCAAAGCTGACCGATTCAACCTGACACAAGTCTACTGCTTCTTTTGCACAAACATAAGAAAGCTTCTAGAATTATCCCTGCTGAGGTTTCATGACAAGTGAGTACGCGGAAAATGCTGTAAGGGCATTAAAAAAGGGTATGTTGGAGAGATACCTATTGATAGTGTTAGGTGTTTCTATCCTGGATCTGGGTCGCATATTAACGATTGCGAGTGACGCCGTAAATCGAGAGGTGTTCCGTTACACCGTAAACATAGACAAGGTCATCTTCTACGAAAACCCATGATTCGAGGGGTTCCCAAACTGATTCTAATCCAATGTTGTGACTCGCTATGGTTACGTCCTCATTGTTTACAACGCCATCATTGTTCAGATCAAGTCTTGGATCAGGGTCATTAGGGTTCGCATTGGCTATAATAGATACGTCCGTGCCGTCTACTATTCCATCCAAGTTAACGTCCCCAAGCACAACTTCAGTTCTCCACAAAGCCAGATCGTACGGGTCAAAACCAGGTGGTAGCTCAGTGATGTTGATCACTAGATAAATCGTTATGTTATTGACGAAAGCAGCAGTTGTCTGGATATCCCAGGATTCCCCTACTTGATCAAGTTGTCGCAATCCAATGACATAGGCATACGCATACCCTTCTGCCAGAACATCATCGAAGATTAGCCCCACATCAGGATCTGGATAAGCCGTCGCATTAGACCCTACATCCACATCGTCAACCCCACCGTTCTCCACGAAGGTGACAGAAACCGTGCGTTTAGCATTGACATCAATGATACTGAATCCATCTTCGTCCAAAATTGGCTGGGGATTTCCATCAAATAGAACAACGTCAATGTGCCAACCATGACTTGGGTTAATAGTAACTGTGTCTAAGCCACCCAAGCGTACATACGCATCGAAGTATACATACGTAGCGGAATCAAAGACTTCGAACTTCCCAGATTTCCAGATTAATTCAACCAAACCGCTCCCATTGATAATAACGGTTGGGTCTTTAACAGGTCCCGCGACAACAAAGACAGTTATCCCAGCAATAGCGTTCAGAGATAGCAGCAAAAACAATGCAAGCGTCACTATTGATTTCTTAGATAGCAGATTCTCCATTATATTTCCTCCTTTCAATTCCTTGTAAGACATGGACTTAAAACACCGTTATAAACAATCTGGAACTTTCTTCTATTTTTCTATTTCTTATTATGCACATCATATTTAAGATAATATTTTTAAACTGCCCTATGAACAAATCCTCATAAGCCTTCGCATTTAACAAATCTTAGGAGGCTGCTCAAGAGTAATGCCTAAGGAACAACGTATTGGAGTATTCTTATGCCATTGCGCGCGCGTATTTTCCCGCACAACCCCATTTTTCTGCTTCGCTTCTTTACTTATACCACCAGGAAGGTCGACGACACAGTATATGCGCGCGTGTTTACACTTTAGGGTATAAAGCAGATAAGGAGTGTGGGAATATAATATGGAAATTATGAAATCCAAGATAAACATAACAGTTGAAAAGAAATTTGCCAACTGGATCGATGAGGACATTGCTTAACAGTCTGATGAGGAAAAGACATAGCAAAAGAAATTGTAGCTGTTTTTGTGTGTCACCGTGTTTCTACTTTAAATACATGTATGGAGGGAAAGATTTTGAAGAGGGATTATCCAACTCGACCATTTGTGGGCGTGGGTGCGATAGTAGTTTATCACGGCAAACTTCTACTTGAGAAACGAAAAGAAATGCCTGGAAAGGGGAAGTGGACAATTCCAGGCGGTTTGGTGGAATTGGGTGAGAGTTCTGAACAAACAGTCATTAGAGAAGTTGAGGAGGAAACCAACCTCTTAGTACAAGATCCTGAACTTGTTGACGTTCTCAATAACATAATCTTGGACGAAGCGGGGAAGGTGAAATATCACTACGTGATAGTTGACTATTTTGTGAAAGTAAAAGGTGGAACGCTGAAAGCATCAGATGACGCTGCAGAACTTAGGTGGGTCTCGTTTAGCGAAGTGGAAAACTATGATTTGACAAAAGGATTCAGAAAGTTCTTCAAGAAAAGGAGACAAGACTTGGAAAAACTCAACTCTTTCAAAACGTAATATGCTGAGTGGGAAGCAGCTGCTATGCCAAGTATTGAGACGAAAGGATTAACGAGAAGATTTGGTTCTCTCACTGCGGTAGATAGCTTAAGCTTTGAAGTTGAGGAAGGTGAAGTCTTCGGACTCTTAGGACCCAATGGCGCTGGCAAAACAACTACAATTCGCATACTTGCATGTCTAATATCGCCATCACAAGGTTCCGCGACAGTGCACGGTTACGACATCAGCCGGAATCCACTGAAGGTGAGGCAAATTGTCGGAATTCTCACTGAAAGCCCGAGTCTTTATGAGAGACTGACAGCCCATGAGAACATGGATTTTTTCGCGGAGGCCTATGGATTATCGAATGCGCAAGAGAAACAGAACAGAATTAGAGAACTTCTTGATTATTTTGAGTTGTGGGAGCGAAGAAATGAGAGGGTGGCAACGTTTTCGAAAGGTATGAAACAGAAGCTTGCAATTGCGCGTGCGCTAGTGCATAAGCCTCCTGTGCTGTTCTTGGATGAGCCCACTGCTGGTCTTGATCCGGAGTCGGCGAAGGGAATAAGAGATCTGGTGAAAAGGCTCAGTCAACGTGAGAAACGCACTATTATGCTATGTACACACCGTCTTGAAGACGCTGAGAAACTGTGTAATAGGGTTATGATAATTAACAAGGGCAAGAGCATCATTTTTGGAACACCTGATGAGCTTCGTGATGGAATTGCAGGTCCACCTGCTCTCCAAGTTACATTGAAGAAGCTGAATCGGAAGATTATTGAAAATGTGAAACAGCTGAAGCAGGTTAGAGACGTTGATGTCGACAGTTCCGCATCTAAGTTAATAATTCTGTTGGAGAATGCTAAGGCAGGTATACCTGAAGTGGTCAGAAACGTTGTGTATGCCGGTGGCGAGGTTCTCTCAGTAAATGTTCTTCGACCATCCCTTGAAGAAGCCTATCTAAGGGTGCTGAGGAGGGATCAAATTGAGAACTCATAAGGCCTTACTGGTCTTCAGAAAGGATTGGCGTGAAATTAGAAGAAACTGGCAAGTCATCTTGCCAATAGTCATTGTGCCTATCTTCATTTCGCTATTGCTTCCCATACTCCTTATGTTAATTCCAAGCCTACCAACTACACCAGGGTCACCGTTAGAAGGTCTCGAAATGATAATCAAGAACTTACCGAGCAATGTTCAAGATGAACTTGCAGGAATGACTGATCAACAAGTCCTGGTTTACATAATGTCGCTGTATTTCTTTGCACCTTTTTTCCTAATTATTCCTCTAATGGCGTCAAGTGTAATAGCATCAGACAGTTTCGCTGGAGAGAAGGAAAGGAAAACAATCGAAGCCCTTTTGGCGACGCCTTTATCAAACAGTGAATTGTTGCTGGGGAAAATACTGGTCTCTTTCATTCCATCTATGGCAGTTACGGTAATGTGTTTCGTGATCTATTCAGCTGTTGTAGATGTATCTTCTTTTGCTATTTTAGGTGGAAGGTTGTTGCTTCCAAACATGGCTTGGATCCTGTTGATTTTCGGGCTTACTCCAACGGTTGCGCTTGCAGGCATTGGCTTAACTGTGATCATATCAGTCAGAGTTAAGGGTTCCAAAGAGGCTCAACAAATCAGCGTGGTTCTGTTAGCTCCCATTCTTGCATTAGTTGTTGGACAATTAACAGGCGCAATAATTTTCGGTCCCTTAGTGGTTTTAGCATTGACAGGCGTGTTCGCTATAATCGACCTGGTCGTTTTCAAAACAGGTGTAAAGATTTTCAGACGAGAAGAAATCTTGTCAAAACTAGCGTAGTACGGTGGTATATTGATGATTAGGGCAGTAACCTTCAACTTGAGTTTCTGCGGGTACAAACATGAGGATCCAGGTGTTGTCATAAAACATGAGAACACAGAGTACGGTCAACAAGAGTGATAGGTCACTATTGAGCACATAAGCTATAATCTTTTCAGATGTTACTCCCAGTATGCGGTGTTCAAATAGTATTTTGCCAGAATTTGGTTTGCTTTGTTCACTGCTTGGTCATGTGGGTAATGCCCAGCCAAACTTTCGGTCAAGAGGTTAATAATCTCTCTAACTTGACCAACAAACAACTCGTCAGGAAAATAATATTTGGCTATAATTACCTCAAGGTTTTCCATCTCTCTTCCGCTCTTTCACTAAAAGAGAGTGATACTGTTTTCTATAAATATCGTCCTGCATGAAGTGACATATTCCCGTTTTCGATTGCAAGCATGCGCACGGCTAAAGGATCTTCTGGAAACCAACAAATGCTTGTTTGCAATTGTATGCGGAGACGAGTGGAGGAGGGGAGAAAAGGGAGGAAAGGGGATTAATCTTTCTTCCCATAGGGAGTTTTTGTTTAGAAAACTTTTCCCCCACTCGCTTATCCAGTATAAACGCATGCACTGCGTATATTTCTTGTTATCAAATGATAACTAAAGCTGTTCTCAATAAGAATGGACCTCCCAAAAGATTGAATATGTGATACGCTGATGTGGAATAGAAGTCGCAAATGTGAAACTATTCACTATGTTCTAGAACAGTTCTACTTCTTGAATCTGGTTCACCATTCTCTCCCCCATCTCAAATTCTGTATCCTCACTGAACCTATAAGATTAGACACGAACTGTGATGCGCTAGCGGTTCACAATTCTTGGTTAAAGAGTAGCCCCATTCCCTAAGGGCCTCTTCAGGAAGTGCACAAGGTGAACCGCAGCCTTTCGCGCGCGCGCAAGAAAATGGTAAAGTCCACTTCTCTGTAGTTGACCTGTTCCGTGGGCGTATTTTGAGCTTTTCCATAAGTCTTTTATTGCGTCTTTTGGTTTGGGTTAGAAAACCTTGGAGAAATGCTGATGACTAGGAGAAC
>Ga0209979_1003063_pt1 | contig 15162 bp, 13 predicted proteins | sample AnhtaG_FD_183114 | JGI IMG/M metagenome (GOLD analysis project Ga0209979, IMG submission 183114) | Deep subsurface microbial communities from Anholt, Denmark to uncover new lineages of life (NeLLi) - Anholt_01485 metaG (SPAdes) (version 2) | ecosystem: Environmental > Aquatic > Marine > Oceanic...
GCACGGCGAGGTAGTGGGGATCACCACCGCCGTGATCCGCGGCCAGGCGGAGGGCATCGGCCTGGCGATCTCCATCGACAGCGCCCGGCCGATAGTGGAGGAGCTTGTCGATAAGGGACAGGTGAGCCGAGGCTTTCTGGGCGTGACGATCGTGGAGATTACGCCGGCGCTGGCGGACAGCTTTGACCTGGCGGTGGACCACGGCATCGGCCTGCAGGACGTGCAGCCGGGCGGCCCGGCCCGCCGGGCGGGCCTGCAGCCGGGGGACATCATCGTGGAGCTGGCCGGGCAAGGGATCAACAATTCGGGCGATCTGTTCCAGGTCCTGGCCGACCACCGGGCGGGGGAGACGGTCACGGTGGAGTTCTATCGGGACGACAAGCTGATGAGCGCCGAGGTCACGCTGGGATAGCGGGTGCTATAGTGGTTGTCGGCATGGACTATGTGGACGCGCTGGGCAGGACGCTGGAGGTGAAGTCACCGCCGCGGCGCATCGTCTCGCTGGTGCCCAGCCTGACGGAGGCGCTGTTCGTGTTCGGCGTGGGTGAGGCGGTGGTGGGCGTCACCGACTTCTGCGTGGAGCCCAGGGAGGCCGTGGCCGCCAAGACCAAGGTAGGCGGGACCAAAGCCTTGGACGTGGCGCGGGTGCAGGCGCTACGGCCGGATCTGCTAGTGGCCAGCGCCGAGGAGAACCGCAAGGAGGACATCCAGGCGCTGGTGCAGGCGGGGCTGCCCGTGTTCGTGACCCTGCCCACTACCGTCGCCGGCGCCATCGACCTGATGGAGCAGTTGGCCGCGATAACCGGCGCTACCGACATCGGCGGGCGCATCGTGGCGAAGGCGAGGGAGGCGCTGGCCGAGGTACAGGCGTCCAACGAGGGGCGGCAGCCGGTGCGCACGTTCTGCCCCATCTGGCGCAACCCGTGGATGACCATCGGGCCGGGCGCCTATATGCACGACCTCATCACGGTGTGCGGCGGTGACAACGTGTTCGGCCTGCGGCACGAGCGCTATCCGCGGGTGCAGCTCTCGGAGATGGCGGAGCGAGACCCGGAGGTGGTGCTTCTGCCGGACGAGCCGTACCGGTTCGGGCCCAAGCACGTGCTGGAGATCAGCGCCTTCCGGGAAGTCTCGGCGGTGCGGGACGGTCGTATCTACCTATTGGAGGGAAAGCACCTGTGCTGGTACGGGCCGCGGATAGCGGGGAGCCTGCGCTACGTGTCCGGGCTGATCGGCGGTGGAGGCGCTTGAGGGGCGTGCAGGATAGGGGTATCCTATAGGTTAGAGCACGGTAGTTCTGTGCTCCGAGGTGAAAGCTAAATGAAGGCTGTAAAGACGGTATTTCTTCTCTCGCTACTCTCGGCCATATTCCTGGTAGTCGGGTATCTCCTCGCCGGGGTGCCGGGGCTCATTGTGGCCTTTGTCGTGGCCCTGGGTATGAACTTCTTCTCCTACTGGTCCTCGGACAAGCTGGTGTTGAGGATATCGGGCGCGCGGGAGGTGACGCCGGACCAGGAGCCACACCTCCACCGCATAGTCGAAGAGGTGTCGGCGATGGCGGGGATGCCCAAGCCCAAGGTCTACATAATGCAGAACGACTCCCCCAACGCTTTCGCCACCGGTCGCAACGCCAAGCACGCGGCTGTGGCAGCCACCAGCGGCATGATGCGCATCCTGGACGACCGCGAGCTTACGGCGGTGCTGGGCCACGAGCTGGGGCACATACGCAACCGCGACATCCTGGTGAGCGCCATTGCAGTGACGATAGGGGCCGCGATCGGGTTCCTGCCGTGGCTACTATTCTTCGGCTTCGGCCGTTCAAGGAGCGGCGGTTACTTGCAGCTTATCGCGCTGCTGGCGACACTGATCCTGGCGCCGATGGCTGCCGCGATGATCCGCATGGCGCTCTCGCGGACGAGGGAGTACGGCGCCGATGAGACGGGGGCCCAGATCACCCACACGCCGCTGGCCCTGGCCAGCGCCCTGGAGAAGCTGGAGACCTACTCGCGGGCGCGGCCGATGAACGTGAACCCGGCGGTCTCCCACCTGTTCATCGTCAACCCGCTGAAGGGCGGGCGGCGTCAGGGCGAGGGCGGCCTGATGATGGGCTTCTTCGGCTCTGAGACGTTCAGCACACACCCGCCCATCCGGAAGCGGATCGAGCGGTTGAACGAGATCGCGCGCAAGATGGGGACGTACGCCTAGACGCTAGCTGAACTGCACAGACCGGACGGGCCTCGATTCGGCGAGGCCCCTCTTGGTTTAGAGCAGGAGGTGATGACAGATGGAGAGGGACAAGGAGCGGCCCGACGCTAACTCGGAGGAGCGCGGCCGCCGCGGGCCACCGAGTGGGTCTCGGATTTCTTCAGGACGCTGGTCAGGGTCGGCGGCGCAGGGACGGCCAGAAGGGTCAGGAGGCTACGTGCAGACGGGGGTAATCGTGATCTCCGCCGCCGCTGTTGTGATTGGCGTCGCGTTGTTCCTGGCGGGGTTCTGGACCCACTTCCTGCTGGATGACGATCTGGATTCCGTCGAAGAGGAGCTTGCCGTCTTGAATGAGCGGACGGGCGAGATTCAGGAGAGCCTGGGCGGCGCTGGCGGCGACGGGGCGTCGCCCACGCCTGCACCAGTGGTGGCGGCGACCGCTGACGATGATCCCTTCATAGGGCCGGAGGACGCGTCAGTAACCATCATCGAGTTCAGCGACTACCAGTGACCGTTCTGCAAGCGTTTCCGTGACGAAACGCTGGATCAGATCCTGGACACGTATGAGGGCAAGATCAAGTTTGTGTATAGGGACTTCCCCCTGACCAGCATCCACGAGTACGCTCAAAAGGTCGCCGAGGCCACCGAATGCGCCGACGACCAGGGCAAATTCTGGGAGTACCACGACCTAGTGTTTGCCAACCAGAGTGCCATCGATGTGGATAGCCTGAAGGGTTACGCAGCCGAGCTGGACCTTGACACGGCCACTTTTAATGACTGCCTGGACGAGGGCAAGCAGAGCTCGGAGGTGGAGAAGGACTCCGAGGATGCCCAGGCCGCCGGGGTGAGCGGGACGCCCGCCTTCTTCATCAACGGCGAGTTTGTGTCGGGGGCCATCCCGTTCGAGGATTATCCCGATCAGTCTGGTGCGATGCAGCCGGGGTTTAAGAGCATCATCGACGCCGCGCTGGAAGAGGCTGAGTAGGGCGCGGGACCCCGTGCGGGTCAGGGGCAGGCCTGACCTGCCGGACGCGGATGCGGAAGGCCGTCGTCGCCTAGCGCCTGCTTACCGGCAGGCAGGCTTGAGCGCGGCCAGGCAGGGCTCCGTGTGCGGGATCTCCGTCACGGGGACGTTCCGGCGATCCCCAGTTCTTCGGCCACGGGCTTGAGGGCCTCGATGACGAAGGCGATGTGCCCGTCCAGGTCCACGCCGAGCTGCTCCGCCCCCTTGACGACGTCCTCGCGGTTGACGGCGCGGGCGAAGCTCTTGTCCTTCATCTTCTTGCGCACGGCCTTTGCGTCCACCTCGTGGATGCTCTTGCTGGGGCGGACAAGGGCGACGGCGATGACGAGTCCGGTGAGCTCATCGACGGCGTAGATGGCGCGGTCCAGGGGCGTCTTGCGCTCCAGGCCCAGGTGGTCGGCGTGGCACATGATGGCGTAGATGATCTCTTCCGGCCAGCCGCGCTGGCGCATGATCTCGGCGCCCTTGAGGGGGTGCTCCTCTAGGTTGGGGTGGGCCTCATAGTCGAAGTCGTGGAGGAGGCCGACGATGGCCCACTGCTCTTCATCGCCGCCGAGCTTGCGGGCGTAGGCGCGCATCGCCGCCTCCACAGCCAGGGCGTGCTTGCGCAGGGGCTCCGTCTTGGTGTGCTCGCAGAGGAGGTCCCAGGCAGCCTGACGGTCGTAGCGGTCGCTCACGCCTCTCCCTCCTCGCCTTCCTCTCCTTCCTCGGCCTCCTCCACCTCCTTGACGGCGCCGGAGTAGATGAAGCTGCCGTCCTCCAGCTGGTACCAGATGTCGTTGTCGGCCTCTACCTCCTCGCCCTGGATCTCGGCGGTCACGGTGGCCGTTTCGCCCGGGACGAGGGTGCCGGCGACGGTGTCCTGGCCGCCCTCGGTGGAGGGCTCGCTGCGCAGGTTGACCGACTCCACCACCTCGATCTCGAAGGGCGTGACGGGGGTGGCTTCGGCCGCCAGTGGGCTGCCCTCCGCGGTGAGTTCGGGCGTGGGCTGGGGCGTGCGCTGTTCGAACGGCGGCGTGCCCGTCGCTCCCGGTTCGCCCTCGTCCAGGAGGAAGTCGCTCTCGTCGGTGCAGGCGGCGGCCAGGGCCAGGGCGCCGAATACCAGGAGCAGGACGGCTATTGTGCGGGCCATGTCGTCTCCTCCTTCGGCGGTCGCATCAGGTGGGGACCGCCGTCACGAACAGTAGTCCCTTGGCCAGGACCTCGCCGGCGAGGACGAGGGCCATGGCGACGTACAGCAGTCTGGGCGCCGATGGTGAACTCGGCGAAGATCATGCGGAGCGTGTAGGGTAGGGCGTCAGCGCTCATGCGACGTCCACCATGATAGGGTCAAAGGCAGGGCGGGTAAAGGCCTGCCGGCAGGCAGGGCTGGGACAGTCTGGCCAGCCGCCGATCATCGGGACGATTTTGCGAAATTCGTGTCGCTGGGGGTTGAAACATGCGTTCGTCCCGGGTTAGAATATGCGTGCTAGGCCCGCGACGGGCCGGGCAAGGGGCGGTGCGCTGGCTCATCGCACAAGCAAAAACGGTCCCGAATATCCTCCCCTGAGGCCCCCACTTCCGATGAGCCAGCGCACCGCCCCGCCGACGAGAGGTTGCTCCTCCTTCGGCGCGACGCGATACAATGGTCGGGTGCTGGAGGAAGGCGATCCCCAGGAGCCTGTCCTGAGCCCTGAGCTTGCCGAAGGGTCGAAGGGCTGGTTGCTGAAGGCGCTGCGGGAGGCCGGCAGCTCCCTGCTCTGGGAGCTGTACGGCCTGGACGAGGAGGAGCTGCGCTGGCGCCCGGGGGAGGGCGAGTGGTCGCTGAAGGAGATCGCGGCCCACCTGCGGGACGCCGAGGAGCTGGCGCTGGCCCAGCTCAACGCCTTCGTATCGCTGTCCCCTTCGCCCCTGCCGGCCTGGAACGTGGACCTGTTGCCCCAGGAGCGCGACTACCAGGGCGAGGAGATCGCCGGACTCCTGGCCGCCTTCCGCCGCATGCGGCGGGAGACGACGTACCTGCTGTGGGGGCTGACGGGTGCCGACTGGCAGCGGGCGGCGGAGCACCCGTACCGGGGGCCGGTGACGCTGGAGGAGGTGGCGCGGGAGCTGGCCCAGCACGACCTGGAGCACCTGTGGCAGGTGCGTCAGCTCAAGGAGCGGCTGCGCGAGGCGGTACCGGCGCGGGAGGACGACTAGCGGTCTAGTGCTGGTGGACGGGGTAGGACATGCCCTTGCCCTGGGCATAGGCTAGGAAGAACTGCTGATCGTCCTGCGGGGGCGTCAATATCTTGTCCTCGCGCTTCTGGAGGCGAAGGGCGTCCGGGGCACAGACGAAGGTGCACTGGCCGCAGCCCAGGCACAGCTCGTACTTTATCTCCGGCAGGCCGTCCGCCATGGTGATGGCGTCGACAGGACAGCGCAGGACGCAGTTGCCGCAGCCGTTGCAGAGGTCTTCGTCCAGGACGGACCAGAAGCTGGAAGGGGCCACAGCGCCGGCGCCCTTAAAGGTGGTTACGCCCCTGAGCAGGTGGCAGGCGTGGGGGCAGCAGTTGCAGATGAACCAGGGGTCGTCCTGGAAGTTCATGGTCATGTGCACCAGGCCCGCGTTGGAGGCGAGCTTCAGGGTCTCGACGACCTCGTCCACAGGGGCGGGCCGAATGCGGGCCATGTTCCCCACGAAGTGGTGGGAGTCGATGACCGGCGTGCCGTCCTCGCGCGGGCTGGGAGTGCCCGCGCTGAGGCCGATGCAGACCCGGATCGGGTCGTCGCAGTTGCGGTGGGCGGTGCGGCAAGAGCAGGGGACGATGACGGGAGATGGCGCCTTCTTCACCAGCTCAACGGCGTCCTCGAAGGCGAGGACGTTCTCCTTGGGCGCCTTGATGGCGGGGAGGGTGCGACTGATGGCGATGCCGCCGCTGTGGAGCCCCTTGCCGTGGCCCTCGTTGAGGTACTGGTCCCAGAGGTCGCCGAGACGCTCCAGGTCCGGCGATGGCTCGCGGATGATGAAGGGGATTTCGAACAGCCCGGGGCCGCCGATGATGATCTTGAGACGGAAGGTGCGGGTGCCGTCGGGGCGGCGGAAGCCGAGGACGAAGAACTTGGAGGACATCTTGGTGAGGAGCTGCGACGCTTCCTCCAGCGGCATACCCGCGCGCCTGGCGATGACCTCCTCGGGCTCGGGCTGGAAGCCCATCTTGGCGGCCAGGGCTGCCTCCTCGGGCTCGAAGTAGAACTTGAGGATCTCAGTGAAGGTCTGGCTCTCCGGGGCGCCCAAGGGATGGGTGGCGTAGGTGCGCCACAGGTCCTGGTACGCCTTGTCGACCGCTGTTGTCATTGCCCGCCTCCGTTGCGATTCGCGCTGCTTGCGGATGCTACAAGCTAACGACCGGCCGGGCTATCTGTCAAGCGGGCAACACCCCTCGGCGTGGGGCAGCGCCCCACGGTGTGCCCATGGCGGGCGGCATCTCAGGATTTGATTTCGGCGACGAGTTCGGCGACGAGATCGAAGCGGCCGAAGGAGGGGACGAGATAGACGCCGGCGCACTTGTCGCGGCAGAGGGCGATGAAGTCGCGGGCCATGGCCTGGCCCTCCTTGGGGCCGCCGTCCTCGCCGGCCCGGCGCATGCGCTCGCGGACGGTGTTGGGGAGGCGCATGCCGGGCACCTGGGTGTGGAGGAACTCGGCGTGGCGCGAGTTGTGGAGGGGCAGCACGCCCATGATGATGGGCAGGCCCAAGCGCTGGGCCTTGTGCAGGAACCGTTCCAGCAGCTTCTCGTCGAAGACGTTTTGGCTCATGAAGAAGAGGGCGCCGGCCTCCGCCTTGCGCCGCATGAGGCGGAGCTGGGGCTCCAGGGGCTCCACGTTGGGGTCGCAGGCGGCGCCGATGAAGAAGTCGGCCTGGCCGCTGATGGGCTTGCCGGTCCAGTCCGCCCCTTCGTTGAGGAGCTTGAGGAAGCGCATGAGGCCAACGGCGCTGATGTCCCACACGCCGACGACGTCGTTGTAGCCGCCCACGGAGGGCGGGTCGCCCCGCAGGCAGAGGATGTTGCGGACGCCCAGGGCGTGGGCGCCGATCATGTCGGAGTGGACGGCCAGGGCGTTACGGTCGCGGGTGGTGTAGTGCATGATGATCTCGATGCCCAGCTCCCGCTGGAGGAGGACGGACATGGCCAGGGGGCACATGCGGACCTTGGCGGTGGGGTTATCGCCGACGTTGATGGCGTCGATGCCGGCCTGCTGAAGCAGGGCAGCGCCCTGGAGGGCGCGACGGGTGCGCAGGCCGTGGGGCGGGTCCACCTCGGCGCTGACCACAAAGCGGCCGGCGGCCAGCTTCTCCCGCAGGGTGGCCGGCTCCGCGGCGACGTCAGGTGGGACGGTGGTCGGGTTAGGGTTATCGCTCACAGTAAGGTCAGCTTAGCGGAAGGGGGACGCGCTGGCAACTTCAGGGTCAGGCCCTGGCCGGCGAGAGCGCCCGCACATCCTCTAGGCGGGCGGAAGGTCACCGCCACCCCTTGCGCTGAGCCGCCGTTTCCGCTAAAAATACATTAGCACTCCGCCCCGGCGAGTGCTAACCCCAGTCTGGTACAAGACCAGCCAGAAGGAGAGGTTCACGCCATGGCCAAGCAGCTCCTGTTCGACGAGGCGGCACGTCACGCCATGAAGGCCGGCATCGAAGCCCTCGCCGATGCCGTGAAGATCACCCTCGGCCCCAAAGGGCGCAACGTCATCCTGGAGAAGAAGTTCGGCTCGCCGACGATCACCAACGACGGCGTCACCATCGCCAAGGACGTCGAGCTGGAGGACCCCTTCGAGAACATCGGCGCCCAGCTGGCGCGGGAGATCGCCTCCAAGACCAACGATATCGCGGGAGATGGGACGACCACCGCCACCGTCCTCGGCCAGTCCATCGTGAACGAGGGGCTGAAGAACGTGGCCGCTGGCGCTAACCCGATGGCTCTCAAGCGCGGCATCGAGAAGGGCGCCCGAGCAGTCCTGGAGATGATCAAGTCCAGCGCTACCCCGGTGACCGCCCGCCAGCAGATGGCCCAGATCGCCGCCATCTCCGCCAACAACGACCAGGAGATCGGAGAGCTCATCGGCGAGGTGATGGAGAAGGTCGGCAAGGACGGCGTCATCACTGTGGAGGAGTCCAAAGGGATCGCCACTGAGGTGGAGTACGTGGAGGGGATGAACTTCGACCGCGGTTACATCTCCCCCTACTTCGTGACCAACCCTGAGCGCATGGAGTGCGTGATCGAGGAGCCACACATCCTGGTGACGGACAAGAAGCTGTCCGCGGTGAACGACATCGTGCCGGCGCTGGAGCGGGTGCTCCAGACGGGGAAGAAGGACCTGCTGATCATCTGTGAGGACTGCGATGGGGAGGCGCTGGCCACGCTGGCGGTGAACAGGCTGCGGGGCGCCCTCAACGTGTGCGTGGTCAAGGCCCCGGGCTTCGGCGACAGGCGCAAGGACAGCATGGGGGACATCGCCACCATAAGCGGCGCTGAGGTCATCAGCGAAGAGATAGGCCGCAAGCTGGACTCCGTCCAGATGGAGGACCTGGGCCAGGCGCGCAAGGTGGTGGTGGGCAAGGAAGACACCACCATCATCGAGGGCCGCGGCTCTCAGGAGGGGATCCAGGCCCGTATCCGGCAGGTCAAAGGGGCCATCGAGGAGACCACTTCCGACTGGGACCGGGAGAAGCTACAGGAACGGCTGGGCAAGCTGTCCGGCAGCGTAGCGGTGGTCAAGGTCGGCGCTGCCACGGAGACGGAGCTCAAGGAGCGCAAGCACCGGGTGGAGGACGCGGTGCAGGCCACGCGGGCGGCGGTGGAGGAGGGGCTGGTGCCCGGCGGCGGCGTCTCCTACCTGAACGCGCTGCCGGCCCTGGACAAGGTGAAGCTGGAGGGCGACGAGGCGACCGGGGCAAACATCCTGCGCCGCGCCCTAGAGGAGCCGCTGCGGCGCATCGCCACCAACGCCGGCCAGGACGGCTCCGTCATCGTGCAGAAGGTGAAGCGGTTGAAGAAAGGCCAGGGGTACGATGCCGCCGAGGATGAGTACGCGAGCATGGTGGACCGCGGCATCGTCGACCCGGCGAAGGTGACCCGCTCCGCCCTGGAGAACGCGGTGAGCATCGCCGGGATGGTCCTCACCACCAACTGCCTGGTGGCGGACATCCCGGAGAAGAGGCCGGCGGCGCCTGCCCCCTCGCCGGCGGAGATGTACTAGGCGGGCGGCAACGCCAAACCAGGGAACTCGCAAGCCAGCAAACGTGACATCGGTTTGCTGGTTTGAAGGTTTTCTGGTTTGGGCGGGACAAAGGGGAGAGGCTTGTTCACCGAGAACGGCGTCCTGATCGACCTGGAAGAGGTGGCCAAGGTGGTGGACACGTGCGACGTGTTCACCATCGGCTTCTCTATGTTCTCCGAGCGGGTGATCATCGATACGCGGGAGACGGAGGAGGAGGGGCCGCTGGTGCGGCTGGTGGAGCCGGTGGACTCCGTCGAGGAGCGGTTCCACTGGCTGGGCCGGGAACGGCCGGCGTTCGGGCCGCCGGAGCGGTTCGCTTTCTTCGTGTGGCCGCACTCGCTGCAGTTGTTCGAGTCCTCCGGTCTGGCCCAGCGCGTGCGCGAGCGGCTGCGGGTCTCGGAGTGCCTGCCGGTGGCGCGGATGGTGGACGAGGCGCTGGAGGGGCTGCGGCGACTGGAGCGGCAGGCGGCGCAGCAGGCGCTGGTGGGCGAGGGCTATCATTCCCTGTGGCCCCAGGCCTGACGGTGGACTCTGCTCGGCTCTACGGCGCCATCGACCTGGGCGGTACCAAGCTGCGGTCCATCGTGGCCGACGGCTCCGGCCGCGTCCTCGGTGACGATATACGCCTCTCCCGGACGGTGGAGGGGCTGGAGGCGATCCTGGGCCGGATGGTAGAGTGCCTGGACGCCTCTTTGGCCAAGGCGGGAGTGGAGCGGGGGCAGTTGACGGGCCTGGGGATCGCCTCGCCGGGGGCGGTGGACTCGGCGCGGGGGATCGTACCCGATGCGCCGCAGCTCCCCGGCTGGCAGGACGTGCCGCTGGTGCGGCTGATGGAGGAGCGAGTTGGGGTGCCCGCGCGCCTGGAGAACGACGCCACGGCGGCGGCCCTGGGTGAGCACCGGTTCGGCGCCGGGCGGGGCAGCCGCTACATGCTGTACTTCACGGTGAGCACCGGAATCGGCGGCGGCATCATCATCGAGGGCGAGATGTACGGCGGCAAGAGCGGGGCGGCCGGGGAGCTGGGCCACGTGGTGATCGACATGAACGGCCCCCCCTGCGGCTGCGGCGCCCGCGGCTGCCTGGAGGCGCTGGCTTCGGGCACGGCGATCGCCAGGAAGGGCGAGGAGCTGGCGGAGAGCGGGGGCTCTCCCATCCTGGCCCGCCTGCGCCGCGAGGAGGGGCGGGTGACGGCGGAGATGATGCAGCGGGCGGCGGAGATGGGAGACACCGCCTCGCGGGAGGCGTTTCGGGAGGCGGGGCACTACTTCGGGGTGGCGCTGGCCAGCTACGTCAACATTTTCGACCCGGAGGTCATCGTCATAGGCGGAGGGGTCGCCAAGGCCGGGGATCTGCTTCTGGAGCAGGCGCGGATCACTATGCAGGCTTTGGCGATGGCGCAGCCGCTGAAGGGCGTTCGGCTGGTGGTGAGCGAGCTGGGGGACTTCGGCGGCGCTTTAGGGATGGTGGCCCGGCTGATGGAGGCCAGAGACTAGGCTATGCAGGAGCGCAGATAGCTCTCCAGATGTAGGTCGGGGTCTTGAGACCCCGACTCGCGGGGGTCTGAAGACCCCCGCCTACTAACGTGTCTCCCTTGAGCTGGCATGCTGCGCCCAGGTGTCGCTGCAACTTGGGATAGTACAGACTAGGGGGGATAGCTGCGCCGCCGGCGGCGGTGGAAGCGGCGGCCTCCCGGGGGCCTGGCCGGGACGAGCGCCTCTTCAACCGTCCGCAGCGATTCATCCGCGATAATAGGCGTCAGCGAGTGATATGATTGTGCCAGCCCGTCCAGTGGGGAGACGTCTAGCATGCTCTACGATGTCATCGTGGTGGGAGCTGGGCCGGCCGGCAGCACCGCCGCTCGCCTCCTGGCCCAGCGGGGGGCCTCCGTCCTCCTGCTGGACCGCGCCCGCTTCCCCCGCGACAAGCCCTGCGGCGGCGGCGTCACCATTCGCGCCGCCGCCTACCTGGACCTGGACCTTTCGCCGGTCATCGAGCGCACCGTCTATGGCGCCCGCTTCTTCCTCGGCCTCGGTCCCGCCTTCGACCGCTGGTACCGGCAGCCCTGGACCTACATGACGCAGCGCTGTCGCCTGGACAGTTTCCTGGCCGAGGCGGCCTGTGAGGCCGGCAGCGATTTCCACGACGGCGAGGCGGTGCGCGCGGTGGAGGTAGAAGACGGTCAGGTCACCCTGCGCAGCCGGGGTGGGGCCTACCGGGCCCGCACCCTCATCGCCGCAGACGGGGCTAACGGGGTCAGTGGCCGCAGCGGTGGCCTGCGGCCCCAGTTCGAGGAGGCAGTGGCCCTGGAGGGCAACCTCCCGTTCTCGCCGGACGTCCCGGCCCAGTGGCGGGAACTGATCGCCCTGGACCTGCGTGGGTGGACCGGCGGCTACGGCTGGGTCTTCCCCAAGGGCGACCACCTGAACCTGGGCGTCGGCATCTGGAAGTACGACGCACTCACCCTGCGGCCCAAGCTGGCCGACCTCTGCCGCCGCTACGGCTTCGACGCCGCCAAGCTGGAGAACCTGCGCGGCCACCACCTGCCCATGCGCGTCCCCGGCACCCCGGTGGCCAGGGGACCGCTGCTGGCAGTGGGCGACGCCGCCGGACTCATCGACCCCCTCACCGGCGAGGGCATCCACATGGCCTTCCTCAGCGCCCGCCTGGCCGCTGACCCCATCATGGCCTATCTGGCCGGGGAGGCCACCGACCTATCGCCGTATCAGAGAGCGGTGGAGTGCCGCCTGCAGCCGGAGCTGTCAGCCTCCCGCAAGCTCCAGGAGTTGTTCCACTTTGCACCGCCACTCTACGTGGCCCTGCTGCGCCACAGCCAGCGCTTCTGGTGCGCCTTCTGCCACCTGATCCGCGGCGAAACCACCTACCAGGGGCTTCTGCGCAAGATCGGGCCGTTGCGGCCGCTGCTGGTCTACTCGGCCGGTTTGGCCCAACGGCGAAGGGTATCGAAGCATGCCCGCCTGCGTTAAGACTTTTGTTCGCAATGGGCTTCCGTCCCGCCCAGCCGTATTATTGTTCACACTGGACGGGAGGCATGTGTCATGCCTGCTGACGTCCTGGTTGTCCTAGGGGCCATCGGCCTAGCCGGGTTCCTGACCTGGTTCTTCTTCGGCAAGCGCGCCGCTGCTGAGGCGAGGGTAGCGGGAGGCGTCCAGGAAGTAACCGTGGTTGTCCAGGGCGGTTACTCGCCCAACATCATCCGCGCCCGCAAGGGTGTTCCCCTCCGAATCAACTTCGACCGCCGCGAGGGGACAGACTGCACGTCACGCGTGATCTTCCCCGACCTCAAGGTTAGCAAGAGCCTTCCCGCCTTCGCCACCGCCACCCTGGAGCTGGTCCCCGAGGAAGCGGGGGAGTTCGGTTTCAGCTGTCACATGAGCATGATCCACGGCAAGCTCATTGTCACCGAGGACGGGGCGGAGACAGAGGAAGAATCCTCTCTGCCCCCGGATGGCGCTGGGGCGGTCTTCAGCCATCAGGAGAAGCAACCGCCAGACGACCCTTCGCCGCAGCCGGACAGGGCGCCGGCGGAGGCCGAGATCGCCATCTTCGGCGGCGGCGTGACCTGCCCCACCTGCGTGGTGAACATCGAGCGCGCGCTGAACAGGCTGCCGGGGGTGGAGGGCGTCGACGTCAACTTCGCGGCCGAAAGGGTCAAAGTGGCCTACAACCCTGGCCAGGTGAAGCCCGATGCGCTGGTGCGACGGGTGGAGAGCGCGGGCTATCGGGCGGACCTACGGGAGGAGGCGGAGCCGCCCAAAGAGGCGGCCGACCGCGAGGCCGAGGCGCGACGCCGCGAGATAGCCGATCTCACCCGCCGCGTCGCCCTGGGAGCCGTCCTCTCCGTCATCGTCTTTCTCGGGAGCTTCGAGGAGTGGTTCGGCTTTCTGCCGAATGTGATGAGCGAGTTCTGGTTCCTCTTCCTCTTCGCCACCCCCGCCTACCTCTGGGTCGGCTGGCCCATCCATCGCTCCACCTGGGCTTCCTTGCGGAACCGTACGGCGGATATGAACACTCTCATCACAGTCGGCACCACCGCCGCCTTCGGCTACAGCATCATCGCCACCTTCTTCGACCAGCTGCTGCCCGAGGACCTGGTTCAGGTCTACTATGACACCGCCGCTCTCATCATTACCCTGATCCTCCTGGGACGCCTGCTGGAGGCGAGGGCCAAGGGCCAGGCGGGCGCTGCCATCAAGAAGCTGATGGGCCTCCAGGCGAAGACCGCCCGCGTGGTGCGCGACGGTCAGGAGGAAGACATCCCCGTGGAGGAGGTGCAGGTGGACGACGTGATCCTCGTCCGGCCGGGGGAGAAGGTGCCGGTGGACGGGATCATCGTCGAGGGGCGCTCCACCCTGGACGAATCGATGGTGAGCGGCGAGAGCATCCCGACTACCAAGGGCGAGGGGGAAGAGGTCATCGGCGCCACGATCAACAGGACTGGGGCCTTCAAGTTCCGTGCTGCCAAGGTAGGCAGGGACACCATGCTCTCGCAAATCATCCAACTGGTGGAGCAGGCGCAGGGCTCCAAGGCACCCATTCAGCGGGTAGCCGACCGAGTCACCAGCTACTTCGTGCCGGCGGTCATTTTCCTCGCCATCGCCACCTTCGTAGGGTGGTACCTGGGCGCCACCGAGACCGCTCTCACTCTAGCCCTCGTAGCGGCAGTTTCGGTCCTGATAATCGCCTGCCCCTGCGCGCTGGGTCTGGCGACTCCTACGTCCATCATGGTGGGGACAGGTAAGGGGGCGGAACGCGGCATCCTGATCAAGAGCGCCGAGGCGCTGGAGATGGCACACCGCATGCAGGCCATAGTCCTGGACAAGACCGGCACGATCACCCGCGGTGAACCCTCCCTCACCGACGTCATCGCCGCCGACGATATGCAGGAAGAGACGCTCCTGCGGTTGGTCGCCTCGGCCGAACGGGGCTCCGAGCACCCCCTGGCGCAGGCCATCGTCAGGGGGGCGCAAGAACGGCAGATCCAACTGGTCGAGCCACAAAACTTCACCGCCATCCCGGGTCACGGCATCGAGGTGAGTGTCGACAGCCGCACCGTATTGGCCGGGAACCGCAAGCTCATGGAGGACCGCGGGATATCCATCGACGGGCTGGGCGAGCGGAGCGCGGCCTTGGCCGACGAAGGGAAGACGCCGATGTACGTGGCCGTGGACGGTCGGGCTGCCGGCATCGTGGCGGTCGCGGACACCATCAAGGAAACTTCAGCGGCGGCCGTGGCCGAGCTCAAACAGATGGGCGTGGAGGTGGCGATGCTCACCGGTGACAACCGGCGCACCGCCGAGGCGATGGCGAGGCAGGTCGGCATCGAGCGAGTCCTGGCAGAGGTGCTGCCGGAGGACAAGGCCAACGAGGTAAAGAAGCTTCAGAAGGAAGGCAAGCTGGTGGGCATGGTCGGTGACGGGATCAACGACGCCCCCGCCCTGGCTCAGGCGGATGTGGGCCTCGCCATCGGATCAGGGACGGATGTGGCGATGGAGGCGGCGGACGTCACACTGGTGAGCGGAGACCTGACGGCGATAGTCACCGCCCTCCGTCTCAGCCGAGCCACTATGCGCAACATCCGCCAGAACCTCTTCTTTGCCTTCGCCTACAACACAGCCGGCATCCCGGTTGCGGCGGGTGTGCTCTATCCCATCATCGGCGCCTTGCTGAACCCCGCG
>Ga0209979_1003064_pt1 | contig 15161 bp, 12 predicted proteins | sample AnhtaG_FD_183114 | JGI IMG/M metagenome (GOLD analysis project Ga0209979, IMG submission 183114) | Deep subsurface microbial communities from Anholt, Denmark to uncover new lineages of life (NeLLi) - Anholt_01485 metaG (SPAdes) (version 2) | ecosystem: Environmental > Aquatic > Marine > Oceanic...
TTCTTCACCACCTCCCTTATCTCAGCAGCATCGCTAATTTGGCTGAGCTTCTTTTCTGCTACAACAGAGGTAGCCCTCTTACCACTATAAAACATTTCTTCAAACACTGCCTTGGCAGTTGGTCCACTAATGGTCCCCTTATCCACCAAGCTGAGCATTTCTGCCAGGTGTTCAGGAGTTATTTTCGTGTTTTCAATTTCAGTATTAGTAGCATTAAGCAGTCGGCTAAAGTCTCCTAAAAGCCAGTTGCTTACCAGCTTCGTTTTGTTGTGGTCCATTAATTTGAGGCAATTTTCAAAATAATCAGCCATTGCTTTGGAACTAGTCAAGATATTAGCATCATATAAGGGCAAACCATACTGAGTCGCAAAGCGCTCTCTTCTAGCTTCAGGTAACTCGGGTAGCTTTGCTCTGATTTCCTCTATCCAAGCTCTATTAAAAACCAGCGGAGGCAAATCAGGCTCAGGGAAATATCGGTAGTCATCGGCATATTCTTTGCTTCTTTGACTTACCGTCATGCCTTTCTCATCCACCCAGCCTCTCGTCTCCTGCACAAGCTCGCCACCTTCCTCAAGCACCCTCCTCTGCCGCCTGGCTTCATATTCCATCGCCTGATAAACAGCCTTAAAGCTATTCATATTCTTGACCTCAATTTTAGCCAGCAACTCTTTGCTGCCCCGGGGGCGAACGCTTATATTAGCATCACACCTGAAGCTGCCCTCCTCCATATTGCCCGTGGACACTCCTAGATAACGAAGGATAGCGCGCAGCTTAACAAGGTAATCCCGAGCCTCTTCAGGGGAGCTAATTTCAGGTTCGCTAACAATCTCCATCAACGGTACACCAGAGCGATTGACATCTATCAGACTGTAATCTCCCCTATGCCATAACTTAGCCACATCCTCCTCAAGATGCACCCTGGTGATATTGATTCTTTTCTTCGTGCCATTGCTATCAATGACTAGCCAGCCCTGCCTTGCGATAGGAGCATCATACTGGGAAATCTGGTAACCCTTCATTAGGTCAGGGTAACAATAGTTCTTACGGTCAAATTTGGTATAGTCAGGAATGGTGCAGCTTAAGGCTAAGGCAGTCATCACGGTATACTCCACCGCCTTTTTATTAATAACAGGGAGGACACCAGGCATGCCCAGACAAATAGGGCAAACGTGGGTATTAGGCGGAGCATTAACGTAATCAGTGCTACAAGAGCAAAACATCTTGCTCTTAGTCAGTAGCTGGGCATGAACTTCCAAACCTATGACAGTCTCATAATCCATAACTTGGAACTAGTATATCAACCTTGCCAGGTCGAGACAAGAAGATTTAACTTGACCTAAAGTTCAAGGCGTTGCTACAATTGAACTTGTGGGGATATAGCTCAGCAGGGAGAGCGCTGCGTTCGCATCGCAGAGGTTGGGGGTTCGAGTCCCCCTATCTCCACCATGCCCCTGTAGCTCAGAGGATAGAGCAGCGGTTTCCTAAACCGCGTGTCGGGCGTTCGAGTCGCCCCAGGGGTACCATAAAGCTAAGTTTCCCCCAAAAGGAGGTTTTTACCACAGATATAACACCCGATTTGGTTGGTTCCTGGTTTTTTGACCAAGAAAGGAACTTGGTTAGACAATGTCTTCTAGATAAAAGAGGTGGGAATCTGTGGATAAAGCTTCCATACCAATTGCAAGTTTGCTAGATCAGTGCCTCTCTGCGTGTCGCCCAGCCGGCATGGGCCCCAAGATTATTCATAGTTACAATGAGAAGTTGAAGAGATATACGCGCATGGTAGGCGGCACTCTTAGTGACGGATGACTGTTATTTTTGCCAGTCCACAGGTGGCAGAACAAGGTAAACAAGCCGCTCCGCCTTCAATTGACGAAGCTTCCTGGCTGTTATATGATGCAAGCAACTGTTGGCAAGGCAGAACCTCCACCGTAGCTCGGAACCATGGTCAAAGAATTGCGCTATCCCCTGATAGAAGAAGTAGACACAGAACTGTCACCGCTTGATGCTTTCGAACTCCTCTTTGAAGGCAAGCATTTCAGTTTCTTTCTCGATAGCGGTATGGACCCTGGCAAGTTAGGACGCTATTCCTTTGTCGGCAGTAGTCCTTTCCTGGTACTGACCTCCCGCGGCAGTGAGATTACTCTTACCCGGGGCACTGAGAAGAGCAGTTTAAGAGGCAATCCCTTTGATGTACTGAATAATTTCCTGGGAGTCTATCACCTGGACTCTTCTTCTCCACAGGTACCATTCCTTGGCGGCGCAGTAGGTTACTTCAGCTACGACCTCTGTCACTTTATTGAGCGTTTGCCTGGTACTGCTCTCGACGACCTACAGCTCCCTGAGTGCTATTTCGGCTTCTATGACCTGGTGGTAGCCTTTGACAATCTTCAAGGTAGGTCCTATATCATCTCCACCGGTTTCCCGGAATTGAGGGAGAGCGAAAGAATGGAGAGAGCTAGCCAGCGTCTTAAGGAAGTTAAGGAGAAGCTGGCCGATGTGTCAGCTTCCGGCAGAGAGGCACCGTTGATGCCCATATCTTCTACCATGGGGCAGGTGACCCTTGCGGGGGGTTTTACTCACCAAGAATACGTCGCTGCAGTCGAGAAAGCCCGGCAGTATATCATTGCTGGTGATATTTTCGAAGTGAATCTCTCTCAGCGTTTTGAAGCTGAGCTTTCTACTACTCCTTATGAACTATACCGCCGGCTGCGGCAGATAAACCCGGCACCCTTCGCCTGCTATCTCAGCTTTGATGGGGTCTCAGTGGTAAGTGCCTCACCGGAGAGATTTCTCCGCGTCCGCGGAGACTGGGTAGAGACACGACCCATCAAGGGTACTCGCCCACGGGGTAAGACTCCAGAGGAAGACAAGACGCTGGCCGATGAGCTGGTGAGCAGCATCAAGGACCGAGCCGAGAATATCATGATAGTGGACTTGGAGAGAAATGATTTGGGTCGCGTGTGTCGTTTCGGCACCATCAAGGTGACTGAATTAGCCATACTGGAGGTGTTTCCTACTGTCTTCCACCTTACCTCTACAGTGGAGGGGAATCTCAGAGAGAGCAAGAACTGCATTGATTTGCTCAAGGCTACCTTTCCTGGTGGTTCCATAACGGGAGCACCTAAGGTACGCGCTATGGAGATTATCGATGAATTGGAGCCTACCAGGAGGAGTGTATATACGGGAAATATCGGCTATCTGAGCTTTAATGGTGACCTCGACCTTAACATTGCTATCCGTACTTTTCTGGTCAAGGGAAGCAAGGCTTACTTCCAGGTGGGCGGTGCCGTTGTTTATGATTCTGACCCTGAGGCTGAGTATCAGGAAACACTGGATAAGGCGAGGGCGCTGATTAATGCCCTGAACATGGCGCTAACTTAGTAAGGTAAATATGGTCTTAGTCATTGATAACTACGATTCCTTTGTTTATAACCTCGCCCAGTACCTGGGTGAACTGGGCTGGGAGCCGGTGGTTTATCGCAATGACCAGATAACCCTGGCACAAATTGAGAGCTTGAGTCCCTCCCACATTATCGTCTCTCCTGGACCCGCTACCCCGCTTGAGGCAGGCATCTCCAATGATATTATCTGGCGCTTTGCCGGGAGAATTCCAATTCTTGGTGTCTGTCTGGGGCACCAGTGTATCGGCTATGTCTTTGGTGGTCAGGTCGTCCGTGCCGCGGTGCCTACTCACGGTAAGAGCTCCCTGATTTATCACGATGCTAAGACGGTATATCAAAGCCTCCCCAATCCCTTTGAGGCAGGTCGTTATCATTCCTTAGTAGTCAAACGGGATACTCTCCCTTCGTCACTGGCATTGACCGCGGAGACCAATGACGGTGTCATTATGGGTATTAGGCACAAGGATTATGTTGTCGAGGGGGTGCAGTTCCATCCGGAGTCAATCATGACTGACGTAGGTCACGAGCTACTCAAAAACTTCCTCAATTTCCTGCAGCCAAGGTGGCCTCAGGAGTAGGTTTATGAGCGAAATTGTTTACCTTAATGGTTCCTTAATTCCCCGCAGTCAAGCCAGGATATCCGCCCTGGACTACGGTTTTCTCTATGGGTTTGGCCTCTTTGAAACCATGCGTGCTTATGACGGTCAGGTATTTCGTTTGGATAGCCACTTAAACCGGCTAGCACGTTCTGCTGAAATACTGGGATTGCCAATCGAGGCACTGGACCTAAAAGGTGCGGTAAGGGACACTATCCAGGCTAACAAGCTTAGTGACGCTCGTGTCCGTATCACCATTTCTATCGGTGAGGGAGGGATGGTCCCTGACCCCAGTGCCTGTACGCAACCCACGGTGCTGATATTAGCTGGACATTACAAGCCCTACCCCAAACAAGTTTATGAAAAGGGATTTAGGGCTGTTGTCTCATCCATCCGCCGCAACAGTCAATCACCTCTCTCCAGGCTCAAGTCGGCTAATTACCTGGAAAATATGCTTGCCAAACAGGAGGCAAGAGCGGCTGGGGTTGACGAAGCCATCTGTCTCAACGAAAAAGGGCTCCTTGCTGAGGCTAGTATGAGTAATATCTTTCTGGTAAATGACGGTATGCTGCGGACACCAGGAGTAGAGAGTGGTATCCTGCCCGGAATTACCCGCGAGGTAGTTCTGGAGCTAGCTCCACAGCTAGACATCGATACCTTTGAGCAGGATATCAGGCTGGATGAGCTTTTCCAGACTCAGGAAGCTTTCCTGACCAACTCGCTTATGGAGATTATGCCGCTTACCGAGATAGATGGCAAACCTGTTGGTTCGGGCGAACCGGAGTCTGTCACACGGAGACTTATGGCAAACTACAAGAAATTAGTGCGCCCTTCTAGGACCAGCGAACAATAGCATCACTCACTCGGCAGACCCTTACCATCTGTTGTACGTCATGCACCCGTACCATGTCGGCACCCTTGGCGATGCCGATTGCTATTGCGGCGGCGGTACCTTCCAAGCGTTCATCAGTGGGGAGGTCCAGTACCATGCCAATGAAGGATTTGCGGGATGGTCCAATTAAAATAGCTCTTCCTAGTCCTTGCAGTTCGTCCAAGCGGCGAATTATCTCCAGCTCCTGCCGCCAAGTCTTGCCAAATCCAATCCCAGGATCCACGATAATATCCTCCCGCGGTACCCCCAGTTTCATTGCCAGCTCCACGCTATTCTTAAGGGATGAAGTTACTTCAGTCATAAGGTCATCATAGTAGGCAGTATCACGCTGAATCCCAGCGTCATAACCTCCCTTGTCCCGCTGGTTACTCATCAAGATAATAGGAATGCCCCGCTCGGCAGCTAGTTCCGCAAGATGAAAGTCCTTTTTCAAACCCCACTGGTCGTTTATCATGGTTGCGCCAGCCTCAAGCGCCCGTTGTGCTACCTCCGACTTATAAGTATCAATGCTCAAAGGAATAGCTATTTCAGAAGCCAGCCGCTCTATCACCGGGACTACCCGCCTGATTTCCTCGTCAATTGAGACCGGGACTGAGCCAGGACGGGTGGATTCACCGCCGATGTCCAGGATATCAGCACCTTGACTCACGAAGTAATGCGCCTGCGCAACAGCCACTTCAGGGTTGGTAATTCCATCGCCGGAGAAGGAGTCCGGGGATACGTTGATTATGCCCATAACATAGGTTCGCTCTCCCCAGCGGAACTCTGTATTTCCACACCTGGTAGTACCCAGTCTAGTCATAGCTTACACCTTATGAAAAATCACTTACCCGTTTTCCATGGATAGCTCTGTAGGTCTCCTTTAATATATGCAAAAGTACTCCAAAAAGTCCACTTTTGGAGGAGATAGCTAGCCCCATTCTATCACATCGTATCAAGCTATCATAAGTCCGGGCATATCCCCAGAATGTAGTTGCCCAATTTATTGGGCGATAGAAGCCTGATGAATCAGGCAACTACAACAAGCTGCCGCTGAAACCACATTGAAATTTCTCTCATTCTCCTCTACAATAGCCTCGCAACTGATTAGGAGGTTGACACCGCAACCCGGACAAAAAGAGAAGATAGTTTAGGGAGAGACGCAATATGTTGAAGTGGAAAACGAAATGACCTACATATTGCGCCTTACGATAGCCAGGGTGAGTAGGCCCTGAAGGCGATTCCCTAAACCGCGTGTCGGGCGTTCGAGTCGCCCAGGGGTATTTGATATAATTTAGTAGTTATAGGGGTGTAGCTCAGTTGGTCAGAGCAGCGGTCTCCAAAACCGCAGGTCGCGGGTTCGAATCCTGCCGCCCCTGCCATGCCGGGGTGGTGGAATAGGTAGACACGCCATCTTGAGGGGGTGGTGGGCGTAAGCCCGTGGGAGTTCAAGTCTCCCCCTCGGCACCAATTTGGTTTGCTTGGATTGAGAGAAGGCGGTAAAATTTAATTAGGCGGAAGTAGTTCAGCGGTAGAACGCTTCCTTGCCAAGGAAGAGGTCGCGAGTTCGAATCTCGTCTTCCGCTCCAGTAGAATCAGCAATTATGGCGGTGTAGCCAAGAGGTTAAGGCAGGGGTCTGCAAAACCCCGATACAGCGGTTCGAATCCGCTCGCCGCCTTTTTGCTTTGCCGAGGTGGCGGAATGGCAGACGCGGCGGACTTAAAATCCGTTTCCCGCAAGGGAGTGTGGGTTCGAGTCCCTCCCTCGGCACTGAACTACTAGTCCAAAATGCTTCTTTTACAAAGCCTGGAACATTATGCGAAACGCACTTCTTGCAGTGCTCAGAGAAATGGTAACCTCAGGTGTTTTTATTCTTGTTGCTTCATTTAACCTGAAGCCTAACATGATGAATTTGGACAAATACTACAGCACATATTAGAATTTGACAGGGTAGACCAGATGGGGCGAATTTTGAGCTCGCCTGTATAGCTAATTATCGAATTTGTTTGGCACTGGAATTGTAAATACAGGGGCTGTTTAAAAATGTAGTTGCCCAATTTATTGGGCGACTGTGCCTGATAAATCAGGCAACTACAAAAATTTGGGGGTGAAACACCTCCGAGATGGCTGAAATTAAACGGGGAATCAAAATTAAACAGCCTGAAAATAAGGTTAAGGAGGTAGAAAAAATGGAAGTGAAAGAATTAATTTTTAAGGAGATAGAAAAACTTCCTGAGCCTTATCTCATAGAGATATTGGATTTTATACGCTTCTTAGAGGCTAAAACTTCGGAACAAAAGATGGGGCTAGCAATCGCAAGCGAAACATCTCTTAAAAAAGATTGGCTGAAACCTGAGGAAAATGAAGCATGGAGAGATTTGTAAAAGGGGATGTAGTGGTTGTTCCTTTCCCCTTCTCAGATTTAACTCGAGCTAAACGACGACCAGCTTTAGTAATTGCAGAATTGGAAGGGGATGATTTAATTCTCTGCCAGATAACTAGCCACTCAGTTAAAGACAGATACGCGGTTCCAATTGATGAGAATGATTTTGAAACTGGGACACTCAGGCAAAGGAGCAATTTACGACCAAATCGCATATTTACGGCAGACCGCCACATCATCCTGTATAGAGCTGGTCATCTCAAACCTGAGAAGATGAATGAAGTAATTAAAGAGATAGTAGGTTTCCTTCGACCATAAAGCAACTTTCCATAATAGAGTAAGGGAGAGGTAGACGCGGCGGACTTAAAATCCGTTTCCCGTAAGGGAGTGTGGGTTCGAGTCCCTCCCTCGGCACCACCCTGTGTCGAGGCCTCTGGCATAACAGTACTACTTTCATTTGCAGGCTTTCCGTCTAGTGCAAGCATCGGACAACTGCTAGGTTATTCACCTTGTTCACCTAGATATTTTGCCTGTGCAAGAATCAAAAACAAAACTGAACAATATGGCGTATTGTGCAATTTACGCCCACTGCAGAGGATGGATTACAAGCTCTAACTGCAGAAAACGGCTAAGGTTGCAAGCAAGAATCCGCAGGTTGATAATAGTGCTGATATGGCTGAGGTTTATTTCTTTACCGAGGCTGAGAAGCTACTAAGTGCTCTTGACCTCCTTGGTATTGAGGACTTTGGAGGAGCCAGGGTTCCAATCAAGCTTCATATGGGGGAGCCAGGTAATAGGTACTACATTTCCCCCTCCCTTGTAAAGTTGACAGTAGGAAGGCTAAAGGATGTAGGTGCGGAACCATTTCTGTTTGACACCACCGTGACTTACCCCGGACCAAGGTCTACGAGGGATGGATATAAGAGGGTGGCTTACAGGCACGGCTTTGGAGAGGACAAAATGGGCTGCGAAGTGGTTATCGGGGAGGAAGGAGTGAAGGTGGCCGAAGGTGGCTATGACTTTGAGGTGGCGAAGGAGATATACGAAAGCACCCACCTTCTCGTCATGTCTCATGTCAAAGGACACATCCAGGCTGGATTCGGAGGGGCTATAAAGAACTTGGGCATGGGTGGGGTGACCAAGGGCATGAAGCGAATAATCCACCGCATGAGCATCCCTAGGTTTTTGGCGGAGAAGTGCGACCTCTGCGGTTCCTGCGCTGAAGTCTGCCCGTGCCACGCTATAACTGTGGATTTGGACTGGAGATACGATAGCCTCGCCTGCGAAGGTTGCGGCAAGTGCGTATCTGCCTGCCCTAGAGGGGCTTTGAGCCACGACGTCATGGATTTCCAACAAGGGCTGGCACTGGCGGCCAAAGCGTGCATCCGGGGGAAGAAGGCACTCTACATAAATGCTCTGGTGAATATAACTCGTAGCTGTGATTGTGACCCCCACCCCGATCCTATAATCTGTCCCGACATAGGCTATCTAGCATCCAATGATCTGGCAGCTATAGATAGAGCGTCGCTGCAACTCATACATGAGCTGAAGCCGGGAGTCTTTCAAGAAGTGAACCAAATTGATCCTCTAAAGCAAGTTCGATATGCACAGGAGATTGGCCTTATTGGCTCCTATGAACTGCGGAGACTTTGAGCCCCATAATGCCGGCGCATTCAATAGGGCATTCACTCAATTTTCCTCTGCCCAGGATTTACACATCGGGATGTTGCGGGGATAACAGAAGCGGTTGGAGAGAACGTTGGTGTTGCCGTAGCCAGAGGAGACGGTCCAAGCAGCAGAGTTTCAAGGGAAGTAATGAAAGGGGAAGGATGGTTCTCAAAAAAAGGAAAGGGGTAGCCCCTTCTTTCTTATGGCTCCTCCCAAGAAGCAAAGAACGGAAGAGATTTGAAAATCTAAAAAATTGGGCTTGGGGACTCTGCGGTGTTTCGCACCTTGCCCCTATTAGAGTGACTTAAAATCTGTTTCCCGTAAAGGAGTGTGGGTTCGAGCCCCTCCTCGGCACCAAGTTATCCAAAGGAAACACTTGAACAAATAGCGAACTGTGACACCATGGGTCGCAGAAGAGCACTTTAATAATCTCATGCGGAATGGACGGAGGAGGTCACAACTGAGTCGGCACCTTGTAACCCGAAGCCTTATCCCTGATCTCGAGTTCATATTGCTCCAGCAGCCTGAAATGGATCTGTAGTTGAAGCTCGGAGATGACTTGAGCCTCAGGTCTTTCGTTACCATCTTTGTCTAGCAGCAATTTTGGATTCTGCTGCACAGCATTTTTCGCGGATTTTTCGGTGAATGGCCTCACGCAGAATGTCAACTCGTCGCTTATGTATTCCTCTTCCCCGAACAACTGCAACGGTTTAAATTGTCGCCAGAGACCGAACTTCTTTAGGTCTATTATGATAATGAATGGCTCACCCCGGTAATGTAGGTGAAAGAGCGGCCTGTTCCGAAAATACCCGACCAAACCCTGTCCGGACTGATTCTCTTTCTTATGAAACGACTCTGATTTCTCAACAACAGCAAAGGACGACCAGGAATTTAAGATGACAATTACGGGTTTGTACTTAGCCCTCTCTAGTTTATCCAGGGCCTCAGTAATGATTTGGACCGGGTCTTGGTCTGCAACCATCTTGTCCAACTCCTCCACACTACTTATCACTTTCGCAACAAAGGACTCATCCTCCCAGCTTGCTAGGCCCCTACCGAACTGCGAGCCACATCCCTCGACAGCGACGTCCGTGCCAGCTACATATATATCCTTCCGTTGAAATTGATTGAACCCGAAGAAAACTTTACCGTCAGGAGGCCTGTCAATGAATTCGTAGTCCCCGTACCTCTGCACAATTTCTCGAAACTCAGCGTTGTTCTTCCAAGTATCTACTATCTCCCGCTTTACTGTCTCCACTCGCTCAACGGAGATTTCGGCCGCTTTGAGAAATGAAATGTTTGCTGCCTCCTGTACCTGGATGGCCCTGTCGAGCGCATTTCTTAGAGCAGGAATCATTTTAAGGCCATCTTCTCCGACGATTGGTGTCCATTTGCTCCTCTCCTTTTCCATCTGGGCAAGGATCCGCTTCAGTGAGCTATTCTCATTTTCAGCCAACGAGACAATCTCTGAAGAAGGCGGTATCATCGCATTGGCTAGCTGCTGTTCATCCATCCTTTTTATCAACTCAAGACACCGCATACAGAAAAGCATTTGCAGATGCTCATCAAATCTTCCCCGAAAGGTGGTAACTCCAGCAACTGCCGCACTTGGGCTTTGCTCTTTTGACTCCCAGAATGACCATCCGTAGTCCTCTTCATCCACGTTTGTCGCCGCCCGAGAGAACGCGCTCCAGCTTCCCTTCAGGTTTGCAGGTTTAGGGAAAACCTCGTCCCATTTTTTGAAGGTGTCAAGTGTGAGTTTACCTTCGGCATATTCGTGCAGTACCCACGCGTTTAGACCGAAGAACATGATTTCTATTGTCTCCCTTAGAAGCTTCGCCGATGACACATGCTTCTTCTTAAGGCTAAGCTGTCGCTGACGGCTGTCCCTTAGCGCTCCCGTCAGCGCCGGGTCTTTCAGCCTTAGTTCAAGACTCACAATCTCATAATCCTGATTATGCCTGAAATAGGATTCGAACACAGAGTGTACCGTATCTAAGAATGCCCGAAAGTGCTCCAGCTCCTTTTCATCGTAGGCGCATTTCAACAGACGGTTGAAAATCAGGATGATCCCTCTTGCAAAATCCTTCCCATCTTCGATTTCAGTCTCAGTCATGCTGCGTTCAATACTGGGGATTACATGATACCTAAGCGTCTCCGCCAAGTACATAGAACATCGTCCAATGGTGAAGTTCTTGACTGTAACATCTCTCAGTCTCAGGGCCATAATATAGTAGTAGGGAACCCAACTGAGAAATTGATGAAATATATAGTAGTCTCTACGTGAGAAGGCTAGCGATGCCAGATGGATTGGGAAGTAAAGCACTTCCCTTATGACATTAATATATTCAATGCGCATCGCCATATCAATGATTTCCTGTAGATCATCGGATATCCACCGAATTTCAAACCATCCTCCTTCAAGGGAGGTGCTTTCGCGTATTGCTTGCTCCTTCTTGTAGGTCGACTCCCATTGCTGGAGCTTGTCCAAGAAGGCGGTAATCAATTCCTCATACATTTGGAGACCTTCTTGAACTGCACCGGTCTTACAATCCCTGATAGAATCCATCAGGCTATCCCTAATATAGCTAAGTTCCAGCCGCAGTTCATTTCCTCTATCCTCTTGTGTCACTCTGATTAGCTGTTCCAGTTGCGTCTCAAGCGCTTTATGGCTTCGGATGTCAAACATTGACTTATCAAGTCTGACAAGGCCGTTGTTCTGTTTTGTAATCTGCTTGCCATATTGTCTCATCCACCAGATATACTGCTTGGAGAATTGTTCACGAAAGTCTTTGCCTTTCTCTTTTTCTAATTCGGCTTCAGCCCCGAATAGCGAAGGAAGTCTAGATTCCTTCCAAGGAAGCCTGTTTACGAATATCTCTAATTTTCCTAGATCAATATCGCAAATAGTACCCAAAACCGAAGATCTGAGGACTAGATAATGTTCCTCCTCATCAGGTTCTGGCAAAAAAGGCCATAACTCTAGTCCTAGCTCTCGTAGCTTTCTAAGAAGCATATTATTGGCGACTCGTTGTTCTATAGTAGTATCTAGTTGTGCATTCATCTTGCTTCTTATCACAGCCATTGAGCTCTTCTTCATCTTGAGAGGGCTGAGTAGGATCGAGAGCATTCTCGTGTACGCGAAAATAGTGAGGCAGATTGTACCTATGAAGACAAGGCCAAAGTCAGCCCAAAAAACCGATTCCTCTAGGAACCAGGCTATGTCAATTCCTAATCGAGCTGTGCCTGCTAGAGCACATGCAATAATTGGGAAAACCCAGGTTTCTTGAATCAGTGCTTCGGGTCGCCTTGTCGCAGTCTGCCGCGGGTCTTTAGAGAACTCGATAACGGCAATCAGCAAAGGTAACGCAACAGCGGCTATTGCACCTTGAACTTGCCACATAGTCAGATAGAAGCTTCTGAGTGTGTCTCTTGTTTCTATGATTTGCAATCCAGGTACCAGGTGTGACAAAATCCAAGAGCCAACAATTGATGACGCTAGCAAAATGACAACGAAAACGATTGTTTTCCATCTGGGGACAGCGAATTGCCTCAGTCTTTCAGATGACGATACTGGTGGTTTCCGGCGTTTCACCTCATCATAGGCAATTTCCCTAAGCCAAGTGCTTTTCTCTGAGACACTCATTTGAGTCTGCCGCCGTGATTTACCAAGTCTATACGCTCGTCCAATATGGCTGTATACAATAATAGCTATCCAGATAAATCCAAACACCAGCAATGGTAGCCTAATGTTATCCCAAGGTAATCTGGCCACACCCATTATTAAGCCTTGCGTGAAAACGATGAAGAGTGCAACAGCATATACAGTTATGATAGGCAAGATTAGAGACCTGGGAATGTGAGATGCTACGTAATTCTCTAACCTAGAGACCAGTGCTGCTTTAAAAATTCGCACCAATAGCGACAAGCAGTATAAAGCCGAGACTACGAACGCAAAGGCTGCAAATCCTTGCAAGATCACAGGGGGAACAGTGTAATGGAGGGGACCAACTTGGGCCCGGCCACTTTCAACAGATAGCAATGCTAAACCGAATAGGAAGAACAAGGTGCCTATTGCAAATCGTCTGTTCATTTTCGCTGCAGCCTCTGCTCTATCAGCACTAACCCAAGGTATGCTCACAGCACAGTGTGTTTACATAACCACCGCTTGGAACACTATATCACTACCCATCTGAATATGCCATATATCATATTGGCATAAGCGTTTGTGCGTTCGGAGTTAGTTTTTGCTCTTGAGTAAGGGGAGCGTTTAATAGGGAATCAATGCACGATTGCTTGGATTGTTCAGTCAGACAACAATCGTCCAGATTGTGTGGCCCAACTCACTAAATCCACAAAGGCGTATAATGGAACAGGAAAGTAGCGAGATTTAGTCAAAGAACACGAAATGGACACGGGTGTATCTTGAGCAGCTCCTCTGTATGTCAGGTTTGTGGAGTCTCTATCCATCGCGCCGCTTATTGTTGCAAACGCTGCAAGAAGCTAATTGATCGAGTTGACACACGCCGGAAGCCAAACAGGGAGGCACGCCTCTGGGCACTGAAGCAAGCGTGGGATGGAGAAGGATTTCGTTGCTACTACAGCGGCATAAAGTTGATTGAGAACAATTCTAAGGATCCGCGCTACCTGACCTTTGATCATCGGACACCTAGGCAAGAAGGTGATGTTGTAGTCGCGGCTGCTGCAATAAACGACATGAAGTCGGATATGACAGAAGAAGAATTCAAACGTATGATTATCCTGTTAGCCAACCATTTCAATGGTGGTTCGTTCGACGAAGGTGCATTCGATCTGAAACACTGGAAACGCTAGCAGCTCGTGTATGCCGCCATCATGGTGCCCTATTGAGCATCGCCTTGTGTGCCCGACGTTATTAAACTAGCTAACAATAGTTATTTGCCTAGCCAAATGTTGGTTGCACAAAAGCCTGTTTTGTTACCTAATTGCACAATCATCAAGATTGCTCAGTTATCACCTGAAAAGCTATGAACAAAGATATGCCAGGCCGTTGCACGAAATAGCGGATTGGTACTCGCAAAGACAGGAGTAAGATTGGTTCATAGCGTCCTAATACCTAAGCACACACATAAAAACACGGCACCATAAGAACGAATCTGTTTCGATAGGGGGGTAAACTTGAAAGGAATTCAACAGTCGTCTAAAATTCGCAAAGGGTGGGCTACTCTTTATAGAAGCGCAAGAGCAGGGAGGGATGGGCGCCACAGCTATTACAATATACGTAACATGTAAGGAGGTTTTGGGACATGACCGATCAATTGTCAATTGAGCGAGGGAAGACGGCGGTCCTAATTATGGACTACCAGAATGACATCGTGGGTGCTTACCCAGAGGCCTTGCGAAACGAACTCCTCACCAAGGCGAGTGCAGTTCTAGCGGGGGCTCGCAATCGAGACATTCCCGTTATCTACGTGGTAGTACGCTTTCGCGAGGGCTATCCTGAGATTAGCGACCGGGATACAGCCCGCAGGGGCATCAAAGAGAGCGGGCGTCTCACAGAAGGGACACCGGGTTCCGAACTTCTCCCGGCAGTAGCTCCTCAACCGGGAGAAGTTGTTGTTACCAAGCGCCGTACTGGACCGTTCTCGACCACGGATCTGACTGCGGTGCTCAATGCCCGGGGCATCGACACGTTAGTTCTGATGGGAGTTGCGACGAGTGGGTGCGTGCTCACAGCAGTGCGGTGGGCGGCTGATATAGATTATCATCTGATAGTGCTAGCTGACTGTTGTGCTGACCGAGATGAGGAGGTTCACCGAGTGCTCACCGAGAAAGTGTTCCCTCGACAGGCGACCGTGGTAACCTCCCGGGAGTTCCTCCAAGCTATGGGAAGGATCTAGCATCTAGAGGGTAACAATAGGGCGGATTGTGCAACGCCGACCAAGGCTTGTCTGGGCAGCGGATCTTCAGTCTGCTGCTCTACCACCTGAGCTACCTCGGCTCGAATCAAATCTACCATGACCACCAACCTCGGTCAATCTTCAATCGGGCAACCATTACAAAGGGTTGGCCATCAAACATTCCAGACTGGTTATTAGAGTTGCAGAATTAGGATTACTCGTCAGGAGACTCAAAGGGGATGACTTCGTCAGGGGTAACGACCTCATCAGAAGGTATAGCTCGGTTGTCGTCTATTATATGGTGTTGGCTTACGTCCACTGCCGGGAGCTCATCGGTGAAGTGGGGCTTGGGTGGTGTTCTT
>Ga0209979_1003067_pt1 | contig 15158 bp, 13 predicted proteins | sample AnhtaG_FD_183114 | JGI IMG/M metagenome (GOLD analysis project Ga0209979, IMG submission 183114) | Deep subsurface microbial communities from Anholt, Denmark to uncover new lineages of life (NeLLi) - Anholt_01485 metaG (SPAdes) (version 2) | ecosystem: Environmental > Aquatic > Marine > Oceanic...
ACAAGACAAGGGAGAAAAGTTGCCTTCTAGGTCGCCAAAAGCCAAATTATAATGGCTTTACGCCTTGCCAGACAGGCAAGACAGGGAAGGCAAGACAATAGGGGTAGAACCTCGGATTTTTGTCTTGTCTTGCTTTTTGCCCTATGGTAAACCACTATGGTAAACTGAGTGGTAAACAGTATGGTAATCCATAGGGTAAGTTGATATGGTAAAGGCTACCCACAAACCGCCAGCCCGGATAAGGTACGAGCAGAGCCATCCTACCGTGTCCTGTAGGCTTGACAAAGACACTCATGAGTTGCTGAAGCAACGCCTTGAGGACTTGGGAGGGGTATCATTTGCCGACTTCGTTAAAGAGTCGCTAGGTCTCCAACAAACAAAAATGCCCGATATTGAGGAGACAAAAGAGAAAGCTTATGAAGAAGGCTATGACCAAGCTGAGAAGGACTGGCAAATCTGGTATTACTGTGCTGTGTGCCGAGAGCGAATAGACATGGAGCCCAATAGTGACTCTCATAAGGCAATGACAGGCTATATGAAGGAACATGGATGGGGACACGCAAGTTGTCACGAACACTAGCGACTTCCCATTGCTGCCAGCTAGGGTGTGGAGCAGGCTGTGGCAAGCCCTAGAATCAATTTTTAGCCCCCTTCCCGGGGGTTTGGATGGGTTTGGATACCTCTGAGTTAGGGAGACTCAGCCTCTTGTCCTTGAAAGGGGACGCCAAACTCTAGTCTATCGAGGGCTTCGGCCTGCTCCCTGTTCTCAATCCTAATATACCTCATGGTGGTGTTAAGACTCTTATGACCGGCGAGGTCTTTTATGGTGAAAGGTGCCACTCCCTTCCTGTGTAGCTTGGTGCAGAGGGTGTGCCTCAAGACGTGAGGACTTACCTTTGTTGATGGCCAACTTCAGGTATCTTCCTAGGCTTTTGAATGGTATATAAGAGATGCTCCCGTTTCTTCGAAGGAGCTGTCCTTAGTTTGGGTGCTCTTCGCTTACGGCAGGTTCGCGGAGTTCCTCGACAGGTTTGGCATATTCCTCTGCCAAAGCTATAAGTGCTCTCTTTACCTTGAGATTGAGCCTCTTATTAGCCTTTATCGCCGGGATTATATCTATGATAATCCCTTCCTTACCGGACAGGAGATAGTCAGCACTTACCCCCAACTCTTCAGCCAGTTTGGGAAGAAGAGTTAAAGAGGGATTTGCCTTCTCTTGCTCAATGAGCGAGATATGCTGCGGTGTGACCCCGAGAGCCTGAGCCAGCTGCTGCTGGGTAATCTTCAGGATTTGCCTTCGTTTTCTGATTCGTTGTCCTAAGCTCACCTGCCAAGTCGCCTCCTTAACTTTCTGTAGGAAAGACTAGCAACCAGTAGATAACTTGAGCAAGTTATCAAGTAATACTTGATATTTATGTTAAAGAAAGAGCGAGAGAAAGTAAGAAAATAGTATAGTTCAAGGCGGTGTAATCCCTTTCAGGGGTTCGCAACGCCTTAATCGTGGATTTTTAGGTATTGACAACTCTTAAAACTAGTGCTATAAGTGAATTACTGTGGTTACAATGAATGAAGAGGTTAGAAAGTCAATAGGCATAAAACTAAGGCCTAGTATCGTAAAGATAGCCCGGGTAGGGGCTGCTAGTTCTGATAAGACATTGGGCAAGTGGGTGGAAGAGGCAATACAGGAGAAGGCGGCAAGGGAGGAGAGAGAGAAACAGCCAAAGTAGAAAAGACCTGCGGCAACAGGTCTTTCTGGGGTAATTAGGTAATGGTCTTAGATAACCATTTTTATTCTAAAATAATTTTGACGATAAGTCAAGCCGAAGGGCTCAAAGGCACACCACAAGGGTCTCTGAGCCCTTTGTTTTTATTGGGTGTAGGCGGGCTCTGCCAGGGGAGACCAGGGTGTAATTAAGCTGGAGCAGGTGCCCCTCCCGTTGCAACTTTGGGCTTAATCGGGCAAGTGGCATCCCGCCTGCCAATTAATATGGACAAGATAAATAGCGGCGGAAAGCCGAGGAGATTGTGAAGAAGGAGGTAATGCCTATGGAAGTAAATGGGGTGGTGGCGGAGGAACAAAATCTAAATGAAGGAGTTTTATTCAGATGAAAAAGAAAATATTGTTAATCCCACTGGCATTGTTGCTAGCCGTAAGTTTGGTTGCTATTGGCTGTCCGGCCCCAGCACCGGCCCCGGCTCCAGCGCCTGCCCCCGCTCCGGCCCCTGCGCCAGCACCCGCTCCACCTCCACCACCAGCCCCGGCACCAGAGCTCGCCGCCTACGTGACGGCCTTTGGGGGTTCTGGCGCAGTGGAGATAGATGGAGAGGTGGCCAAATTTATTGAAGATGAGCTGGGTGTCAAAGTTAGATTTGACTCCCTGTCCCATGGGGTAATTCACTCCAGGGTGATAGCTGAAGCTCCTCGTTTTTCTGCAGACATATGTTGGAACGTAGGTTTTCCACTAATGGTAGAGGCCAAGGAGAAAGGATGGGCTGTAGCTTATGATTCTCCAACTTGGCGGGGAGCTGGTGATATATGGGTAGACCCTGATGGGTACTGGTGGGACAACGGGAACTGGGCATTTGTTTTAGTGGGCAATAAGGATATGCTCGCTGAAGCAGGTTACGATATGCCTACTAGTTGGGACGAACTTTTGGATCCTAAGTGGAAAGATAACATTATTATGCCCTCTCCAGCGACCTCTGGTACTGCTTTTATGATGGTATATAGTTTTATGACGCTTTATGGCTTCAATGTGGGTAAAGGAGAAGAAGGAGGATGGGCATACCTGGAAGCGTTGAACAAAAATATACACCATTTTACCAGAGGTGGTAATGTTCCCAGCGACCTTGTCGGCAGGGGAGAATTTATGCTGGGAATCAGTTCAGATGAGATGGTCTTACCCAGGATTAAGGAGGGCTATCCCCTTGTGTGGGGTGTTCCCGAAGAGGGGATTGGTTACGGTTCTGCTGGTGCCATTATTTTTAAGGGAACTGAGAAGCTGTACACCTGCCAGAAAATTATAGACCTCTTCGGAACCACGAAGTTCTGTGAGTTTTGGAGTGGATTAGCCGGTTATGTAACCAAGGACCCTGTAGCGGTCAGTGCCCTTTATGGAGGAATCCCCGAGTATATCCCCAACATTGATCAGGGATGGGCTGTTGCCAATAAAAGCAGGCTTCTTGATGAGTGGGTAGACAGGATCGGCAGGGTGCCCGCTGAGTAAGTTTAGGTAGGTGAGAATGGCGGAAGCAAGAGCATTAAATCGGCCTGGATTAGTGCGGCAAAACGTAAACGATTTTCTGAGTGCTCATACGGTTAGTATCGCAGGCGGCTTATTGTTCTTGCTTCTCGCCATATTCATCGTTTGGCCTGTTATCACAGTATTGATAAAGGGTGTATTTGGTCCAGAGGGATTTACCCTAGAGTTTTTCAGGGAATTTTTTACTGCTTATTACTATCAATCTTTTTTGAATACCCTGCTTCTCGGCGTTCTGACCACGTCAGTGTGTATAACTGCTGGTTTTTGTATTGCTTATATGACTACCCGGGGACCTCTATTTCTTCGTACCCCTTTGAAATGGATTACGCTATTGCCGCTGATAGCACCACCTTATATATTTGCGCTTTCACTAATAATGCTTTTTGGACGAAGTGGATTTATAACCAAAGCTTTTAATCTCGGGTGGGACATCTTTGGCTTTCCAGGATGTGTTATAGCCCAGACGCTCGCGTTTCTTCCTTTGGCCTATCTGATAATTGAGAATACTCTTAGCTCCCTTGACCCAAGCCTAGAAGATAGCGCTGCTAATCTGGGGGCTTCAGAAGGAAAGATTTTACGCAGCGTCACTATTCCTTTATTAACTCCAAGCTTTCTGAAGGCTATTCTTATAGTTTATGTCATGGCGGTAGCCGAGTTTGGAAATGTAGCAATTTTGTGTGGGAGAACTCCATTCTTGGCGCCGGATATTTATACTATAGTTACAGGCGTTGAACACGATTTTAATATGGCCGGTGTTTTATCTATGTTTTTAGTCCTTCCTGTTGCCATTATTTTCCTGATACAAAACTACCTTGCCAAGGGTAAAAGTTATGTAACGGTTTCAGGTAAGCCCCTTTCTGCGGAACCCCGACATATAACTCCACAGATCTTAATACCAATGATTGTCATCTCGCTTATCGTCTGTGGCCTCATTTTACTTTCTTTTGGAGTAGTTGGAGCCGGGGCATTTACCAAGCTTGTGGGCATTGATAATACATTTACCCTCAGCCATATTTTGGATTGGCGTGCTAATGAAGCACTTATTAATAGCCTAAAAGTTTCTCTGCTTGCTGGTCTATTTGGCGCGATATTAGGCGTTTCAGTAGCCTACGTAGTTATACGGGGCAAATTTAGAGGTCGAACTTCTCTTGAGGGATTGTATTTGGCAGGTTTTGCTCTACCCGGCACCGTTCTGGGACTTGGCTATCTATTTGCCTTTAATAATCCACCCTTGCTACTTACTGGAACAATGATGATTCTGGTTATTAGCTGCTTGTTCCGTTTTGCGGCTGTAGGTATAGAGGCGGGAATTACTAAACTACAGCAGCTTAGCATTGAAGTTGAAGAGGCATCCTTGAACCTGGGAGCTAGCACTATCGCCACATTCAGGAGAATAGTTTTACCTATTATCTTCCCCGCAGCTATGTATGGGTTTATATATGTCTTTATGACCACAATGGTATCCTTAAGCGCTGTGGTTTTCCTTACTTCTCCAGGGTCTCCCCTGGCTTCGGTTTTTATTTTCCAGTGGGCACAGTATGGATATATAGGATTGGCATCTGCCACGGTTGTGAAATTGATTGTAGCTGTAGGTATCTGTCTGGTGATTATCCAATACATGAGCAGATGGACGGGATTAAGCATAACAAGGAGGGGTTAAAGTGGGTGATGAAAGGAAATCGATGTTAGTTTTAGATGATATTCATAAATCCTTTGGTGAGGTTAAAGCATTAAGGGGTGTCTCTACTGATGTCAAGGAGGGAGAGTTGGTCACTTTCTTAGGACCGAGTGGTTGTGGTAAAACCACTTTATTACGAGTTATCAGTGGGTTGACTAAATCTGATTCGGGGAAGATAGTTCTGGAGGAGCGGGTAATTAACGATGTAACTCCTGATAAGAGAAATATCCAGCTGTGCTTTCAAAGTTACGCTCTATTTCCCCACCTTACAGTAGCCGGTAATATAAGGTATGGGCTGGAGGTTCATAAATGGAAGAAAGAACGGATCAAAGAGCGTGTGGAGGAGTTGCTTCACCTGGTTCACTTAGATGGATTGGGAAATCGCCGTATTGATGAGCTAAGTGGTGGGCAGCAGCAGCGTGTAGCTGTTGCCAGAGCTTTGGCTTTAGAGCCGAAAGTCCTTTTGCTGGACGAACCGTTCTCTAATTTGGATGCTAACCTTCGGGTGCAGATGCGGACCACACTTCATGAGATTCAGAGGCGAGTGAATATAACTACCATCTTTGTTACCCATGATCAGGTTGAGGCGATGACTATTTCAGATAGGCTTATCGTTATGAACCAGGGAATAATAGAGCAAGTTGGAGCTCCTATTGAAATTTACGAAAAGCCAAATAATGAATTTATAGCCAGTTTTATTGGCTATGTTAACATTTTAAAGGGAGAGGTTAAGAGTATAGGAAAGGATACGGAACCCGCCATTGTCTCGACGGAGTTAGGTGATTTAGAGATTTTGAGTAGTGAAAAAGATATCAAGGCAGGCCAGGAAGTTTATCTCATTATCAGGCCTGAGACTGTAAATATAGGCTCACTTGAGGAGGCAATAGGGGTGAATAGATTTAAGGGCACTATAAAAAGCATTATGTATGCAGGTTCCACGGTCAAGTATGTAGTTGACATTGAAGGCAGAGACCTGTTCATAGATCAATACGACCCTACCACTCTAGGTATACGTAGAATGAGTGACAAAGTTATGGTCACCATTCCTCGAAACGTTCATATCTTAAAAGAGTAATAGGCAAATAGGCGGCAAATCAGAAAACCAAATTCTCGGAAAGGAGGTCGAGATGGAAAAACAAAAGTATGATGTTGCAGAGGGCGATCTAAGTATATCGCCACAACGAAAAATATGGGCAGAGAGAAATGTATCAGAAGAAGCTAAAAAGTGGTTAGCTGAAGATGAGAAATACTTCATACATCAGAGTTTGTCAACACCCTGCTTGAATGTGATGGCCAGGTGTGAGGGGCCATATATTCAGGATATAACGGGGAAACGTTATCTGGATTTCCACGGCAATGACTTGCATAGTGTTGGTTTTAGTAATCGCAAGGTGATTGATGCCATCAAAGCACAAATGGAGGAGCTACCATTCTGTACACGTCGGTATACCAATATTCCTGCAATCAAATTGGCTAAGAAATTAGCTGAGATAGCTCCCGGGGACCTTAGTAAGTGTCTATTTTGTCCCGGTGGAACCGACGCTATAGAAATGGCAATAAAACTCGCCAGAGGTGCTACTAAAAGGTTCAAGACGATATCAATGTGGGATTCTTTTCATGGCGCCTCATTTGGTTCCATAAGTGTGGGTGGGGAGGAAATATTCCGGGGGGATAGCGGGCCTTTTCTGGCTGGAACGGAGCACGTTCCACCTCCTGACTGCTATCACTGTCCTTTCGGGTATTCCGGCCCTGATAAATGTCATTTGGAGTGCGCTAAAATGGTCAGGTATGTTCTTGAAAAAGAGGGAGATATAGCTGCAGTAATATCTGAGACAACGCGAAGTATTCCTTACATCCCCCCTAAAGAATACTGGAAAGAAATCAGGAAAGCCTGTGATGATAATGGTGCGCTGTTGATACTGGATGAAATCACTAATTTCCCGGCTAGAACTGGCGAAATGTTCTCTTTCCAGAACTATGACATTGTTCCGGATATCGTTGTCATGGGGAAGACATTGGGAGGGGGTATTTTACCATTTGCGGGTATCATCGCCAGGGAGAGATTGGATGTAATGGGCAATCGTGCCATAGGTCATTATACCCATGAAAAGAATCCTGTTTGTTGTGCTGCTGCTCTGGCAACTATTGAGTTTGTAGAAGAGAATCAATTGGCGGAGAACGCTAGGATACAGGGTGATTATGCCCTGAGCAAGTTTAATGAAATGAAGGGTATACATCGGCTTATAGGAGATGTTCGAGGTAAAGGTCTATTGTTTGGTGTGGAATTGGTGAAGGATAGAGAAACAAGAGAACGGGCGCGTGAAGAGGCAGAAGCAGTAATGTATAAGGCGATGGAGAAGGGTCTGAGCTTTAAGGTGGCGATGGGAAATGTATTAGTTTTCACTCCAGCATTGACTATGAGTAGAAAAGAGATGGATGCCGCCATCAATATCATAGATGAGTGCCTGAGCGAAGTTGAACGTGGTACGGTATATTAACTCAGAGTAGTGAGGGAGAAAACTCAAAGGAGGTGAGCGAAGTTGAGCTAGTTTAGGTGATGGTAAGATGCTTCAATTTTCCAAATAATAGAAAGGAGTTAGTTAAGATGAAGGTTTTGTTTGTAGGAGGAGGGGGTAAGATATGCAGGGAAACTATAATAGATCTTGTGACGACTACAACTGCTAATGAGGTTTCTAAAATAATTGTTACGGACTTCAATGAAGAAGCAGGAAGTGAAGTAGTTAAGCTTCTGGATGACCCTCGGGTTGAGTTTAAGAAAGTTGATGTCAATAATTCAGATGAAATGATTGAGCTTATGAAGCAATGTGATTTTGTTCTGGATGGAACTACAATCAATCTGAATGCTCAAGTACTAGCCTGTGCTGTTAAGGCAAAAATTCACGGGGCGAACTTAAATGGGATGACGGGTTGGGAACTTGACCGGGAATTTAAAGATTGTGGCAAGATTTTTATTCCAGGCTTTGGTATGACCCCGGGGACAACAAACATTATGGCAATGTTTGCTTGCAATCAGCTGGATACTGTAGACACTATTTGTATTAGTCACGGAGCATATAGGCCTATTGCTTATTCACCGGCCATAAGGGAGACGACTAGATATGAATATGACCCTGATCTTAAGAGCCGTACCGTTTTTGAGGATGGGGAATTCAAACAGGTTCCTCCATTTGGTAGACCCAAAATGATTGATTTGCCGGAGCCATTTGGACCAAATGAGGAATATATTATTCCTCATCCAGAAACTATTACTTTAGCTGAGTCAGTGAAGGACAAGGGAGTAAGGTTGATTGAGGTAAGGGGAACCTGGCCCCAAAAGAATATGGCGTTATTAAGAGCTTTATATGAGTGGGGTCTGTTGCGTAATGATACGGTTAAAGTAAAAGATATTCATGGGAATCTGGTTGAAGTTGGTACGCTGGATACAATTGCAGCCCATTGGCTGAGTTCTCCTGAAGGAAGTCGGACCGATTTGTATGGTTATTCTCTACATGTTGAAGTCACCGGAACAAAAGACAAAAGGAAGGTCCGGCATATTTTAACAAGTAGTCATCCCATTTCGGATGGCTCTGTTCCAGAGTGGGCGGGTCTCCGAGCTTATACAAGGTCTGTGGGCATTCCCATGTCTATAGGAACTCAATTGATAATGGCAGGTAAGAGTAAAGGAACTGGTGTTGTTGCTCCGGAACTTGTCTTTGACCCTGAAGAATTCTTTGCTGAATTGGCGAAAAGGGGAATTTTAATCCAGGAAAGAATTGAGGGGGAGTGGACTGTGGCGTAAGCCTTGGACTCTTGGCTAAGTTAAAATATAGTAGGCGGGCACTGCCAGGGGAAACTGAGGTAATGATGTCCTTTTCCCCTCCCGTGTGGTGCCTCAGCCGTAATCGGGCAAGTGGCATCCCACCTTGCAGTGAGGAAATTTGCTAGTCAAGACTGAAAGTACGATTAATCGAAGAGAAGGAAGTTAGATAAGGACTATGGAAGATAATATTAAGGAAATGTATCGTAGAGCAAGGAAAGCTTTTGAAGAGGTGGAATTCTGGCCTCAGGAGAAGGTCGACGAGATGGTTGCTGCGGTAGGCTGGGAGTGGCAAAGGAATGAGACCGCTAGGGCCTTGGCGAAGCTTGCCGTGGAAGAGGGCAAGATAGGTGTTTATGAAGATAAGGTATCCAAGGTAACAAACAAGGTACGGGGTACCATGTGGGATTTCCGCGGCGTGAAAACATGCGGCCTCATCAAAGAAGACAAAAAGAAGGGCCTAAAAATATTTGCTAAACCTATCGGAGTCGTTGCCGATGTGGTTCCTTGCACAAATCCCGAGGGGACAGTCTGCACCATTGGCCTTTCTCTTTTGAAGACCAGAAATGCGATGATTGTCTCACCCCATCCGAGGACACAAAGAACCTCATATGTCACTACTGAATATGCAAGAAAGGCACTCGAGAAAGTTGGGGCGCCTGAGGACTTGTTTCAATGTATTAAAGAAACTAGCAATGAAAAGACGTCTGAACTCATGAGCGTTTGCGACTTCGCTATGGCTACTGGTGGAGCGGCACTGATAAAAGTGGTTTATGCAGCTGGTAAACCGGCTCATACGGTTGGAGCCGGCAATGTTGTATCGATTGTGGATGAAACGGCTGATTTAGCTGCTGCAGCCAATAAGATTGCGCGGTCTAAGGTCGCTAACTATTCTACATCCTGTTCCTCAGAAAACGCGGTAGCTATCCATGAAAGCATTTACGACGAGATGATAAATGCGTTGAAGGCGGAAGGCGGATACATGTGTAACACGGAGGAGAGGGGAAAGGTAAGGAAGGCACTATGGCCAGATGGAAAGACATTGAATAGAGCTATAATTGGCAGATCTGCGCAACATATTGCTTCGGCTGCCGGTATAGATATTCCCCCGAATATAAGGTTCCTGATGGTTATCGGGGAAAAGATAGGACCTGAAGACAGGTTCTCAGGTGAGAAATTAAGTGTGGTTCTGACAGTGTGGAAGTGGAGCGATTTCGGTGAAATGGTTGAGCGCATGAAGAAAATGCACAAATTCTCGGGCGAGGGCCATTCCGCCTCAATCCACACCAACAGAGAAGACCGCATGGAGGAACTTGCCATAAAAGCCAATGTGGGGAGAGTAGAATGCAATATGCCACACTGCTTGGTCAACACCGGGGGCTGGTATAATGGTCAGGTGTGGACTGAAAGTATAGGCTGTGGCACCTGGGCGGGCAACATGACCAGTGACAATATTAATTGGAGGCATTTCCTTAATTATACCTGGCTTTCGGTGCCTGTTGACGAATACGTCCCTACTGATGAGGAACTGTTTGGAGACTATCTGAAGAAGTGGGGGAAAGATTAAGAACTGACATTTCCCTGATAAAGCACTTGATGTATTAGGGAATCAATAGGCGAAGCCTTTGCTGGACTGGCGAAAAGGGGAAGTATAATCAAAACAAGAATTGAGGAGGAGTGACAAGGAGGAAAAAGAATGAACAGAGAACCTTTGTTCCGAAGGAAGACTGCCATTTCGTATAAGACGGAAGAAAAGACTGTCTTGCGGGGATATGATTTGAGTGAATTGGCGGAGAAGGGCTATTCCTTTTGCGACGCCTTATTTATCTTATTTCAGAATAGGATTCCCACTGAGGCTGAGGAAAAAATGCTTCATTACGAGATGGGCGAGTTTATGGAGCATTCTATGTCTCCATCGGCAGCGGGAGCAGTCTCGGTTATCAGTGGCAGGCCCTATCTTCCGGCCGCGGTGGCCGCGTCAGTTATGACCTTTGGTGGTGCCCATGGACCAGGGGCAGCCCATGGTTACATGATGAATAGCTACATTGAACGAGCGCGGGTGGAAGGAATTTCCCTTGATGAGATGGGCAGGATTTTAGTTGATGAACACTTGGACAATAAAATGCCGGTTATGGGTCTGGGACAGCCGCAGCACACTGATGGTGACCCGAGGGCAGAACCGACTCACATCAAGCAGGAAGAATTAGGGGTAAGTGGCGTGTATCTTGAGCTTCAGAGAGCAATTGAAAAGTATTTTAACAGTCGGCGAGAAAAGGAAGGAAAAGCATATCTGGCAGTTAACATGATTGGGGCCGGAAATACGGCTTTAGCCGATATAGGTTTTTCGCCTAACGCTGCCTGGTGCATCGGTTGTGTTTGCCGTGCTTTCAGTTGCGCAGCTCACGCGCTGTTTACCATGAGGAAGGGACATGCCTGGGCGGCTTCTAAGAGAGAACCTATGGTGCAAATGCTTGACCTTTCCATGATTAAGTATGTCGGTCCTGAGGACAGACCGGTGCCAAGCCAAGAAGAGAGACAGGAGTACGCCACGAAACAAAAGGAGGAAGGAGAATACAAGAGATGGGTTCTTTAGACGATAAACGACTGCCCTATGATTATAAAAATAGAGAGTATGGCACTGTACCAACGGACACTACCAGGGCTCCCTTCCGCTGGGTTTCTGAAGTTGCCTACAAGAATGTCCACCGCATCGTTGCCAGCGGATACGATACAACGGAACTGGTGGAAGCCGGGTATGGCCTTATAGACGTTATTTTCATAGACTTTCAGTCTAGAATCCCCATGGTCGAAGAAGCAAAAATGTTGAACTATGTCATGATTTTGAGCCTGGAAGACGGGTTGTCTTCGCCAGCTGCGATATCAAGAATTGTGGCTAAATCCAAGACCTATTTAACCCAATCATGTGGCGCATCCATTTTAGCCTTTGGGCATGCCTACGGAGCTTATTCAGCCTTTGGCAACATGCTTGATAAATATTTGGCGAGGGCTGAAAATGAAGGAAAAATCGGTGAAGAGATGGCCGAAATCCTGGTAAAGGAAAATCTGGTTAATGAAGCTCTGGGTGTTTCCAATCTGATGTTGAAAGACCCGGCAGCCAAACGTATGTTTGCCCGTGCCGAAGAACTCGGCATAGCTGGTAAATACATTGCCTTCATAAAAGAAATTGTGAAAGCTGCCCAAAAAATAAGCAAGGAACCTGTAGATCTGGATATGCTCGGTGCTACGGGGGCTACTATGATGGATTTGGGCTTTTCCCCGGAGGCGATTTGGGCTATTGTGGCGGTCACTCGTGCCTTTGGAGCTGGAGCCCATGTTTGTGAAGAAATGGAGAGAGAAGACTATATGAGATTGGGGCAAACCTTAACCCCCAAAGAAGATTACGATGGTCCTGCCGATAGACCTGTCCCCTCGCTGGCGGAACGGGCGAAAATCGCTAAAGCAGGGCAAACCCACACTCCTGAGGAATGGAAGAGAGCCTTTGTTGAGAGGCAAGAACTTCCCGGCTCAGGATGGGCTGTTGTAGAAGAAATCAAGCTTCCTCCTAAAAGGAAATGAGAAAGCGAGTCACCGCGATTAGAAGATAAGACGGTGATAACCGTCTGTATAGTTGTTACAGTCTTTGTCTCGCTTAGCTTACATTCATCGGAGGTAAGGCATAATTATGCAGATGGAACCAACGCTTGTAGCCGGTACTTTCGTTATTATTCTGGCGTTAGCGTTTTCCTTTTCCACAGGATTTAACGATGCCGCTAATGTGGTGGCGGTAGTTATTTCGACCAAAGTGCTTTCACCGCGAAAGGCAGTGCTGGTTGTGGGTGTTCTTGAATTTATTGGTGCCTATTTCTTGGGAACTGCCGTTGCTGAAACCATGGGTACCGGCGTTGTTGATCCGAATCTAATTAGCCAAGATGAATATGGAATAATAATAATCTTTGCCACACTATTGGGGGCAACCTTATGGAATGTCATCTGCACCATCTTAGGTTTCCCTGTCTCCGCATCACATGCTTTAGTAGGTGGATTTGTTGGTGCCGGAGTCGCTGCAGCTGGTTTCGGTGCCGTTCAATGGTTTAATGTGGTTTTGATCTTTGTGGTCTTGATTACTTCGCCGGTGCTCGGACTTGTTGCCTCGTTTATATTAACAAAGTTTACAAATTTTGTCGCCAGGAGGGCAAAACTCACAGCTAATAGGTTAGTTATAGTCTTAGAAATATTTGCCACCGTCGGCTCGGCACTAGCCACGGGTGCAAATGCGGCACAAAGACCAATGGGAGTTATTGTCTTCTCACTAATTGTACTGGGGCTATACCAACCAGCCGCAGAAGTCTTCGTGCCGACTTGGGTAGTAGTTACTTGTGGTATGGCGGTTTCGATTGGGGTTTTTTGTGCCGGCAAGAATGTGGTGAAGACAGTTGGCATGAGATACTATCGACTGAGACACATAAATGGTTTTTCCGCTCAAGCTGCCAGTGCTGGCGTAATACAGCTAGCCAATATTATCGGTTCACCTGTTTCCACTACTCAAGTAACTTCGGGGGCAGTTATGGGTACCGGTGCTGCCGAAAGAATTAAGGGCGTTCACTGGAGCGTAGGCACTCAGGTATTCTTAGTATGGCTCATAACAATGCCTTCAGTGGCAGTAGCTTCTGGATTACTTTACTGGCTGATGCTTAACGTAGTAAAATTCTTCGTCCTATAGGTTCAGGTTAAGAAAGGTAAGCGGATGCAAAACACATATCTAGGGGGGTTCAGCAATGCCTTTTAATCTTTTCAAATTTTACAAGAGACCGACAAATATATTCTTTGAGCTCTTAAATGAACAGTCTAAAAAAACCTTGCAAGGGATGAAAGCGCTAGAGACTTTTATGGAAGCTGCGGATGAAAAATCGGTTATAGAGGTAGGGTGGCTAGAAAAAGAGGCAGACGAAACGCGGCGCTTACTTATTGAGAAACTGAATATAAGCTTCGTGACTCCTATTGACCGGGAAGATATTTTTACCCTCTCTAGAGTAGTAGACGACATCCTTGATTATTGCTATAGCACTGTGGATGAGATGGTCATGTTGAATGTTAAGCCAAACGCATATCTTAGAAGCATAGTAGCTGTATTAGGAGAGGCCACTGACCAAATACACCTGGCTGTTCTGCAACTGGGTAAACAACCCCGAGATATTTTGGAACACGCTAGTAAAGCAAAAAGGCTGGAAAATCGGGTAGAGGATCTTTATCGAAAGGCCCTGTCTGAATTATTCAAAAGTGCCAACGAAGTAGGTGAGGTCTTAGACATACTCAAGATGCGAGAGATTTACCGACATCTTAGTAACGCCGCTGATCGTATCGATGAAGCAGCTAATGTCCTAAGTGACATTGCAGTCAAAATAACATAGGGGTCAACCAAACTAAATACAAATTAACGGGGCATGAAGAAAATTGAAAAATAGCTATGGGTCAGGCTGCCCTCAGCTATTTGTAGTATTGGCTTGAAGGCCAGGCAATCACCAAGTATTTGACCCTATCTCTTCCTCCTATTCTTCTCATGGTAGGGCTATGAATAGAAAACTACTAGCACATAAAGGATAGACATGGAGGTTTTGGAAGCAATCGAAGTATCCCCATACCGCACCCTATTTTATGTGAGCCTGTTCACAGGGCTCAGGCGCAGCGAGTTATTGGGCTTGCAATGGGGCGACCTGACCCTCGAGTTGGCCTCCCTGTCCGTAGTGCGAACGCTTCACCAGATGGACAGCGGGGAGTATGTGATAAGGCCACCAAAGACCAAGAAGAGCAAGCGAGTTGTGGACCTGTCGCCTAATGTGGCACTTCTCTTGCAGCAGCATAGGAAAGAGCAAGGGGCACAGCGGGCGTTGCTGGGCAAGCCATTGAGGGAGGATGATTGGGTCTTCGCCCACCCGGATGGTAAGCCCTTGAGGCCGGGGACGGTGAGCCATGCCTTCGCCAAGCTCAGTCGCAAAGGGATAATCCCAAAGTTGCGCCTCCACGATCTCAGACACAGCCACGCCACCCTTCTCCTAGAGGACGGTATGGATATCAATGCTGTCAAGCAAAGGCTTGGCCACACCAGCGCCGCCTTCACCCTTGATACCTACGGCCACGTTACCCCCAGAATGCAGAGGGCGGTGGTTGATAGCCTTGACAGGCTAGTGGGGAAAAATCGCGAGAAAAATGGTGGCAAAATGGTGGCAAAGGGCTCCACGCCAGATATAGGCCGTGCAGGTTTCGAACCTGCGACACCCTGATTAAAAGTCAGGTGCTCTACCAACTGAGCTAACGGCCCGCATATCCAAGCCAGTATAGCAAATTTTGGGTTTCCCGACAACTTGTTTGGCAAGCTGAAGGCAACAGGTTTAAGTCTGACACT
>Ga0209979_1003068_pt1 | contig 15156 bp, 20 predicted proteins | sample AnhtaG_FD_183114 | JGI IMG/M metagenome (GOLD analysis project Ga0209979, IMG submission 183114) | Deep subsurface microbial communities from Anholt, Denmark to uncover new lineages of life (NeLLi) - Anholt_01485 metaG (SPAdes) (version 2) | ecosystem: Environmental > Aquatic > Marine > Oceanic...
GCCCACCAGCGGCGACGGCCCCCGAAGTCTCTGGCCACCCGCTTCTCCAAGGCTCTACCCACCTTCACAGATCTCCGTCCCACCTCGTAACTCCTCCGCCTGCCGCTCAGCCGAAAGCCTCGATCCCTTTGTGCGAACGACATAGGCGATGAACCTTCTCATGAACTCATCGTACTGGGGGTTGTTTCAGCATCGGACCACCCCCGCCCGTGCTACTTCTTGTCGCTCCGTTTCCTAAGGCACACCGAACACACAAGGTCCCCAGTCACTGTTGAGTGGGGAGCTTGTCTTCCCTCGGCCAGCGGTGTTGGGCTAGACATCACTTTGCTCTTTGATGTACCAGGAGGGCTTGTTTCCCCTGAGCACCAGTTGTACCCCAGGCCAGCAGTGGTGCTTGTATTGGCAGTACCGGCAGCGAAGCTCCAGCTCCATCCTTCCGTTCTTGGCTCTCTCTGGCTCGAAAGCACCGGGCGGGAGGTCCTCGGGTGTGGATTTCAGGATGGCCCTGCCTCTCTCCTCCATAGCCTTCCAGATGTTTGGATCGAACTCCACCACCCGCTCGTTGAGGGTCCCGCTCTGGCCATCCAGGATCACGAAGATGCTCCTTTCCAGGTCAAGAGCTCTCATGTAGGCGTGGACTTGGGACACATACCCCCACTCGTCGGTGATCCCCTCTTTCTCGACTCTCTTGAAACCGAAGGGGCTCATCTTCTTGAACTCTGCCACGTAGAGATCCTTGCCATCATGGAAGAGGCCGTCGATGTATCCCGAGACGGTGACGCCGTCGATCTCGAGCCCCACCCGGTCGTTGGAGAGGCCGATGTCGCAGCCGGCCAGCTTAGCCGTGGCCATGACCGCCAGTTCCACGGCATCGCCGATGAGGAAGTTGAGTTTGACCCGCGGGGCTAGCTCCTCCGCCTCGAAGGCGTGATAGGCGTAGGCGCCCTTCCGAGCACAGGGATGGCTGAAACGGGTGACGTAGAGTCGACCTGGCTTCTCCTCCCGGTCTTGCATGAGCTGGCGGATCACCACCCTCTCAAACCGTTTCACGATTTCCTCCAAGATCGCCTCGTCGATGGTCTTGCCTTCCTCGTTCAGATACTCGTAGATCCGATCTACTATCACTCTTGACATCCCTCCTTGACAGTGCTATACTGAAGCTAGCAGTCTCTCCTACTGCTGCTACGTGACCGGGGGGCCCAGTCAGCAGAGATGCTTGATCTGGGCCTCTCGCTATCTCCAGTTCATCTCCACCTCCTTCCTATATACCTTCTCGCCGCTCGCCGCTGCCTCATCCGGCGAGTCTCTCTCCTGAAGCAGCGAAGGCCGACGTCCTCCGGCGAATCCAAGCTCACTGTGGCCTCGCACTCACTGCAATTCCACAGATGAAAAGCCACGCTCACATCCCGCTCACGATGGGGGCCGACGTGGTGGTGGATCGTCACTCGGCCACAGACCTGGCAGAAGTGGCCACGCTCATATAGGGGTCTGATGGTCACTGTCATCTCTTCTGTCCTTGATTCCGCCTGCCAAGTCTGCGATGGCTACCTCTTCCCGCTCGTCCATATAGATCGGTCACTCCTCTGGATGGCGGTAGGCGAAGTCGCTGTAGTGGCCCAGGCCTGGATCTCCTCTCCCAGGTCGCTCAAGAGCTCCAAGCACTCCCCGGTCACCAGCTGGTCTCTAATGGTCCGGGCCAAACGCCGGAAGCTCTCTATCGCGCTCAGCGACCTGAAGTATCGATCGTCCATCAGCTCGAGCGAGGACTGCAATGCCTTCCTTCTCCTGCCCATCCTCGGTTCCTTCCGCCGCCCCAATGTAGCCCTTGCGCCTAAGACGCTGAATGAGACGTCTCGCCCGATCGATCTCTTGGGCTTCCGCGCCTCTTGTTCCTGCTAGAATCTCGATGAAGAGAAGCAGGTTCGAAGGATCGGGCTTGTTGAGTTCCACTACGTCGTACACTCTCTTGTCGATCTCTTCGTAATTGAGGCGCGCCACGTTAGACCTCCTCTGCCGTGGGCTCCAGCTTTTCAACCACTCCAAACAGAGCAGGCTGAGCCAGAAACATGTCTGTCGCCTTCCTTACCAGAAGGGATATCGAGCACGCTTCCTCCTCAGCCCGCTTCTCCAGAGCCCCCTTCTGCTCCGGAGTGATCGAGATCGTCATCTTTTCCCATTCTCGTTTAGCCATCGAATCCTCCAGTATGGTTCCTTTTCCTCACCCCTTTGGTGGCTACGCACCCAAAAGAAGGGCCCCACCAATCTGGTGCCCTCAGGATACCATAATGTCGGATATTTGTCAAGGGTTTTAAGGTTTTGGTGGTATAATAATACCAGAATGGTTATGCGGAATGATCCCTATAGACTTATCGGTGAAAAGATAAAGATACTGCGAGAGAGGCAGGGCGAAACCCAATCCGATCTAGCCCGGCTTCTTGGCTATGAAGCTGCAACCATAGGTCGATACGAAACAGGTGACCGCAAGATAACAATACCTGACTTAGAGAAGATCGCCGACCATTACGGCGTACCTGTTGCCTATTTCCTTGGGCGTGATACTGAGGAAGACAGAAATGCGGCTCAACTCAAACGCCTCGCCGATCAAGCCGAGGGCTTCCGTGAGGAGATAGCGCGGTTAGCGGGCGAGGTAACGCCCTACCATGGTGACTGGGTCTGGCTTCCTCTCATCGGTCAGGTGCCGGCCGGCTATCCAGAATGGCAGGACGAAGACGAAACGGACATCTTCTACCCTTGCGCCGCCGAGCAAATTCGCGACGGCAAAGGCGCTTATGCGTTGCGCGTCAAGGGGAACTCCATGCTGAACTGCGGAATCTCAGATGGTGACATCATCTTCGTCGATTCAAAATCCCAGGCCATGCCCGGGGATGTTATAGTAGCCAGAAAAGGCGATGAGGCCGTCCTGAGGATATACAAGGAAGATTCTAAGGGTCCATACCTCCAGGCCGGCAACGAGGGCTACCCGATCTTGCGCCTCAAGGAGGCGGAGATCCTGGGCGTGGTCATGGGATCATACAGGCGAAAACCACGATTAGCCCCGGAGTGACAAACGCCTCATTCATGTAGTGGAGTCGAGGAGGGAGCATAGGTGAAGGAACAGGGCGCGGTAGCTAAAATGCACGGATTGAATGAGTCATCTCCACTAATGACAGCAAACTGGGAAGGCGTCGATCCCGGAACGCTATCGAAGCTATGCTCCGAAGCCCGTCGGGAGATCGAAACGCAACTCCAGAATGCAGATAGCATTGATTCCAAAGCTATCGCGCTCTTAGGTGCAGGTTCACTCGTATCAGCACTTATCGGAGCCATGCAGCTCTCCATGTTTGAGCCTGCTCGCTTGCCAGGCTTATGCTTCTCCATTCGTCTGGCAGCTAGCGTTCTCACAATCATACTATTCATCGCCTGGTTTGTCCCCACCCTCCTCACGATTCTGACGTATGCCTTCAAGACAACGCTCCAGATCGATGAAGAGCACATCGTAGAAAACTACCTTTCACTAACACCGGAACTATTAGACCGGCAGCTCTTCTACAACTACGTCCAGGCGATCCGCTCAAATGACCAGATACTCCGGCGGAAGGGGTGGCTGAGCAACCTGGCGACGTACCTGCTAGCAGCCAATGTGTTCTATCTGCTTGTCATTAGCGTCCTCTTACTTCTTGGACGCCAAAATGCGATGGCTGGAGGATAATCATGAGCGAGCCTAAGGGGCCTTCGCCTTCAGATCAACAGCGCGAACCAAAAAAGCCCCCCAGAGAAACGCCACAAGTGCCAAGGAAGTTGCCGCTCCGCGAAGTTCATAAGGGGCAACGGCCGCCCAAGAAGACCAAATAGGCACATCCTCGGCAATGCCGTCAGGCGTGAGGCCTTTACCGTGTGGCCAGGACGAAGTTGAGGCCTGGGAGCTGGTTGACGCCAAGCGCCAAGCACAGCCTGGTGACATAGTGGTGGCTCGAAAAGACGAGGAAGTGGTCCTGAGGATCTACAACAGGGACGACAAGGGGCCCTATCTGGATGCCGCCAATGAGGGATACAAGCGGCTTCGACTGAAAGAAGGACAGATCGTGGGGGTGGTGGTTTATTCGGGAAGGGAACATAGGTAGAAAGCCTATATACTTGGTCTAGTACTGGGATCGTATCGACGAAAGCCGCAGATGAAGAGAAGCATCAGCATCCTCGTGGTGATCGGATGCCTTGTGTTGAGCGCAGGGGATCGCAAAGCGGTCTCACTTGCCACTCGCTCAGATGATCCTCCACTTCATGGAAGGGATGTCGAATTCCCACCTCCTTTCTGGCCTGATATTCTGGCAGCGGAGGCAGCAATCAGTGTTGCCTACGGAGCGGGATACTACGATGTGAGCGAGTACATGATAGGGAGCGTAACCGTCGGCCTCATCTTGCCCGAGAGTAATGGAGCCATCGATCCTTCCACCGAAGATTGGACGCCACAGGAGCAACAGAAAGTCTACGATGAGGTGGTCGAGGGCACGACTTGGTGGACTGCCCGCGAACCAAGCGCAAACATCAGTTTCACCTATGAGGTTCACAACAGCGTTCCTACCAGCTACGAGCCGATCATTCACAAACACGGCAATCCTTACTACGGAGGCGAAGAGCACTTGTGGATGACCGAAGTGATGAGCGCACTTGGCTTTCCTCCCCATTCAGGGCAACAGGGGTATGTCTTGGCGGTGTACGATTTCGCAAATGATCTTCGCACACGATATGGCACTGACTGGGCAGTTGTGATCTTTGTGGTGGATAGCAGTAATGACGCTGATGGCAAGTTTACGGACGGATGGCGCGGTTACGCTAGGTTTGGCGGGCCTCATTTTGTAATGACCTATGACAGTGGTGAGTACGGCATAGAGAACATGGGCGGAGTCGCGGCTCATGAGATGGCCCACATTTTCTACACGCTCGACGAGTACATTGAGGTAGAACAACCATGCACAGAAACGAGTGGCTATCTCAATGTTCCAAATCAAAACAGCGAATACGGTGCCTGCCTACTCGACGAGCCTTGCATCATGAGGGATATACTTGGGCCATCCTGGAACGGGGGCCCATACAGCAATGGTATAGTTTGTCCATATTCTCGCGGCCAGATAGGCCAGCGTGATTCGGATGGGGATGGGATACTCGACATCGTAGACACGCTGCCCAATAGTGTACTCAACGAGTACCTTCCGGATCCATCTGATACTTGGACACCAACCTATACTGGAACCGCTCAAGTAGTTCCCTATCCCAATAGCAATCCGTATCCTTGGGGAGATCGTCCCAGGAATGACATCTCAGTGAACACGATCGCGTCAGTCCAATACCGGGTGAACGGAGGATCATGGAAGTCAACCATTCCCGCTGATGGCGCTTTCGATGAAGCTGAAGAGTCCTTCACCTTCACTCCGTTGCTGCTCTGGGCAGGAACATACCTGATCGAGACCAGGGCGATCAATTCTGTGGGTAATGCCGAGACATCGTATGGGTCTGATACTTTGATTATCTCCTCAGACTGGATTCCGAGCGATTTCGTATTCCTCCCACTGGTTCTGAAGGAAGGAAGTGTTGACTAGAGGCCTAGAGAAACCACGCGTGGGAACGACGCCCGGATCCTCGGCGTGGTGGTGGGATCGATGAGGATTCATATATGACCCTCCGCTGCATCATCTGGGGAAGCAAGAAACCCGTGTGAGGGGAGCGAGGTCTACCGTAGAGGGTCGTTGTGCAGCCTAGTGAAAGAGGAGGATCACTAACATGAACTATCAGCCAATTCATCTAGACATCGAGCAACTTCTACTCAATCCCAACAACTACCGGTTTCTTGATATGAAGGAATATGTACGGGTAGATCCGCGACGCTTTCACGAGGAGAGGGTTCAGAACAGAGCTTGGTCGCTGATCGAGCTCGATGGTTCTGACGAACTCCGTGCGCTGAAAGAGTCGATTCAGGCCAACGGCTATGTTCCGCTCGAGGCTTTGGTCGTGCGTCCCTACCCCTACCAGGAGAACAAGTATGTAGTGGTCGAAGGCAACCGCCGGGTTGCAGCGATGGTCTGGCTCATAAGAGACCAAGAAGCTGGAGCGGCCGTATCTCAAGAGCTCGTTGACAGCTTCAACCAATTGCCAGCTATCGTGCTGGATCCCGATGCCCCAGAGTATGAAAACCTTCAGCACGTGCTGATGGGACTGCGTCACGTGTCTGGGATCAAAGAGTGGGGTGGCTACCAGCGAGCCCGGCTTGTTGTCGAACTAGTTGACGAGCAACGTCTTGCCATCAGTGATGCTGCCAAGGCTATTGGTATGACTTCTCACGAGGCAACGCGGCGCTACCGGGCATTCAAGGCTCTGGAGCAAATGCAGCAAGACGAAGAGTTCGGTCCACAGGCCAGGCCGGAAATGTATAGGCTGTTTCATGAGGCGGTGGCTCAACCAAAGGTAAAAGAATGGCTGGGCTGGGATGAAGACATCTTCGCGTTCACGAACGAGGATCAGAGGAATGAGTTCTACAAACTTCTCATCCCCTACACACCTGGGGACGAAGAAGAATTGCCGAGGGCTCACGAGCCAAAGATGAGGACCTACAAAGACGTCCGAAACCTGAAAGACATTCTAGGCGATGTGCATGCAGAAGAAACTCTTCTCGACCCAGAGCAGAGCCTTGTTGATGCCTTAGCAGTCGTGAGAGCCTCCGCTAGCGCACACTGGGTTCCACGGGTAAGAGCGGCATTAGGGGCGTTGGGTCAAATCCCGGTCGAGACTCTGAAAAACCTGTCTGTGGATGATATCGAGCCGCTGCGAGAGCTATACCGCGCTCTTAAAGAACGCCTGCAGGACTGGATGAAGCTAACAGACATCGAACTGGAGCTATGAGACTAGGTCCTCAACTCATTGTCGATATTCTGCTGCAGGACCTACCCCTGGATGCCCCACCTCGTCCGCTTGACGAGCTCGTGCAGGACATCATTCGGGAGCATCCGGAGTGGAATCTTGACCCTACTGCGAAAGCGATGGCTTGGGCGCCGAGCGCGCAGAAACTTCTGCGAGCTTATTGGGAGCAAACTCTGCAACAAGGCAGACAGCCACGGTTCGCCTTCAATTCTTCGTCGAGCTACATGATTCAGGGAGCCTGTTTTATCGAGCCTCGTGATACAGCCGAGGTGCAGGAGCAGAAGCGCAAGAGGCGCCATTGGCAGAACCATTATGCCGTTCTGCGTGAACTGGATCCTCGTCAGTTCGAGGTTCTGTGCTCCAAGGTTCTTAGTCTCTTAGGTGTGCCAAGTCCACAGCTCACTCCCTATCAAGGCGATGAAGGCATCGACTTCTATGGTCGATTGTCCGTTGGCGATCTAGTCGGCCACGGTGCCATCTTCCCAATCTTTGAGACGCGTCTCGTGGTCTGGCTAGTGGGACAGGCAAAGCACTACCTCCACACCAAGATAGCCACTCCCGACATTCGCGAACTTGTAGGAGCGGCGACCTTAGGGAGAGCTCGAGCCTTCTCGAAGAATGACGCGTATCCTGACTTACGGATCCGCGCATGTGATCCGGTCATAATGTTGTTCTTCTCAACTGGCGAGATTAGTCCGTATGGGTGGGCTCTATGCAATCGGGCAGGAGTTGTGGCCATGGATGGTGAGATGCTAGCCACCTTTCTTGCTGATAAGGGCATCGCACTACGCACAAATGGAGCTGGGCAAGAGTTCGATCCTGATTCGTTTGCTGAGTGGCTGGCTACTGGCTGAGTCGACTGCAGTCGCCCACCTCTTCCGCGGCAGGGTGAGAGGGGGAAAACATTCGAAACGATGCGAATATGAGGGCCTAAGCGAACAGAGCTAAGCAATCATGGCGACAGAAGTAGTTGGCTATCGAAGATTGTACAACGCCCCTGGGTGCAAGCTCAAGGCGCAAGAAGAGTTGGGCATCGACTTCTCCTACACCCCGGATCTTCAGATCCGTGTCTACCTGGGGCCCAAGCCATACCTGGGGCTAGGTATTGTAAAGGCGGATAAGTTCAAAGCACCTGGAAGAGTGGCCACACTGGCGGAGTTCAAGTATGCCAGAGATCCCGAGGAGGTGGGCCACGAGAACGGCTTCTTCTGCGAAATAATATGTACGCTTCCAGTCGATGTTGGTGATGATCTATCTGCAGCCTTCCACCGAGACGAAAGGGAAGCCCGTGACGAACTCCTGGGTTTGGCCGAGAGCCACAAAGATGCCCTACACGAGGCGGCTGATATCGTCTCAGGAGTACTTGCACTGCGGTTTCACCGACAACTAGTGTTGGATCTCCTCAATGAGAACTACATCGTACTCAAGCGTGATGGTGACTATGCTCTCACGTTTGCCAGCCCCTCTTTGGAGATACTGCGCCAGGTGGAGGTAACGGATATGGGTGTTGCTGTGATCAGAGACGTTCTGGAGGCCGTTGGGAAAGCAGATCCCGGCACCAAGGTCTTTGCCGCCAAGCTATGCCAGTGGCTGATGAAGGCGTGGTCTGAGAGAGACCCCATCAATCGATTTGCCGCCTTCTTCATCCCGATTGAAGTCGTACTATCGGGTCAGCCTGCTAACCCGCGGACTGAGCTTCAGATGATGACTCGTGCCCTTAGAGGGCTAATCAAGAGACATGCAGGCGATCAAGGGCAGGAGATGCTCAACTTTGTGAATAAGTTGGTTGAGCGTCAGCGACCGTCCCTGGTAGAGAGATTTGAGGACTTTGCCAGAGAAGCCGACATGGATGGCTGGGAAGATGACGTTCTCGCCTTCAAGAAGTTCAATCAAATGCGCAACCAGCTTCTTCACGTGGGTCAGTCAAAGGTCAAACTATCCGTGGGCATTACAGAAGACGTGTCACGGCAACTAGAAGATCTTGCGATCAGGTATTCCAAGTTCAAACTATTTGGCATATCGGGCTGAGGGCGGCTTGAAAACGAGGCCGTGTTCGTCTGATAGCGTGTTTGCAAATTGCATAGCAGGAGTCGTTGAGGTCTAGTAAGCCCACCTCTTCTGCGGCAGGGTGAGAGAGGGAAAGGAGAGATCATGGAGAACGAACAGGTCATTTCTCTATTGAGCCGGATCCTGGCTCAGTTGGAGGAGATTAGCTCATATACCACCTGGACTCAAAGCCACACGTCGGACACAGCCAATACCCTCGAGGAGATTCTGAACAGGTTAAAGCGCATCGAGAGAGAGATCAAGCGCAAATAGGGTGAGAGCTAGATCTGACATATAGCCCACCTCTTCCGCGGCAGGGTGAGAGGGGGAATATATGGTAGCTCATAGTCGTACAACAGATATCCTAAGACGAGCCGAACAAACGCTACGAACGGCAGAGTATGGTTTGGAAGACCTAGTGAAAGGACCGACTGACAAGAAATTGGCTGGTCTAAGGAATTTGGTTGTTTTTGGCCGCGCAGTGACAAATGTTCTCCAAAATCTACGATCTACGGAGCCAGGCTTTGATGAATGGTACACGAAATATCGAGAGGAAATGAAAAGTGATGCCCTGATGAAATACTTCTACGAGTTACGTTCAAGGATATTGAAAGAGGGTTTGCTAGAGGTTTCAACTGAGGTATACATAAGACGACTCGTTTTCCCACAAGATTTGCAACGCTTTGGCCCGCCCCCTCCAAACGCAAGAGGATTCTTCATCGGGGACAATCTTGGTGGCAGTGGATGGGAAGTTCAGCTTCCTGATGGTTCGCTAGAGAAGTTTTACGCAGAATTGCCCTCTGACATAGGTTCTGTTAGCCTGCATTTTCCAGAGCCGCCAGAGTCTCATCTAGGAAAGGAAATAAGAGATAGCTCCATTGAAGCTCTGAGCGGAATGTATATCGATTATCTTCGCGGAATGGTGCAGTCCGCAAACAAGAGATTTGAGGTGGCCTGAAAACCGAACCGAGGGTTTCACCTAGCAGCGTCTTTGCGGCTCACGCGACAGGGCTAGGCTCCGGGCAGCAAGCTGATCACCTCTTCCGCGGCAGGGTGAAGTTTTCAAGAGGCATGACAAGAGATTGGCGGATCACGAGAAGCGATTGGGGATCTTGGAGACTCCCACCACCTAGCTTTGCAGCTCGTCTAGCCTGACCCAGGCATACCAGTTCCCGATGCCCAGTCGTTGGGCCCACCGATTGACTATTCTTATATCCCCTTGATGGTTGTCTTCTTCTCCATCTAGGATCGCCAACAGCTCATTGGCTGCCCTGGCTAGTCGCTTGGGGTAGGGAAGCCCCACGCTTGAGCCACCCAGCATCTCACATACACGCCTAGCGAAAGCATAATTCATGATCACACTCGCCTCGTAGACACACCGAGGGGTGAACAACCCGATTTCGGGGGCCAGTACAACTTGATCCTCTCTCAATTGCTCTCTCAGCGTTTCTGTGTATAGATCGCTCATCCCTGGATATTCCCTTAGCAACCATTCCTCAATGCGAATGTCAACGGGATAGTTGACCACTTGCCTGACCACGCCTGAGTGCCAGAGGGATAGTAGCTCCTTGACCGCATCAGGAGGGAGCAGCAGGGCTTCTGTCGGCATCTCTGACAAGAGCTGGCGATTGACCATCCTTCTTTGTTCTGCCGTGACTGAGGGAAGAAGTCGCTCTGAAGATGGAACTGACCAGAGCCTCAGGAGGTGGCCACACTCGTGGGCGATCAGGCAGTCGAGATACTTCTCGTACCTTGGGTTGTATGTGAGTACGTGGCACAAGTCGTTTGCCCGTGCGATCCTGACCGAGGCCCGCGTATCCAGCTGTGAATCGGGCATAACCCTGAGAAACCTTCCTGTCGTCCGTGCAGTCAGCCATAGGATCTCCTGACTCTCAGTCCAAAGAGACCCAAAGAGAGACTCGGGCTGGGCAGGTACCAACCATGATTGAGTTTCAAATTCTTGCCGCACGAATACGAGGGAGCAGGAAAGGATTCAATGTTAGAGCAATGGGAGAGTCTACTCCCTCGTGCTGAGTGAAACAGATTACGACCGCCGCTGTCAAGACCCAAAATAAGCGCCGCGATGAGAAACCGAGCCCCGTCTATCCTGACAGCCCAAGGGATGGGAGACCCCAAGTCACGACTCTGCTACGGGCCGTCTCTCCCCCGCTTCTTCCCAAGACCTAGGGCTAGAGCGATAAGCACAATGGCAAGCACCATGCCGAGCAACAGGCCAGGGATAGTTGGAATAGATCACCACCTCCTTACTACTTTTCGACTTTAGCAAAAGCGTGTCCGGCGGTCAAGGGTCAGTCTCAGACGGTTCGTCATTGTGGGGCCTGAAGACGGCGGTGCACCCCGCCCACCCCCACGGGCCGGAGCCGAAGTCCGAGTCGGACACCCGCTCCCGAGACAGAGGGCTAGTCAGCAGATCAATCTTTTCTTATAGGAGGATGAGCGGCGGCTTTGGCAAGCCTAGCAGAGGTCGAAAACAGCTTGCCGACAGCCGACTCGGAGCGGGCGGACTTTCGGCTCTGATGAGAGGAGGCCTCTCGCAGGGGGCGAGAAGGCGTCGATATCCCTCACCGCCGTTAACTCTTCGATCTCAAAGAGAGCGGATTTCGGGATACAATAGATATATCCCCACCTCATTTTCGCGGCTCTACGGGCTTCTAAGAGGCCAAGCGCGCTCAGGAAAAGCGCCGCCGTCAGCTTGCTTAGGGGTCTGTGGCCCCTGCGCCACGCTCACGGGCCGCTGAGAACAACCCTGCCGCCTCTGGCGGCCAACTCCACCTTTCTCAGGTGGAGATGACGGGCTGTTCTCACCTTCGCGCGCTTCTTAGGCACCGAATTCGGCGAGCATCTGCTACAATTAGTACCTCGGGTGTTTATACCCCTCCCACAGAAGTATGTCAAACAATCTCACCCGTGTAAGCCTGATTCCCCTTTCGAGAAGCTCTCTCTGGAGTTGTCGCAGGGCACTAACGTTTCTCATCATGTCGTCCCTAATTCGTTGCGTGACCGCGACCATGCGAGGCACTCCCCGCCTCGGTCCTGAGTATTTTGCGTAGTAATAGCCGATGACTATCTCCCCATCGATGATGGGTAAAAGCTGAGGCCGTTTCTTGTGTAGTACCTTTGTTACTCGGGCTTCTCGTACGTCGTGGTCCCAGCACGCCCGGTACACGTTCTCGATAGCTTCCCACACCGATTCTTCTGCTGGCCAAGGATCATCAAGCGCCAGGCCAACGGGAACCGATCCAAGTGCTGCCTCGATCTTTGCCCGATTCTGCTTAAACCTTGAAACTGGTAGCGCACCCATCCTTGCCATTATTTTGTTTGCCACTAGAATGTCCTGGTCGCTCAGCCTGTTATTCTGGGCTATGTCGATACAGTCATAGCCTTTATAGCTGGGATCCCAGCGGCAGAACCCACGTACCCTTTCAAGACAATGGTCTATGTGCTTCCCGTTGGCTAGCTCGATCTCCATCATTCCTGCTCCTCCAACCACTCCTCCACATCCCTAATCAGCCTCCCCTTCTCCCTCCTTCTTGGAAGGTGGCGGCTCCCACCCACCCCCTCTTAAACACCGGCTGGTATGTCCGTTTACGCTATCTAATGAAAAAGGTACGCCGCCCCGGTGCCAGCGGTTGTTGAGCGACAAAGTACAGCTATCAATTCCTCAGATAGTGCTCAGGAATCAAGCCTGTTTTCTTGTCAAAACAGCGAGGGGTGTCATGGTTATACGCCAGGGAGATCGCTTCTGCAAAGCCCTGGACAAATTGAGGTTGCTTCTTTGGTTCCATGCCCAGCATATGGATCGTGTCGCAGAACTTGAGATTGGATGCATGGCACGTCCAATCATGTTTAGCTAAGATAACCTGGGACCAGTACATCGGGTCGCAGGGTTCACAATAACCACGGGCAAACCCCCCCAGATGTGTGTCCTTAGTGCCTATCATTGCAACGCACAGGTGTGCCTTCCCGGGGTGTCCAATGTCATGATACAGTTGTGCCACCACTCCTGACAGCTTCCAGCATTCAGCAAGAATCGGCGCAAGCAGGAAGACACCCGTTCCGTCGTGTAGCTTGGTGACAAACTCGGCGGATGATGATACGAAAATCACCTCCGCTCGATTTATGATGACCAGCCTTGAGCGCCCCCAGGTCTTGCCATAGTCCGGGTCTTCCCACAAGAGGGCGTTCTGGTCAGAGCGCCTAGATGTAGGGACCCTGAATATCGTGTGCGGCCAGTAGCGCGGGGGAGGATCATCGGGAGTTGAGCTGTGGTACCACTTGTCCAGCTCAAGCATACTCTTTGCTGCCTTCAAGACATTGGTTGGCGAGCAGGAGACTTTGTTGAGGGGTATAGCCGCAATGACTACATAGCGAGAGTCGAGCCACGCGACACCCGATGTGAACCTGTTCTGGCCAAAGTCTTCTCTGCCCTCATCATCGAGGGACAGCTCTGCAAGTCGAGAAGCAAGGTGGTCTGTCCATTCTGAGATTTCCTCATCTTGTGCAAAAGCTGTGTCAATATAGTCCTTGAGCTTCTCCTTGGTCTCCGTCTCCTTTTCAGCTACTAGGATCTCACTCAAGTTGAGGACAGGGAATGGGTCCCTTGGTTTCTTCCTGTAGTACTCCTTGTATATCTTTCCGTTGTCAAGCACATGGTCAGTCAGAATCGCGATCCGAGCTTGGGCATTTGATTGCTCAAGATGTCTCAAATCCTGTGGCACCTGGCTGAGAGTCGCAAAGATCTCAAACACGGCATAGTGCCCACTCGGGAAATAGAAAGCAAGATCGGACCGACCTGCTGGCATTTCTCCCGGTTCTGGTTTCGGGTAGGCATCCGGCCAGATGTCTTGTAGCAGCGTGGCTAGACGCTCTGCCGCAAGGGGGTGGAGCTTCTTCTCACGCTTCAAGCGTGAGAACTCTGCGGACAACTCCTCCAGAGTTTGGAAGGAGAAATCACTCATCGTCGCAATCCTTGAACCTAGTTCGGCCGCGGGACCAACTACTTAGCCTGACAATTCCCCCAACAGCTACGCCGTATGCGAACTTACCAAATTATCCCACAAGAGCGTCCCAACGTCAAATGGTTCCTATCCACCGGTTCTTCGTCAAATGACCCTTAGATGAACAAAATGCGCGTGCTGGCTGGAGTTCACCACGAAGGGTATAGAGTGCTTTGTCATGGGCCCGGGATCGCTTTCCGATCCTTTCAAACCTGATCATCTTGCCAGAGACAGCAAAACCAGCCCGGGTGAAGTGGACGGCTTCGCCTTTTAAGAATTGACCTCTCGCTCTTTTCAAAGACTTTCCAGGAAATAAAAAACCGCACCCCGAAGGGTGCGTTCTGTTAAACCAACATATTTATACCATAGCATGACATTTTTGTCAAGTTTTTCAAATAGGATCATCTATCTTCGTTGAACCGTTTGTTGCATATCCTCAAGGAATCGGTATTCTTGGCAGGCAAGCTTTAGCTCCCAAGAGAGGGTTTTGCGAGAAGAGAAGACCACCAGCGTTTTCCCCAAATCCCTCAGGCGCTTTCCAAGCTCGGCAAAGTTACTGTCTCCCGAGAATAAAATGACACAATCCAAATCCGCCCTCTCTAGAAGAATATCAGCCGTCATCTCCACATCGAAATTGGCCTTGTACACAAAGGTGTATCCATACAACTTCCAATAGGGATGCTCCTTGTCAATGGCGATCTTTTTGAGAGGTTTGGTGATGGTGGTAAAGCCGATCTTATCCAAATACCGCAAATATTTGGGCATTTTGCGATCGCCCTTCTTTAGGCCGGTGTAGTAGCGAAACTCCAGCACGTCAAACTCTTGTTGAACAAGGGCTTTGACCTTCTCCCAGTCGATGCTCCAGCCCAGCTTGCGCTGGCTGTAGAACATGTTGGCGCCGTCAATGTATACTCTTGCTCTGGGTTTTTCCCGAGAAAGATGGGGCATGGGTCTATTATAGCACCCAGCCCCTTACTTCAACAAGTTGACCAGCGAGGAGCACCCCCGGCGTTCTAAGGCAGAAATGGAAGCCCCCCCCCATGAAGTGAACCCTTAAAATTGGACACTTTTGGGGCGATTCTTAGTTCAACTCGAAAGGCTAAAGCGTGCTCGTTGCGCCACTGCTCCTCGAATTCGGCTGGGGTGAGGTAGCCCAGCGAAGAATGGATACGCTTGTGCATGT
>Ga0209979_1003069_pt1 | contig 15156 bp, 17 predicted proteins | sample AnhtaG_FD_183114 | JGI IMG/M metagenome (GOLD analysis project Ga0209979, IMG submission 183114) | Deep subsurface microbial communities from Anholt, Denmark to uncover new lineages of life (NeLLi) - Anholt_01485 metaG (SPAdes) (version 2) | ecosystem: Environmental > Aquatic > Marine > Oceanic...
AAGCGCTTCTTAGTCAGCCAGATGGGGGCAGAGTTATTATTGAACTAGGAAATGGCATTGAAGCCTTCAATTCAGTACCTACAGCCATATATTCCTTTTTATCTCAGCCTCATTCTTTTGCCCAAGCTATCCTTTATGCTATTAGCTTAGGTGGAGACACCGATACTATCGGAGCCATGACTGGAGCTATTTCTGGGGCATATCTGGGCTTTGAGTCAATACCCAGCCGGTGGAAAAACAAGCTTGAGAACAGACTGTATATCAAGGAGTTAGCCAAAAAGTTATCCCGCCCTACCCCAACGACGGGATAGCACCGAGCTGTTGCATTATGCCAAGGTCGTCCACATTGAGCCACCGCTCTGCAATCTTACCGCCAGCGATGCGATATATAGTGATTACTGTCCATGTCACTTGCTTGCTGGTCGGGGACATGCCTAGAAACTCACCTTGGTGAGTGCCGCGCCCGGTAAGACGGTGCACGACCTTGTCGTTCTCAGCGATTTCATCCTCCACGGTGTACTGAACGTCTGGAAAAGCAGTGCGTATCGCGGCGACACGCTGGATGATGGCTTCAGGGCCACGCATTGGTAATCCCGACGGGGGAGGGTGGTAGATGAAATCAGCGGTAAAAATCTCATTGGCGGAGACTAGATTTCCCCTTCTAACGACCTCCTCCATAAAACGGCGGACGATAGCCTTGTTCTCTTCCACTGACATAGTCTGTCCTCCTTCATCAATATATGTTTGCGACTGGATTATTAGGTACCGCGGAGAAGTGGAGCTGGGGGGACAATAGGCAGAACTTTTGAACTATCCTTTCAGCTAACGGTTTAGTTCATTGTTCCCACCACTGATGGTAATTGTAGCAATAAAGTATAAAGCACGCAACACCGGTAGCAAGATGGTACCTATCGCTCTCTAGGTAACACCCTGATGCTTAGTTACCTAGAGTAGACTGTGCAGGAGAAAAGGCAGACTTTCTCTAAGACCTCCGTGCTTGTCTATTGAAGTGCAGGTTATTAGGCTTTGTTTATATCCCGGATAGGATAAGATTATAATCACAAGCCCGACAAGCGCAGCAAATATGCCTATGGAGCCCAACTTGGTCCTATTGCCATTCGCAATGAATAACGAAAGCTTCGATTCTGCAGTTACAGGATTTGGGGCGATAAAATCAGCCCCAACCACTTGACAAAAATCCCCCTCTCCAGCTATAATTTAATCACTTAGAAAAAGTAAAGGCTGGGAACGAGACTAGTAAGCTTCAAAGCAAGGCTCAGAGAGCCGGGTAAGGTGTGAGCCGGTGCCAGTGCAGGGGCTGAATGGACTCGGGAGCTGCAAACCGAAAGGGATTCCCTCTGAGTAGGCTTTGACGGAGAGGGCACCGTTATTAGAGTCCAGGATATCGTTTCAGGGTACTGGAGCCGTATCTAAATGAGATGGTTGTCTGGTTATCTAGGCAATCAATTAGGGTGGCACCGCGAAGAATTAACCTCTCGCCCCTATGGGCGAGAGGTTTTTTAATTGCCATATAGGAGGGCATATGTATTACCCGACACTTAACGAGGTTAAGAAGTGTGGGAAGGACCAGACTCTAGTACCCATTTACCGTGAAATTGTTGCCGACTTAGAGACACCTGTCTCTGCTTTCTTGAAGATCAATCGGGGCGGGTATTCTTTCCTTCTGGAAAGTGTTGAGGGTGGCCAGCGATTAGCTAGGTACAGCTTCATCGGCACTGAGCCATATGCGGTGCTTACCACCAAGGGAGAGGATGGGACTGACCCTCTTCCGCTCATTGCCAAGGAGCTAAACAAATACAAAATAGTGCCGATCAGCGGCCTGCCCCGGTTTTGCGGTGGTGCCGTGGGTTACCTTGCTTATGAAACGGTGACTCGCTTCGAGGAGTTACCCTCCCCGGCCCCTGACCCTTTAGGACTACCGGAATCACTATTTATGTTTGTGGATACCATGCTTGTCTTTGACCATGTCACTCATAAGATTAAGGTCTTGAGCCACGCCCGTCTCGATGGGGACATAGAGGAGGCCTATCAAAAGGCGGTAGATAGGATTGATGACCTGGTGGCTAGGTTAAGTCAGCCGCTCCAGCACAGCCAGCAGACCGAGGCTGCCACTCATCCTATGGGCAACTATAAGCTTTCCTCAAACTTCTCCAGGGAGGAGTTCGAAGCCAGCGTACTTAAGATAAAGGAGTATATCACTTCCGGTGAGGCCATTCAGGTAGTGCTATCTCATCGCCTGTCCCAGCGTACCGACGTCTCTCCCTTCGAAATCTATAGAGCGTTACGTACCATTAATCCTTCCCCATATATGTTCTTCCTCGATTTTACCGATTTCCATATTATTGGGGCTTCTCCGGAAATTCTGGTCAGGGTAGAGGACGGCATGGTGATGACTCGCCCCCTGGCTGGGACCAGACCGCGAGGAAAAGGTCCGGTTGAGGATGCTCAGCTGGAAAAGGAACTCCGTAGCGACGAAAAGGAGTGTGCTGAGCATATTATGCTGGTAGATTTGGGACGTAATGACATCGGGCGCGTGAGCAAGCCGGGCACGGTTGAGGTCAGTGAGCTAATGGAGGTTGAGCGTTACTCGCATGTGATGCATCTGGTTACCCATGTGCAGGGTAAGCTGCGGCCTGACCTGACTGCTTTTGACGCTTTGCGAGCCTGCTTTCCCGCCGGCACTGTATCCGGTGCACCAAAAATCCGGGCTATGGAAATAATTGCTGAGCTTGAGCCAGAGAAAAGGGGACCCTACGCTGGAGCTGTCGGCTACTTCTCTTTCTCAGGCAATATGGACATGGCTATAGCCATAAGAACTATGGTGATGACCAAAGGCATTGCCTATGTACAGGCAGGAGGTGGGATTGTCTACGATAGTGTGCCTGAGCGTGAGTATGAAGAGTCTTTGAATAAGGCGCGGGCGCTACTTAAAGCTATCAACCAAGCTGAGGTTTCAGCCCAAATAGTTGGGGGAAGTCATGCTGTTACTAATTGATAACTACGATAGTTTCACCTATAACCTCTTCCAGTATTTGAGTGAGCTGGGTGAGGAGGTAGTAGTGGTTCGTAATGATAAGACCACTCTTGAAGGAATTGATAAGATGAAGCCTCAGCGGCTTGTCATCTCGCCCGGCCCTTCAACACCGCTACGGGCGGGCATTTCCAACGAAGTCATCAAACATTTCGGTCCCAGGTTACCAATACTTGGCGTCTGCCTGGGACACCAGTGCATCGGTTATATCTATGGTGGCTTAATTGGGCAAGCTAAGGAAATCATGCATGGCAAGTCGTCTCTAATATATCATAACCGCCAGGGGGTGCTAATCGGACTCCCCAACCCCTTCTCCGCTATTCGCTACCATTCACTCGTAGTACAGCGTGATGGACTCCCCGACTGTCTTGAAGTAACAGCGTGGACGGATGATGGCACCATTATGGGTCTGCGGCATCGCCAGTACCCGGTAGAGGGCGTCCAGTTTCACCCCGAATCGTTTATGACTGAAGTAGGGAAGGATGTACTAAGAAATTTTCTACAATTAGATTATAGTAAGGTATTTTAGAACCCATCCCCCTGACCCCCTTCCCTTAGAAAGGGAAGGGGGAGAAAAGAAAGAGAGGGGCGAAGCCCCTCTCTAAAAACTCTTCCCCCTCTCCTTCTCAAGGAGAGGGGGATTGAGGGGGTGAGGTTGAATAAACAAGCTCTTATGCGTGGTAAAATAGTGCATAGGTGGTGAGATGACGAATAGCGATTTAATTCAGATCATTTTGATGGGACTGCTTGTTATAGTCACTGGTATCTATGCTTGGCGGACTTTCACTATAAGCAAAGCCTCTAAGAAGCAGGCTGACGCCAGCGTGAAAATGGCTGAAGAAATGAGAGAACAAAGACGACCAATAGTGGTTCAGAAAGTTGTCCCTGCAAAAAGTGTCCCTTACAAACTGGCTGCCGAAGACATTACTAAAAGTATTTCATCGGATTACTTTGAAATACATAACGAAGGATATGGTCCAGCGATAGAGTTGGAAATCTTGTTGCTGGACAAGGAAAAGAGGCAACTAGGGAAACAGAGGGAAACATTCTTTCCCAAAGTCAGTGAAAGCCCTTTAGAATTTCATCCCAATGGTCTAACCAACCACGTGAATTCTACTTGCTATCTTTTGTGCCGCTACCGGGGTGTAATTTCGTCTGATGAGGCACAACAATGGTATGAAACCTGGTTGCCGTTCGTCCCAGTTAAATCACAAAGAGGGGACAGAATAATTATACAACCAAAGGAATTGAAATTCAGTGAAACTCATAAGAAGGAATCGTATTGAAACTTAACTAGTAGGAGTAAGCCAAAATGATTAGAGAAGCTATTCAAACCTTAGTATCTGGTAGTTCGCTAACTATGGAGGAAGCCGCCTCAGTTATGGAGGAGATAATGCAGGGCGAGGCCACCCCGGCCCAATTTGGTGCCTTTGTCACCGCCCTCAGGCTAAAGGGGGAAACGGTTGATGAAATCGTTGGGCTAGCTAAGACGATGAGGGCTCAGGCTGTCCCAGTAGCCATTGCTGAGAAAGTAGTGGATACCTGTGGAACTGGTGGTGATGGCTCAGCTACCTTCAACATCTCCACAGCGGATGCCTTTGTTGCTGCTGGAGCTGGACTCAAGGTAGCCAAGCACGGCAACCGTGCCATGAGTAGCCAGTGTGGCAGCGCTGATGTATTGGAGGCTTTAGGCGTCAGGATTGACCTTAATGCTGAGGGGGTGCAGAGGTGTCTATATGAAGTAGGGATAGGTTTCATGTTCGCTCCGGTATTCCATCCGGCTATGAAATATGCAGCTGTTCCCCGGCGCGAGATTGGAATTCGGACCGTGTTTAATATCCTCGGTCCACTGACTAACCCCGCTGGTGCCGAGGCTCAGGTGCTTGGTGTAGCCGATGAGACGCTGGTGGAGAAGCTGGCGTTAGTGCTCAAAAGTCTGGGCTGCCATCATGCTCTGGTAGTCCACGGCGAGGATGGCTTGGATGAAATCACAGTCACCGGGAAAACCCAAGTCTGTGAACTCAAAGACGGTAGCATCAAGAGCTATTCCATTAGCCCCGAAGATTTTGGTTTACCTCAGGCTAGCCCGAATAGCTTGAGGGGTGGCACTCTTGATGAGAATGCTGCCTTGTTGCGTAGAGTCCTGGTTGGCACCCCGGGTCCTCAGCAAGATGTGGTGCTGATGAATGCCGCCGCCGTGTTACTAGCTGGGGACAGCGTGGGAACGCTTCAACAGGGGGCAGCATTGGCTAGGAAGGTAATAGACGAAGGCCGCGCCTTGGCGAAACTAGAACAGCTAATTGAGTTCAGCCAGAGTATAACCTAGGGAGTATTAGATGACCTTAGACCAAATAGTAGCTGATAATCTCCGGGAACTTGAAGCCAGAAAATGTAGCTTCCCGTTAAACGAACTGAAAAGGGCAGCCTCGGAGCAGCCTCCACCCCTCGACTTTGCTTCGGCACTACGTGGCGACCGCATTCAGCTTATCGCCGAGGTTAAAAAGGCATCCCCCTCTATGGGCATTATTCGTCCTGATTTTAATCCGGTGGAGATAGCACAAACCTACGCTAGTAATGGTGCTTCAGCTATATCAGTATTAACCGAGACCAAATACTTTCAGGGTAGTCTCGACCACCTCAAAGCCATCAGAACTGCGCTAGGAAATAAGAGGCTACCTTTGCTCAGAAAGGATTTCATCTTTGACCCCTACCAGATTTACGAATCCCGGGCCTATGGTGCTGATGGTTTACTCCTCATTACGGCTATCTTGACCCCAAAGAAATTAGAGGAGCTACTCGGTCTAAGCCATGACCTTAACATGAGCTGTCTGGTGGAGGTGCATAACGGAGCTGAGCTTGAAATTGCATTGAGGAGCCAGGCTAGAATCATTGGCATCAATAACCGGGACTTGACTACCTTTGCTGTGGACCTTACCACTACCGAGCGGCTCCGACCACTTATTCCGCCAGATAGAATAGTAGTTAGCGAAAGTGGTATAAAGGAGCATAGCGACATAGAAAAGATGAAAAAATGGGGTGTTGACGCAGTTCTTGTTGGTGAGGCTCTAATGTCAGCGCCTGATATCGCCACTAAGATGAAGGAGCTACTGTGACCAAGGTCAAGATTTGTGGGCTAACTGAGATAAAGCATGCCTTGGCGGCTAGCAAAGCCAGTGCTGATTTCTTGGGATTGGTCTTCGCTCCTAGCCGGCGCCAAGTCTCTCCCGAAAAAGCACTACGGCTAATAGAAGCGGTTCATGGCCTAATATCCCGCCCGGCTGTAGTTGGTGTTTTTGTGAATGAAATAGCTAAGGAAGTTAACCGTATTGCCGACTATTGCCGGTTGGACTGGGTACAGCTCAGTGGCGATGAAAGCTGGCATTACTGCCAGCGAATTGAGCGACCAATTGTTAAAACTATCCATGTGTCAAAGACCAAGACAACCGAGGAAATTACTGATGAGATAGCCACATGGTATCAAGTGCTTGACCGGAAGCTCGTTTGCCTTCTTGATTCACGAGTAGGAGACGCTTATGGTGGGACAGGGCAAGCCTTTAATTGGCAATTGGCCAAGGAGGTATCGGCAAGGTTACCAGTCATTATCGCAGGTGGACTCACCTCAGTTAATGTTGGCCAGCTGGTCAAGGAGATTCGGCCTTGGGGGGTAGATGTTTCCACAGGTGTAGAGAGCAACGGTCAAAAAGACGTCTCAAAAATCAGGGCATTTATCAAAGCAGTCAGGTCGGCATAGTAATGTCATAGATTATCAACACAAGGGGGAAATAATCAGATGCTAGTTGTTATGAAAAACGATGCTACGGAAGCGCATGTGCAGGCAGTTGTTCGGGAAATAGAGAACTTAGGTTACCGGGGTATTCCTATGCCAGGTGCACAGCGGACCGCTGTTTGTATCATAGGAAACAAAGGCCCAGTTGATGATTCACGACTGCTCGCCTTGGATGGCGTAAAGGAGACCATCGTAGTAACTAAACCATATAAACTTGTCAGCAGAGAGACGCATCCAGAGTCGACAATTATAGCCATTGGTGATGTCAAGATTGGCGGTGAGAAGCCGGTGATAATGGCGGGGCCCTGTGCCGTGGAAAGTGAAGAACAAGCATTCACTATCGCCCGCTTGGTGAAAAAATGTGGCGCTCTCGTCTTTCGAGGCGGTGCTTTCAAACCCAGAACCTCACCCTACAGCTTTCAAGGATTGGGGGAGGAAGGATTGAAAATATTGGAGAAAGTCCATAACGAAATAGGCTTATTGATTGTAACCGAGGCCACTGATCATACGAATATTGATGTTGTCGAAAAATATGCCGATATTATTCAGATTGGGGCGAGGAACATGCAGAATTACTCACTGCTGCGCCGGGCGGGTCAAGCCTCAAAGCCAATCCTGCTTAAGCGGGGTTTCGCAGCCACAATTGATGAGTTGCTAATGTCGGCTGAGTATATCATGTCTGAAGGGAATACCCAGGTTATCCTATGTGAACGAGGAATACGCACCTTCTCCGACAACACGAGGAATACCCTGGATTTGAGCGCTATACCTTCAATTAAAGAAGTCAGCCACCTTCCTACCGTGGTTGACCCCAGCCATGCTGCCGGACGAAGGGAGTATGTTATTCCTCTGTCAAAGGGGGCTATAGCTGTAGGTGCCGATGGGCTTCTGGTTGAAGTGCACCACGACCCTTCGCATGCTCTTTCCGACGGGATGCAGTCCCTTTATCCGGAACAGTTTGCAAGATTGATGAAGGAAATAAACAATATAAACAGGTAATGCCGGCAAGAATAGGGGGAGTTTAGAGCAAAAGGAGGCAGTTATTGCTACCTGATAACAGAGGATACTTTGGAGACTACGGAGGGCGTTTTGTCCCTGAGACCCTGGTGCCGGCCCTGGATGAGCTGGCAACAGCCTATAAGGAGGCAAAGGCTGATGCCGACTTCTGGGCTGAGTTTGAATCACTGTCTCGCACCTACTCAGGAAGGCCCACGCCGCTCTACCTGGCGGAGAGGTTAACTGAGCACTGTGGGGGTGCACAGATTCTCCTTAAACGGGAAGACTTGGCTCATACCGGGGCCCATAAGATTAACAATGCCCTGGGGCAGGGTCTTCTTGCCCAGAGAATGGGCAAACAGAGAATCATTGCTGAGACTGGAGCCGGGCAGCATGGGGTAGCTACTGCTGCCGTATGTGCCATGCTGGGGCTGGAATGCATCATCTACATGGGTGAGGAGGATATGCGCCGGCAGTCGCTTAATGTATTCCGGATGAAGCTGATGGGCGCTGAAGTAAGGCCAGTTTCTGGAGGCAGCCGAACATTAAAAGATGCCATCAACGAGGCGATAAGAGACTGGGTGACTAATGTCAGGGATACCTACTACCTTCTGGGCTCTGTAGTTGGTCCTTATCCCTATCCTCTGATGGTGCGTGATTTCCAGTCGATAATCGGCAGGGAAACTAGAGGGCAGATTATGGCTATATGTAACCGTCTGCCCGACTATATAATCGCCTGCGTCGGTGGTGGGAGTAACGCCATTGGTATCTTTTACCCCTTTCTCAACGATAAAGCTGTCAGGCTTATTGGGGTGGAGGCAGCCGGGAGGGGGCTTAGGACCGGGGAGCATGCCGCTTCACTGGTTGCAGGAAGGGTAGGAGTACTCCACGGGGCGAAGTCCTACGTTCTCCAAGACAGCAATGGCCAAATTAGGGAAACGCACAGCGTCTCTGCCGGACTTGATTACCCCGGTGTTGGACCAGAGCACAGCTACCTCAAGGATACCGGGCGTACTACCTATGTGGCAGTAGATGATAAAGAAGCCCTTGACGGCTTTCAGTTGCTATGTAAGACTGAAGGCATTACCCCAGCCCTGGAACCAGCTCACGCTATATTCTATGCTGCTAAGATAGCAAGTTCCTTGAATAGGGAGCAAATCATCGTGGTCAACCTCTCCGGGCGTGGAGACAAAGACATGGATATCGTAGTTCAAGCACTGGGGGTGAAGCCTTGAGACGCATTGCTTCTGTCTTTAACCAGCCAGGGCACACTGCCCTTATCCCCTATATTACCGTAGGTTACCCCACTGTTGAAGCCACCTTAAAGGTGGTTCCCCTTCTTGCCTCAGGCGGTTGCGATATTGTAGAGCTGGGGATACCCTTCTCTGACCCATTGGCTGATGGCGCCACCATACAAAAGGCAAGTTTTCGTGCCTTGGAGAACGGAGTTACCCCCCAGCTTTGCCTTGAGGTAGCCAAGCAGTTGAGTCAAATGGTTGAAACACCCCTGGTCTTCATGACTTATTTCAATCCAGTGTTTAGCTATGGTCTTGAAGAATTCTGCAGTGCCTGTGCTGGCTCCGGGGTCAGTGGCTTAATCATCCCTGACTTGCCCCTGGAGGAAGGCTTAGAGCTGGAGACTATCACCCAAAGGCAAGGGCTCGACCTCATTTACCTGCTGGCTCCGACCAGTACTGAAGAGCGTATCAGAATGGTAGCTGAAAGGTCTCGGGGGTTTATCTACCTAGTTTCGGTAACCGGGGTTACCGGGGCTAGGGACAGACTGCCGGCAAATTTGGACGCGTTTGTTGCCAGAGTGAGGAAAGTAGCCACCCAGCCGCTCTGTGTTGGCTTTGGGATATCTACTCCAGAGCAAGCAAGGCGAGTAGCCCAGATAGCTGACGGGGTGATTGTAGGTAGTCGGATAATTCAGCTTATGGAGGCTGAGGATAGCTTCATATCTCCGGTTGGGAATTTCATAAAAGGGTTAAGGCAGGCTCTCGACGAGCTGCCTGAGGAAGAGAAGCTATGAAGGCTTTTCTGCGCTCATTTATTAAACGAATAGAGATCAGCAAGGATAAAGCAATGGTATCCTCTCACCTACCATTACCACAGGATGAGGAGAGGAAGGTGGCGGCCGAAGTTCTGCCTATCGTAACCCCTGGTGGAGATAGGGGGATTCGAACCCCCGACCTCTGCGATGCGAACGCAGCGCTCTCCCTATTGAGCTATATCCCCAAGTTACATCTAAAATTATAGCATATAATTATATAATTATATATAATAATTAGCAGGATAAGCGTATCCGAGTAGGTACGAACTATGCTGTTAGACGATTTCATGCCCACTTATGATTTTAACGAAGTCCACACCATCGCTATTAAATCTTCGCCCCGCCAAGCCTTCCGCGCTATCAAAGAACTTCCCCTGAGGGAATTGTCGCCCGTGGTCAATATGTTATTTGCCATCCGTTCATTCCCAGAACGCCTCTTTGGAAGAACTGAACTACAATTCACCAGCACAAAGCCGTTAATTGAGCAGATTCTAGAAAAAGGTTTTATACTGCTTGCCGAGCAACCAGACCGTGAGCTTGTGGTGGGAATGCTGGTACCAAGAACTATTGGACAGTTCTGGAAGCCTTCTAGTGGCATAGTCCCTGAATTGGCTAATGCTCAAGAATTTGTCGCGTTTAATCACCCCGATTACGCCAAGGTAGTGGCAAACTTTTATGTGAATGAGGCAGATGTTAATGGTTTGGTCAACGTAAGCACTGAGAGTCGCATAAAAGCCCTCAGCCCACAAACAAAGAAAAGCTTTGCCGTTTACTGGAGAATTATATATCCGGGGAGTGCCCTCATCCGGCGGATGATGCTCAAGGCAATCAAGCGGCGAGCAGAACAAAACTGACCCAAACACACCTTCCTTGTCAGTCATTAGTTATTATTGCTATACTAGATGTGCTACCACCGCATAGGATAAGATAAGCTATGAATTTTGAGACTATTATTGGGCTGGAGGTACATGTCCAGCTACTAACTAAGAGCAAAATGTTCTGCCGCTGTAGTGCTGACTATGCCAGTGCTCTACCTAATACCCATGTCTGCCCGGTATGTCTCGGGATGCCTGGTGTTCTCCCCACCATTAATAAACAGGCAGTGGATTATACCATAATGACAGCACTAGCACTTAACTGCACCATCTCTGATTTTACTAAGTTTGACCGTAAGAACTACCCATACCCTGACCTGATGAAGGGCTACCAGATTTCTCAGTATGATGCCCCTATTGGGCACGGGGGTCGGCTCACTATTGAGGCTGATGGTGAAAAGAAGCGAATAGGCATAACCCGCGTTCACCTTGAGGAGGATGTAGCCAAGCTAGTGCACCGCACCTCCCCCGATGGGGAAACTTACAGCTTGGTAGATGTCAACCGCTCCGGAGTGCCGCTAATGGAGATTGTTGGTGAGCCAGACCTGCGCTCTGCAGAGGAAGCCCGACAGTATCTAGTAAAGCTGCGCAGTATACTCCGCTACCTGGGTGTATCTACAGGAAATATGGAAGAGGGAAGCTTTAGGTGCGATGCCAATATCAGCATTCGCCCCGAGAATAGCCGGGATTCCCTGGCCAAAGTCGAGGTCAAGAATATGAATAGCTTTAAGGCGGTCTACCAGGCTTTGGAGTTTGAAGCTAAACGCCAAAGAAAGGTAGTGGCTGAAGGCAAGCGACTTACTCAGGAGACCAGGGGCTGGGTGGAGGAAAAGGAGAAGACGGTTTCCCAACGCAGCAAGGAGTATGCCCACGACTATCGCTATTTCCCCGAGCCTGACCTACCACCACTGGTGATAAACCGAGAGTGGGTGGAAGAAATAAGAGCAAGACTTCCTGAGCTGCCCGAAGCTAGACGTGACCGATTTATGGCTGAATACGCCCTGTCACTCTATGATGCCAACCTGCTCACCAGTTCCAGGGCAATGGCTAACTATTTTGAAGACTGCCTGAAAACTGAAGTGTATAAAAAGCTGCCGCCGGGTAAAGGGGCTAAGGAGATAAGTAACTTGCTTTTGGGCGAGGTCAGCCGCATACTTAATGCTAATAACATAGATATCGTTGACTTTAGAGAAAGGGTCAGTCCGGAGCAACTTGCCAGATTATCGGCTTTGACCTCAGAAGGTGCTGTTAGCACTGCCACCTCCAAGTCTGTGCTTGAGGAGATGTTCAAGACCGGGAAAGATGCCGATGAGATTATTGCCCGGCGAGGGTTAAGCCAGATAAGTGATGCCAAGGAGCTTGAAGAGGTGACCAGTCAGGTGATTCAGGCCAATCCGAGAGCAGTGGCTGACTATAAAGTGGGCAAGACTCAATCTTTAAAATTTCTTGTCGGGCAGGTAATGAAGGTTACGCGGGGTCGTGCCAATCCTAAGCTGGTAAACGAACTATTACAAGAAAAGCTTGCCGAAGTCTTGTCTGGTAGAGAGCGAGGATAAGATGCAAACCTATCTGAGTGTGGCTCAAATAATTTTATCTATAGCCTTGATACTAGCTGTTCTATTACAGGTTCGGGGTGGAGGGTTGGGGGGTATATTTGGTCAGCCGGATAGTGTGTTTAGAACTAAACGGGGGATGGAAAAGACCCTATTTCAGCTTACTATCGCTCTAATGGTTCTGTTTATCATTATCTCCTTACTAGCCCTCAGGATTAGCTAGTAATAAGCTACGACATCTCAAAAGAGGTAATGAAAAGAGATAGCAGAAAGACACCAAGCACCGTGGTGAGCCAGACAGGAAGTAGAGTTGGCCCGCTTACTAGAAAAGAATGGGTACCATAATAACCTTGACCACTGATTTTGGCTTGACTGACGCCTATGTAGCCGCTATGAAAGGGGTGATACTCGGTATTAATCCTGAGGCTAAGCTAATTGATATTTGCCACTCCATTAAACCACAGAATATCCCCCAGGCGGCTTTTGTGCTGAGCACGGCTTATCAGTTTTTCCCCCAGAAAACAATCCACTTAGTGGTGGTCGACCCCGGAGTTGGCACCGAGCGACGAGCTATTATTCTCAGAACACCATCGGCTGACTTCGTTGCCCCCGATAATGGTGTCCTGAGCTATGTTATACAGGCGTCCTCAGCTAAACCTGCGGCGGATAATGTTAACCTACAAGAAAGAGAGCTTGAGCCAGGGCTGGAAGCAGTGGCTATTACTAAGCCTCAATTCTGGCGGACACCGATTAGCTCTACTTTTCATGGACGTGACATCTTTGCTCCAGTAGCCGCCCTACTGTCTTTAGGCTTCCCGCCAATTGACTTTGGTAAAGCGATAACCTCACTGACAATGCTACCCCTCCCTAAACCGCATCGGAGACCGGATGGCTCACTGGTGGGGCATGTCCTCCACATTGATAACTTCGGAAATCTGATTACTAGTATTAAGGGTAGCGACCTGCTACCAACCAAGCAGCCAATCGCGGTTGAGGTTGGCAACCACCTTATCTCAGGGCTAAGTCGTACCTATGCTGAAGGGCAAGGATTACTTACCCTCATCGGCAGCAGCGGATACCTGGAAGTATCCCTGAAGGGGGGTAGCGCCAGTGCCTTCCTTGATGCTGAGGTAGGTAGTGAAGTAAGATTAAGGCAGTAGCCAGGAGGTAACCAATGAACTGCCCCGTTTGCGGGCAAGAGGCTAGAGCCCACATCTACTATTGCGCTAGATGTGCTGTCTATGCGCATGAGAAGTGCTGGCAGAAACATGTAGCCCGAGCACATAAGGAAAAGAAGTAAGCCGGTGAAGCTGAAAATATGGTTTCTCGAGACCAGACCCCAATTTTTGCTGCTTTCCGTGGTGCTGGCATTCCTGGGCACCTGTATTGCCTGGTATGATGGCTTTTTCCATCTGGGCTATGCTCTGTTGGCTTTTGTTGGGCTGCTGCTGGCTCACATCAGTGTCAATGTGCTTAACGACTATTTTGACTACAAAAGTGGGATAGACCTGGCAACGAAAAGAACCCCCTTCAGTGGGGGCAGTGGCATTCTCCCAGCAGCTCTACTCAAACCGAGGCATGTCTTCTGGCTTGGACTGGGCTCTTTCCTGCTGGCGATACCCATCGGTGTTTATTTTGTGCTCGCCAGAGGCTGGCTCTTGCTACCGTTGCTTCTCATAGCTGCAATATGTATTCTTCTATACACCCCCGTCATACTCAAGCTGAGGTGGCCTGAGTGGGCGCCTGGGCTGGGCATGGGGGCTTTACCGATTTTGGGGGCTTATTTCGTTCAGACGGGTGCTTACACGCTTCCTACGGTTATTGCCGCCATACCATCTGGTATTCTGGTGCATAACCTGCTCCTCTTAAACGAATTTCCCGATGTGGAAGCCGATAGCAAAGCCGGTAGAAAAACCCTGCCCATCACTGTGGGAAGGGCAAGGGCAGGCGTGGTCTATTCAGTTCTGACCATCATAGTTTACTTGTGGATAATCGGTGGTGTGGCGGTGGGGCAAATGCCAGCCTTCTCCCTAATAGCCTTGCTAACGCTCCCCCTCGCCATAAAGGCTATTCGGGGTGCCCGGAAACATCAAGAGATGAGTCAGCTAGTGCCAGCGATGGCCAATAATGTTCTAGTCGTTCTTTTAACTCAACTATTGCTGGGCATCGGCTATATTTTGGCAAAGGTTTTGGTAGTAGGGTGATGTCGCTTGACCTGGTTTTATTGCATCCGCCAAGTGTGTATGATTTTCGACAAAAAACGATTCTTTATGGACCGGTTAGTGACCTGATTCCGCCCTCTCCGGTTTTCGAGATGTATCCTATCGGCTTCGCCAGTATTGCGGAACACCTGGAGCGTGCCGGCTACCGCGTGCGTATTGTAAATCTCGCTGTGCGTATGCTTAACAGCCGAAATTTCAGTGCTGAAAGAATGATAAAGCGCTTGAGGGCACCGGTCTTTGGTATTGATTTGCACTGGCTAGTCCACGCTCACGGTGCCATTGAGGTGGCCAGAATTGTGAAAAGATGTCATCCTGAGGCAAAAGTAGTTTTCGGAGGATTCTCCTCATCTTATTTCTATAAGGAGTTACTCCAGTATCCCGAGGTTGATTATGTACTGAGAGGTGACTCTACTGAAGAACCCTTCCGACAGCTAATGGATTGCCTGATGGATAGGAGAGAGCCTGAGGCTGTGCCTAACCTGGTCTGGCGAAATAGCCAGGGCAAGCTACAAGAAAATCCCTTCTCTCACGTTCCCACTGACATTAGCCATGTAATGATTGGTCACTATAAAAGGATAGTACGCTCGGTCATCAGGTACCGTGACCTGGCTAGTTACA
>Ga0209979_1003070_pt1 | contig 15154 bp, 12 predicted proteins | sample AnhtaG_FD_183114 | JGI IMG/M metagenome (GOLD analysis project Ga0209979, IMG submission 183114) | Deep subsurface microbial communities from Anholt, Denmark to uncover new lineages of life (NeLLi) - Anholt_01485 metaG (SPAdes) (version 2) | ecosystem: Environmental > Aquatic > Marine > Oceanic...
ATTTTTTAAAACTCATGGGTAATCTATCACAAATAGACACCCATTTGGAGGTGCATCACATCATCATGTTACCTACAGAATAATCAAGTTCCAAATTGATTGGGACAGTTCATTTTTTTCTAATGCTGATTCTTTGTCTGTTTTTTAACTTGAATTTAATTAATGGGGCCTGTCCCTTTTTTTACTTTTTTGTTTATAGATTGGGGTAGAGAGTGACCCACCACTCACCCTGACTTTTAAGCCATTTGTCGAACCAGGCCAGGATTGTTTTAGTCCAGGTTATCCTTTTGTTGTAAGTCATAATGTGGTGGTTCTGGTCTAAGATCTGTATATATTCCACATCCCTGCCAAGGAGTTTTAAGGCTGTAAAAAGCTGTGTGCTTTCTCCGGGTGGTACATTTGTATCCACAGAGCCGTGTAGAAGCAGCAGGGGAGTTGAGATTTTATCCGCATGGAAGAGAGCGCTCTGGCTTACGTAGATGTCTTTCCGGTTCCAGGGGAAGCTGTTGGCAGTGGCAATGGCACTGTAAGAGTATCCCCAGTATCCTTCGCCCCAGTAGCTGGAAATCGAGCTTATACCGGCATGGGCGATTGCCGCGCGGAAGATGTTGGTGCGGGTAAGGAGGAGCATGGTCATGAAGCCCCCGTAGGAAGCGCCCATGCAGCCTACTCGCTTGTGGTCAATAAAAGGATGGGCATTCAGAAACTTTTTTACTCCGTTTATGATCTCATCTGCAACAATAAGGCCCCAGTCGTTGACATGGAGGGCGGAGAACTCTTGTCCGAATCCTATAGCTCCGCTCGGTTGGAGCACATAGACAACATAGCCCTGTGCCGTATAGAGGTTAAATGGATAGCGTCCGCCAAAATCTCGGGTGACAGGAGATGTTCCTCCGTAATAATAAACAATGCATGGGTATTTTTTAGCTGGATTAAAATCCGGAGGAAAATAGATCCTGCCTTCGATTTGGCGGCCTCTCTTGTTCTTGAATGTCCAGCGCTTGATCTCCCCGAACTTGACTTCTTCATAATCCTCTTTTCCAGGGTCATGGAGAACCTTCCATGTCCTTTTTTGAATATTCAAAACATAGGCTTTAGGAGGCGAGGCCGCGCTTGAACCAATATAAACAGCTAAGGGTTTTTTATCGGCTATGTCTATTTGCCCGATAACCTCAGCGCCACAATCTATGCGGGAAAATATTTTTTTCTTCATGTCATAAATGAAGAAGTGGTTGTAAGTGCGGTTTGTGGCAGTAAAGTAAATATTGTCTTTGAGCTGGCTCCAGTAAGCCTGATCTATAGTTGGATTAAAGGATTTGGAAATGGGATCGACCTTTTTGCTGGCCAGATCGAACAGAAAAGCCTGGGTGTCGTATTCGTTGGGGATGGTACCGTTTGTTACATTAACTCCGGCGTCTCCAAATGTGGAAGGGCCTCCCAGGACAAGAAGCTTTTTCCCTTTTGGTCCCCACGATGCGTTTCTAAACCATTTTCCTTTCCACAGCCTCTCAGCTTTTAGTGTTGTGAGGTCAAGAAAGTAAAGCTCGGTTATTGAATAGGGGCGCTCGGAATAATCTTCGATCAAGCGGGTGAACAGAAGCTTTTTCCCGTCTGGGCTGATACTGTTGAGGTATGTTGAGAGTTTTCCCGTTGTTAGCCTCTGCCGGACTCCATCGGGCACGGTTATTTTATATAGATAACTGCGGTCTCGCCAGCCGGGCTGACGGTCAGCCATGTTCTGGAATCTTTTTACTCCTTTTCTATCAGGTTCCCCTTTCTCCGTGATCGAGTATATGATAAAACTTCCGTCAGGAGCCCAGGTGTGGCCTCCTAAGTCCTGAACGTTTTTGAGGAGAGGGAAAGAAGTACCTGCTTCCAGGTCAACTATCCAGATTGTTCCCCTGGATTCACTGTAGGCTGTATAGGAGAATCTTTTCCCCTCAGGTGCCCAGTTAACCCTTGATATAGCCATGTCTCCCCGGAAAGTCTGAATCAAACGGCCGCCTTCAACCTCGTACAGTTCCACCCAAGCTTCCGACTTATTGCTGGGAGGAAGAGTCTGCCTTTTGGTTAGGGCAGCGAGTATCCCGTCAGGAGAGATGGAAGCACCTGTTACCTTCGGGCCGTCAAGGAGATGTTTGATTGTCATCTTTTGTTCAGAGGAAAGGGTGAGCGCTGGAACAGGGGATGCGAATTTTTCATCCCGTGCAATCTTTGCCTGGATTGTCCAGTCAGATGAAGATTCCGGGTCGTATAAAGTTTTAACAAGGAGCAGGTGTTTACCTGTTTCTAAAACTATATCAGTTGATTTTTTTGTTCCTTCGGTTGAAGTCTTTCCTTCTTGAGTTTTATCAGATTTATCTTTGGTGGCGAAAACTTTGCCGTCAAGGTAGGCTTTAAATAACTGTGGGCTTGTGAGAGTAACTTCTGCTTTTGTCCACCTTGAGACATCAAGATAAACTCCGAGGTAAGCAGTGGCGGGGCCGGAGGGTATTTCAGTGAACTTGATCCCCCTTTTTCCTGCTTCGACTGTTTTCCATTTGGCTGAAGTCCCATCATGCAGCTTGAAGGGTTTGTTTGCTTTTGGCAAAAGACGGGAGATGTCAAACTCTTCAAATTCGAGCAGGTCTTTAATAGAAAACCCGTTTTTATTATCTTTATGGAAAGTTGGTAGGGGAGTGGCAAAAGACTCGAGCACGAGCCATGAAGTTATGGATAACTCGTTAACTATTTTCTCGGCTTCCTGAGTTATCGTTGAAGCTGGGAAAGCGAAAAAGATCAGCAGCAGAGTTATGAAAAAAAAGGCATGAATTTTTTTATTTTTCATTTTTACTCCTTCTCAGCCAATTGTATTACCACATTAGCTTATTTCTTTTTAATAAGTCTATGCGGAAATTCTGCTTCTTTGACAGGTTTTATGCTGTATTTTCTGGTTTGTTTTTATATTTTAACACTCCAGAAGTGCAACTTTATAATTTTAAGCGGAATAGAGAGGATATTTCAATAGCCAATACAAAGTAATAAAGTTAGAACTAGATCAAACTGATAGTGAAGGGATAAGAATTTCCTTTTTGGCTGTGCCCTCGGGAGTCTTTTCACGTTTTTTCAACTCTAATACAAGCTTTCTCAGAGCATACAAATAATAAAATGGTTGAAGGATTATAAAAACAACAACTATCATTAAAACAAAATATAGTGAGAGACCCCCTATTATAAATAGATATACTGTCAAAGCTCCAGCCAATACATTACAAAAAGTAAATAACCAAAAATTGAATTTGATTCCAGCCGCTCTTTGTGCCCACCCGATTGGGTCCTTCCATAAGATTGGTTCTGGAAATATTTTCATGTTCTATCCTCCTTTTCTGAAAATTTCCCTTATCCCTAACCGTTGATTCATAACGAGGTTTTACTTACGTCCTCTGTTTATATAGTGTCCTTTTCAATTTCGGGAAGCCAGGACTTTAGGGGATTTGTCTTTCATTTGGCTCAATATATAATAAGCTTTATCTCAATCATATTTCTATAGTATTTTAGCTGAAATTTCGATAGCATATAAAAAAACTCGTAAATCAGTAAAGATATGAAATTGAATCACAGGAGGTGATTTTATGGTTTGTCCGCATTGTAATAAAAACAGCATACCGTTTTTTAAAGTCTGGTTATTAGGAGGTCTTAGGACTTTTACATGTCCTGAATGCAACAAAAAATCGAAGGAGAAACTTGCTAAAATTATAATTATATTTTTTGTCTGCCTTGGCTTTGTAGCAGGCTTTCTTTTCAAAATCACCTGGGGAATTTTAGTTTTAGCCTTAGTTGTAGCCTTAATTATCGCAACAGTAATAGAATACATATTCGGTAAACTTGTGCCTGTTGATTAGATAATATTCATGATTCAATGCTGCCTTTTTCAGAATCGCGAAGCCAGGGCTTAAGGGGGATTTGGTTCTTCAACCCACCTACCCTCTTCTTTGCATCCTCTACCTCAGCAATCCCAGGGTCAGCGTCCTTCCAGAGTTCGAGGAATTTCTCGTAGTGCCCTATGGCTCTTGTATTATTGTCCTGCTAGCCTTGTCAGTTTCATCCTTACATCAACTGGTTCCACTCTACTAGTTTATCTCGAGCTTTTTTCGCAGATTTGTACTCCGGATCTGCTTCTTCCCAGACGTACAGGGCTTTTTTCAAATGCTCCAGAGCTTTCTCCTTCTTGCCCATATCCCAATAAACAAGAGCGATTTTGTAATGGGCTTCTGGATCGAAAGGCTCAATCTTCAAATTTCTCTGGATGAATTCTTCTGCTTTTTTAAAATCCTTCAAATTCCTGTAACACAGGCCAATTGCCGTATTAATGCTCGCATCTGTTTGGTCAAGTTCTAACTGCTTCTTGTAGCTTTCAATTGCCTGATCATGCTCATTCCTCATTTCGTGAATTTTTCCTTCTGCAAAAAAAACAAACTCTCGTAATACTTCAAGTTGGAAAGTTTGAATGAGTGTCTCAACCTCTTCGAGTGTTTTCTCAGCATTGTCTGCATCCTCAATCTCCACATAAATCCATAGATATCCTAAGGGAAGTATTTTATCAAAGGGCGGAGCTAATTGTGTTTTAATCGCTTCAATGGTTTCAAATGCGACATCCTCTTTGCCAATCTGTACATAGAGTTCCATAGATTGCAATTTTTGTAGCAGTAAGGCGAATGGAGGGACAAATTTTTGCATCTCAGTAAGATTCAAATCAAAATATTCGAAGGCCTTGCCAATTTGCCCCCTAAATCTATAGTAATCCGTTTGTGCCTCGTACACAGAGCTCCGATCTAGCGGTGTATTTGCAATTTTGAGCGCATCCTGGTATTGCTTTAGTGATTGTTCGAAATTTCCCACTTTTGTTTCAATGTCTGCCAGTGTAAGTAGGACAGAAATTTTCTCCGGTTCGATGAGTAACGCTTTTTCATAGGAGGCCTTCGCCTGCTCATAATCCCCCATGGTTTTATATAATCCACCTATTGCTGTAAATGATTCGTATTTGTTTGGGAATTTTTCAGCATACTGTTCATAGTATTCCAGAGCCTCTTCAAATTCACCTTTTTGTTCATAAATAGAGCCGATTCCTTGGAGATAAAAATGCTGTTCGGGGTCAAGTTCTAAAATCTGTTTATACTCTGAAACAGCGTCATCCAGTTGATTCCTCTGTTTGTAGATACCTGCAAGGGATGCGTGGGCTTCTATATCATCTGGATATAACTCAATCCACATCTTCACTACATTAAATCCCTTATCTGCATCTTGTTTAATATTATAATAGTAAAATTGTTTGACATATAACTGTAACCTTTCCGGCAATTTATAGAGATGCTTCATAAGTGATGGAATGACCTGGGCAATTTTTTCGCCTTGATTTGAAAGCATATAGACCGCCTGTAGTTCAAAATATGCTAAGGCAAATGTTGGATCCTCCTGGACAGATTTCTCTATATATTCGATAGCACCCTTCCAATCTTGATTAAATATCACAGCGTTCTCTCCAGCAATATATTGCTCGAGGGCTGGAAGTGAATTTGTAAATATTTCTGAAACAGGCATGTCTTTTACTTCTTCTATGTGGTGTTGAGGTATTTCCAAATCATGCTTTAGTTTGATAGACATTTCATCTACTAACTTGAAAATATCCCTTCCATCAAAGGTGCTTTCCGCTATCAATTTCCCTCTTTTTGTCTCGAAAATCGAAGTCTTTATTGATAACTCCTCATTCTGTTTTGTAAATGATCCGGAGACGAAGTGTTTCATATGCGAATCATCAGCAATTTTATTTTTTAGCGTTAAAGGCAAGCCAATCCCCTCTGAAAAGCCAGCCTTTTTCATTTTATTATGAAATAGGTATCCTGATTTAATATCTAGATAAAGATCCTGAGATAAATCATAATCCAGCATTACTGGAATTGCATACTGCAGCCAGTTCAATGTGGAATCGTCCGTTTCATTCTCAAAGAAAAAGATTACAATATTTTTACGGAACTCATTTTTGGGTATTACACGTTCAATCATTTGGCCTTCTTCATCAGTATAGGATACGGTTTTTGTAGTCGCTCCCAGGTCTTTGCCCTGAAATAGGACGAAAAGAAGTACAGCAGAGACCAAAAGATTTACCGGTATGCCTATTTTTTCAGCCCTCCCCCATTGATAATGGCCACTTTTTCCATGGAAGTATGCCAGAAGTAGAATAGTGGGAATTATTGAAAATAACGCTACTAAACAGAACGTTGGTAGATGTGGCGATATAGGATGGTTGTGTACCAACCACTCCATAAATATTATTATTCCCAAGTGAATTATTAAATATATCCCCAGAATTTGAGGAACGTGTCTTTGGAGTAAATCCTTAAAAAAAGAGACTCCTGTCTCCTGTCTTGCTGCTTTTGCTAACCTTGCTTTGGATGTTTCAGCTTCGAGTCCCTTTGCAACCGATCGTAAATCAATCATCATTTCCTCAACATGCTGGTAGCGTTCTTCAGCGTTTTTAACCATAGCTTTGTTCACAATCCGTTCCAATTCCATCGGCACTCCGGTTCGTAAGCCGGTCATTGGCTCTTGTTCTTCGTTCAAAATGGAATACACCACCCCCTGCTCATGATCTCCTTTAAAGGGAAGCTGCCCGGTGACCATCTCATACAGCATCACGCCAAAGGACCATATGTCTGTGTGGTGGTCCACGGTTTCACCCTGGGCCTGTTCTGGCGACATGTAGGCTATCGTACCCATAGATGTTCCTTCTTTAGTAATCGTGGGTTTTCCTGCAACCTTGGCTATACCAAAATCCATAATTTTCACCTGAGCTTTATCGGTCACCATGATGTTGGCGCTCTTGATGTCCCTGTGAACAACTCTTTTCTTATGCGCTTCTTCCAAACCCGCAGCAACCTGTATTGCAATCTCCAGCGCTTCATCCAGTTTCAGCGGGCCTTTCTCGATTTTTTCCTTTAAACTCTCACCTTTAACGTAAGCCATCGAAATAAATGTTTTCTCCTCAGCTTCATCAACTTCATAGATAGTACATATGTTGAGATGATCCAATGCTGCAGCAGCCTGTGCCTCCCGTATAAATCGCTCTTTTATCTCTGAGATGTGAGTTATTTCAGATGGCAGAAACTTGAGTGCAACGGTGCGTTTGAGCTTAGTATCCTCGGCTTTATAAACTATACCCATACCACCTCTTCCGAGTTCTTCTAGGATCCGGTATTTACCAGCAAAGAGTTTCTCTGAGGTTAATTTTTCCTTGGGTGTTTGTATGGTTTTTGTGCGGGAAACACTGATATCTTCTGGAGGGAGTATTTGGGTTCCACATTCACCACAAAATTGCTGGGTATCAGGATTGTCGGACTGGCATTTAGGACATTTAATAGTCACTATTTTCCCTCTTCCCTAGATTGGCAAAAGAATATCAAGAAATGAGAAAAGAGTCAAATTTAAATGACTGTAAACTTATCCCCATGTGCTAAAAATGACACAGATTCCCCCCTCAATTTCTTATATCCATAAAAAGAGGTGAGCCAGAGTGGGATCGCTTGGGGATCAATCATTTGACTCAAATGCCGGCCATTCAATGGAAGCTCATTAACATACGTAAGATGGACTTAGTAAAGCATAAGAAAGCGCTTGACCAATTGATCAATGCCCTTGTCAACGTAATCGCAGCTCTTTCCTCAGATGCTACGGCCAGTGCGGCGTGATGTGGAAAATAGGTAAATATGTATTGTGTCCTCGTTTTATTGCGAAAATAGACAATGCTTTAACTTTCATGACTAATTACCTCCAAATCAATCCTGGCTTTTCTCATAAGTTGTAAACCGCTGATCGCAGTCGAGACAGATATATTCTACCTTTTTTCTTCTCCTGATTTTGTGCACAGTGGTATCAAGTAATTTAGTTACGATGGCCACTATGATCAGGATCAGTATAACGGGATGGAGTTGAAGCAGAAAAAACAGCGCCAATCCTGCACCAATCAGAATAAACACAACTACCAGGGCCAACCAGAATGGATAATCCGTCTTGTACTCCCTCTCAGCAGGCGCAGTATTCTTAGAGTGGCAATGAGGGCAGGTCTTCTCTGATGAACCTCGCATGAATGACCAATAATAACATAAAACCTAGCGTGCAGGTATCGCTCTTCAATTGGCAGTACTCTTCCTTGTCATTTTAAAGAATCTCAAAACATCCTCCTGTTTTTGATATTATTTTGGTGCTTCCTCAGGGAACTCGGTATTGCTCTTCTCTCTGTGAGCATGAAGGCTGTTAAAGCGGCCATCGCCAACCCTGTTTAGAGCCTCCGCTACGAGTAAAATTGGGGACTCAATTGATCATTTTCCAGGTGGTTTTTCCGTACAATTTCATGGCCAAATAAGCGATCCCCAAAGCGATGACCAAAGCAGCCGGGATGGCATAGGGCAGCAGTGTCAGTCCATAGTGAACAGCGCCTAAAGATACGGGGAACAAGAAGAGAAGGACCCCGGTCATGCCTCTTTGACTTTCAGCCGCCGTACTGGCCTTCCTGGAAAATGGAAGATCTTTCCTGACCATAAATCCGATAACCAGGCTGGCGATAATCATGTTAAAAAAAGCGAGAGCGATATCGTCCAAAACCCTTGGTCCCCAGACCAGGAAGACAAAAAGAGCCAGTGGGATAAAGACGGAAAAACCATACTTGACGACCATAGCCTTGAGGCTGCCCTTCTGGATATCTCCGGGTGAGGCAAAAGGGAAAGCATAGTAGATCCATGAGGCTTCATGCTGGTCGGAAAATCTCTGTTGAAGCACAATGATGGGGATAAGGATACAGCCGACATAGAGAAAGATGATGAATTTTTCTGTTGATGGTAGATCCTGGATATTCTTGAGAAAATCTCCCTTTCTATAAACGCTCATGATAAATGCGATGATCAGCATGTAGCCAAAAGTGGGATAGGTTCTGAGTTTGAATTTTCTGTCACGTGATGACAGCTTCCAAGACAGTTGAAAAACAGATCGTTCTGTGGAGTTGGTGGTGAAAATCCGCGCGAGAAAGGTTTGAAACTTTCCCTTCTTTTGAGCTGCAAAAAGATTTTTTTCTGATGAGGGACCAGTCGTTTCCATATGTGAGAGGGCTCGGCTGAAGCCCGGAGCGAGATACTTGATGACAACATATACACTGACGATCGGGATGACAAGTCCCGTTAAGGACATCACTACTTTTGCCGTGCTGAAATCTCCGGTGACACCGATATCGATGGGAGCCGCCATCCATGCAGGCGGTATGAGGTATGTCCACCAGCGGATCGTCAAAGTGAATCCCTTTAGGGCATCCATTTCCATGAGCCTCGGCAGGAGCTGGTAACTTCCCATGGCAAAAGCCGCCATGAGAATCTGAAAATAAAGAATAATGTCACGGAAGTGATCTTCCGTCGAAATTTTCAAAAGTATAAGGTAAAAAATATTGGCAAAAAAAACGACAAAAAGAACGGCGAAAAATAATGCGATGATAAAAACAATGGCAAAAACTGGGCCGAATTTAACGGTTCCAATAACAATAGAGGCGGCGGTGAGGGCTAGGGTGATCAGCAGAATATAGAGGACGATGTGAGTGATACGGGCAGTAACGAGTGTGCGGCTGTCTATTGGGCGCGGCATAAGGATTGCATTGTCCGTGGTGTCGAGGAGGACAGCAGTGAAATCGGATATAAGAGCGACTGCGGTCATGATCATGACCATAGAAAAGACAAGAACCATAGAGGAAAAAACGGACTGTATCCCTAAGAGCATGACACCGAGAAAAATCCCCATAAAAGCATAAATGAAGATCACCCATGTCATGGAGTTAGACATTTCTTTTTTACTCTTTCTCTGGACGATAGATTTTTCCTGACGGTTGTCTACTGTAAGTTTGACCCAGAGAAGAGCCCTGAATTTTTCATAGTCCACTCCCAATGAGCGGAAAAACCATTTGAAGAGATCGAGAGCTTTGAGGATAATGTCGGTCATTTTTCTGTTTTTTCGTGGAAGGCTGAGATGAATTCACTGGCCTTTTCTGTATGTCCCGTACTACCTGTCAATTGTGAGAAGATCCTTTCCAGAGATTTCCCCTTATTCATGTCCTGGAGTTCATCAAACGAGCCGTTGGCAATGATTGTGCCTTTGTCGATTATAATAATCCGATGACAAATGCGCTCAACCACATCCATTACATGGGAACAGTAGAAGATCGTCTTTCCCTCTGCCGCCAGTTGAGCAAGGATCTCCTTGATTACCATCGCGGCATTGGCGTCAAGGCCGGCCAGATGTTCGTCTAAAAAGAGGATATCAGGATCGTGAATCATGCCGGCGGTGACCAATATTTTTTGCTTCATCCCCTTTGAAAAGGAATTCATCCTCACGTTTAAATGATCATCAAGCCCAAAAAGTTTAAGCATCTTTTTAGATCGGGAAAGAATCGTTTCTTTGGTGATCCCGTAGATCTGTCCCACAAACCTGAGATATTCTAAAGGAGTGAGAGTGTCATAGAGGGCTGCGGTTTCCGGAACATATCCGATCCGCTTCTTTACCTCCACCGGATTTTCCGCCACATCATTACCAAAGACTGTAACCTGCCCTTCGAAATCAGGCAGCATTCCTATCAGGATTTTGACAGTAGTGGTCTTGCCGGCTCCGTTCGGTCCGATGTACCCGATGATCTGTCCGGGGTAGATATTGACATCGATGCCGCAGAGCACATATTTTTTTCCATCATAGCTTTTTTTGAGGTTTTTGATTGTGATGATCGGTTGGTTTGTACTCATGATTGCGTCCTTGTTCCTTCTTAATTGATACTTATTATACTTTTCTTCTATTCAATTTAAATTCCAGAGTATTTTTTTTCTTGAACGGTGTCTGTTACAGCTCTTTCCTGTCCTTCCTTGCCATGATAATTTTTTCCTGTCTCTCATCATTTTTCTCAATTTTCAACTGCTGACATCCTGGGAAAACGCTGATCCCGGTATTGCCGAGGTGGAGGATGCGAGAAAGAGGCTGGCTGGATTGAAAAAATTGCCTTGATGTTTTAATAACAAAATATATATAGTTCACATATGTTGATTGAGGAATCCTGGGAAGCTTGATTAACTAAGCAATTTTCAATTCCCAAGGAGGGAAGAAAATGAGAAACAGAATTATTATCCCTTTTTTCTTCATTGTTTTTCTGGGCTTTCACTTTTTATCAATAGCCCAGTTCACTCAGGAAGAGCTGGCAGAAAGATCCAAATGGGAGGAATTTCTCAAAGATGCGGAAATTGTGAGTTTCTACCAGCAGAAGAGTCGAGAAGCCGTTACTGAACCGTGGACATTGACCCTGGAAAAAGACGGTATCAAAAGAAATGCATTGTGGAAAGATGTTGAAGGCAGGAGTAAGGGATCTCTTGAAAACTGGAAATGGGAAATCGCTGCTTACAGATTAGACAAATATTTAGGCCTGAACATGGTTTCTCCCACTGTGGAAAGGAGATTTCAAGGGAATCGTGGTTCCTGCCAGCTCTACGCGGAGTATTGGATAAAAGCTACGGTGAAAAATGAAAAAAAGATCAAAGTTCCTTCTTACAAAATTGACTTCTATAATAAGGCCAACTACTTACGGTGGGCTTTTGATAATTTAATTGGCAATGAAGACCGGCATTCGGGTAATATTTTTATAACAAAGGACTGGCGGATAATCCTTCCTGACCATTCCCGCTCTTTTCGGACATCTAGAAAATTCACAAAAAAACTTATTTACACCGAAAAACATAAAGAAGGACCAAAAATCATGAAAGAGCTTCCCAGGGCATTTGTCGAAAAACTGAAATCCTTAAATTTTGAACTTATTAGTGATATTGTCGGAGAATATCTGACAGAGAAGGAAATCAATGCTGTCATTCTCCGGAGAGGCTTAATTCTTAAAGTCATTGACGAACGTATAAAAGAGCTCGGTGAAGACAAAGTCTTATACTGAATACAAGCCAAATTAAGCAAAGGGGGTCAAATCTTTATTATTGACAAGATTAGCGAACCATCTGTTAGAGTTAAACATTAAACGGTTTGCCAAAAAGAAAGATTTGACCTCCTTTTAACTTTATAAACGTAAAACTTTTTCATATTTCTAGATTCCCGCTTCCGCGGGAATGACAAAAAGGAGTGACTGATAGGATTTGATCCGGGTTGTTAAAGATGCCTTTTATTATCGTCTGACTCATCGTAATGACATCGATACAGAAATTCTCGTTTAATAAGAAGTTATGGACAATTTTTTGCGCAACTGATAGATTTTTAGCTGGACTGTTAAAACCACGGAGCGTGTGATGAAACTAAAAATCTTGGGTGCATCTCGCCAGGTGACAGGATCATGCTATTATCTTGAAGCCGGTGGATTAAGAATCCTCATAGATTGCGGGTTATTCCAGGAACGGGACTTCGTTTACAGAAATTGGGAACACTTTCCGATTCCTCCAGATCAAATAGACTATATCCTCCTTACCCATGTGCATCTGGATCACTCAGGGCTCATTCCAAAGCTTGTCAGGGAAGGATTTGCCGGAGACATCATGACCACCTCTGCATCCAAGGAGATGTACCCAATCGTGATCCTGGATTCTGCCAGGATTCAGAAAGAAGATGCCGCTTTTAAGAAAAAACGTCACAGAAAGGAAGGAAGAAAAGGACGCTATCCGGAAATCCCGCTTTATACAGTCCGGGATGCCAGGCTTTGTTTTCCCCTCTTCAAAGATGTGCCCTACAATGAATATATTGCTTTAAATCAAAGCGTAAAGATCTGTTTTCACGATGCTGGTCATATCCTGGGTTCTGCCATGATTGAAATTTTTGTCCACGAAAAAAAAGGAAAGAAGAGTATTATCTTTTCCGGTGATATGGGGCAGTGGGATAAGCCCCTTGTTAAGGATCCAACTCTTTTTGACAGGGCAGACTACGTGGTTATGGAGTCAACATACGGGAACCGCAACCATGACGATCCCCAGGATGTGGAAAAAAAGCTCTGCAAAGTCGTAAACGACACGGTGAAGGCCGGGGGAAATATTCTCATTCCCACATTTGCCATCGAACGTGCCCAGGAACTTTTGTTTCATATCAGCCGTTTAGCTCGCGAAAAAAGAATTCCGTATCTCATGACATTTCTCAATAGCCCGATGGCTGTCGAAATCACAAAGGTTTTTAAACGAAGCCAGAGGTTTTTTGATAAAGAAACACTGGATCTGTTCAAGAGGGGACATTCACCGTTTGACTTCCCTGGGCTGAGGCTCGTGCAATCGGTCGAAGCCTCCAAGGCTATTAATCAGATCAGAGGGTCAGCGATCATCATGGCTGGTTCGGGAATGATCACTGGAGGGCGTATCAAACACCATCTCATAAGAAACATAACCCGTTCAGAATCCACTCTTTTGTTCGTAGGATATCAAGCGGAAGGCACGCTTGGCAGACAGATCTTAGATGGTAGACCGGAAGTCAGAATTCATGGTCAGAGTTATCCGGTAAAGATGAGGCTCGTGCAGATCGAGGGTTTTTCCGCTCACGCAGGCAGGAACGACCTTATTCGGTGGCTTGACCATTTCAAACATCCGCCGGGGCGTGTTTTCCTGACACATGGCGAAGAAAAATCGATCTTGAGTTTATCCAGCCATCTCCGTTCTAGGGGTGACTGGAAAGTGGAGGCACCGAGATATCAGGATGAATTTGAACTTTAATTCCATTTGGAAAAATTGGGTGCTTCCTTCATTAACTGTTGTTACTGAGCCGAAGACCACGAAAACTTCTCTACTCGGACTCGAGTTCTCAAAAACATGGAAAACCACCAAAAAAGGATTGCCACTGCCGTAAAGATTTCTTCCTCCGTTTCTTGATAACTTGCGCATATAAACAAATAGAATCCAAAAGGTTTTTAGCAGCCCAAGAATAAGGCTCAAAATCATCGGTTGTGAAAATGAATGGATTTACTATTCGGCAGGCATCTATCACCTGATTCAGAAGTGTTTTGACATGTTCCCAACCATATAGTTGTTTTAAACTAGCTTGGAAATAATAGCTTGCTGGGCATTTTTGATCAAGTAACAACACTTCCTTGAGGAAGCACAGGAAAAACGGCGAGGTCATGGCCACAAAGTAGAGATAGAGCGCCAAAAACAGGATTTGATGCTGGAGTTTTTGAAGCATAACGCTTGACATTTAACGCAAAGCGTTATATTTTTAATATGTGATTAGATCCTTTAAGTGTAAAGAGACTGAAAAAATATTCAAGAGAAGCTACTCAAAGAAATATCCAGTTGATATGCAAAGAGTCGCATTAAGAAAACTCAGAATGTTAAATAGAGCCGAAGATTTAAATGATCTGAGAGTGCCTCCTGGAAATCGTCTTGAAGCACTGAAAGGGAAGAGAAAAGGACAGCACAGTATTAGAATAAATGATCAATGGCAAATATGCTTTTTATGGCAGGATAAGGATGTGTTTGATGTTGAAATCACAGATTATCATTAGGAGAGAATCCATGAATAAGAAAAAAATACTTCCCCTACATCCGGGGGAAATCCTCCTTGAGGAATTTTTAAAGCCGATGGGATTGAGCCAAAACAGAGTGGCTTTAGATATCCGTGTGCCTGCCCGAAGGATAAATGAGATTGTTCATGGAAAACGCAGAATTACGGCTGATACAGCTTTACGCTTTGCCAAGTATTTCAAGATGTCTCCTCAGTTCTGGTTGGGTTTACAGATAGATTTTGATTTGGATGTAGCTGAGGATAAACTGGCCGATCGTTTAGACAAAGAAATCCAAGTTTACAGCCCGGCGTAATAGTGTGACTCTTACCTGGCGTTTCTCAAGGCGGTTGCAGGCAAGGAGATTACTCCCGGGATTATCGCCGTCATACAGTCGTTTGGGTCCCGAATAAATCTTCACCCGCACCTGCACTTTCTTCTCACAGAGGGAGGAGAAGATCAAGAAGGGCAGTTCCATAAATTATCCTTCTTTGATGAGAGCCTGATAGCAAAGTTTTTCTCCCGGGAGGTTTTCTCGCTTCTGCTTCGCAAACAGTTGATAAACCTCTCTCTGGTGCAGAAAATTCTCAGCTGGCGCCATACAGGTTTCAATGTGCACAGTAAGGTTCGCACAAGGAC
>Ga0209979_1003072_pt1 | contig 15147 bp, 11 predicted proteins | sample AnhtaG_FD_183114 | JGI IMG/M metagenome (GOLD analysis project Ga0209979, IMG submission 183114) | Deep subsurface microbial communities from Anholt, Denmark to uncover new lineages of life (NeLLi) - Anholt_01485 metaG (SPAdes) (version 2) | ecosystem: Environmental > Aquatic > Marine > Oceanic...
CCGGACGTGGTGCGTCTCCTCTTTGACCAATCGCCCCATGACTCTCTGGTGAAATCAGAAGGGGCTGCGCAGGAGCTTGAGCCGCCCTCCAACGAGCATCCAGCCCGCCCGCCGACGAGGAGGAGGCGGAGGAAGCGACAGTCGCCAGAATAGGCGCGCCGCTTGAGAGCGCTGTCAGTGTAGGATAATCCCACCATGGAGCCACGCATCCAGTACGGGCAGACAGCAGGAGGTGGTGACCAATGTTGCTTAGGCGTCTTCCTGACAGGATTGATCTGCTGAAGAAGGTGCCCCTGTTCAGCGGCCTCAGTCGCCGCGACTTGACCCTCATTGTCAAGGAGACGGAGAGGGTCAAGGTGGATGAAGGCAAGGTGTTGGCCCGGCAAGGGGGACTTGGACGAGAGTTCTTCCTCATAGTGGACGGCAGCGCTCTGGTTGAGAGGGATGGAAAGCTCATCGCGCGCCTGGGTGCTGGCGATTTCTTCGGGGAGATGTCGCTCATAGACAAGAAGCCGCAGAGCGCGAGGGTCACCGCCGAGACCCCAATTGACCTGCTGGTCATCGACACAGGTTCCTTCAGACGCTTGCTGGACACGGTTCCCGGCTTACAGAGGAAGATTCTGATCACCCTCTGTGAGCGACTCCGCGCTGCTGACGCGGCTCTGGGCTCTAGGAATTAGGGGAGGACTCGCTGGGAGCAAGCGTTCGCAGGGAGAAGCCGATAGCGTAGGGCCGATAGGCTAGGACACCGTTGTTATGGACCCGCGCATCCAGTACGCGCAGACCGCTGACGGGGTGAGCATTGCCTTCTGGACCCTGGGGGAAGGCGTGCCCTTGGTGCACATGCCACCGCTTCCATTCGGCCACATCGAGTTGGAATGGCAGATCCCCGAGTACCGCCGCTGGCTTGAGCGCCTGGCGCAAGACGGAAAGCTCGTCACGCACGACTACAGAGGGTCCGGTCTATCGGAGCGCAATGTGGCCGACTACTCACTCGACGCCCTGGTCCTCGACCTAGAGGCGGTGGTGGACCGCCTTCTCGCGCTGCTCCGGGGGACAGGGAGCGGGCAGTTCCCCTCCTGGAGGCCGCACTACAGCAATTCCGTGCCCTAGGCATGACGGGCTGGATCAGGCGCGCCGAGGAACTGCTTTGACCCAACGCCTATCGGGTGCGACCATAAGACCACGGCTGAACCGTCGATGTTGAGAGTACCGGGGAGGTTGTTGTGAACACCATCGCCACGACGACGAAAGGGGAAGTCGAGGGGCGCGTGAAGGAGGGGGTCGTGCTGTTCGCCGGCATCCCCTACGCCGCGCCGCCGGTCGGCGAGCTGCGTTTCAAAGCGTCCCAGCCCCACGAGCCGTGGGAGGGCGTCCGGCTGGCCCAGCGCTTCGGTCCGGCGGCGCCGCAGCTACCGGGCGAAGGGCTGACCAACAGAATGCCAGTGCGCTGGGACGAGGACTGCCTCACGCTGAGCGTTTCCACTCCGGCGGTCGACGACGGCCGGCGAGCGGTGCTGGTGTGGATCCACGGAGGGGGGTATCGCACGGGGCAGTGCGGCATACCCTGGTACAACGGCGCCCGCTTCGCCGCGAACGGTGACATCGTCGTCGTGAGCTTCAACTACCGGCTTGGCGCGCTTGGATTCACCCACCTCGCCCGCTTCGGCGATGAGTACGCCACTTCGGGACTCATCGGCACGCTCGATCAGGTCGCGGCCCTCGAGTGGGTGCGGGACAACATCGAGGCCTTCGGCGGCGACCCCGACAACGTGACCATAGCTGGCGAGTCGGCGGGCGCGTTCAGCGTCGGGACGCTGCTGGGCTTGCCTCGAGCGGCGGGGCTGTTCCGCAGGGCCATCCTCCAGAGCGGAGCTGCCCACCACACCCTGCCCGTGGAGGCGGCGGAGAAGGTAACCGGCCTGTTCTGCGAGGCACTCGGTGTCCGCTCTGCTGACGACCTTCACGCCGCGTCGGTGGAGGACATCCTGAAAGTGCAGACCAAGGTCGACGCCGAGCTGGGACAAGGTGCCGGGTTGGTCAACAAGCTGGGCGTGCCCGTGGGGCCGTTCTATCCGGTGGTCGACGGGTCCGTGCTGCCCGTGAGCCCGCTCGAGGCGATCCAGCAAGGAGCATCAGCCGATGTCCCGGTGCTGATCGGCACCAACCGGGACGAGGCCACTCTGTGGGGCTACGGCGACATCGACGAGGAGCGGCTCCGAAAGCTCACGATCCGGCTAGGTGGCGACGAGCAGATGCTCGCGGCTTACCAGGCAGCACGGCCGAGCGCGTCAGCCAACGACGTGCTCATCGGCATCACCACCGACCACATGTTCCGTATCCCTGCGATCCGGCTGGCCGAAGCTCGGGCCACGCACGGGAGGAGGACGTGGATGTACCTCTTCGCCTGGGAATCACGCGCTTTCGGCGGCCGCCTCAAGGCGACCCATGCGCTCGAGATCCCGTTCGCCTTCGACAACCTCGACAAGCTCGGCGTCGACGTATTCCTCGGCGAGGGTCCGACCCCGCAACACGTCGCAGACGCTATGCACGCAGCCTGGACCTCGTTCATCCGCACGGGCGATCCCAACTGCGATGCGCTCCCGGACTGGCCCGCCTACGACACGAGGCGGCGCGCGACCATGGTGTTCGACAACGTCAGCGAGGCGGTCGACGACCCCAGCTCCATCGAACGCCGACTGTGGGACGGACGGCGCTGAGGGAGCCTGTAGCTGTAGGTTGTTGTTTTGTTTGCCTACCCTACAGTGGGCCCGGCCTTCGTTCACCCCCTCTCTGTCCCACATGTCCTGGAACACCGCTATTCCGTTTTTGCGTACCCCCAGACGGTGCTATACTTCCTCCCGACCCTCGGGCCGAACTTCGCTGTGAGCGAGGCCCCGGCGCGTGTGGTTTGGTCGGTGTGGGTGCTCCGAGGGTTCTGCTATGACCGCTATGGCGTCTCTCATGGCACGGTTGCGAGGGCGCAGCCGTCGGGAAGCGCGCCGTCGCACCGCTGCGCTGCTGATCCTGGCGGTGGCCGTGGCCTTCTCCCTCTTCGTCTGGGGGCTGGAGCCGTTTCAGTCCTGGGAGTGGGCCCTCTCCGACCGGCTCTTTCGCGAGCAGGACGGCTCCCCCAACATCGTGCTTGCCGGCATCGATGACGCCACACTGGAGGAGTTCGGCCGTCTGCCGGAGTGGCCTCGCTCCCGGCATGCCGCGGCTATCGACCATCTACGCGAAGCCGGTGCCAAGGTGGTGGCGCTGGACCTGCTGTTCGTGGAGGAGTCGGAGGAGGACGAAGTCCTGGCCGACAGCCTCTCCGGAGGGGATGTGGTGCTGGCCACCGCTGGCCTGGACCCCCTGGAGACGGAGGACCGCATCCCCACCTTCGGGACGCTCCTTGAGCCGGCCGGGGCCCTGAGGGAAGCTTCCCCCTATCTGGCGCATGCCCACTTGCCCGAGGACGGCGACGGCGTGGTGCGTCGGCTTCCTGTGGTCATCCGTGACGCCGGCGGCCGCGAGTATCCCGCGCTGGCGGTGACCCTGCTGGCCCTGACCTTCTCCCGTTCCCCACCTGAGAACCTCTCTCTGGCCGAAGGCAGCGTGACCCTGGTGGGCCGCGACGTCCCCCTGGGTGAGAGCGCCACCATGCGGATCAACTTCGTGGGCGGCGCAGACCGCTTTCAATTCATCTCCTATGCCGACGTGGTCAACGGTACATTCGAGCCGGATCTGGTCCGCAACAAGATCGTCCTGGTGGGCGAGACGGCGGCAGGGACGGGCGACCGTCATCGCACCCCTGTGGCGGCGGCCCCTCTGCCCGGCCTCTATCTGCACGCCAACGCCCTGGATACCCTGCTGGAGCGCCGCTTTCTCCGCGAGGCGGGAAGAGGCGCTACGCTGCTGAGCATGCTGGCCCTCGGCGTCGTCTCCGCCCTGGCCCTGCCCCGGATCAACCTGCGCTGGGGCCTGGCTGTGGCTCTTGGCTTGGGGATCGCCTATGCCCTCAGCAGTTGGACCCTCTTCGACCGGGGCTGGGTGGTGGCGGTGCTTAACCCTCTGATTCTGGTTGCTCTGCTCTACATAGTGAGCCTGGCGTATCGGGTCACCACGGAGGCGCTGGCGCGGCGAGAGGTGCGGGAGCTGTTCGGGCGCTATATCTCGCCGGAGGTGGCCACCGAACTCATCGAGCGCGCCGACCGCGGCGAGATACGCCTGGGCGGCGAGCTGCGTCCCATCACCGTCCTCTTCGCGGACCTGCGCGGCTTCACCCCGCTGTCTGAGCGTCTTTCCGCGCCCCAGGTGGTGGACTATCTCAACCGTTGCTTCGGGGTCATCATCAGGCAGGTGGTGGCCAACGGGGGGATGGTCAACAAGTTCGGCGGTGACGCCATCATGGCGGTGTGGAACGCCCCTCAGGACTGCCCAGATCACGCGGCCAAAGCCTGCCGGGCAGCGCTGACCTCGGCCGAGGAGCTGGCTCACATGGAGGAGCCGGAGCCTGCGCTGGCGGGGTGTGGCTTCGGCTTCGGCGTCAATACCGGCGAGGCCCTGGTAGGAAACGTGGGTTCCCTGGGGCGGCTAGAGTACACCGCCGTAGGCGACCCCGTAAACCTGGCCGCCCGCATCTGCGGTACTGCCCCGGCCGGAGAGGCCTGGGTCGGGCCAGACACGGGCCGGTTGGTCGAGGGGCGGCTCGCTCTGGAGCCGCTGGGGGCCTTTAGCCTCAAGGGGAAGGAAGAGCCGGTACCGCTGTTTCGCCTGGGCCGGCTTGGGGAGGACTGAGCCGCCGCGACCGGGTCGCTGGCTGCGCGGCTACGCGGCGCAGAAGTCCGGAGCCGATAGCTAGCCGGGCTCAATCCGGAGCGCATTCGCGTGAACGGCTCGCTCCGAGCGACACCAGAGGCTCCAGATGACTTCCGTCGCCTCTGGCTTCTTGACAAGGCCGACGCATTGTGTAAACTAGAGCCAATCGCTGTCGATGTGGCAGAGGGGTAGCGGTGGGTTGCTGAGGGCAGTCCATCGCGGGCACGGTAGGTGGCGTCCGGGGAGCTGACGTGAAGCTCCTGACAATAGAGCCTAACCTTCTGGTCGTGACAGGCCCCGCATTCCCCGCAGGATGAACAGCTAGTATCCGGCTTTGCTCGCGAGTGCAGCCGGCCAGGGAAAGAGCTAATCGCAGAAGGGGGAACCGTGTCGGGCAGACGTGTGTGGATATCCGGGCTCGTGATCGGCGCGGCAGTCGTGGTCGCCATAGTGCTGGTGATCAGATTCGTCCTGCTGGGGCCTTCTCCCGCCTTGGCCTCCTTCACCACCCTTTCTGTCATCTCCGGAACGGTAGACGTTCAGGACGAAGGCACATCGGAGTTCCGGCCGGCGGTGGACGGGGAGACGCTGGAGGTTGGGGATACCGTGCGGACGGGACCGGACTCTCGTGCTCTTGTCACCTTCTTCGAGGGGAGCACCCTGGAGATGGAGCCGGAGACCGAGGTGACGATGCAGCAGCTGGAGGGGGAGGAAAAGGGCGGATTCTTCACCCAGATCGGCCAGACCGTTGGGGTGACGTGGCACCGGGTGGTGGAGTTCGCTGATCCTGCCTCACGCTACGAGGTAGAGACGCCTGCTGGTGTGGCCGTGGTGCGGGGAACGCTCTTCCAGGTGGAAGTGAAAGCCGACGGGACTACCATCGCGGACACGCTCAAAGGCAAGGTGGCGATGGTGGCTCTGGGTGTCGAGCAGGTGATTGGGGAGGGCAAGCGGGGCATCATGCGCCGGAACAAGGCGCCGGAGGAGCCCATTGACTCGCCCTTGCCGGATACCACGCTGGGGCTTGAGCTGGGCTCGCCCGCCTTCATGCTGGTAGTGACACCGCTGTTCACCTCGGCTGGTCTGGTTCCACCCGGCTACCCGATCAACCAGGAGCCGGGCACCCTGGCCACGGTTCCGCCTGAGGAGCCCCAGGGCGTGATGTTCCAGAGGCTGGTGAACGGGACCTACGAGGTGTATCTGTTCGGGACGGGTTCGGGGCCCTACCATCTGTTCGTGGCGGCCCGGGCCGATGGGCGCGTGGTGTGCCAGCGGGAGATAAGGGGGACCATCAAGGAGGGCGAGAACTGGAGGATCCCCGTTGATGTCGAGATGAGGGGAGATCGTCTGGTATCCTGTGCCATTGGCGAGCCCCGGCGCACCTTCAAGGAGCCGGACACCCCTCTGGTGCTTCGGGACCCTCTACTCAACCGCGTGTCCGAGCTGTATGCGACTGCACTTTCGCCGACCCCGGCAGGACCGACGGCGACGCCGGCGCGCGAGGTTCTGGGCGCCACTGCCGTGCCCACGCCGACCTCCACGTCCGCTCCTGCCATACCGACCTCGACGCCAGGGATGCCGGCCGTGGCGGTTGCTGCTCCGCAAGGAGCCGGGCCGACATCGACCCCTGCTCCCGGGCAACCGACGGCTACCGGCGTCGCTCCGACGGCCACACCTGCGCCTGCGGCCACGTCGACGCCTGCGCCTGCGGCGACGTCCACGCCTGCTCCTACGTCAACAGCCGCGGCCACATCGACGCCTGGGGCTGCGGCCACATCGACGCCTGCGCCTGCGGCCACATCGACGCCTGCGCCGGCGAGCACGTCTACGCCCGCTTCGACGTCAACACCCGCGCCCACATCGACGCCTGGGGCTGCGGCCACCTCCACGCCCGTGCCTGCTCCTACGTCGACACCCGCGCCCACATCGACGCCTGGGGCTGCGGCCACGTCCACGCCCACGCCTGCTGCGCCGACTGTCACTCCCATGCCCACGCCTACGGCCACATCGGTGCCGGCCCCGACGGACACTCCGTCGCCCACGCCGAGCCGCACGCCGACATCCACGCCTACGCGGACGGCGACGCGCACGGCCACCCTCACCCCTACGGCAACGCCTACCCTGACGCCGACGAGTACGTCCACGCCGACCCAGACGCCCACGTCCACACCGGCGCCAGCCCACACGCCGACATTCACGCCTACACGGACGGCGATGCCCGCGCCGACATCCACGCCTACGCGGACGGCGACGCCCACGGCCACCGCGACGCAACCCAGCGGTCCTAACGAGATGGCCGTGGACGCCCTCTCGGGAGGAGCCGTGGACGCCAGCACCACGGTAACCGGAACTCACCCCTTCGACGTGGACATCCTGGTGACCGACGCTCCTAACGCCTACAAGGCCGAGCAGTACACGCTCCGGTGGGGCGAGGCGGTGCTGGCCTTCGACAGCGAGACGCCTACGCAACTTGACCGGCTCGAGTATTGCAGCTCGGCCGTTGTGGGCGTCGGCGGCAACACCGTCTACAGCGGCTGCGCGGCGCTGGAGCCGACCACGGCCACGGGCGTTGTTCACACGGTCACCCTGCACTGCTTGGGGGACGGCACCAGCCCCCTCCACCTGGTGAGCATCGCCGAAGACCCCAGCTTCGGCACGACCACGGCCTCGGGTCCGGGCGACCGCATTCCCACGCGTCTCATCGACGCCTCGGTGACCTGCGAGCTGCCGCCGACGCCGGCGGCCACCTCGACGCCGACTGCGCAGCCCACGCCGACGCTCGGTCCGGCTACTGCCACGCCGACTCCTACCCCCACGCAGGTGCCGGCGGCCGACACGCCGACTCCGACGCCCACGCAGGTGCCGGCGGCCGACACGCCCACCCCGACGCCGACAGCTACGCCCACGCCTACGCAACCCGCAGGCGACTTCAACGCGATCGCTGTGGACGCCGACGGAGGCACAGGGGGAACCGCCGGCGTGCAGCCCACCAGACAAGTGATGGATACCAACCCCTTTGAGATCGACATCGTCGTCACCGGCGGGAGCGTCCCCTACCAGGCCTACCAGGAGAAGCTCCAGTATGACCCCTATGTGCTGGGGTACGACTCACACGCCTTCGTGACCACGCCGCTGCCCATCTGTGGGGGCGTGACGGTGGACGAGGCTGCAGGCACGGTCTACGCCGGCTGCGGCGCCGGGGCGCCCACCAACTACGAGGGCCCGGTGGAGACGATAACCTTCCAGTGCCTGGTCCAGGACGGCAGCACCAGCCAGTTGCACCTCCAGGGCCTGGGGGAGGACCCCACGTTCGGCACGACCACTGCTTCCTCGCCAGGAAACCCGATCACCACGCTGCTGACCGACGCCTCGGTGACCTGCGTGGCGGGAGGTGCCTTCAGCGAGCCGGACGACGGCGACGACGAGGACCCTGGCGACGGCGTAGAGCTGCCGACAGGCCCTGACCCGTCTGCCGCTCGGGATGCCTACGCCGCGCTCCAGTCGGAGATCACCGAGAACTGGAGGTTGCCACCGCTACCCTGGCTACCTGGCGCGGAGTGAACCGGCGGAGAGCGAGCAGCGGACATCCACGTCAGCAGGGCGCATGACCCCATCGTGCGGGACGGGTTGACATAAGGGACTCTTCGTCCTAGGGCGCACCGCCGCGCATGAAGCAGGCCCGGCTGTCCCTCTGTACGATCTCCTTCCAGATTCCGATACTACTACGATGGCATGGCACGCTGGGTCTTCTCGTAGCCTGGCCAGGCACTTCCTCCACGGTCTGGTCTATCTCCTGCTTGCAGCGTCCGTGGCGTATGCCGCATTGGCTATCCGTCCGCCTCTGGCCCGCGCTGCGGCTGTTGGCGGGCTGGCCGTTCTCGCCATCGGCGTGGCCGTGTGCGTCGCGTCTCTATCGTTCCGGAATGCCTCGAAGCACCACAGAGCCGTCCTCCTCCAATCCCTCAAGTACACGGACGAACGGCAGCGGCCGGCCATCTACGATCAGATCTCCGGGCTGCTATGCAGGTGGTACCTCGATCTGCGTCTGGCAGAAGAGATCGACCGCTCCGCTCGCTATGGCCTCCAATTCTCGGTGCTCTATATCGCGCTGGAAACGGATAGCTATCCGACGCCCGCCGCACTGGCGGCCGATGTAGGGCCTCGGCTCCGCAAGGCTGTACGGTCCAGCGACCTCTGCGCAGACCTGGGGAATCAGAAGTTCGTCGTGATCATGCCGCAGACTGGGCGTAGCGGAGCCGTCACCTCCGCCAACCGCCTGGTGAAGCTCCTGACCCAGCTAAAGCCGCAGACGGGGGTGGCCTGTTTTCCCGAAGATGGGGACAAGGCGGGCCTGTTGTTCTTCAGGGCTGCGGCGAACTCTAGCGCCCGAACCCTGACTTCTGCGGCCTAGCCGCGGCGCCCCCTGCGACGCCCTCTAGTCGCGCCGGCGGCGCCAGGTCATCTCTCTCAGGCACCGATGTCCGCTTCCGGCAGTGCCTTTCCAACACGTCGGCACGTCTCGACGCCGTCCATGGCCGGTCGGCGGTGCAAGGGTGTGCTACACTGGCTTCGCCTCGAATCTGCCGTGCCGAATCGGGCGGTAGAACGTGCTGGAGCGGGGCGAAGCGGTGAGATGGTCTCTTATCCCGGGAGGTGACCGGAGCGATGGCGCCGAACAAAGCTCGGAGGATCGCGGTACTGGCCAGCGGCGGTGATGCGCCGGGCATGAACGCCTGCCTGCGAGCGGTGGTTCGGGCCGGGTGTGACGCTGGCATGGAGATCCTGGGCGTCCGCCGCGGGTTCAGCGGGCTCATCGCCGGGGAGATGTCAGCCCTCGGGCGCCGCGACGTGGGCAACATCATTCAGCGCGGTGGCATCGTCCTGGGCACGTCCCGGTGCGAGGAGCTGCACACGCCGGAGGGGCGCAGCAAAGCGGCGCGGAGCCTTCGCGAGGCGGGGGTGGACGCGCTGGTGGTGATGGGTGGTGACGGCTCGTTCAGGGGGGCGTGGGCCCTGGTTCAGGAGACGGGCGCCTGCTGCCTGGGCATCCCCGCGACCATCGACAACGATGTGTACGGGACGGACTTCTCCCTGGGCTTCGACACGGCGGTGAACACCGCCCTGGAGTCCATCGACCGCATCCGCGACACCGCCGATTCCCTGGAGCGCCCCTTCTTCGTGGAGGTGATGGGCCGGTCCTCCGGGGCCATCGCCCTGGAGGTGGGCCTGGCAGGCGGCGCCCAAGACGTGGTGGTGCCGGAGACGCCCACGAACGTCGAGGAGCTTTGCGCCGGGCTTCAGGAGGGCTTTCGCCGGGGTCGACGCAGCGGCATCATCGTGGTGGCGGAAGGTGACGAGGCCGGCGGCGCCTTCATCCTGGCCCGGGAGGTGGGCCGCTGCATCAACACCGAGTACCGGGTGGTGGTGCTGGGTCACGTCCAGCGGGGCGGCGCACCCACGGCCCGCGATCGGGTCCTGGGAGCTAAGCTGGGCGCCGCCGCCGTGGACGCCCTCGTCGCTGGCGAGGAGAACGTCATGGTCGGCGAGGTGGGAGGTCGTGTTACCTTAACACCTCTCCGGGAGGTCTCCGAGAGGGTCAAGCAGACCGACGAGGCGCTCCTGCACTTAGTGCATCGCCTCACCCACTAGCGCTTGGGGCCCTTCCGGGCGCCGTAGCCCCGATACCAGCCCTCGGAGAGCTGGTCCAGCGAGGGATAGCGCTGGCGGCTCCGCTGCTGCCAGGGCGTGGCATGCCTGACCGCGATGTCGCGCAACTCGCGCAGGCGCTCGACCGCCGTCGCCTTGAGAAAGGCGTCGCGGCGGGCGGGCTCCAGCTCGAAGGCCTCCTGCCAGATGGCCCGGCCAGCCAGGAAACCCGAGGCGCCGCCCCGACAGGCGAGCTCGACCTGCCGTCGGAACTGCCCGTAGTTCACCCCCGCGCTCAGCACCACCCAGGGCACCGGTGAGGCCTCGCTGAGCTCGCGGCAGAGGTCCAGCATGCGGCCGTCGTCGCGCTCGTGACGGAGGTCGGCGGGGAACTCGGCCTTCAGGATGTCGATGGGCAATGCGGTGATCTGACGGGCGCTCTCCAGGACGATGCGCGGCCGTTCGGCAGCAAAGGCAGGGGAGTCCTTGGAGGCTCCGTCAATGGCATAGGCCACCGCCTCCACCAGGAAGGGGATGTCGGCCTCGGCGCAGGCCTGGGCGGCCTCTCCGATAACGCTGAGCTGGTAGGAGGCCTCCTCCGTGCGGTCGGGGTGGAAGTAGACCAGGAGCTTGGCGGCGTCGGCGCCGAGCATCCTGGCCTTGTGGGGGCTCCATCCCTCCAGGAGCTTGGTGCGGCGCCGGTCGCTGGGTCCCTCGTAGCCGGTGGCCTCCAGGCTGATGAGGAGCCCCGTCTGTCGGGGCAGCGCTCCGCGGGCCAGGCACTGGGGCGCCCCGTAGATAGGATCGAGGAGGACGGCGCTGGAGTCAGGGGCCAGCGCCTCGCACAGGCGCAGCTTCTCCTCGACCATCGCCTGGTAGGTGACCCGCTCGGGAGCCTCCGCATCGATCATGCGCTGCAGCGAGCCGCGGTGGTCCATGGCGCATATGGCGAACACGCCCTCCGGCGTGGCGATGCGCTCCAGCCCCCTGAGCCTGCCCGGACCGAAAGTGTCAGGCGAATCCATTGGGGTACTCCTCTCCGTTAACGCTGGCCAGCGCCGCCCGCTGGGCCCTTCCGGTGGGAGCTTGTCAAATTATCTGTCGCTCCTCTTCATTTTGCGGCACCGCGCCTACAGGTATAGTACAGGAAGGCCGCTCGAGCATGATCATGTTTGGACAGTCCAGGTCTGGCCTGAAGGCAAGGTCGTCGTGTGAGATGGCCATTCGGCGTGTGGGGCTCCTGCTGATAGTGGCAGTATTGGCCCTCGCCGGGGCGGTGGCCTGCGGCGGGGAGGATGAGGACGCGGTCCCGGACATCGCGGCGACGGTGCGGGCCGGTGGCGGGGATATCCTGGGTGAGACCAGGGACTCCGCTACGGACCTGAGGGACGACCTCCGCGAGCTGGTGGAGGACGCGCGTCAGGGCCAGGATGTCAGCGAGCGGGCGCAGGATCTCCACAACCGTTGCCAGGATGTCGTGGAGCGGGCCGAAGACGCCGACCTGGGTGCCCTGGCCGATGCCCTGGATAAGGCGTGCGAGGGGCTGAACACGGCCGTGGAGGAGGGCGGAGAGGCCGGGCTGGACGTCGCTGCCGACATCCTGGACAAGCTAGGGGCCGGTGATTAGGGGGCACGACAGGCGCACCATCTAAGTTACCGGACGAGCGCATCGCCTTGACGCCGTGCTTTGCCAGACCCAGAATACGGGCAAGCTAAGGGATAAGATTCGATGTCTTACGCTCATCATCAAGTGGCTTCGGAGTTCGAGGACCTGCTAAGCCGGGCTTCGGCCGGGCAGCCGCTGTCACGGGAAGATGGCTACCGCCTTATCCAGGCGCGGGCTTCGGAGCTCTCGGCGTTGATGATGGCTGCGTCCCTCGTGCGTGACCAGGGTCGGGACCGTACCGTCACCTACTCCCGCAAGGTGTTCATCCCCCTCACCAACCTCTGCCGCCAGAAGTGTGGCTACTGCACCTTCTCGCGCCGACCCGAGGACCCCCTGGCCCACACCATGACGCCCGATGAGGTGCTGGCGCTGGCCGAGGCGGGGGCCCAGGCGGGCTGCAAGGAGGCGCTCTTCTCGCTGGGGGAGAAGCCGGAGGAGATCTACGAGTCCGTGCGCGAGGACCTGGCCCGCTTCGGGCACGACAGCACTATCTCATACCTGCGGGAGATGTGCGAACGGGTGCTGTTCGAGACGGGCCTGCTGCCTCACGCCAACCCCGGCATCATGTCCCGCGCGGAGCTGGCCTCGCTGCGAGGGGTGACCGTCTCCATGGGGCTGATGCTGGAGACGGTATCGGAGCGGCTTACGGAACCGGGGATGGTGCATCATGGCTGCCCGGGCAAGCACCCCCAGGCGCGCATCGAGACCATCCGCTCCGCCGGCGAACTGGACGTCCCCTTCACCAGCGGCATCCTCGTCGGCATCGGCGAGACCCGCGAGGAGCGGGTCGATTCGCTCCTCGCTATCCTGGAGCTGCACAAGGAGTACGGGCACATTCAGGAGGTGATCATCCAGAACTTCCGGGTGAAGGAGGACACCCCCATGCGCCACGCCGATGAGCCCAGCGTGCTGGAGATGCTACGCACCATCGCTACGGCGCGGCTCATCCTGGGGCCGGCGATGAACATCCAGGCGCCGCCCAACCTGACGCCTGATGCCTATGGCCTCTATCTCCTGGCCGGCATCAACGACTGGGGCGGCGTCTCGCCCCTGACCCGAGACTTCATTAACCCCGAGGCGCCCTGGCCCAAGATCCTGGAGCTGAGGAAGGTCACCGAGGATGCCGGCTTCCAGCTCCGGGAGCGGCTGGCCCTCTACCCCGAGTTCGCCACCTGTGACCGCTTCCTGCGGGAGAGCTGCCGAGACCGCATCCAGGTCTGGACGGACGAGTCGGGCCTGGTGCGCTGGGAGGCCCAGCAATGGTAAAGACTGCACCCACCGCGAACCTGGCATCTGTCCTGGATGCCCTCCTGGGCGGCATCAGTCCTGCTGTCGCCCGCATCATCGAGCGGGCGTTGGCCGGCCACGACCTCAGCGTCGAGGAGGCGACGCTCCTCTTCGACAGCAGGGGGTCCGACATGCAGGCGCTGGTGCTGGCGGCCGACGGGCTGCGGCGGCAGCAGGTGGGCGAGGTGGTCGCCTACGTGGTGAACCGCAACATCAGCTTCACCAACGTTTGCATCAAGCGCTGCGGCTTCTGCGCCTTCAGCCGCGACTACCGCACGGAGGAGAGTTACTTCCTGCCCATTGAAGAGGTGGTGCGGCGGGCGAAGGAGGCCTGGGAGCTGGGGGCGACGGAGGTGTGCATCCAGGCGGGCCTGCCTCCCAAGATGGAGGGCGACCTCTACCTGCGCCTCTGCCGGGCCATCAAGGCGGAGCTCCCGGAGATGCACATCCACGGCTTGTCGCCGGAGGAGGTGCAGTACGGCTCTATCCGCTCGCGATGCAGCGTCGGCGAGTATCTGCGACTGCTGAAGGACGCAGGCGTGGACAGCCTGCCCGGCACATCGGCCGAGATCCTGGACGACCAGGTGCGGCGCAAGATCTCGCCGGGACGCATCACCACTCGTCAGTGGGTCGAGGTGATCACCGGCGCCCACGAGCTGGGTATTCCCACCACATCGACCATCGTGTACGGGCACGTGGAGACCTCGGAGCATAAGGCGCGGCACCTGGCGCTGCTGCGGGACATCCAGGAGCAAACCGGCGGCATCACCGAGTTCGTACCCCTGAGCTTCGTGCATACTGAGGCGCCCATGTACCACAAGGGGCTCGTGAAAGGGGTGCGGGCCGGCCCCACCGGTGCCGAGGTGGTGAAGATGTACGCCGTCTCCCGGCTGATGCTGGGGCGCCACATCAAGAACCTGCAGGTGTCGTGGGTAAAGGAAGGGCCGCGCTTCGCTCAGGTGTGTCTGAACGCCGGAGCCAATGACTTCGGCGGGACCCTCATCAATGAGAGCATCTCCACAGCGGCGGGGGCCTCCCACGGGCAACTGGTGCGGCCGAGCCAGTTCCGCCAGCTCATACGGGAGATGGGGCGAGTCCCGGCCGAACGCACCACCACCTACGGCATTCGCCGGGTGTTCGAGGACGCCATGCAGGATCCCATCGAGCCGCTGGACATGGTGGACGACAGCGAGGAGCGCTTCGGCTCCTACCAGCGGCTCATCCAGACGGACAGCCATCGTTTCCGGGACATCATGCCCCCGGGGAAAACGGGCGTCCTTGACCCGTCCTAACAATGCTGTGAAGATAGCCGCCAGAGCCGGAGACGACAGCTCCAGGCCGTCGAAGCGGCCGCTGAGTGCATTCGGAGGATGGAGATGGTTGCCAGGGACGTAAGGACCGTCCGGTCCCCCAGCGGAGAGGTTCCCACGGATTCGACGGGCTCGGCTATCGGGGTGGTCAAGCTGGACCCGGAGCGGTCCTACCGGGGCGGCCCCGCGCTGCTGAAGCGGGTCATCGAGGAGGACAGCGAGGAGGACTGGGAGGCCATCAAGGCGAAGATCGACTACACCTACGAGAGTCTGAGCCAGGCCCTCCAGCCGCTGGACGACGAGACCGGCTACGCGCAGCGCATCCGTGGGCAGTTGGAGCAGGGCAAGAAGCTTCTCTTCAAGCCGAACATGGTGTCTGCCCTCGCCATCGACCCCATGACCCACGCGGAAGGGACGGGGCACGTGGCATGC
>Ga0209979_1003075_pt1 | contig 15140 bp, 13 predicted proteins | sample AnhtaG_FD_183114 | JGI IMG/M metagenome (GOLD analysis project Ga0209979, IMG submission 183114) | Deep subsurface microbial communities from Anholt, Denmark to uncover new lineages of life (NeLLi) - Anholt_01485 metaG (SPAdes) (version 2) | ecosystem: Environmental > Aquatic > Marine > Oceanic...
TATCAATATTTTTTTCACTCTTATCATAGGGAATTTTAATAAAGAAAATACGTTTCTTTTTATCTAAAAGCATAATTGAACCCCTGCCTGCACCGCTTATTTTAATAGAAAAATCTAAAATGGTTTGTAAAACATCATCGAGCTTTAATGTCGAACTAATAGTTCGGGAGATCTGATAAAGTACGGATAGTTGGTCTTTAGATTTTTTTAACTCCAGGGTTCGAAATCTAACTTTCTCCTCTAATTTATTACTAAATTCTTTTAACTTTTTCTTGTTTTGACTTAATTCTTCATTTTTTTCTTTTAATATCTGAGCAAAGTTTTTACCGGTAATAAAGATTAAAGTAAAGGCCACTCCTATAAGCAGGATGGTAGTAACAATATATTGACTATCTTGATAAAAATAAGAGGTTAATTTGAATAGACCTTTATAGGGGATGAGATTAAAATATTCTAATAAAACTATAAGACTGTAACCAATAAAAGCGATAGAGGTAATGATTATTCCTTCTTTGGGGTTGGAGAAAACACTGGCATAAAGTATGATAAAGACATAAAAAATGACCCCAATCCATAGTGCGCCACCAATATAATAAAAAATAGCGGTCATGAATGATATTCCTATAATATAGTGGATAAAATTGAAGCTCTTTAATGTTTTAAGATTAATTTCCCTCTTTTTTATAAAGTATTGAGCTAAGTAGCTATAAGCAGCCCAACCAAAAATAAGAAATAAAATTTCCGTATAGAGAGAAATTTGGAAGAGATATTTTAAAATAAAAGTAGCAATAAAGAAAGCTGTTAAAGTAAAGTAGCTAAAAGTAAAATTAGTTATTAATCTTTCTTTTATATTATCAATTTCTTCGTTTTCGGGGTTTTGATTTAGATTGATAATTCCTTCCTCCTTGTTTTTTCGTGATTTTTAGTATAATTGCGTATGATTAACTATTATACTACTATACTACACATTTTTTAAAAATCCTTCTTTTTTCCAATATTTTCTAAATTTTTTCAGTTATTAATTAATTGTGGGATAAAAAGCGATAAACAAATTGACTTTGCAAATATAATTTTTTGGCATTATAATATTAACGAAATATAAAAAACCATTAATCAAATAATCTTAGATGGGGATAGTGAGAAGGCTAAAAACCATAAGCCTTAAAAGGATAAAGTGGAATAAATGAAAGGTAAAGAAAAAACTAAAGAACAATTAATAGATGAATTAGCGAGATTACACCAGTAAATTTCTGAATTACAAAAATCGGAGATTAAACACTAGCAAATAGAAGAAACTTTAGGTGAGAGTGAGGAAAAATATCGAATTCTGGTAGAAATGGCTACTGACGCTATTTTCATAGAGACAATAGAAGGTCGTATACTTGAATGTAATACTGCCGGAGCAAAGATGTTTGGTTACACTAAAAAAGAGATGATCGGTTTATCCATCGCCGACTTAGTTCCTAAAAAATTTGTAAAAAAATTACCTAAGGTTGTTGCCGAAAAAGAGGCTACTCAAGGTATTTTCGTCCCCCGAATAAGCAAAAAAAGACGGCACCCTCTTCCCGGTCTCTATATCTGGTTCTAATATAGTAATTGATGGGCAGTTAAAGGGAGGAATAGATACTTAATTGATATTACCGAACGAAAAAAGTTGGAAGAAAAGCTGAAAAAATTAGCCCACACAAGATTAGTTTCAGTATTGGCCTTTCCTATTATAACCCGACCAATCCTTTATTTATCGATGAATTAATCAGAATAGCTGATGAAAATATGTACGAAGAGAAGAAAAGGAAAAAAGAAGGAATATAAACAGCTCATCACATATGGAAAGATATTTTAATCAATAAGAGGGAGTGATCAAATGAAAAAGATTAGATGGGGTGTGCTGAGCACCGCCAGAATTGGTACTAAAAAGGTAATTCCCGCTATGCAATTGGGCGAGTATTGCACGGTTACCGCTATTGCTTCGCGCAAGTTGGAAAAGGCACAGGCAGCAGCCAGGCAATTAGATATAGAAAAGACTTACGGGTCATACGAAGAATTGCTGGCCGATCCCGACATTGATGCTGTTTACATCCCGCTTCCCAATCATCTACATGTATCCTGGACCATCAGAGCACTGAAAGCAGGAAAACACGTTTTGTGCGAAAAACCCATTGGCCTGAATGCAGCCGAAGCTCAGAAATTGCTGGACGCTGCCAGGGAATTTCCACACCTAAAGGTTATGGAAGCATTTATGTACAGGCACCATCCGCAGTGGCAGTGGGCAAAGCAGCAGGTTACCGAAGGGAAAATCGGCGAAGTGCGGACGATTCAGACTTTCTTCTCCTACTACAATACCGACCCCGATAACATTCGAAACAAAGCTGACCTTGGTGGCGGGGGATTGATGGATATCGGTTGTTATTGTATTTCGCTTTCGCGGTTTATCTTTGGGGCTGAGCCCTGGCGGGTCTGCGGCATTATGGAAGAAGACCCAAATATGAAAGTCGATCGTCTGACTTCTGGCATACTGGAGTTTAGCAGCGGTACTTCCACATTTACCTGTGCGACCCAGCTGGTGCCTTACCAGCGGGTTAACATCTTTGGCACCAAAGGGCGGATTGAAATCGAAATACCTTTCAATGCTCCGTCTGACCGGCCATGTAAAGTATGGTATGGAGATGGTAACAGGATTGAAGAGGTTGTGCTGGAAGTTTGCGACCAATATACGATTCAGGGAGACCTGTTTTCCCGGGCAGTGCTGGAAGATAGAGAGGTTCCGGTACCGCTCGAAGATGCTATGGCAAATATGCAAGTAATCGAAGCACTCATCAGCAGTGCCAGGAGCAGAAGCTGGGTTAACCTCAAGACAGGCACTACCGCCTAACGGCTAACTAAATTATCTTGTATCTTGTATATGTATTTATTAATGATGTGTCATTCCCATGAAAATGGGAATCTATCCTTTCCTCTCCATCTAATAACCAATAACCAAAAACCAAAAACTTTTATTCAAAAGAAGGATTTTGCATCACCCTTGTAGAACTTTAATTATAGTGTTTAAAAAATATTAAACAGGTAAATTAAAGGAGGAAAAAATACTATGGAAAAGAAAGAAGAGCGCCGTTCCGGAAAAGAAAGAAGATCAGGGGAAGACTGCAGAAAATTTAATGACCCGAATTATAAAGGACTTAAACGCAGAAGTGGCCAGGACAGAAGAACCGGCGAAGACAGAAGAAAATCCGAGAAATAGCATATCCTTCCAAAATGAATAGTTAAAATGAAAATTTACCAATTAGCAGAAATAACCGATTTTAAATGGGAAGAATAGATCGAAGAAGGTGGCGCAATAATTACTGTTGAATAAAAGACTAATCATTTTTTAATTTAAAAACTTTACTCATATATACTGCAATTCGTAAGTAAAAGATATAAAGGTGGTAAAATGAAATATAAGAATGTCCGGGAAATATTAATGAACTTTATCCCCATAGCGGCATTCTTCCTTGCGTTACTAATTGGGGCAATAATGATTGCCATTCTCGGAATAAGTCCCCTGATTGCTTACCAGGCCCTGCTCAAGGGTGCATTCGGTAGTATGAATGCTATAGCAGACACGGTAGTCAAGGCAACTCCTTTGCTTTTTGTAGGATTAGGAATCTGTATTGCCTTTCGTGCCGGCGTGTTAAACATCGGAGGGGAGGGCCAGCTTGTAGCCGGGGCCCTCTCTGCAACCGTAGTTTGTCTTAACTTTCCAAATTTACCAGGATGGATACTAATCATAATCGCTTTATTTGTTGGATTCCTCTGCGGAGCAATATGGGCAGGAATTGCCGGATTTCTTAAGGCTTATTTTAATGTAAACGAAATCCTGAGCACCATCATGCTGAATTATATTGCGGCTTATGGGATGAACTATCTTCTTAGCGGACCGATAATGGACCCGCTCCAGATAAAGCTTGGCTCTTTTATCCCCCAGACTGCCCGTTTAACTCAAGCAGTTGACCTTCCCCGCCTTATTCCTACCCGCCTGCATTTTGGAACAATAGTTGCAGTTGTTTTTGCTATTCTTGTATATATTTTTCTCTGGCGGACGACAATAGGGTTTCGTATTCGCATGATAGGACAGAATATACAAGCCTCGCGAGCGTCCGGAATTAATGTACAGAAATATATGGTCCTTGCTTTTATCTTGAGCGGAGCTTTAGTAGGGTTAGGCGGAGCAATTGAAGTGTTAGGAGTTCATCACCGGATATTTACCGATGGTTCTGTATCCGGTTTTACCGGTAGTGCGGGCTTTAACGGGATTGTGGCTGCTTTGTTTGGCCAGCTTCATCCTATTGGGACAATCCCGGCTTCCCTGTTATTAGGAGCGCTTCTTACTGGAGCAAATAAAATGCAAAGAGTAGTACAAGTGCCTTCTGCGTTGATCGGTGCTTTGAATGGTCTGATTGTACTCTTTGTGGTAGGGAGCGAGTATCTACGCCGTCACCAGACTCGACGAGTGGAACGAACTATGAAAATAGAAAATAAAAATAAAAAGGAGAATAAATAATGGAAGCAATTATTATCGGGATAGCAAAATCTGCAATTCGCCTTGCAACACCATATCTCTATGCTTCCATTGGGGAAACGATAGGACAGTTGAGCGGTGTCCTTAATCTTGGGGTAGATGGTGTTATGCTTATGGGAGCCTTTAGTGCTTTCTATACGGTTCTTAAAACCGGTAATCTTATACTTGGTTTATTAGTGGCAATAGTGGTCGGAGCGATATTTGGGCTCTTGATTGCCTTTATTAATGTTACCTTAAAAGCCGAGCAGGGGATCAGCGGAATCGGAGTTTATATATTCGGTCTCGGATTAAGCAGTCTTTTATTTAGAACTATGGTGGGAACAGTTCAAGCAGTAAGCGGGTTCCCTCTTTTGTTTATCCCCTTGCTTTCTAATATTCCCATAGTAGGTGAAATTTTCTTTCAGCAAAATATCCTGGTATACGGTGCATTTGCCCTGGTTCCTATCTCCTGGTTTATATTGAATAAGACACCTTTAGGCCTTAGCATTCGAGCTGTAGGGCAGCACCCGGAAGCAGCTGATTCATTAGGGGTCAATATTGTGCGTATTCGTTATTTAACGGTAATATTTGGTGGAATGCTCTCAGGGGTTGCCGGTGCATCTCTTTCTATTGCACTGCTTAATGTGTTTCAGCAGAATTTAACTAATGGAATGGGCTTTATTGCTGTTGCCCTGGTATATTTCGGAGCATGGCGTCCTTTAAGTGTTCTCAGCGGTGCACTTCTATTCAGCACTGTAAATGCTATTCAAATATGGATTCAGGTAAAAGGGATTAATATTCCCTCTGATTTTACTTTGATGTTACCCTATATTGTTACTATTGTGGTACTCGCCGCTATGGCTAAACGGTACGTACGTCCGCCTAAAGCATTAAACAAACCATTTGAGCGGGGGGAATAATAAAAGAGGAGGTGGCAAATAAAATAAAAAGCTTTAGAAGAAAAATGTTTTTCTGTATTCTAAAATAAAAAGATAGGAGGATAAAATGATGAAGTGTAAAAAAAATATAATAATTATTGTTATGATAAGTATTCTTGTTTTCTCTCTTGGGTTCGGAGCAAATGCGAAAGCCTTTCGGGTAGCGGTTATCATGCCAAGTTCCATCAGTGATCTGGCCTTTAGCCAGAGCATGTACGATGCTCTGCTTACTATTCAAGAGGAGATGGGTAAGGAAGAATTTCAATTTGTCTATTCAGATAACATGTTTGTAGTAGCGGACGCTGCTGCTGCTATTCGAGATTATGCCAGTGAGGGCTATGATCTGGTAATTGCACATGGTTCACAGTACGGAAGCTCCTTGGTGGAAATCGCCCCCGATTTTCCCAACACGAGCTTCGCCTGGGGAACGTCAGTAAACACTTTCTCCGATCAGGGGATCACGAATATATTTGCTTATGAGGCGCGCTCTGAGGAAGGAGGCTACGTAAGCGGTGTTTTGGCAGCGAAACTTTCCCAGACTGGGACCATCGGGGTGATCGGACCGATTGAGACCGGTGACGCTAAGCTGTACGTCGATGGATTCAAAGCCGGGGTACTGGCAACCAAGCCGGATGCCCAAGTGAACGTCAACTGGATTGGTTCTTTCAGCGATGTCGCCCTCGCTTCCGAGGCTGCACAGACGCACATCAACGTTGGAGCCGACGTCCTCACCGGGACAGCCCAAATGGTAGTTGGAGCCATCGGAGTAGCGCGTCAGCGCGGGGTCCTCTGGTTCGGGACACAGGCCGATCAAACATCACTTGCTCCCGAGATTGTCGTTGCCAACCAGGTCTACGACTGGACCGTGGCTCTCAAGCCGATGATTCAGTTGGTCAGAGAAGGAACGATGGGCGGGATCATTTACGTACTCACCCTGGCTAATGGAGGTCTCAAAATCGTCGTGAACCAGGAGGCACTTGTAGGAAAGACGATCCGGGATATTATCGAAGGAAAAATCGATATCGAGTTATGAGTACTTGTCCGGGGCGTTCAACTCTTCTTGCCCCCAATAATGTAATTTTCAGTGTAGATGTTGTTTAGGCAGTTGCACCCAGATCAATAATTGAAATGATTAAGAAGGGAGAAAAAGGAGGTAAAATCTTTACTCTTGATTTGACTAACGACGGTCTTAAAATTATCGTAAATGACGAAGCGCTTGTAGGCAAAAGCAAAACTATTGAGGATATAATTAAAGGAAACATTTAGGTCAAATTAGAAAAGTAAAGAAAGATTAAGAGTTCCCATATAGAGCTCTGGTTTACATTTTAATATGAAAAGAGATACATCTAAAATAACAAATTTAACCAAGGTCGAAAAAGTAGAGATGCGGGGAATAGTTAAGCAGTTCCCGGGTGTTCTGGCGAATGACCGAATTGATTTTGATATCCATGCAGGGGAAGTTCATACTCTTCTTGGTGAGAATGGTGCCGGAAAAAGTACCCTGATGAAAATTCTCTATGGCATATATCATCAGGACGATGGTGAAATTTATGTTAACGGAAAAATGGTTGATATTCGTTCTCCGCTGGATGCAATTCGACTGGGGATTGGGATGGTGCACCAGCATTTTATGCTTGTACCTTCCCTTACTGTAGCAGAAAATGTAGCTTTAGGGCTTCATTCCTCGCGAAAATTTCTTCTTGACCTTGATGTTGTCTCAGAACGCATTAAAGAGCTCGCCAAAGTTCATGGTCTTTATGTGGATCCGAGGGCAAAAGTATGGCAACTCTCTGTTGGAGAGCAACAACGAGTGGAAATATTGAAAATCTTATATCGCGGAGCTTCTCTCCTTATCCTGGATGAACCAACTGCTGTTCTTACTCCGCAGGAGGTGGAAGAACTCTTTCATGTCCTGCGGAGTATGCTAAACAGAGGATACTCTATCATTTTTATCAGTCATAAACTTCATGAAGTTCTATCACTGAGTGATCGTGTGAGCATACTTCGTGACGGCAAGGTGGTAAGGACTCTTCCTATTGCTGAAGTAACCAAAGAGAAAATGGCACGTCTTATGGTGGGAAGAGAAGTTATCTTTCAAGTTGAACATCCTTCGGTAAAGCTTGGCAAAGTATCCCTTGCTTTGGAGGGAATTTGGGTTCAGGGAGATGAAAACCTTCCTGCCCTGCGGGGAATTGACCTTGAAGTGTATTCCGGTGAGATTCTGGGAATTGCCGGGGTCTCGGGAAATGGTCAAAGTGAACTTGCAGAAGTCATTGCCGGTCTGCGGAAACCCACAAAGGGCAAAGTATTTATAAAAGGGACTGATGTTACCAATTGGTCTCCTTCCCAGCTTCTCGAATATGCCCTCTCTTATATTCCCGAAGAACGAATGCGAGATGGCACGATACAGAAATTTACCGTAGAGGAAAACCTGATTCTTAAAGATCATATACACGAACCTTATACTGATGGAATATTTATGAATTTCAAAAACATTGCCCGGGAAAGCGAACGTCTAATAAGTGACTTTGATATCAGGACTCCTTCTCGATATACTTCCTTAAAAAGCTTATCCGGTGGAAATATCCAGAAATTAATCCTGGCACGAGAACTCTCCCGAAACCCCGGTGTTCTGGTAGCCGCCCAGCCTACCCGCGGCTTAGACGTTAGCGCCACAGAATATGTTCATCGTCAATTGATTGAACAGAGGACAAAATTAAAAACAGCGACTCTTCTTATTTCTGATGATTTAGATGAGATATTATCACTCGCTGACCGTATTGCGGTTATCTACGAGGGCAAGATAATGGGAGTGGTAAAACGAAACGAAGTGAGTGTTGGGGAACTGGGCATGATGATGGGAGGAGTACACAAAGATAAAATAAAGAAAGAAGACTAATTGGTTTTTTTATCTTCCTCCATTAATATTAATATTTAGTAGCATCACGGCGTTGCCGTGATGAAAAGGTAAGGGTTGAATTCATTCTCGACCTATCCTATCCTTCTGTTATCGCGAGGAGCAAAGCGACGAAGCAATCTCATTACCCTCTCTGTCTTTGCGAGCTTTCGAAGAAAGCGCGGCAATCTCGTTACTTCCTTTATATCTTTCATCCTCATTCTGCTTAGACTTCTGTTATTCCCGCCCCCCTGATGTCATTCCCATGAAAATGGGAATCCATCTTGTACCTGGCAACTCGCATCTTGTAAAAAACTTTTTCTTTTAAAAAGAAGGATTTTTTAAACTTATGACGTATATATAATATGTAACGGTTGGAATATTACACACAACATAATTTAAAAGGTAATGAATTATTAGACAAGGATTTCATATTATACAAATTTATTAAATTTAATATTGCATTCTGTTTCTTCTGAATATTTTTTTATTGATGCAGATTAGCAAGATTAACTATTGTTAAAATATTTGATAAAGTGAATAAAAATTAATATTTAATAGGAGGTGCGAAATGGGAAGCGTATATAAAATTGTCGAAATTGTGGGTACCAGCGAAAAATCATGGGAGGATGCAGCAAGAGTTGCATTAGAGACTGCTTCTAAATCGATTGAGGAAATTAGGATAGCTGAAGTAAATAAGCTTGATATCAAAGTAGAGAAAGATGCCAGGCTAACTTTTAGGACAAAATTAGATATTTCATTTAAATATAAAAAGTAGAAATCATTCGAAAATATTTACTCAATAATTAATATAAATAAAAGAGTTAGCGAGCTCTTTGCTATACTATTCTTTCTGTATAGTAAGAGCGAAGTTAGGAGGTATTTTTTTATCTTTCTAAGGTTTTAGATATAAAAAATGTTTGTAAGGCTTTCAAGAAGGTATTTTCCCACAGACTTTACACATTTTCCCCATTTGTAAGTAAATATTGTTAGTTTTAATTCCTCTGTCATTACGAGGGGAGCACTCGATATCACTTGAGTGCTCCCCGTGGCAATCTATCTTTCCCCTTCCATTCAAAAACCAGAAACCCTTTCTTTTAAAAAAAAGGATTTTTTAAAACCTTTGTCGTATTAGTATTAAAAATAGAAAATAAAAAGCTTTCTTCGAGAGGGGAAATAAAAAAGGAGGTCAATATGTTTTGGGGAGTATTAGTGGGAATTATAGCTATGTCTTTTTTGGGTTTTATTCCTTTATTCGGCCCGCTTCTTGCTGGCTTTATCGCCGGATTGATTGTTAGAGGAGCAGGAAAGGGGGCATTAGCTGGTTTTTTAAGCGGGAGTTTCGGAGGAATATTGGCATTACTTATCCTCCCTGGTTTAGGTGGTTTGGTAGGCACTGTTTCTGGTGGATTATTTGGGGGGGTATTAGGTGGAACGGTTGGAGCAATATTAGGAGGAGGAATTTTTATATCTACCCTTTATTTCGGTTTATTAGGATTAGTCGGTGGAGCTCTGGGAGGACTAGTTAGACCCAGATAAGGTTAACTAAAGGCAGATTATTTTAGTAATATTTAAAGAGACTTTAAAAGAGGAGTGGTAAGTAAATGAAGAAAGAAAAAGTGCAATCATTGATTGCGGAACATTTTACTAAAATAGTACAGAAAGACCCCAAAATATACAATGCATATCTGTTAGTCCATTCGGAAAAGCTCGGCATTCACCTGAATATAGCAGAAGGCTCAACCGGCAATATACCTGCCAATACCCAGCAGCCTTATTTTATTGCCAGCATTGGTAAATTGTTTACCTCTGTTCTTATCAATATTTTGGTTGAAAAGGGAATGATATCTTATGAAGATACCATCACTCAGTTTTTAGATAATGACCTATTGCAAAACTTACATATTTACAAAGGGAAGGATTATACCAGCCAAATAAAAATAAGACATTTACTGAATCATACATCAGGTTTGCATGACTATTTCGATGATAAACCGAAACAGGGTAAATCGATGATTGATATAATTTTTGATGAACCATCCCGTTTCTGGACTCCCCAGGAAACGATCCAATGGTCTAAAGAGCATTTAAAATCACATTTTCCTCCCGGAAAAGGATTTCATTATTCAGATACAGGGTATCATGTTTTAGGATTAATTATTGAGAAAATAACCTCAACACCTTTCCATGAAGCACTTCGGCATTACATTTTTCAGCCTCTCCAGATGAATCACTCATATTTGGCTTATTATTCTGAATCAATGGTAAAAAGCGACTACCCGGTGGCAGATTTATATTCAGGTAATATCAATGTGACCCAATACCGCAGTCTTAGTATTGATTATGCCGGCGGCGGAATCGTGGCTACATCCGAAGATTTACTTAAATTCATGAAAGCATTGGTGAAACATGAGATTATCAGAGAAGATACTTTTGAGAGAATGAAAGATTGGGCGAAATTTTCTATAGGTATTGATTATGGCTACGGCTTAATGAATTTTCATACCGTTCCTCTTTTAATGCCTCAAAAATACAATGTATGGGGAAATGCCGGCTCGATAGGGTCTTTTATGTTTTACCATCCGGCAATGGATATTTACTTAATTGGTAATTTAAATCAGTTTCGCTATGCACAAAAAGGCATCAGGTTAATGTTTAAAATAATTGATATTCTTTCAAAATGTGATTCCAGTTAGGTGTTTTGAAGAATGAAGAATAATAAATAGGTGTCCCTATTATTTTCCTATTATTTTCCCTATTATTTTCATTATTTTCTCAGTCAGGTCCCCAATGTCTTCACAAATGATTAGAATATGGCAGGAGACAGTCCTTTATTACGATTTTATCATATTTTAAGAAATTACAGCATGCCAAATGTTGAGACCAGACCTCATTTATTTCTTGCTCATTTATTTCTTCATGACTTTATTAAGAATATAAAATAATTAACTAACTATCTACAAGGAGGGGTTAATATGCCAGGACCAGGTGCGTATTTTTTTGGAGAGGAAGAGAGAAAAGAATTGTTAGATGTAATGGAGACAGGATATTTGTCAAGATATGGCAAGGAAGACGATCCAAGGTTTAAGCATAAAGTGGTAACATTTGAAAAAGAATTTGCAAAATATATTGGGACACGAAATGCAGTAGCTGTAAATGGAGGTACCGGTGCTCTTATCACAAGTCTGGCAGCCCTGGGTATTGGACCAGGAGATGAAGTTATAGTACCAGGTTATACATTTATCGCTTCAATTTCTTCGATTATCTATGCCAAAGCTATACCTATTTTAACAGAAATTGACGAGTCCCTAAATATTGACCCGAAGGATATTAGAAAAAAAATTACTAAAAGAACAAAAGCTATTATGCCTGTTCATATGCTCGGTAATCCATGTGATATGGATAGTATTATGGAGATTGCAAAGGAATTTGGCCTCTATGTTGTTGAAGACAGCTGCCAGGCTCTCGGAGCAACCTATAAAGGGAAAAAGCTCGGTTCAATAGGTGATATAGGGGCTTTTTCCTTAAATATTCATAAAACTATAACCACTGGTGATGGTGGTGTTGTCGTTACCGATGATGATAATTTATATGAACGTGCTTTTGGATTTCATGACCAGGGTCATAAGCCATATAGAATGGGGTTGGAGATTGGTCATAGGAGTTTGATAGGTATGAATTTAAGAATTAATGAGCTTACCGGTGCTGTTGCTCTAGCTCAGCTAAGGAAGACAGACAATATTATATCCATGCTTCGTGATAAAAAAAGAAAATTAAAGAATGCCATTTCAGGAAATAAAAAATTAGGATTTAGAAAGATAAATGATGAAGGTGAAATTGCCACATTACTAACATTACTTTTTAAAGATAACAAAACTGCAGAAAAATTTGCTGCTGAACTGGGTACAAAAACTCTCGCTCATTCAGGGTGGCATGTTTATAATAATATGGAACAGATATTAGATAAAAAGACGGTAACGGAATATCAATGCCCTTTTGCCTGTAAAAGATATGGACAAGAAGTAAAATATTACAAACATATGTTACCCAGAACTGATGAAATACTCGGGAGGACTGTAAATATAAGTGTAGGCGTTGTTGACCCGGGTATTGGTGCAGATTTCGGAATAACAGTACTTTCAGATGATAAGGAAATTGAACAAGTTGCAGATAAAATTAATGCAGTCCAGATGTCATAGGGGTGTTGTCCCCTAGACAGTCGGAAACGGTAAGAAAAGTGTCAAAAGAACCGTCCCCTTGACACCACACTTTCCCCATTTATAAGTAAATATTGTTAGTTTTATACTTCTGTAATTGCGAGCTTTCAAAGAAAGCGCAGCAATCTCATTACTCCTTATGTCATTCCCATGAAAATGGGAATCTGTTTCTATCCATTTTATCTCTTTTGCCTTATTTTCCTGAAATATTTGTTAAGGTAATAATATATTACATAAACTTGTAATAATAAAAAACATATGTTATAGTATATATGGTTATATGATTTTAAAGGAACGAGGTGTAATAAAATGCCTACATTATATAAGAATCTAGGTTTTAAAGTTAAAAAATTAAGAGAGAAAATAGGTATATCACAGTCCAGTTTGGCTGAAGCATTAGGTGTAGATCGGGTGACCATTTCAAAAATTGAAAACGGAGAAAGAAAAATATATGCAGAGGAAATAAAAAAACTTTCTGAGTATTTTAATATTTCTTCAGATGTATTGCTTGATTTAAAAGAAGATATAGAAGTAATCATTGAAAAAAGGACAACTAAACAGAAACCAAAAAAGGAAATACGAATAAGCGTTCCCCAAAAAAATCTGCAGAAATTCAAAGAAATATTGCTTTACATATTAAATAAAGTAGGCTCAAAACCAAATATAGGGGAATCGGTTTTATATAAATTGCTCTACTTTATTGATTTTGATTTTTATGAAAAATACGAAGAACAATTCATTGGAGCAACCTATATAAAAAACCATTATGGCCCTACTCCCAAGGAATTTATAAAAATAATTAAAGAGATGGAAGGCAAAGACCTGATTAAAGTAAAAGACAGCTATTTCAAACATCCTCAGACTAAATATTTATCTAAAAGAGAATCAGATTTAACCCTATTAAAAGCTCATGAAATAAAAATGATTGATAGCGTATTAGATAGATTATCTGATATGAACGCTGCTGAGATAAGTGATTATTCCCATAGAGATGTACCATGGTTAACGACTAACAATGGAGAAATAATAGATTATGAATCTGTATTCTACCGCACAAAACCCTATTCGGTGAGGACCTATATTGAGGAAAATATTTAATGAAGTGCTAATGCTTCCTGATTTCAAGAAAGATTTTAAAAAGTTAGAGAAAAATTATCCTACTCTAAAGCAGGATTTAGAAGTATTTGTAAATACCCAGCTTAAATTATCTCATAAATTAAATATTGATAATAGCGGGATTGTTCAAATTTCAGGACTTTCCATATCAATTCCCAAAATCTATAAAGCCAGAAAATTTACCTGCAAATCTTTAAAGGGAGGGGGATCATTTAGTGGGATTAGAGTTATCTATGCTTATTTTAAAGATGATGACCGAATAGAGTTGGTCGAAATATATTTTAAAGGAGATAAAGAAAAGGAAGACCGAAAAAGAATTCTAAAATACTATTCAGATGAAAAATAAAAAATTCAAGCAATATAAAATGATTTAATAATAAATTCCTTTGGTTTTTGCTAAAGAGTGATTTATTGCTTAGAGCTTTTTATAAAAAAAGAAGGATTTTTTAAACCTTTTATCGTATTAGTATTAAGATGTAAAAAATTGAAAAAGACTAATTCTTTTAATCGCTAGTGGAGATTCAATAAGGTAAATATATATTTAAAATATGATAAACGAAACATCCCCTTGTCCTTTTACAGTGAGCAGAGCGATTAAAAGAATCGAGCGGGAAGATGAAAAGTGATATTGCAAGACTTGACCCCTTAATACCTTAATACTACTCCAATTGATAAGCCGATTCCGTTTGATATAGTGAAGAAAATCGTGGAGTTTAGAGTGAAAGAAAACGAAGCAAGAATTAAAAATAAAAAAATATCCACAACTAAACCAAAAGCACCATTTTGTCAAAGTTGCGCTATGCCTATGCAAAAACCAGATGATTTTGGCACTAATGCCGATGTAAGTAAAAATGAAGAGTATTGCCACTATTGTTTTATAAATGTTGAAAGGGAATATGCCCGTTGCATTACCGCTTTAAACCGCACCGGCATTCTCACGCTTCTTCCGAAATCAGAAAGCATTGGGGTGATTGGAATAGAAGGAAAAGAGTATCCAATACCAACCCAAGAACAGGTTGTAGAACTATTTGCTCATAATAGAGAGCTTGTAAGCAGAAAAGTTCCACAAGGGTTTGATCGTTTAGAATTAACACCCATAGCAATGCCAACATCCCTTCTTATTGACCGAATGAAAGCAGCTATTCTTAAACACGCAGCAGAAGGAAAAATTTATCAAACCAGACGTTCTCCTACTGATCCTTTAATACCTGTTCGTGTCAATACCGAAAAACATGTCTGGATATGGGATACCTTAAGACAGGCACTAGATACAGACGAGCTTGTATATTTTCCTCAAGAATATTCAAGCAATCATCGGGGACAGACCAAATTAGAAGTAGTCAATAATGGGCGTATTTGTGCCGTTCCAGGCTGGTCTGTGGGATTAGTTGAAAGTGTATCCATGATGCCTCAACAAGACCAAGGACAGACATTAG
>Ga0209979_1003077_pt1 | contig 15128 bp, 11 predicted proteins | sample AnhtaG_FD_183114 | JGI IMG/M metagenome (GOLD analysis project Ga0209979, IMG submission 183114) | Deep subsurface microbial communities from Anholt, Denmark to uncover new lineages of life (NeLLi) - Anholt_01485 metaG (SPAdes) (version 2) | ecosystem: Environmental > Aquatic > Marine > Oceanic...
ATGAAGAATAACCCCACATCATAGTTATTTTTTTACCTTTTACTTCACCTATATGTTCCTGAAGTCCCATCAAATCTGCCAGTCCCTGACAGGGATGATATTTATCGTGAGCCATAGAAACAATAGGAATGGATGAATATTTAGCATATTCTCTAAGCAGCTCTTCACCCTGTCCATACTCTTCAATCGCATCTTCCAGAATTCTGATTCCTAACCCTACAGCATATCTGCTCATAACTTTTGCTGCATCCTCAACTGTTTCTCCTGCTTTCCCTTTCTCTTTCAATCTCATAGATTTGGGTTCAAGGAACTGGGCATGTCCTCCTAATTCGGTAGCAGCCCCTTCAAATGACTGCCTGGTTCTGACTGAAGGATTGTAGAAGAACATCAGGAAAGTTTTATCTTTAAGAATCTCGGTGTAAGGCTTCTCATAGCGGTGTTTTTTCATATCTTTGGCTAAAGCAAGTATTTCATCAAGCCCTTCTTTTTCCCAATCCTGGGTAGTAATCAAATGTTTCTTATATAATTCTGCCATTATTACCTCCTATTAGTCGTTAGTGAATAGTGAATAGTCGTTAGTTTCAAATACAAAATACAAATTAGTCGTTAGTGAATAGTCGTTAGTCGTTAGTTTCAAATACAAAATACAAATTAGTCGTTAGTGAATAGTCGTTAGTCGTTAGTTTTAAATACAATTTTTCAGTTTTTAGTTATCGGTTTATAGTTTATTACAAGGGACTATGATAATACAACCTCTACGCACTTTGAGTTTTCTATAAACTGGCAACTTGTAACTTGAAACTTCAAACCTATCACTTATTAATCATTAATGCATTTTATTTACTAAATACTATTCACTATTCACTATATACTAAACAGAGCTTACAGAAAAAAGAAATTCCTATACAATTTAATTATTCTCATTACTATATTTTATTTTTTAAATCCCTGATTTACTTTTCACAAATTCTCCGTATCCCCTTTTGCCAATAACTCCCTCGTCTTCTCTATAAACTATCTCCCCACGCACTATAGTCATATATATTTTCCCTTTTAATCTCTTACCGGAAAAGGGAGAATATTTTCCTTTGCTTTCCAGTTTTGAAGGTTCTACCATCCATTCTCTATCCAGATCTACTACAGAAAAATCTGCATCACTACCTACCTGAATAGCTCCTTTCTGGGGATAAAGTCCATATCTTTTGGCGGCATTTTCGGACATTATTTTCTGGATCCTGGTCAAATTGAGCTTATCTTTATGATATCCATAATGAAGTATAATCGGAACAACCAATTGTGTACCGGGGAAACCTGCGTAATTTTTCCAGATATTTGGGTCTGATTTTTCCTCTGGATATTTTCCAGCTGCATGGTCGGTACAGATAAAATCAACCGAACCATCTTTTAACCCTTGCCAGAGTGCGTCTCTATCTTCTTTTCTTCGTACAGGTGGTGCAGTTTTTAGAATTGCTCCAGTTTTTTTGAAATCTTTCACAGTAAAAATTAGATATTGAGGACAGGTTTCTGTGGTTGTATCCAACCCGTAGGACTTCGCCCAACGAATAATATTTAATCCCTCTTTGGTAGAAAGATGAACAATATGTAGTTTATTCCCTACTTTTTCAGTAATACCCACCACTGACCATATTGCTGCAGGCTCAGCTTCATACGCTCTCCCCTCAAACCAGCTCTCAGGATCTTCTCTTCCCATCTCTTGAATAAGATGGGAATAATAATCTACAAGATAAAAATCTTCTGCATGTATTGCACACACCAGGTTTAATTCTTTAAGCAATCTGAAGGCTTTATCCATATCGGGGACGGGCATTCTGGGATAGAGTTCCATTCCTGAAATGGTATAAAACTTTACTCCTACGATACCTCTATCTTTTAATTCTTTTAAGGTCTTTTTATACTCCCCTGACTCTACCTGTTCCGGGGTCACCCCTCCCCAGAAAGCAAAATCTACATAGGCCTTTGGTTTTACTATATTTAATTTGTAATCAAAGTTTGAACCTGAAGTAACCGGAGGAATAGAAGTACAGGGCATATCAATAATTGTGGTAATACCGCCAGCCGCTGCACTCCTGGTCCCGGTTTCAAAATCTTCTCTTTCGGTAAACCCGGGGTCATCAAAATGAACATGGGGGTCAATAAATCCGGGAAATACTATATTCCCTTTTGCATTAATTTCTTTCTCTGTAGGGAGTAATACCTCATCTCCTGGTACAATATCTCTTATCTTCCCCTTTTCAACATATATAGTTACCGTTTTCAATTTATCATTTTCTATAATCCGGGCGTTTTTAATCCTTAACACTTTATCTCCTTTTACTTACGGTTAGGATTAATTAAATTTTCATATCTCTATCTCATCAACAAAGCCATAATTCCCTTCTGGGCATGCAGTCTGTTTTCAGCTTCATCGAAGACGACTGAATTAGGTCCATCGATTACTGAATCAGTTACTTCATAGCCTCTGTCACAAGGCAGACAATGCATGTAAATAGCCTCCGGTTTAGCTAATTTTAATTTTCGATCATCACATATCCAATCCTTATTTTTATCAAAGAGAGCTTTCATCTTATCTACCTTTATTTCAGAAGTTTGCGGTGGAACACAGATTAAGCTGCCCCAAGATTTAGGATATAGTACGTCTGCATCTTTGAAAGCATCTTCCATAGAATCGGTTTCTTCAAATGATCCTCCATATTTTTTACTATTTTCTTTAACAGCATCTATCATCATAGGATCAAGCTGGAAGCCGTCTGGACGAGCCAAGGTAATATCCATACCGAACTTACTGGCGGTTGCCATTAAACATTGGGGAACTGCAACTGGTTTTTCCACACTTGGTGAATAAGCCCAGCTTACTACCAATTTTTTATTACGCAGGTCACCTAATTTTTCTTTCATGGTAAGGACATCAGCCATCGATTGACAGGGGTGATATATATCGTCTTCCATATTAATTACCGGTATATCTGCCCATTTAGCAAATTCGCGTAAATATTTATTACCATTACCGTATTTCCAACCGGTTGGTTTTCCATACATTCTTATGGCAATACCATCACCATATCTGGCTAAAACCCGAGCAACATCAGATACCCTTTCTGTGGAATAGGCCTTCTCTTCACCTTCGGTAGCAGGGGTGTAAATCTTTTCAGAATCCAAATAATTTGCGTGTCCGCCTAATTGGGTCATCCCAGTTTCAAAACTGTTGCGGGTTCGTAAAGATTTATTGTAGAAGATAATAAATAAGGTTTTACGGAGAAGCAACAGGTGCTCCCGACCAGATGCAGTATCAGCCTTTAAAACAGCTGCTAACTCCAGCATGCTTTCTAATTCATCTTTAGTAAACTCCAGTGTACTTATAAAATCTCGACCTCTTAATGTTTTTGTTTGCATTTCAGAACCTCCATAAATAAAATAATAATTTTTTTCTTTATAAATTTTGCCTTGCAATCCTACGATTTTTTATAATTATATCTACCTTATTCCTTCTCTAATAATATATGATAAAAAATCACACATACTCTAACTATTATTTAGATTAGTATTAACATTATATCAAAAAATTAGAGCGAAAAAAACCATTCCTCCTCTATTTAAAAAACTCCTCCCAATAGTAGATTTTAAAAATTAGTAGGGGTAATTGCGGAAATAATGATAAGATCTTTGTCTCCAATACTGGTTATTTTATGGGGAATGCTTGCAATGTAATAGATACTATCGCCCTCTTCCAGTGTAAAAAATTCATCCCCAACTTGAATTCTCATCTTTCCTTCTATTACCAGAGTACATTCTTCGCCCTCGTGAGGGAGAGGTTTACTGCAAGTACTTGCTCCTAATTCTATCCGGGTTCTAATCATCTCAATTTGGTGACTTATATCAGGGGAAAGTAATTCATAGGTCAAATGAGATTTAGGAAATTGTAAAACTCTACGCTCATTTTTTCTTACTATTGCGCTTCGTTTTTTGTCATCAATTAAGAAGTAAAATATGGGTACATTCAAAGCCTTGGATATCTCTCTTAAAGCCATAATCGATGGTGAAGCCATTCCACGCTCTATTTGACTTAAATAACTGGGAGTTTTACCTATCTTTTTAGCAAAAGCAGTAAGGTTTATACCCTTAGAAATACGCAATTTGCGAATTCTATTTCCCAACCTTTTATTCTCAACCATCATTTAAACTTCATCCTCTTTTCACCGGTGGAATATCAGCTACCTGCCAGACCAATAATTCTGGCTCCAATTTTAGTTAGATCTTTCCCAAGGCTACCTATTTTTGTTAAAATATACTTAATTATTGTAATTATATTAAAACACATTTAAAATTATTTTACAAGAATATTTTCTAAAATATTTCAAAAATATATAAGATAAATTTTGAAGCTAAAGAAAGTCAAATTTAGTTCGATTATTATACTTTATAAAGAAAAGGTGGGGTGATAATTAGACAGGCGGGCCTGTCCTCGTGAAAATGGGGAACGTCTTGCCCTCCGAACTTTGTAATGATATTGTAGGGGTCGGATTTATCCGACCCGTTTCTTTCGGGCTTGATAAATCAAACCCCTACCTCCTATACGCTATATACTATCTTACGAGATTGCCACGCCTTGATAAATCAAGGCTCGCAATGACATTATTTTGAATTCCACGTTTCTTTCTTATAATCACTCGCAAAGATTTAATGTCTTTATTTGCAGTTTTAAAGATTCGGAATCGGTAAAAAGGATAGAGTTGATACCGATTTTTTGAGCAGAAATGATATTTTCTTCGGTATCATCCACAAAGACTGTGTTTTCAGGTTTAATCCCCTCCTTATTTAAAATATGCCAGTAAAAATCCGGGCCAGGTTTGGATATACCCATTAAGTTAGAGGCATAAACCTCATCGAAGATATCGTAATTACCTTGATTTAAAAGATAGTAATAGTGCGAATCAATAGTGTTAGTACCGCAAACAACTCTTGAATCACTTTTAAGCTGTTTTATTATATCCTTTGTTTCCCGGATTATTCCCGGGTTAAAAAATTTACCAAATAATTCTTCTTTTACTTTCTTACCATATCTTAAAGAAAATCTTACCCAAAATTCATTACTGTTAATTTTTCCGTCAAGAAGTTTTCTAAAATTTTCACCAGCATAAATGAAAAAATTTTCTTCAGTAATTTCAAGATAATCGCTTATAACGGGAATATCATTAAAATCACGACATAGAACGCCTCCCATATCAAAAATATAAAGTGTCTTCATAATTACCTTTATTATCCTTTCCTTGATGAATATAGGGCTGCACTGCCCAAGAAATACTTTGTCAGGGGACGGTCTTTTGACGAGGTATCCAGTAGTATACCTCCTAAAAATACTAAATATTCCAAAGCAGAAGGAGATATATCTACGAAACTTTTCTGACGTAGCAAAGAAGATCTCCTATTTTATAGAGGATGTGCATAATAAGAAAATCTCATATTCTTCTTTGAGTTATTGGTCTTTAGAAGAATATGAGATAATATTTACTAAAAATTTCTCCTATGATCTCATTTTAGTTAAGACCTGTAAGTGTCCAGTTTGAAAGGTGCACTTCACTTTATTTTGCCTAAGGTTTTCATAGTATCCTTCAAAGACTTGTATGCTTTCTTGTATTCTATAAAATACTGATTATATATCTTTTTCGCTTTTTTATCAGGATAAATCGTTTTATCAAATCGTACCCAATCTTTTATCCTTTCGTAGGAATCTAAAACACCTGTCCCAACACCAGCCAACAAAGCATCTCCATATGGAGCCTCCACATTTTGTGCGAGGGTTTTTATCGGATATCCAGTTACATCCGAAAACATCTTCATCCACAATGGAGATCTCGTTGCCCCTCCTACCATAATACATTCTTCTGCTAACTCTAACCCACTTTCTAATCCTGCTTCTATATTGTGGCGCAAAGAATAAGCCACACCTTCTAAAATTGCTCTGTAAATGTGTTTTCTTGTATGGTATAAAGTCAAACCTATTATGGTTCCTTTTGCATCAGGATCCCATATAGGTGAACGTTCACCCATAAAATATGGTAATAACAAAAGTCCTTCTGAACCAGGAGGAATATCTTCTACCTCTTTATCCAAGAGTCTATAGGCTGATATATTCAATTCCCTTTCGGCTTCTCGCTCTTTAACGCAGAATTGATCCCTAAACCATCTAACGATACCACCTGCTGTTGCCGCTCCACCAAAAGTATATATCATTTCATCATCGTAAGCCACATAGGGAAAACTTACTAATTTAGGCGACAGATGTTGTCCTTTATGAACGACCCCCCAACATATAGAGGTTCCTGCCATAGCAACATGACTTTTTTCTTCTAAAACACCCGCACTTAAAGAAGCCACCGGTGCATCTATGCCTCCAGCTACAACCGGTGTTCCTTCCAACAAACCACATAATTTTGAGGCTTCTTTGGTTATTTTACCTACAATATCTGCAGATTTTACAATTTGCTGTGGTAACATTGACATAGGAATACCAAGTATCTCACACATCTCTTCTGACCAAGTTCGTTTCTTTATATCAAAAACCCCACCAATGTTACCGGCTGATGAAAAGTCTGTAATATTTTCTCCGGTTAATTTGTATATAACATAATCCTTGGGGGTTATAAACTGGGATATCTTTTTCCAATTATCCGGTTCCTTATTCTTAAGCCACATCATTTTTGTAAATCCATAATAGGAGTCGACATAATTACCAGTAATTTCAAATATCTTATCTTTATTAACATTTTCTTTTACCCATTGTACTTCATCCGTAGCCCGCCTATCCATCCATATAAGGCAGGGTCTTATAGGATTCATATCTTTATCAACTGGTATACCTGAGCCGCCATAAAGTCCACTCAAGGCAATCCCGGCGATATCGGAAGGTTTTACTTTTGATTTCTCTAATGTATCTCTAATTGTATTAAACGTGGCTTTTACCCATACATCCGGCCATTGTTCCGCCCAGGAAGGTTTTGGTTTAATTACATCATATTCAGAAAATGCAGAAGTAATTATTTTACCATCAGGATTTACCAGTACCGTCTTTGCACCTTGTGTACCTATATCTGTACCTAAAAGATATTCATTGCGCATAATATTTTATCTCCTTTATTGCCCATATTTTTCAGTATAGTTTTTATGAAGTTTATTTACCATAGATTCTGGAATAGATTGAGGTTCTCCCAGAATTTTAGCCATGATTAGAGTTTTTGCACTTTCTTCTAAAAATATTGCAGCTTTTAAAGCCTCATCAACACTTGTACCTATAGTAAAAGGTCCGTGATTTTTCATTATTATAGCTTTTGAATTACCAATTTTATTAACTATTTCTTTTCCTATTTCTTCTTCTCCTATCAGTACAAGTTCTCCCACAGGTATATCACAACCGAAGAAATCTGCCATAGCCGTAAGGCAAACCGGAATTGACTTACCTATGGCTGCAAAAGCACTGGCATAAGTAGAATGTGTATGGATTACAGACATAACATCTGGCATTTGTTTATAAACGTAAAGATGAGTTGCCATATCTACAGAAGGCTTTAGGTCTCCTTCTATGATATTGCCATTTAAATCAACAACTACTAAATTGTCAGGTAACAATTTGTCGTAAGACACTCCACTCGGTTTAATAACAACAAGATCAGTTTTAGGATCCCTGCCACTTACGTTCCCGGATGTCCACATAACTAATCTGTTCTCCCAAAGTTTTAGGTGAGCCTTGTATACTTCCTTTTTTAGATTCTCTAACATTCTCTCATCGTCCTCCCAACATAATTTTTCTCACACATTAATGTAATTAAATACAAAGTAAATTCCCTTATGAGGACGCTCTCCGCAAATTTTACCTTATTTTGGGAATGCTTTACAAGAGCTTCGGATAATAAGCTCCGGCTGATACACAAAGCACGGCTTCCCTATCTTTCCATTAATCATATCCACTATCATACGCGCAACCCGTTTGCCCATCTCTTTTTTTGGATGCTTAATAGTTGTCAACTTTACCTCAGTAGCAACTGCTAAATTTGAATCGTCATATCCTACTAATGAAATATCCCCAGGAATCTTTAAGTTACTACGACGAATAGCCTCCATAACCTGAATAGCTATTTGGTCATTATAACAAACAATAGCAGTTGGTCGATTTTTCTTTTTCAACAAGTTCATAGTAAAATGGTATGGATAAGAAAACATCTGCTCAGTTTTATAACTGCCTAAAAATTCATTATTTACAGTAACATTATATTTATTTAAAGCAGATAAAAAACCAGCCTGTCGTCTTATGCCTTGTAAATCATCAGATAAAAATATTCCAGCTATATCTTTGTGACCTAGCTTTAATAAATATTGTGCGGCAATAAAGCCGCCTTTTTCGTCATCCATAATTACATATGCGGAGTCTAAATCAGGATAGGTAGCATGTAGTAGTAGATATGGGATATTGCGTTTATCTAGTTCCTGAAAGTATTTTTTATTGATATTTGGTTTAGCACTTTTTGTCGGCTCTACAATTATACCGGAAATATCCTGTTCTAAGAATCTTTTCATACATTCTGCTTCTTTACCTTTATCATTGCCTGTGCTTGCAATACTAAATGAAAAACCTAATTCACCCAATATTTCCTCAATACCTCTAATAATAGAAGGAAAAATATAGTCAGAAATATATGTTGTTAAAATCGCTATTTTCTGCTCTTTTTTGCTTCCTCTGTAAGCACAAAAAGTACCTCTTCCCTGTTCTCTATATATCCATCCTTCATTTTCTAACTCACTAAAAGAATGACGAACAGTATGTCTGCTTACTTTAAACTGACGGACAAGATCACTTTCTGAAGGCAACTTTTGCGCCGGAATAATATCTCCATTTTGAATCATCTGCTTTAGGTATTCTTTTAGTTGATAATATTTTGGTAAATACTTATCAGGTTTTATCATTTTTGCTTTTCTCCAAATTAACAAAAAATAAATTGTATATTCTTTTTTTGCTTCATTACTTTTAAGAGGCCAAATATTTACTACCCATACTTACAATATTTACAATTTTAAAATTTAGGCAAATGGATTTTCGCCCCTATATAGTAGATTTGAAGGTTGATTAAAAGCTATATCATTTATACCCAACATCTTCATAGTTTCAAATAAAACTTTGCCTGCATGTTTAAATGCTACACCTGTATGATGAGGAAATCTTTTTGCAATAAGTACATGGCGATAGAACCTGGCCATTTCTTTAACAGCAAATACTCCAATTCCTCCAAAGGATTTCGGATTTATATCAAGTACCTCACCCTGAGCTATGTAACTCTTCAATTTACAGTCAGCTGTACCTTGTAGTCTGAATAGTGTAATATCTCCAGGAATTATGGTTCCTTCAAGGGTACCTCTGGAAATATCAGGGTCCTTATTTTGCTCAAGCAATCTATGCATAATTAGCTGGTATTTCATTTCAGCATTCTTCATATAACAAATGGGAGTATTTCCACAATGGAATCCCATAAATAGGTCGTTTAGTTTATAATTCTCTACCTTTCCCATATTCTCTTCATACATATCCTTCGGTACTGTATTGTTTATATCCAGCAGTGTAGCTGGCAAATTAGTAGCAAGAGTAATGATATATTCACTCAATGCTCCATATATATCTGTTTCGCAAGATATAGGTATTCCTCTCATAGCAAACCTTGAATTCACATAACAAGGTACAAATCCAAATTGAGTCTGGAAAGCAGGCCAACACTTATTAGCAAATATTGCAAATTCAGATGCACCAAGGTTCTGCTCCATCCAGTCTTTTAGTGTAAGCTCATACTGTGCAAGTTTTGACAGTATTTTTGAATATCTGTTTCCATCACCCAATTCTTTTTCCATATTTTTAACTATTTCTGATATTCTTGAATCATTTTCATGATTATTAAAAGCTTCGAAAAGATCCAACTCTGAATTTTCCATTATTTCTATACCTAAATCATACAGAGGTTGTATAGGCGAATGACACGCAAGGAAATCCTGAGGTCTTGGGCCAAAGCTTATTATCTTGAGTTTTTTGAGCCCAAGTAATATTCTGGCTATATTTTCAAAGTCCAATATCATTTCTGCTATCTCTTCAGCTGTACCAACAGGATATTCAGGAATATAAGGACTTAATTTTCTTAGCTTCAGATTATATGAAGCGTTCAGCATACCGCAATATGCATCTCCGCGACCACTTACTAAATTCTCTCCAGTTTCTTCTGCCGCGGCAACAAACATAGTAGGTCCTGAAAACTTTTGAGCAAGCATTGTTTCTGGGCCTTCAGGGCCAAAATTGCCCAGATATAATACTAATACATTAACTTCTGCTTCTTTCAAATCTTTTAAGGCCTTTAAGACATCTTTTTCGTTTTCAACAGTTGTCTTAATTTCCTTAATTGAAACTCCCCTTTCGCTGCACGCTTTCATAACAGCTTCTCTCCTACTTTTACTAAGTTCAATAGGAAAACAGTCACGACTTACAGCAACTATCCCAAGTTTTACTTCAGGAATGTTAATCATTTAAATCCTCCTTTAAAGTATCAGTAAATTTTTCATTAAATATCTTCCGGAGTTTATTCAAATCTTGCACTGAAATCTCCTTTTCATCTTATTTTATATCCAATTATATTTATAATTAATCTTTCAGTCAACTTTGTTTTGTTGATAATCTTATTACATTCCAGGATAGCTTTGGTAGCAAAACATTTAAGTAATCTTCTTCTACAACAGCATCATTTTTAAACTGTGGTACAACTCTGAATGGGTGATCTTTCGAGTTTGTTATTTTAACATCATCATTTTGGAAAATAATATGTTCTATAAGTTTACACTCTCCAAACCCTCTTATGTCGCAATGGATATTAAGTGTGTATTTCATATCCTTGTTTACCGCAAAAATGGTAATTTCATCTTTCTCTTCATTTACCACTGCAACAGAATCCAGCACAGGTACATCTGTATAGTCCTTACTATCATATTTTGGTGATTTTACAAGTGGGTTTAAAACATACCCTCTTCCATATATTGAAGCATGCATATAGGGATAAAAAATTGTCTGACGCCATGCTCTCCCGCCGTTTTCAGTCATAATGGGAGCAATAACATTAACTAGTTGAGCTAAACATGCTATCTTTACACGATTTGCATTTTTAAAAAGAGTAATCAACAAACTTCCTACTAACAAAGCATCTTCCATATTATACACACCTTCTAATTGTGGTGGCGCAATAGACCAAGGTTCAATTTTCTTATCCTGTTCTCTCGAATGAAACCACACATTCCACTCATCAAAAGAAAGATTAATGGTTTTTTTACTTCTCTTTTTAGCTTTTATATAATCACAGGTAGCGATCACCGATTTGATAAAAGCATCCATATCAAGTGATTTTGCCAAATAGTTAGGAGTATCATTTTCAAGGTTTCCATAATAACTATGGAGAGAAATATAATCTACATTTTCATAGGTGTGCTCTAGCACAGCGGATTCCCATTTTGGATAGGTATTCATAAATTTATGGGAACTTCCACAGGCTACTAGTTCGATGGTAGGGTCAACCCACTTCATTACCTTTGCAGTTTCACATGCCAAACGACCATATTCTTCTGCAGTCTTGTGACCAATCTGCCAGGGTCCATCCATTTCATTACCTAGACACCAGGTTTTTACTTTATGAGGTTCTTTATAACCGTGTTCTATTCGTAGATTACTATAATAGCTTCCTTCTGGGTAGTTACAATACTCAACAAGATTTCTCGCTTCATCTGCTCCCCTTGTTCCTAAATTTACAGCCATCATCACTTCCGTATTAACTCGTTTTGACCATTCCATAAATTCATTGATTCCTACTTGATTGGTTTCAATAGTTCTCCAGGCAAGTTCTAATTTTCTTTTTCTTTTTTCCTTTGGACCAACCCCATCCTCCCAGTTATATCCGGAAACAAAATTACCACCAGAATAACGGACAATGGGAACCTATAATTCTTTTACCAAATCTATAACGTCTTTACGAAAACCAAGTTCATCTGCTTTGGGGTGACCAGGTTCATAGATTCCTCCATAGACTGCACGTCCTATATGTTCAATAAAAGAACCATAAATACGTTTATCAACCTCACCGATTTTATATTCCTTATCTAAAACCATTGTTGCTTTTTTTAAGTTTGACATTTCAACTCCTATTATAATAAATGAAATCACTACCTCTTATTGTTTTTGTTATTTTCTTATAATTGTTTTTACCTACTCAATGGCTAAATTTGGGCAAAGTCTCCCGCATATCCACAACAGGAATTCCAAAGTTTTGTTAACATCCTTCCCTTATCCATACCAACATTTCCCCTAGTTCTCTATTACCCCAGGCATAATAAGGAACTGCTGTAATTTTAATAGGCTTATATTTGATTTCTTTGGTACGATACAGATTATCTGTCCAGCTTGCATCATCAAGTCTGAGGGCTTCACTACTCATAACGATGACTCCTCCTAGTGTATCTTCCTTATATTCTACAGAGAACTCGGTATTAGCAGGAAGATATATTGCCGGTAGATTAGCACCATTATCAACTTCTTCCAGACAATAAACAATTGGACCTCTTTGTAAGGCAACCTTACCTATATTTTCCCGTACCTGAGGATTGGCATATATTTTTTCAACTGGCATATCCAGAATCAATTCAACTATATCATTATTATCCCATATACGTTCAATAGAAACATAGCCTTTATTCATTATTTTGTCAATACTAATATTTTCACCATTTACTTTAAGCTTCGCTTCCTTACACCACCCGGGGATTCTGAGTGCAAGAGTAAATTTAACCATTTCAATAGTCGTAACAGTCAAATTGATCTTACTATCCCAGGGATAATTTGTTCTCTGTTTAAGACTAATTTCCTTGTTATTGATATAAAAATCAGCAGTACTATCAGTATATAAATTTACATAAATCTCTTTATTATTATTAGAATAAATATATTCACCTATTGATGCCAGCAAACGAGCAATATTGGGTGGACAGCAAGCACAACCAAACCATTTTTGACGAGTTGGTTTAACATGTTTATGATCATTTCTTTTTTCACATACTTTCGGTTGAACCTCCAGAGGATTCACATAGAAAAACTTCTTTCCATATTCAGATATTCCACTTAAAACACCGTTATATAGTGCTCTTTCCATAACATCAGCATATTCAGCTTTAGCGTCAAGATGAAGCATTCTCTGGGCAAAGAAAACAAGTGCAATAGCTGCACAGGTTTCGGTATAAGCAGTATCATTGGGAAGATCATAATCAAAAGTAAATGACTCACCATAACTACTTGTTCCTACTCCACCGGTAATATACATCTGTTTTTTAGTAATATTATCCCATAGTTTCTGGCAGGCCTCAATCAAAGTCTTATCTCCTGTTTCTCTTGCTACATCTGCCATCCCACTATACATATACAATGCTCTAACAGCATGTCCTACGGCAACTTCCTGTTTCCTTACAGGTTTATGTGCCTGAAAATAATCCATACCCAATTTTCTAAAATTAGACCAGTGACTAGTTTTACCTCTTTTTTCCCACTCTTTATCAAAATAAAAAGGTTTCTGACCTCGTTCATCAATAAAATATTTTGCCAGTTTCAAATATTTTTCATCACCAATAACTTTATAAAGTTTTATTAATGCCAGTTCTATCTCCTGATGTCCTGGATACCCTTTTAATTTACCAGGTTTAGTGCCAAATTTATCATTAATAAGATCTGCAAAACGAATCATAACATCAAACAGTTTCCTTTTCCCGGTTGCTTGATAATAGGCTACTGCTGCCTCCATCATATGACCAGCGCAATATAATTCATGGCACCCGGCCAGATTTGTCCACTTTTTGTCTGGTTCAGCAATGGTAAAATATGTGTTTAGATAACCATCAGGCTGCTGGGCTTTTTCAATTAACTCAATTACACTATCAGCCAGTTTTTTCAGTTCTTCATCCGGGTTAGTAGTTAATTGATAAGCTACTGCTTCTAACCATTTTGCTACATCACTATCTTGAAAAACCATGCCGACAAATTCACCGTCCGATTCACCAGCTGCAATCCTAAAGTTTTCAATAGCATTACTGGGGTCTGCATCAGGTATCTCATTATTTAATGCCTTCCACAGATAAGGGATTACTTCTTTTCTAACTAATTCATTTTTACAACCCAACAAGCCACCTTTAATTTTAACATTTTTTAATGGTATTGCTTTTAAATTAGCATTGTCTTCTGTCATATTATTTACCTCCCATATTAATAATATTATAATTTTTTTAAAGGTTTCATCAAATTTTCCCTGTAATCAATCAAAAATTAACCCTTTAGACCAGACAAAGTTATACCCTGAACAAAATATTCCTGAGCAAATAGGAATGCAACTAATACTGGCAGAATACTAATCACCGAACCTGCCATTAAGACTGACCAATCAGTAGAATACATCCCCTGCATAGCTGATAATCCAAGTGGCACAGTCATTTTAGGAATTGAATTTATAAATATAAGTGGTCTAATAAAATCATTCCAGGTACCCATAAAGGTAAATATACCTAATGTAGCTAAAGCTGGTTTCGACAAAGGAAGAAAAATGCGCCAGAATATTCCAAAAGGAGTACAGCCATCAATTCGAGCGGCATCTTCCAGTTTTTTTGGTATCGTCAAAAAAAATTGTCTCATTAAAAAGGTACCAAAGGCAGAAACTAAACTAGTGTCACGTCACATTTCATACGTCGGATAGAGTCGTTTTAGTTTTATCCGAGCTTTATTTGTTGTAAACTGCCAATTGATTTTTGCATTCAGGTTATTCCGATGATTCTGCCAGGCATCAGTCTCTCTTCTGATTACTGAAATATTATCAATTCTTCTGTTTAGACATTGTCCAGTAAGAACATTAAGTTCTATTTCTGCCATATTCAGCCAGCTTCCATGTTTCGGTGTATATACAAACTCAAACCTGTCCCATAATGCTTTTGCTTCTTCAGGCGAAAAGGTCTCGTACAAAGATCCTGGTTTATGTGTGCTAAAATTATCCATTACCAGGGTAATCTTCTTT
>Ga0209979_1003079_pt1 | contig 15126 bp, 12 predicted proteins | sample AnhtaG_FD_183114 | JGI IMG/M metagenome (GOLD analysis project Ga0209979, IMG submission 183114) | Deep subsurface microbial communities from Anholt, Denmark to uncover new lineages of life (NeLLi) - Anholt_01485 metaG (SPAdes) (version 2) | ecosystem: Environmental > Aquatic > Marine > Oceanic...
AATGAGTCTTCTTCAAACTCAATCCGTTTAAGCTCAGCTTGATTTCGCTCGTTTAAATCCTTCACCTTAACAGTATTTCCTAACTTGCTCATGCTAGCTCTAAGAACATCAAAGTTACAGAGCCACATAAGATCTATGTTCCATTTTTTTGAGATCTTTATGAGAAAATCGGTGATTTCTGTGAATGCATCGCCTTCGTCTATTGTTATAATGTGTGGAAGCTCAACGTTATCTTCCAGACACACCTGACGAATAATCCAGAGGTTTGTAGTACTGTCTTTCCCGCCTGTCCAGGTGATAGCCGTCTCAGAGGACTTGAATTTATCAAATGCTTGACGCACAATCTTTTTGGACTCATCGATTCTTTTCTGAATCTTCTCTTTCCTACCTTCACTAACTTTGTACTCTTTCATTATCTTTACCTCCTGTAACTTTTCTGTTTAACTGCTATTCACCCGTTAACCATCTTCCTACCCTTGGTTTCAGTGCCCTCTTCATCTCATCTGTCTTCGGTGATATCCCAGCTATATTATTGAGCTCCTGAGGGTCTTTTCCAAGATCATAGACCTCCCAGCTATCCATACCCTCCCTGTATATTATTTTAAGCTCTTTCTTTTGGTAATAGTATATGGGTCTATCTGTTTCCTTCTCGTGTGCGCTTTTCTTACCAATAGCTTCGCCAAAACATCCCCTTTCAGGATAATCCTTGAGGGAAAGAACAGAGTGACCTTTAAAATTTTCCTGTGGCTCAAGGCCAAAAAGATGAACGATAGTGGGAGGTATATCAATATTACTCACCAGGGTATGACATACCTCACCTTTATCTTTTTGATAATCAAAGATTAGAAAAGGTACATTTATAAGCTCTGAATACATCTTGCCATCATGAGAAAGACCACCATGCTCACCAAACTCATCGCCGTGATCTGAGGTTATAATAATAACTGAGTTTTGTAAGAGATCAACTTTTTTCAATATGTTAAAGAACTCTTCAACATAACCGTCCACTTCCCGAACATGGGCAAAGTAAAGCTTTTTTAAAAGTTCTACTTTCCCTTTGTCTGAGAGGTCTCTTTTCAGAAGCGTATTTTTAAATAAATTAAACATCTCTTCCTTACTAAGGTCAATGGAAAGATCAACCATATCAACATATTTTCCTTCCGGCACATAAGGCTCGTGAACATCCATATAGTGAAGCCACAGGAAAAACGGCTTGTATTCTCCTCCTTTGATATGTGAGGATAGCCATTCATCTACCTTTTCGTTAATCTCATCTCCTTTTATATAAGGAACTTCCTGGCTCACCTCAGCCTCCATAGAATCATAAAAAACATCCCAGCCTCGGTTCCACCCAAAATAATCACTAACATAAGGATTTGAGTGAAAGCCGGCTGTAGTGATGCCAGATTTTTTAAGCACTTCAGAGATTAAAGTTTTCTTTGGCGAAAGTTTTTTCTCCCTTCCGTATTCAAGATAATAAGAAGAGGTAAGTATTCCTGGAAATGAGGCCTGAGTGTATGGTCCAGTAGCCTGCATGTTGGTAAACTTGATGCATCTTTCCTGAAGAGAGTCAATAAAAGGGGTTAGCTTGTTTTTGTTACCATAACACCCAAGCACATCTTTTCTCAGTGTATCTATGGTGAATAGAATAACATTTTTCATTTTGCATTCCTATTTGGTTTTGTTTTTCTTATGCTTTCACTCTGACCTATTTTATCCAGATATCAATTTTAGCTAATTATTATCAAAGTACTGGGAGCTTAAATACAGGCTTTCTTTCAGCTAAATACTTCTTTGTACAAAAAGGAGAGCCAAAACCGTACCTTTCAGCACATTCCATTAGCTTATCATACACCTCGGGTCTGAAGATAAGTCTGGTAGGCTTTACCTTATCCTCTAGCATGCTTCTAATTAAAGTACCGCTAAATTTTTGTCTTTTCTGGCTGTGACCACATAAGCCAGAGTAGGTTACCTCTCCACATACCGGACAGTACCACCACTCTAAGACCCGTACCGGTTTAATCCTTAACTTCTCTTCAGAAATTTGGTCAAATATCCTATGAGCATCATAAGGATCATAGTAGCTACCTACTCCGGCATGGTCTCTACCAAACATGTGGTGAGTGCATCCTAGGTTTGTCCTTAATATGGCGTGAAAGATAGCTTCTCTTGGTCCGGCATAGCGCATATCCCACAGGGCAATAGAAACCAGGTGTATATCATCTCTAAAATATCTTGCCTCACAAAGCTTATGATGGCACAAAACAATAGCCTCATCTATATAGTCACCCATCCTTTTTGGTCCAATTATACAGTTTACCAGTATTCCTGTCTGTAGCTTTTCTACAGGAAGTTCTCCATTAGCAGAAAACCAGGCCCCCTTCATCAGCCATTCATGCCCACTGTGAGGCACGTTTCTTGTTTGATGAGCCACTACTCTTTTCCAACCTTTTTCAGCTATTTTTTCTCGTAGTTGTCTGGGTGTATACCAGAATTTATAAAAAGGTGGTTGGAACTTGGGGGAATTCACCAGGGTAATCTTCCCTCCCATGAAAGTATTTTCCCATCCATTAAGCATCCTTACCCCAGGGTGTTTTTCATCGGTTGTACCCAGCACAGCCTTTGCCATTTTCATTTTGCCGAACCCAAAAATTTGTTCCACTTCTAAGATAGCTAAGGCAGAGTCAGAGTAAGTAAGAAGAATGGCATCTCCTTTCTTGATTTTCTTTGCCTGGATTTGCTCATCTTTCACATCCAGAACAATGGGGATAGGCCAGAGTGTGCCATCTCTTAAGGTCATTTTTTCACATACTGCCTCAACGTCTTCCCTGCCCATAAAACCTTCTAAAGGAGTAAAAAAACCATAGGCAATATCAATGCATTCTCTGGCACACCGTCCACTAATGGAAACCTGTTTTAGCTTCCTAATTTTTTCTTTTGCCTCCAGTGCTGGCATTACTCTTTCTACAATCTCTTTATCGCCATGTCCTTCATAGTTCATCGTCTAATTCCCTTTTTTCAAAAAATTGTGGAAAACCAGATTTATCGTTTTGCCGATCTCCTCTAAAAAAAGCCCGCCCAACGATCCACTAAGGTTACCTCTCCGGCATAGCTTGCCCGGAGACGTTTTAATACCCGACCGCTCAGTTGATCGACCCGGCCATAAAGAGAAGACAAGAAATCAATAGTATCATCCTCGGGATCGTAGAGTTTCCTGTAATAAATAGGTGGATCCCAGGGCTCGTGAGGATCAAAAGAATCAAGGACAAGGAAAAACTTTTCCGTATCTTGATTTCGCTCCAGCCACCTGGCTCCTTCTCTAAAGACCTAGGCGGGGAAATAATCCTCTTCGCAGCTTCTATCAGCTATATTAGTTACGTACTTACCGATAAACTCGGTAAACCTTCCTCCCGATCCTCTTTCTCCTTTCCCTAAATTTTAGGGGAGCTATCTTTCAATCTCTTTTCGAGATGGGTAAGGTCCTGACCAATAAGGATCGCTTTCCTGGCCTTTTATCCAGGTCTACTGATCAAAACCGCGATGGAAATTATCCGACAGCTTAAACTGATGATACGTATCAGTTATCAATGCCATACGGTAGCCACGGTGGTGCAGGATTTCAGCAATAGTGTCTCACTCCTCCGATCTCTTAAAGATCTTTGATCGTCGGACTAGACGAAGCAGTAGAACATTTAAAACCACAAGATGGTGTTCAGAAAAACGGCAAGAAGTGCACAAACAGCTTCCTGCAGGACCGTTCTGTCTACGCTCTCTGTGTGGACTTTTAATCTAATACCTCGTATGTTCCCTAAGGGCCAATTGATGAAGGAACGCCGGACGACGGAGAACATCGTATGAGAGGCACACAAATTATATCACAGTATACTCTATTTTAACTTGTCTCCGGAGAATGGTGTTAGGGAATAAGGAAATATCTCCACTACCCGAAAATGTGAACAGTTACAAAAGCGCCCTCACCCAATCTACATCAAGTTCAGCCAATTTCTGTGTGGTTGGCACACCGTTCTCATCCCATCCCATCATCCGGTAATACGATTTTACAGCATTTTCAAACTCCTTTTTAGGAACACGTTTACCGTGGTACAGTCCCTTTTTTAAGGGATTGAAAAACCGTAGTGGGAGTGAATCATCCCTTGCAGTAATTCCTGCTCTGACATTGAAGACGCGTGCCATAGACAACGCCCTTTCACTCGCTTTCATTAATTCAAATAGAGAAGTTTCCCATCCGGTCACGGCTTTAACGAGTTCTACAATATCACCTAATTTAAATGTTCTCCCAGGTGCAACTGCAAAGATGCATATATCAAGTACCATATAGATTCCCCACAACTGTTGGAGATAGGTAAACATACGGACTTTCTTCAAGCTAATATCAGTTGGATTGAGGGGCTCAAGTATACCCAGTGGTTGAACGTCTTTTAGAAATTCTGAAGCTTCGGAAGCAAAACATGTATCGTGTTCCATTTCAGTATGATCAGCACCTTTTGGACCGACTGCATAGCCCAGTCCCACACCTAATTTAACCCGAGGCTCATGCATTGCTGCTTCTTCACCTTTAACATGGACGGCAAAATCTTCTGATCCTTTTCCTATTTGCTGGGAAGCTCTTTTTACTCCCTCCGCCAGCAAATCACCCAAATTGCCGCGCATCGCAATGTCTTCAATGACTTTTACCATCGCAGATGCGTTACCAAACCTCAAGTCAATACCTCCAGTGTCATTAACATCTATTAGGCCTTTCTCATAACACTCCATGGCAAAAGCTACCGTGTTGCCAGTAGAGATGGTATCTAGTCCATACTTATTACACAACTCATTTGCTTTAGCAACGGCTCTAAGATCATCTATTCCACAATTTGACCCGAAAGCAGCCATGGTTTCGTATTCTGGACCACCATATTTACGATCTACTAAAAAAGGGCCCGTCTTGACCTCTACCCTTTTTTTACACCCCACTGGACAAGCAAAACACCCTTCTTTTCCCACAGCTATAGTTTCCTTCATTTTCTGTCCACAAATCTCTTGTGCACCTTCAAAAACACCTTCTCGAAAATTCCTAGTTGGAAGAATTCCCATATCATTAAGGAGGAGTAACCCCCCAGAGGTTCCAAACTCAAACAAGCGCGAGTTTACAGTGTTATCCTTAAATTTCTTTACGAACCATCGAGCCTTTTCTTTTACCTTATCCCCATCATACATATTGACCTTTTGAGTTCCTCTTACTGCAATAGCTTTTAGTTTTTTTTGTCCCATTACTGCACCCATCCCTGTTCTCCCGTTAACGTGTTTGATATCATTATGAACCGAGGCATAACGAACCAAATTCTCTCCAGCCGGTCCTATGCAAGCTACTCTAATTCTCGAGTCCCCCAATTCTTTTCTGATGATACTTTCTGTTTCTCCGGTAGTTTTCCCCCATAATCCTTGAGCTTCTCGTACCTCACATTGACCATCATGAATCCATAAAAATATGGGATTAGAAGAGGTACCTTCAACAACTATGGCGTCAAATCCGGCCGCTTTCAACTGTGGGCCCCAGAATCCTCCCGCTTCTGACTCGCCATACCCTCCTGTCAGGGGAGATTTGGCTGCTACAGTGAACCGAGAGTTACCAGGAAAAGGGGCACCTGTAACCACACTGGTAGCAAACACCAGTACATTGCAGGGGTCATACGCATCTATATGGGGATCGGAAATTAGCTTAAGTAAATAATAAAGCGCAATACCCCTTCCACCCATATATTTCCGGTAAAATCTTTCATCTTGTTCTTCTATCCATATTTTATTGTTGGTTAGATCGATCCTCAGTATCTTACCCATGTATCCGTAGTGCATCACATCACCCCCCAAATTTTTGTCTCTCGTTCCTCTAGAGAACTTCCCACTGCAATTGCTGCTGCTCCTCTAACAAAATCTTGAGCATTAGTTAGATCAATACCACCGGTTGGGTCCAATTGAGGTAAAGGAGCCTTTACAGGCTTAATGTAACCTGGTTCTCCAAGATTGCTCGCAGAAAAACCTTGACCACATCAGCTCCAGTCTCCCAGGCCCTCAGTATCTCTATAGGAGTCATAGCTCCAGGAATACCTATTATGTTGTGCCCTTTGCAAAGTTTCAGCATCTCCAGATTAAGGCAGGGCCCCACAACAAACCTTCTCCCTGCGAGAATCCGGAATCTGGCAGCTTTCGCATCTGACGCAGTAGTTACCCCGATTAAAACCTCGTTTCCCAATTTACAACTTAATTTTTTTCACAATCCCAATTGCTCCAGAAAAAGTCATGGCAATTCAGATGACGCTTATACCTTCCCCCTTTACTACATCCGCCACATGCAGCGCTTCCTTGGGAGATTTAACTCTAACAACCGACGTAATCCCCGCTTCAGGTAAAACCTTAAGAATTTCACTTTTTTTCATCCACAACCCCGTTCCTGTTTTATTCTATCTTTACCCTTCCTTATATATCCAATCCTTGTATGTCCAGAAACTTGTCTGGCCTTAACCTTTTCTCTCCAAAATCATCTAAGGCAAAAATGTTTTCACCATCTTGCGCTCATAAGCAGGAAAGATTATTCTTTCACCTTTACTATCATTTCCAACTCAACAGTTATATCTCCGGGTAAGTTCGATGTCCCCAGTGCACACCGAGCATGTTTTCCCTTCTCGCTAAATATCTTCTCGAGGAGCTCTGATGCTCCATTAATCACCTCCGGTTGCTTTCCAAAATCTGGAGCACTGTTTACAAACCCTCGCACCTGAACAATCTCTTCTATCAGATCCAGACTCCCGACTAAGTCCTTTACCGCGGCAAGACAGTTAAGGGCGCATATTCTTGGCGCTTCATAACCTTCCTTCACTGTTTTCGCCGCACCTACTTTACCTATATGGACGGATTTGCTTTCAATAGAAGGTCCTTGTCCTGAGCAAAACACCAGGTTTCCCACTTTTTTGGCCGGGACGTAAGCAGCTACAGGCTTAGGTGTTCGGGGAAGCGTAATCCCCAACTCTTCCAATTTGTTTTCATAACCAGCCACGTTCTAAGAGCTCTCCTTTCTAGAATCCCTTCTTATTCAATATTTTCTCTACCTTCTCTATACTAGGTTCAACTTCTTCTTCAGTGATTTCTATCTTTTTCCTAACAGATCCAAGATCCTTGAATCCTGAGCCCGTAATTATACACACAACTAAATCATTCTTTTTTATTATCCCTTCCTCTACTAACTTTTTTACCCCTGTAACTGACGTAACTCCTGCAGGCTCAGCAAATACCCCAGTGGATCTAGCTAACATTGAGATACTTTCCAAAATTGTTTCATCATCCACCTCTATTGCAACTCCTCCGCTTTCTCTTATGGTCTGCAAGGTAAGAGTTCCATCTTGAGTGTAACCCCTGAGTGGATCAGCAATACCTAGGGCTACCGTCTCCGGATTGTCCCAATGTTTTACTCTAGAATCCTTGCTTTTAAATGCTCTCACAATGGGAGCACACCCTTCTGCTTGGATACCTGCCATAGCAGGAAGACCCGAGACTAAGCCTAATTTCTCAAGCTCTTTACATCCTTTATAAATTCCTACTAACAAAGGACCCGCCCCTATCGGTACCAGAATCCAATCGGGGACATTTCCCAATTGTTCATTTAGCTCATAGGCTACAGTCTTATCCCCCTCGACAGCGAAAGGGTTAAGAAAAGTAGAAGTCAAATTTACCCAATCAAATTTTTGAGAAAGAGCTTTAACAATTCTAAAACAATCACTGTAGGTTCCCTTTATTTTGACCAAAGTTCCGCCGCACGCGACAATCTGTAGTGACCGAACAGACGACACGCATGAAGGAACCAGAACGATTGATTTCATCTCAGCCTTAGCAGCATAAGCAGCAATTGAATTTCCAGCACTACCAGTAGAAGAAGTGATAACAATCTTTTTTCCTTCCTCATTAGCCTTAGACAAAGCTACAGAAATAGGTCGATCCTTAAAAGAGCCAGTGGGATTTCTAGTTTCATCTTTAATATATAGATTACATAAACCTAGCTTTGCACCTAATTTATGACACTTAAATAAAGGAGTATTGCCTTCGCTTAAAGATACAATGCTTAGGTGCTTCCGCACAGGAAGAAGAGCTTTGAATCTCCATATGCTCCTAGCCTTTTCGAAATTCATAAGTAACTTTTGTCCACTCACCTTCTCATAATCATATTCAGCGTCTAAGATCCCTCCACATACAGGACAATCATAAATTATTTGCAAGGGATACGTAGTCCCACATTTTAGACATTTCAGATTGGTGCCAAACGTAATCTTTTCGTCCAGTTTAAGCACTTCCTTCAACGTTCTCTTGAATCAGCCCCTAATGAGTTCTCCAGCCTCGAAGGTGGTATCTCTTAAATTTATCGCATATGCAATTTGTGGTCGTGTCAAGACAAGGGCCCGTTTGGTAACAGGCCCTTATTATCATACAGCCCAATTTATTGTCAAGGCAAATACGTAACTCTATTCCAGATATTATTGAGAGCCAAAAAACCACAATATACTAGTCACTCTCATATTATTGTGATAATCAAGGATAACGAAATCGCCCTTAGTCAACCTCCTATTTTATGTATCCCAGTGCCCTTAATCTTTTGTTAATGGTCTCTTTTTCTTTTTTATAAAATACGTTACCTTCAGACACTTCGGTTCTAAGAAAGGCATTTAACTTTTTTCTTAGATTAATTATGGTCTGTTTATCGATTTTCTCCACGATATTGTTCTTTTCTTGGCGATCTTCACGTAAATCATAATATTCTTCGAGCCCCAAGGTCAAATTCCTCATGAACTTAAAGTCGTCGGTTCTGAAAGACTGTAAGGCTCCTTTACCTCTTATTTCAAATAAATCTTCAGAATAAACCTCTCTACCTTTAGCTTTGCCTTTCTCAATTACAGGTAACAGGCTAGAGCCGTCAAAATCATATTCTTCACCAGAAATACCAACTAAATCCAATAAAGTAGGAACTAAATCAAGGGAACGCACCACACCTTCAACTTTCTTCCCTCTAGGTAAATCTTCATCTTTTATGATCATGGCCACTTTTAAATCACAATCATACATAGTGGTGTGTTGAGGGTATTTTTTCTTACCTTTTCGGCCGGGAATGAGATCGACAGGATGTTCGCCAAGATTAGTTCCATGGTCACTCATTACCACCAGGGTTGTATTCTCACTTAGACCTAATTCATTTAGGGTCTCCAGCAATCTACCTATTAGTTTTTCGTCAGCCATTTTTATTTTGGCATCGTAGTAACTGAATTCCGAGAACTCTCCCTCTTTTATTAGCCCCTTTTCAAGAAGTGAATGTTCTGAGCCTTCATGAACTTCATAAAAATGTCCCCACATAAAGAACTTTTCCCTACAATTATCTTTTAACCATTTAAAGAACTCTTCCACCCAGTAGTTCCCTACATAGACAATTTCCTTAGTCTCAACACCGGGATATTGAAATTCTAACCAACAGGTTTCTTCCGAGGTCTCGTTCCAGAAATCAAAGCCTTGCGCAAAACCATTTTTTTTTGATAACAAACCATTACCTACGAAACCGGCGGTATTATAACCATTTATCTTTAAAATTTCAGCAATTGAAGGCCCAGTTATATAGCAATAAGGATCTCTCATTCCATGCTTGTTCGGATACTTTCCAGTAATTACTGAACCCATAGCTATTGGGGTCAGCTCAGATGAACTGATACAGGTTTGAAATCTGACCCCTTCCCTTGCCACCCGGTCAATCGCGGAGGTGTTTATTTTCTTGTATCCATAGCAGCTTAAATGGTCAGGACGAACCTCATCCAAGCTGATGATAATGATATTTTTCTTTTTCATATTTATCCCTTCTCATATTTTCTCAGGAATATAACTTAAAACTTCATGTGTGGTTCTAAATTCGTCCTTTCCATTTCCAAACAAATAACCTCAGAGGGCTCAACATTAGCAATATTAGCCTCAAACCCTAAACTGTCTATTAGCCAGCACTGAAAAGACCATATATCAGAAACTGTTACTTTAGGAATCCAAGGGCCAGGCAGTTCAAAAATAATTTTGGTAATATCTACCTCCTGAGAAATTGCTTTAACCACCTCATTTTTAAATCTACCATTTTCAAACAACTCAGCAGCCTCAAACATAACTTTCCAAGCGCCGCAGTTTAAACAACCTTTAATGTCTTTGACCAATTTTCTCTGGTCCGATGATACTTTCTTACTACCTGTCTCTCCTAAAACTTTTAAGCCATATTCTTGAGAAGCCATCTTAACGAGGCTACACTTTTTATTAGAAGAAATATCTATAAGGTTATCTGATACTTCAACCAAACTAAATCCAGTTTTAACAACGTCTGAAAAGTATTCTCGTACTTTATCTTTGGCTACTACGTATTCGAGAAACAGTCCTCCAGGAAAAGCTAAAACTTTATATTTATGGTACAGATCAATTTTTGCCCTAAGTGTTTGGCTTTCAATTAAGGCAGATGTGCCACTAACACTCTTTACTAAATCTATATAACTTGCCGCCAAGTCCAATAAGTCTTTCTCAGCTTGTAGTCCTAATCCTCGATCAATAATAACAGTAAGACCTGATTCCCTAGGCTTTCCGGTCCGCCTTTTTATTGGGATATTGGAAAATAAATTGTTATACATATATCTACTCCCATATGTTTTGTTTTATATTTACATACACCCTCACTTCCGCAGCCTATCCACTGCTTTGCCCTTAACCTCTTTAACAAACTCCTCTGACAAACTCAGCTCTTTTCGCGTGCTAGACATCGTTTTCATCTCTACCCGCAGAGTATAAGGAATCCAGCAGCATTTTTCATAAAGTAACTATTCTTTCAAAACAGAGACTAATAGGCACCTTGGAGTACTTCCACTACCGCTTTTTCGGTTACCTTACGAGGGTTTTTCTTCGCTTGGATACTCAAAAGAGTACTTTTAGCCAATTTAACAAAGGAACCTTTATCCACCCTCAATTCTTTTAAAGACTGGGGAATATCAACTCTTTTTGTTAACTGCTTGATGGCTATAACTGCCTTTTCTCCTGCTTCCAGATCAGATAAAGAGTCAGTTTTTTGGTTCAACGCTTCAGCAATTCTCTGAAATTTTTGGGGCCGGGCCGCAAGGTTAAACTTCATTACATAGGGTAACATCACTCCTACGGCAATCCCATGAGGAATGTTGAAGTTAGCAGCTAAGGGCATTCCAATGGCATGAGCGAGTCCTAAAAGACTATTCCCGGCACCTACCATTGCCATAGTGCATGCAATTTGCATATTTTCCCTTGCCTTAAGGTCCTTACCATTATTTACCGCCTTTTCCAGATTTTTCCCAATTAATTTGATGGCTTCAAGGCTGAGTGGTTCGGTTACCGGCTGAGCATCAATCGAAACAAAAGATTCAACAGCATGAGTAAGAGCATCAATACCTGTTCTACTGGTTAAAGATGGAGGCATAGTTATAGTTAACAGGGGATCTGTCATAGCTAAGGTAGGAGCATTTTTCCAATCCACCACTGCAAATTTAGATTGTTTTTCCTCATCAGTAAAAACTGCCCCCGGTGACACCTCACTTCCAGTACCTGCAGTTGTTGGAACTGCAATAAGGGGTAAAGGCAAAGACTTGGGTATTTTATTTATTCCACCGTAATCCCGGATAGATCCTCCGCAGCCACATAAGATCCGGAAACCCTTAGCCACATCAATTGTGCTTCCTCCACCTATAGCAATAATAATATCAAAGTTTTTCCCCTGAATTGCCTTTATGTTGCTATCTATCGATGTGGAAGTTGGTTCAGGTTGCACCTCATCGAATATATCAAATTCAATGTGCACTTGCTTTAGGGAATCTAAAACTCTATTGAGATGTCCGCACTTTTCCACTCCTTTGTCAGTAACAATAAGAGCTTTTTTTACACCGAGCTCCTTTGCCTTTTTGCCAATATTTTGTGTAACTCTTAAGCCATGTAACCATGTCGTTGGACAACGAAATAAAAATTCTCTTGACTCCATCATTCTTTTACACCTCCTAAGGTTAATCCTCTCACCAGATATTTTTTAATAAATATGTAAAACAAAATTGTAGGAATCACAATTAGAGTTCCCCCTGCTGACATTGGTGCCCATTTGATACCCATTGGGGTAATATACGATTGAAGTTCAACGGGAAGGGTTCTGGATTCGAAACCAGTAAAAATAAAAGCGAACATAAACTCGCTCCATGCTACACAGAAAACATATATGCTCGTTGCAACAACTCCTGGAGCGATAAGAGGAAGAGTTATTTTAATCATGACTTGTATTCTACTACAACCATCTATTTTTCCAGCTTCTTCAAGTTCTGGACTTATTCCATCTATGAAAGACTTTAATAACCATACACTGAAAGATAAATTTAAGAGAATATACAAAAACATTAGACCAACTCTAGTATTATATAACCCCATATCGCGGTACAATAAATAAAGAGGAATGGCTATCCCGATCGGTGGAATACATCTAGTAAGCAGCACCACGTAAGATACAAGAGATTTTCCTCTCATGGGAATTCGTGAGAGAAAATAAGCTACAGGAAAACTAAGGAATAATATTAGTAAAGTATGTCCGGTAGCTACGATAAAACTGTTCAAGAAAGAAGTAGGATACCTCGTTTTTGTCATAAGGTAACTATAATTTTCAAGAGTTGGCTTAAAAATAAAAATCGGTATTCTGGACTTAGCGATAAGAGGGTCCTTGATAGAGGTGGCCATCATCCAGTAAATAGGAAATATCAATAGCACCCCAATTATGATCAGGAATAGATAGATTAACACATTCTCAGCTATTTTTCGCTTTCCTCGAGACATTTTCTCACCTTAAAAATTTTTACATTTTGACAAGATACTTCTTGACTATATTCCGGTTTAAAGTAATTCCTAATCCGGGACGATCTGGAATTTCAATATACCCATTTTTTAAGGCTATAGGCTCGTTAGCTAACTCGTCTCTAAATAAGTTCGGAGCTCTATCAAGTTCAAACAACAGGTCTGGTGGCGCTAACCGATTCTGAAGGTTAGGGATAGTAGCAACTAATTGAAGAGCAGCAGCTACAGCTACAGCAGATCCCCAGACATGGGGAATGCACTGAATACCCCATGCATTTGCTAAATAACAAATCTTCTTTGTTTCCGACACTCCGCCAGCCATGCAACAGTCCGGTTGAACAATATCCACAGCTCCCCGGGAGATGATTTCTCTAAAGCCAAACCTTGTATATTCGGCCTCACCTCCGGCAATTGGTATATCTAAAGCGTTTTTTACCCTTAAATACCCTTCTATATCTTCGGGAGGAACAGGCTCCTCAAACCAATAAATATCATATGGGGTAATCCTTCCACCCAATTTAATAGCGTTTAATGCATCATAACCATGGTTCGCATCGACCATCAGTAAGATATCTTTCCCTATGGATTCCCTTAAGGCTTTAACGTTCTTCACATCATGTTCAATCCCGAATCCCACTTTTAACTTGATGGCCCTAAATTCCTGTGTTACATAATGCAAAGCCTCTTTTATCAATTCCTCGGTAAGATGAGGGCTTTCTCGATGATAAAGACCGGTAGCATACGCCTTAACCCTGGTGCGGTGAGCTCCTCCGAGAATTTTGTATACAGGAACACCCAATTTTTTACCCACGATATCATGTAAAGCAATGTCTATGGCACTAAGTGCCTCAACCATTACTCCCTTTTGTCCATGATCCCTGACTCTATTATAGAGTTGTTCCCAAATCAATTCTATCTCGAAGGGATCTCTTCTTAAAAGAAGAGGTTTGTACACATAATTTATTGCAGCACTGGTAACCTCTGGAGGGCCGGAGGCCTCTCCCAACCCCGCAATTCCTTCATCGGTAATAATTTCAATAATCATCGCAGATCGGGAGCGGTACCACGCTTGAGAATAGGCAAAAGCTTTACCTCTAGTTAATTCATATCGCAATATGTAACATTTAACCTCTTTTATCTTCATCTTACTCTCTGTTTGAGGTAGTTTAAGAACTCCTCCCTCTGTATTTTTGGGCTACTTCAACCCACCAAGATTCCAAACAACCCACCTGACAAAGTAATTTCGTGACTATTTAGGCACTCCCGTATCAGCTCAAATACACAACTTAATCCAATCCTGAAAAAAGTGATCATTTTTTGGATTAGCTGGACTCTCTTTTCTTTTTATGCTACCCTTGAGTTATGGAAAAAACCATGATTATTCAAGGACGAGAAGTAAGTTCTAAAGATATCGAATTTATTCGAGAAATGATCAAGGTCAATCCTTCCTGGGGTCGCACCCGGCTTTCTAAAGAGCTAGTGCTCCTCTGGAACTGGCGAGCAGCCAACGGTCAACTCAAGGATATGGCCTGCCGCACCTTCCTTTTGAAGTTAGAAAGACGAGGCTATCTCACCTTACCTCCTCGTCGGTACTCCTACGGCAAAACCCCGAGGAAAGCCTCTTGTCCCTACGTTCCCCATAAGACTACCCCGATTGCTGGCGAGCTTAACTGCCTTACTCCCTCAAGATCCAAGTAGTTAAAGAGAAAGATCTTCTCAAGCTCTTCAAGTGCCTGCTTTCTTCCTACCATTATCTAGGGTTTACTGGAACCGTAGGAGAGAACCTGAAGTACCTCATTCTTGACCGAGACGCTCGGCCCCTGACCTGTCTTCTCTTCGGCTCAGCGGCCTGGAAGACTCTCCCTCGGGATAACTTTATTGGCTGGGACGAGGCAAGAAGAAAAGCAAACCTTCACCTTGTCACCAACAACATGCGGTTTTTGATTTTGCCCTCCCGTTAAGGTACCTCATCTAGCCAGTCATATCTTAGGAAGAGTGGCCCGGCGTATCAGCTTGGACTGGATAGAAAGGTACCAGCATCCTATCTATCTCTTGGAGACCTTTGTCGAGAAAGAGCGCTTCCGGGGCACCTGTTATCAAGCCGCCAACTGGATCTATGTCGGCCAGAGTAAGGGGCGCAGCCGCAACGACCGCTACAGGAGACTCAAGGTGCCGATCAAGGATATTTACCTCCTGCCCTTGGTAAAGAGATTTCGGGAC
>Ga0209979_1003080_pt1 | contig 15121 bp, 10 predicted proteins | sample AnhtaG_FD_183114 | JGI IMG/M metagenome (GOLD analysis project Ga0209979, IMG submission 183114) | Deep subsurface microbial communities from Anholt, Denmark to uncover new lineages of life (NeLLi) - Anholt_01485 metaG (SPAdes) (version 2) | ecosystem: Environmental > Aquatic > Marine > Oceanic...
TTGAATATTCCATCAATAGCAGGTGGGACATCACCGAAATCTGGTTTTTCCCCAAATTGAGGTAAGTATAAGGGAATAACAGTACGGTGAGGTAAATAACCCATTTTATGTTGGATTTTAAATTCTGTTTCTCTCATTGTCCTTTCTAAAGTAGGAAATAAATGAGCCAAGCTAAACTCGTAGTTCCATACATGTGTGCAATTTAGGGGGCAACATCCTCCCGAGTTTCCTCCTGTAGAAGCTCCGTGACATCCTTCAAATCCGTGAAAAGATCCATTTCTAATCCACAAACAAGTAGGCGTTCTGATTGTCGAAAAGTTCGCGGAGATTGAAGTTAAAACTTCAGGCGGTAAAATGCTAGAAAAAAACGCATCGTGGAATTTAGAAGTGTAATTCGAAAGAAATTGAAAATTGTGTTTAACATATTTGATAACTTCTGAAGAATTTTTAAACCACTCATTATATTGGTTTCCGATCCAAAACTCAGATTGAAAATCTTTAATTAAAGCATAATTGAGACGCCAATCAACAAGACGATTTGGAAAGTTCCAAGCAATAAAAAAAGTGATCACTCTTTCCTCATCAGGTTTCAATTTTTTTTTTACAGCTAGACTTCCAGTCCAAGTTCTTCCAATATCACTTGGTTCCTCTAATTCGCTTCTTAACAGAGTACCTTTTTCTATAAAGTTGGACCAAAAATTATCTAAATTATCCCATTGAGGTGATACCAAAACATTTTGCTGATCGGTTGCAAGAGTTAAATTACCATATCGCTTATCTGATTTAAGAAGTGTTTTTGATCTCATATATATAGCGTTCCACTCACCGATTTTCTTATGAATGTTATAATTACCACCAAAAAGGGGATGAGATTCACCTCTAATAACTTTTAAACCGTCCCAACCTAAGAAATTAAACAAATTTCCTAACAGAATTGCTTCAATTGGCTCATTTGAAATATTTTTAATACGAAATTGAAATACAATTAATGGCAATCCCGAATTTTTTGCATCTAAGGGGATAAAGGGGTTAAAAGCGGTTAATTTGATCTCAATAGGTAGTTTAGAATCTTCAAACTTTAAGAATGAAACAGGGTATTCGCCATCATAAATAATATTTTCAACATGAGGTAATTTATCAATGAAATCTTTCATATTATTAGTGATTATATGATCACTTACAGATCTAGCGGGTATAAAATCAATTCCATCGTGAGGTTTAGTACATATAAGCGCTCGTGAAATTGGTTTTTCTTTCGAATTCTTCAAAGTTCGAGTTCTTACGGCGAAAAAACTGTTAGGCACAAATGCGCGATGATTTACCGTGTTAGTAATTTGCCATTGTTTTAAAAGTCCATCTCCTCCAAGTGCAATTGTGCCTGTACCTATACCTCCTAAAGGCATAGCAGAACATCTCAAATTTTCACCAGTTAGGGTGAGAATCCCTTTAGCTTTCATATTGCTTACATCATCCTAATTTTAATTGTATTTAAGATAATTCCTATATTAAATTTTCGAATGAAGACTTCAATTAATTAATTAATTACTTTCTCGTTTAAAAAGAGTCAGATTATTTAAATTATAACCAAATTTTTAAATTTATTAAAATTTTCTCCCTAACTATCTTACTAAAATCCCATCTCAAATTAAAATATTATTAAATCAAAATTTTACTTGCAATAATAAGTTTAAATCAAATCACTTGATTATTACGCGATTGAGAATAAATTTTAGCTTTTAAGACCTTGTCGATAATATCGTAGTTCACAATTTTACCATGTTGCTTTATTAGAGGAATCTGAAGATCTATTTCATAAGGATATTTAAAAATAAAAATTGAATTAAAAAATACGAGATAATCATAATGAAACTCAAGAATTAGACTAAGTTCAACAAATATCAGTAATGAGGGAGTGAGAATAATACTTAAATCCTTAACTAACAAAAAATTAATCGTAGAAGGATCTAAGTTAATTAAAAATGAGATATTGAATAATGAAAAGCGTAAAGAAATTTACGACTTTATAGTTAAAAATCCCGGAACTTATTTTAATAAAATCCTTCACGAGTTAAATTTTAGCAACCACATTGTTGTTTGGCATCTAAGTATGTTATTGAAATTCGATTTTATTTCAAAAAAAATCTTAGAAAACCACGAAATATATTTTGATACATCTGCAGAGCTTGAAGATCTAAGCTCAACATATTTTACCACAAAAGAAAAAAGTCAGAAGATTATTAACTTCATGAAAAAAAACAATTTAGGGATTACTAAAACAAATTTATCCCAAGAGCTAAATATGCATATAAACACTCTTGCAAAATATCTCAACCTCCTTGAAAATTACAATGTAATTGTTAAAAAGAAGATTGATAACAAAAATTTATATTTTTTAAGCGAGAAATCAGCGCAGTAGACTTTATAATCTTTCATTAATAATTACTTTAAATTTGATGTAAAACATTTTAAATTCAATTATAATCTTAATACTCATAAGAAATTCAAATAAAGGATAGTATAAAATTTGACAGTCAAAACTCTTATCATCGGACATGGAGCTAGAGAACACGTAATAGGAGAGACTTTAGTAAGGGATGGAGCCACTTTATACGCGTTCATGAGCTCTAAAAATGCTGGATTAGAAGACTTAAGCCAAGGAAAGATAAAAATTCACTCTGAAACAGATTTTCAGGAAATTATTGATTTTTCCAAGGAAAATAGTATAGATTTCGCCGTGATTGGCCCAGAAGCACCTCTGGTAGTTGGTATCGTTGATGCTTTGGAAAAGAGCGGAATTCCTTGTATCGGCCCTAGAATTGAAGCCGCTCAATTGGAAGGTTCGAAAATATTTACGCGTAATCTTTTGGAGAAATATAAAATCACATCCAATATTGTAAGTAAAAGTTTTAATTCAATGGAAAATGTAGAAAGCTTCATTAAAGATTTAGGCGAAGAAAATATTGTAGTTAAACCAGATGGACTGACTGGAGGAAAAGGTGTAAAAGTCTATGGAGATCATCTTTTTTCTAAACAAGATATTTTAGATTACTGTCAAACCTTAGTCGATCAAAAGGCTTCTATTCTCCTCGAGGAAAAAGTCGACGGCGAAGAATTTACTCTTCAAACATTCGTTGATGGCAAAAATGTAATCGCTACTCCATTAGTTCAAGATCACAAAAGAGCGTTTGAAGATGATACCGGCCCCAACACCGGAGGTATGGGAAGTTATTCAATGGAAGACCACCTGATGCCTTTTATAACACAAGAAGATGTAGACGAAGCAATAGAAGACATGAAGAAAGTGGTAGCAGCGACTAAGGCAGAAACCGGAGTTGAATATAAAGGATTTCTATATGGGGGGTATATAAAAACTGCTAAAGGTATTAAATTAATAGAATTTAACGCAAGGCTCGGAGATCCTGAAGCGATGAATGTTTTACCCCTTTTAAAAACTAATTTTATCGATATTTGTATGGGAATCATTAACGGTAATTTAAAATCTGACATCCAATTTGAAAAAAAAGCTACGGTTTGTAAGTATTTAGCTCCCGAAGGATACCCTACTTCTCCAAAAAAGAATGAATTAGTAATAATAAATAAGGAGAAACTAGAACAAATTGGTGCAAAATATTACTACGCATCTGTTTACAGAGAAGGTGAAAATGTTTACACTACATCATCGAGGGCCATGGGGATTATTGGAATTGCAAATGATTTAGAAAGCGCTGAGAAGGTTGCTGAACAAGGAGTTGGATGCGTTAGTGGCAAACTATTTTATAGAAAAGATATTGGAACGTCAAAGCTACTACAAAAAAGAATCGATCATATGAAATCTATCTTACAATAGAACCTGATTCAAATTTTAAAATGTATAATGAATTACTCGCAGAATTATTTTTTATAAAGATCAAATTATAATAATTTCCAATTTAATTCTACATATATTATGGCTTGGCAAGCTAAGAACGTAAATTTCAATAATTTAATAAAACAGATGCTTCACGATAAAGATTCTGAGAAAAGAGCGGAATCAGCTCGGCAAGTGGGTTTTCTCAGAGATGCTAGATCCGTTAATCTATTATGTCGTGCGTTAAAAACTGAAAGAAATCCCATTGTAGTTAACCGAATTATAGAAGCGTTAGGTCGAATAGGAGACGGTAGAGCCACATTAGGTATATTAGAAAAGTTCGAAATCGAGATAAAAAAATCTGAAAACGATTCAGATAAACTAAGGATTATTTTCATTATTGAAAGCTTAACTCGAATTAAGGATAAGCGAGCTTTAGAATTCGTAAGTCATTACTTAAGTTCCTCAGATGACAAGCTTCTCCAACTAGCTCAAAACGCATTTGATGTAATTCAGCCTAATTGGCGCGAAATTCTAAAAAGGAATCAAAAAGAACGAACGATACAAGATATTTTTAAAGTTTCAAAATAGTCTTTTTCATATATCATTTTTATCGTATTTTCTTGTAGATAATAATATCTTAATAATAACGTTCGTAAACCTCATATAGCCTAAATTTTTATTTTCTCTCTATTAACACTAAAATTGATCAGAAGTGACAGTTAAAAATGTTTGTTGCTGGGATTTAGAAGGGCCTATCAGTGTGCTTGACTTTGCTGCGGAGTTAAGTCGATTGTTAAGCCAAAAACCTATTCTCGAATTACAAGATTTTGACTTCGGCACATTTTTCGAGATGCTTTCTGAGTATGACGACTATCTTATTGAGATTCCTGGCATAAAAGAGGAATTAAATATTGAGGAATATCAACCAGGCGATACTTTGAGATTAGTTGCGCCTTTATACATGTCTTGCTTTTCAGATAAAGAATTAATTCGTTTGGCAGAACAAAACTTGGGACTCCTACCGGGGTGTACAGAATTAATGAAAATTCTTAAGAAGAAATGGGATGTATATATAATATCGACAAGTTATACACATTTTGCTCATAGCGTTGCAAAATTTTTAAACATCCCGCAAGATCACGTATATTGTACCGAATTAAACCTAAAAGAGGCAAAGGAATCTTTTCTGAATATTAAGAGCGATGTAGATTTTTTAGTCAAGAACATCTTCCAGCATTTTTTAGCAAACGATAAAAAGTTAAGCGTAGTATTAGAAGACCTAAACGAGTTTTTTTGGAGCAATCGAGAATCCGATTATATCAAAGCAATGAATAAAGTTCAAGTTAGAGGTGGAATTAGAAAAGAATTAGCGGTTGAAGCAATATCAAAAAAAACTAAAACTCCAATCTCTGAAATTGTTGCGTTAGGAGACTCAATTACAGATATTAATATGCTTCAACGATTAAAGGATGAAGGTGGAGTAGCGGTTTCTTTTAACGGTAATCGTTTTACCGTAGGGAGGGCAAATATTGCTATTACAACAGTAAATAATCTGGGAACTTTGCCTATTTTTGAATATAAGGATTCTATTGAGAGTTTTCTTGACTTATGGGAGAAAAATTACGACGAATTTCGTTCAAATCCTCGAAATATCCCTGAAGGATTAATATCAAAAGAAATCAAGAACTATTTTGTCAAATACCAATTTGTACCAGAAATTGAGAATTTAAAAAACAAGTCTAATCGAGAACTTGACATAATTATAGCAAAACAAAAGAAAATGAGAAAAAAAGTAAGGGGATGGGCTGGAAATTTAGGGTAACTCAATTTTGTCCTTAAAATTCTTATCGTAAAACTTTTTTCCCTTTATAATATCCATTAAAAACAAGCTATAATGGCCCTTCTGCTTAATTATTATTTTAGCTATAAGAATAAATACGACATATCCTAGAACTGCAATCGCATTAAAGGGAAAAGGATTAAATAGTAAAAAGATACTTGGGAGATAAAAACTTATTGATTCCCAAATTCGTTTTGTATAATATTCTTTAAAATTATCCTTTTTTAGACTCTCATAGCAATTACAGCAAACCAAGGGCATTTTCATATTGAATTTTACTTCGTAATAAATCTTTTGCATGAGAGTTAGCATGAGGTCGATTTTATTTCCGCATAGGTTACATTGAAATAGTGACCTAGTTAACCGATCTAACTCTATTTTATCAATTTCAGACCTAGGAAAATAGCAATCGTCATTTTTATAATGTGAACAAGTAAGGCATGTTAATTCTTTCTCCATCTTTCTTTCCTCAAAATATGTTTTACCTGGTTGAATAAAATAGGGATATCTTGAGTGAGATTGACAGATAACTCGTCCTTTCTCATCGATTTCAAAAGAAGGTTCGATATTAACCATTATACCATTTACTGTTTATTACTTTATAAGAGATTAGATGTTTTACCTTAAAATTTTTACCTACAAACTTTTAGTTGTTGGAAAGAATAACATTATTAAAAATCTTTACTAAAATATAAATTAAGAACTTAATATCTAATAAGTTCAAGAGGTCTTTAGGTAAAATGGCATCAACTACTAATTTTGGCTATAATATAGGGGACGTCCTAAAAGAATATCTCGACGATCCCATCTTTATTTTAAACAAAGATTACGAGATTGAATACACCACAGAAAATCTTCATTTAAAAAACTTAGGTTTGACAAGCTTAGGAGGTAAAATAACTGACATTTTACATCCCAACGATTCTCAGCGTGGTGTGGATTTTCTCCAAAATGTGTCAAAGTTTGAACAAGCAGCAGTAACGTTAAGGGTTCGTTATGGTGATAACTTCAGATTTTATGAATTTAGAGGGCGCTTATTCAAAAACGAAGCACAAGAAACTAAATATCTAATTACAACTCGAGATATTACTCAATTCAAAAAGAAGGAAGAAGAATGGAATAAAAACGAGGAAGATTTTAAAAAATTAACTGAAAACATGCAAGAAATCCGATTTTGGAAGCTACTCCTAACTAAGGACGAAAAAGCTTCGTTTCAAAAATCAGTAGCTTTCGAGAAGAAATACAGACAAATAATTGATAATATAAAAGAAGCATATTTTGAAGTGGATTTAGAAGGAAATTTCACATATATGAACAAATCCTTCACTCAAATGACTGGTTATTCATTAAACGAAATGATGGGTAAAAATTATAAACAACTTATGGACGACGAAAATAAGAGGAAGGTCCTTAAAAAATTTAATGTGGTTTATAAATCTGGTTTACCGCAAGAATACTTCCAATTTGAGTTCATTGATAAAGGGAATACAAAAGTCATTGTTGAATCCTCCGTTTACTTAAATAAAGAAACTTCTGGTAAAAAAATAGGTTTTTATGGGATAAGTAAAGACATTACTGAGAAATTTAACTTAGAACTTAAGCTTAAACAATCTGAAGAGAAATACCGCTATTTATTTGAAAGTTCTCCTTATGTAATTTGGATAGTTGACTTAAATGGCGTATTACTTGATTGTAATCCTACTACAAACATAATGTTCTCGAAACACACGAGAGAAAATCTTGTAGGGAAAAATTTTGTAGAAATATTAGGAATGCTTGAAAGACCAGAATATTTCATTCCTTTTTTTAAGAGTAAATTTGAAAACTTTGTTCAAGACAAACCAATGAAAGCCTTAGAATTTAAAATGACCCGGTCAGATGGAATAGAAAAGTGGATAAACATGCGCAGTACAAAAATTAAGCTGGGAGAAGAAACGCTTATTCAAGTTATAATACAAGATATCACTGAAAAAAAAATCGCCGACTTAAAATTACAGAAATCTGAAAAAGAACTGAAGATTTTAAATAAGGAATTAGAAAAAAAGGTACAAGAAAGAACTAAGGAGCTTAGAGAGTCTGAACAGAAATTTAGAACTATTGCCGAAAATTCACTTATGGGAGTTGCGATTTTACAAGATAATAAAATTAAATATGTAAATCAACAATTTGCTAGTTTAGCTGGTTATGATGTTGCTGAAGTAAAAGAATTTAGTCAAAAGGATATTTTTCGAAGTATTCATCCAGATGATAGAAAACTGGTTATGGAACAATTAAGGAAAAAGCAACAAGGTTTAAAAGATTATATTTCTCATTATCAGTATCGAATTTTTGATAAGACTGGAAATATTAAATGGGTAGATAATTATTCTAAAACATTCAATTTTATGGGAAGTCCCGCTGATTTAGTATCGGTTATAGAAATTACCGACCGTAAGAAAGCTGAGCAAGAATTAAAAGAATCCGAAGAAAAATATCGTTTATTGTTTGAAAATATGAATTCAGCTTTTGCCTATTCCGAGGTGGTAGTGAACGATGATAACATACCAATCGATTATAGATTCATAGAAGCAAACAGTCAATTTGAAAAACTGACTGGCTTAAAAGTAAGTGAAATAATCGGAAAGACTGTAACCGAAGTATTGCCCGGGATTGAAAATGATCCTGCAGATTGGATTGGAAGGTATGGGAAGGTAGGTCTTACAGGAGAGCCTCTAAATGCAGAAGATTATTCAGAACCACTTGATCGTTGGTATATCGTTTCGGGTTATTCAACGAAAAAAGGATTTTTTGCGGTTACTTTTAGCGATATTACTGATCGGAAACGAGCTGAAAAAAAACTAAAAGAATCAGAGGAAAAGTATCGCCACTTATTTGAAAATTCTCCATTCAGTATTGTACTTTTAAATTTTGAAGGCAAAATCATTGAAATGAACACAGCAACAACGAAACTCTTTGGTTATCAACAAGAGGATCTTATTAATAAAAAATATTTGACCCTTATGGATATATTTCCCAAAGAAACAATGCCTGGATTGAGATTGGTTCAGGATTTGATGTCTAAAGGGGAACCATCTGATCCAATAATGAGACCTCAAATCACGAAAATTTATAACAAAGATAAAAAACCAATGTGGACTGAATCTGAATTGTCTATCGTTAATATAAGTGGGGAACGAATGATTCTAGCAATAATACAAGATATTACAGAAAAAAAACTCGCTGAAGAGAAATTAAAAGAATCGGAAAGAATACTAAGACAACAAAATATTGAATTGAAAGAATTGGATAGGTTAAAGACAGATTTTATTAGCATTGCGGCTCACGATTTAAAGACACCTCTAATTTCCGTAGGAGGGTATGTCGATTTGATTCTCTTAAGAGAAAAAGGATTGAAAGAAGAAGTTAAAGAGGACTTAAATAGAGTTTTAAATAATGTGCACCGATTAGATGTGTATATCAATCGGTTGTTAGATGTAATGAAAATCGAAGCAAAAAAGGTAGAGCTAGTTAAAAGAGAAGAAAACATTCATAACATGATAAAAAACTGTCTTTCTGAATTAGAATTTCAAATTAGCCAGAAAGATTTAACGGTTAATGTTGACATCTCAGAAAATCTTAATATGAGAGTAGATAACTTCAGAATTTCGCAAGTTTTTTTGAATCTTCTATCAAATGCGGTCAAATTTACCCCCAAGAATGGAAAAATTGATATCTCTATATTAGAGGATGATGAAAGTGTTCTATTTAAAATAAAAGATAACGGAAAAGGCTTGACTCCAGAAGAAATTCAAAAACTCTTTGGTAAATTCGTGACAATTGAACAAGGAGTTGATGGATATTCTAAGTTAGATAAAGGAACGGGGTTAGGATTGTATATAGCTAGGGGTTTTATAGAAGCACATGGAGGAAAAATATGGGTTGAATCAAAAGGAATAGATCTTGGCGCTGAATTTAGCTTTACTCTCCCAAAACAATAAACCCATTTTCTTAAAAGATTATTAAGTAAAACCGATATCGACAATAAAAAATTATAATAGGACGAATTTTCTTATTCAAATTAGATGATTTTTATTTAAAAACAATTAGAAATAGATTACAAATATATGGATCTATTGTTATTTATAAAAGCTTGAAGTAGCTATAACCTAATGCCGACTTTAATAATATCTGAAAAAAATAAAGCAGCTCAAAGAATTGCAGAGGCGTTAGGACCAGTCACGGTCATAAACAGATCAAAATACCTAAAAGTCTATCAAATTCCTTCTAAGAATATTTATGTTGTTCCTCTTCGAGGTCATATTTTAGAGTATAGAAACACCGATCAATTTAAAAGCTGGACTAATTCAGATCCAAGAGAAATCATTACAAACCCAAATTCAATCGATAAAGTCGCCATCAGCTATGCTAATCCATATATCAAAGCTTTAATCGACTTCGCTAAAAAATGCGACGAATGTGTAATTGCAACTGACGCCGATGTCGAAGGGTGTAATATTGGACTTTTTGATGCACTTCCTTATGTAATTAAAGCTAATAGAAATATTAAAGTAAACCAGTTATGGTTAAGTTCATTAGAAAAAAAAGAGATCGTTTCAAAATATAGAAATTTAATTTCCCCTAAATGGAGCTGGGGAGAAACAGGGGAAGCAAGAGCAATTATTGACGCAATCATTGGTTTTTCAAGCACTAGGGAAGTCACAAATACGTTCAAGCCAATACTAAATGAGATTAATAATAAATTTGTGTCGATAGGTAGAGTACAAACTTCATTACTCTATTTGATTTATTTAAGAGACATAGAGATCGAAAAATTTATCCCTGAACCATATTGGACGATTAACGCTAATTTAGAGCATAAAAATTATATAATAAAAGCTGTGCACAATGAGAATCCATTCATTAAAGAGAAAGAATCTGAAGCGAAAGCCATATTTCAAAAAATTAAAAACGAAAAAATAGCAATAATATTAAACAATACCAAAGAATCCGCATTAATTAATCCACCAACGCCATTGAATACTTCAAAAGCTCTTGTATTGTTAACCAGAATCTTAAGAACTAGCGCAAAATCTGTCATGAATGCCATGAATTCTCTATACTTAAATCAAATTATCTCTTATCCAAGAACTGATAGCGATAAATACAGCCCAAATTTTAACCATGTTTCATACTTAGAAAATTTCAAGCCCCATATGAATTATGGGAATTACGTAGTAAAGTTATTTAGAGGAAATCGATTGAAACCCACAATAGGAAAAGTTGACGCTGGAGACCATCCACCCATTACTCCCTTAGTAAGTTTAGAACAAGCTAGCTCTAAATTAGAAAATAATCTCCAAAAAAAAGTATACGATATTTTAGCACGACATTATTTAGCCCTTTTCGGTGAGAAAGCAAAGGAATTGAGAATTAAATTAAAACTTTCAATCAAAGATGAACTCTTTTCATCCCGTCTCGTGTCGTTAACCCAGAGTGGGTTTTACGAAATCGCACCATTTTTGAAAAAACCTTATCAACCAGCATTCGAGATCGAAGCTAAGGAACTTCTGGTTAAAGAAATCCTTTTGGATGAAAAGGCAACTCAACCTCCACCACATTACACCGATACCACTTTATTGAAATTGATGGAGAAGGAACATTTAGGAACAAAATCCACTCGTCCAACAATAATAAGAATTCTGGTAGATCGTAAATTAACTTATAATATTGCTAAAAATCGCTTTAAAATAACTGAATGGGGTAAATTTCTTATCCAAGAGCTAATTAAAGTGTGGTTACCATTTTTAAAGCCTGAGTTTACCCGATTTGTTGAAAATTTGCTCGAAGATGTAAAAGAAAAAAGAAAAACAAAGGAAAATGTCGTTTCAACCGTAAAAAAGATTTTTTTAGCTTTATTTGATAAATTTCGGAATGAGAAAAATGCGATAACCATAAAGTTTGATAGCGTTAAAGTAAATTTAAAAACAACAATGCAACAAACTTCTCAAAAAAATTTTCCTCAGACTACTTCAAAATGCCCAACTTGTAAAAATAATCCTATGAAATTAGTAACAACTTCACAAAAGAAAAGATTCCTAGCGTGTTCTGATAGAAATTGTAAGACTTACCTCTCAGTTCCAAAAACTGGAAGGATTACTATATTAAAATCCACGAATTGTTTAAAATGTGGTTTTAATGTGTTCAAGATACAAAAAAGGAAGAATAATAAAAGTCTTATCTATTATATCTGTCCAAAATGTTGGAGTGATAGCTTTAAAGAAGAAGGTACTAATGGTTTCTGCTCTAATTGTGCAAATTACCAAATCTCTAAAGAGCAATGCGTAAAAAGAAAGTAAAAAAAGAAAATTAATTAAAAGTTAGTCCATTTTAAACCTATATTTGTTGTATGCTGCTCGAGTAAGACCGACATAATTATCTGAGATTCTGTAAGATAATTTTCCGTTTATCACGCTTTTTTCAACGTAATCGTTCTTTAGGTGATGGTTTAAAGAGTGAATCATTGTCCCTAAGGTTACAGCACCCAAATATCTCATTTTTTGTTTAGCTACTCTTATCAAATCCAATTCAGTATGCCAATTCCCATCAAGTAAAGTCATTAAAATTTCGTTTTTTACCGGAGTTTTAATGTCTTTTATTTTATTAAACAGACCAGAATAGTCAGGTTTATAAAAGTTTTTTAGAATTTTGCTTTGTTCAAAACTTGTATTTTGAGGTTCTTCCATTTTTATTTCTCCAATCGAGATGAAACTCCACTAAGATATAATATCAGAATAATATTTTTAAAAAATTGTAATATGCTTGTAATATTAAAATGATACTTTGAAAAATAGATGCTTTAATCTTAAGCAATTATTTAAAGAATATCTTCAGGGATACCTTCGTTAAAATATTTCGCTCTGCTTATCCAATTCTGCTCGAATTCTGGGATCATTGCTAAAATCGATCCTCCAACCCAAACTGAGAAAACACGTTCCCGAGGTGCTATTATTTTGATGATTTGATTATTCTTTTTACGTCGCGCCAATTCTAATTCTAATTCTTGATAGATTCGAGATTTGAGATTTGGAAACATCGAAGACCCTCCTGATAAAAAAATGTTATTTAATAAATCTGGACGGACATCTAAGTCACACATTTCAATTACATCTAAGATTGCTTCTGGGAGAGAAGATTCTTCTAATTCGATTGAAGGATTAAACAACAACTCCGGAACTTCGAATCGCTCTCTAGCTAAAGAAATCGTAGAACCGTCAGGTAGGGAATACTCTTTTTCGTATTGTTCAACTCTCTTCAAATCTTCTTTGTAATCAAGGGAAACAAAACACGCTTTTTCCTTTAAAGCTCTGACGAGCTCTCTTCTTATAGAAGAATCTGCTGAATAACCTTTTGCACCTAATATTTTTTCCATATACCTTGTTAACGTTCTTCCACCGATTTCAAGAATTCTAATTGCGTGATCAAGTTTATAACCTTGATAGATGGGGACTATTCTTGTTAGACTATCTCCGATCTCTACTATCAAGCCCGTTTGAAATCCACCAGCATACAGAGTGAGCATGGAATCTAATACAGGATAAAACGCATTACATTGATATTTCTCGAGAAATAATTTAAAAAGCTTTTCTAAATTATTGCGAGGAAACAAAGGATGGACCGCAAATAAGACATTGACTAAACTAGGGTCGACTCTTAAATTATAGAAAATATAATCAATTATTTTTTCGAATGAGACCCAGTCTTGTATTACGCCCTTATCAATGGGGTATAATACTTTGTATAGGCCTAAAGATTGAATCTCATCTCCGACGTAGTAGTCCTCTTTTCGAGCACTTCCATACTCGTAATCGATTTGTCTATATTTAGGCTTTCCTACGATCGTGAAGAATACTTGGCTTGGCATATCTTCGCCAGCAAAACCCGCTTTTGCTGAAAACTGTCCAATGTCTAAAACAACAGTAAGATTGCCCATAATATCCAATTAATTTTAGCAATTTATTCGCTTATTAAATTAACAATATTTAATCTTTTTATATCTATACTAAACTAGTAAAAGCTTAAGTGGTGTATAAGTTGTTTCGGGTACAAAAGCTTCCCCGTACGACGAATTTATTTCGTTACCCCTTAAAATCGCAGTATCTTCCGCCCACTCCATTACTCTTTCTAAAACTTCTTTCTGAGTAAGGTAGGCAATATTAAATATCTCTTTTTTCTTACTCCAAAATTCTTCGATATCTACTATAACAAAAACTGAACTTTCAATGTATTGAAATTTACACGAAGGTCCTTCGTAATAATACACGCCTAATGGAGTCCAGTTTCTTTCGTATCCTCCATAAGCTTTACCTGTTGAACAATGATAAATAGCTTCTCTCGAGATTAATGCCAAATTTCGATGAACTCGATGAAAATCAGAATGATGAGGCAATAAAATAACTTGAGGCTTAATGTCCCTTATAAGATTTGTTATCTTAGAGATTTTTTCTCGAGTTATTTCCATATTAGGAAATTCTAATTCGATAATTTCACATTTCAACGATGATCGAACTGAATCAAGCTCATGTTTTCTTTGATTAATAATTCCTTCTTTTTGATCACTTTTTGCATACCCCCCAATACCACTTGTTGCAACCACAACGATTATTTTAGAACCTAAAGACTGGTATTTTAGAAGGGTACCACCACAAGATATTATTTCATCATCTGGATGACCAGCTAACACCATTATACGTTTAGGAACGACGATTGGTATTTTGTTTTCGCAGATGATAGAATTGTTTTTGTCCATCTATAGTAAATAGTTCACAATCGATGATTAAAAATGTTTTGAATTAAAAATATTGAATCTTGTAAGTTTTACAGACATACGTTAAAAAAGTATGTAAATAAGTATTAGATGAGAAACAAGGAGTTAGCTCCTAATCTCCTCTCATAATTTTCTTTAAACGATTTAATTCCTCTAACATTTCATCTCGAAGAGAACTTAAGCCTCCTCCTGCTTGAGTTGCTGCTGCAGGGGTTGCAGCTGGTGCTCCTGGTGCTCTAGCTGGTGCGGCCGGGGGCGTCGGTCTCTTAGCAAATGTGGGCGTTTGTACAACTCCTGAACCGGGAGCTTTAGGAGGTACACCACCCGAACTGGGAGGTAATTTTGGCGCTGGAGGTAAATTGGTTCGCTTAGGAGGTCCACCTGTGCCGGGTGCTTTTGGAGGTCCACCCCCTCCAGGTCTCTTTGGAGGGCCCTTTCCAGGAACTTTAGGAGGGCCGCCTACAGTTGGTGAAGTCACAGCTGCGGTAGCTGGAGGCATTTTTTGTGCTGGAGCAGGACTACCACTTAATAAACTAAATAAAGTGCTCGCCGCTGCAGTTTTAGCCGTACCATCCACAGGTGCTACTACTTTCTTAGAGGATGTACTAACAGTTTTCACTCCTTGTTC
>Ga0209979_1003082_pt1 | contig 15115 bp, 15 predicted proteins | sample AnhtaG_FD_183114 | JGI IMG/M metagenome (GOLD analysis project Ga0209979, IMG submission 183114) | Deep subsurface microbial communities from Anholt, Denmark to uncover new lineages of life (NeLLi) - Anholt_01485 metaG (SPAdes) (version 2) | ecosystem: Environmental > Aquatic > Marine > Oceanic...
GAGGGAAAGAAACCGATGGACGGCTTGTCGTTTTTGAACGGAGTCAAACCGCAGCCATGGGAACGTTTTGGAGAAATACCCGAAAGGGGTGAAAACAACGGATGAAAAAAGAAATTCTCGTCAATTCAACCGAGTATGAAACGCGAGTAGCCATTCTCGAAGAGAAGCGGCTGGTGGAACTGCAGGTGGAACGCCCCGATTCCGAACGCATGGTCGGCGATATCTACAAGGGGATCATCAGGACGGTGCTGCCAGGTATGCAGGCGGCGTTTGTTGACATTGGACTGCCGAGAGCAGCCTACCTGCATTCTTCGGACATCGGCAAGGATTATGGCCGAGACTATGATTCGGAGGCCTTTGAAGAAGAGGAGTCACCGGTCGATATCGTGCGCAAGAAACGCCGGGCCGGTATTGAGACCGTATTGAAAAAGGGGCAGGAGATACTGATACAGGTTATCAAGGAACCCATGTCAACCAAGGGCCCGCGGGTGGCCTCGGAAATATCGATCCCCGGGCGGTTAGTGGTAGTGGTTCCTGATGACGACCATATCAGGATGTCAAAAAGGATTGCCAACTGGAACGAAAAGAGGCGCCTTAAAAAGATTTTAGCTCCCCTGCGCCCCGAAGGATTCGGTCTCATCGCTCGAACCGAGGCTGAGGGCAAAGAGGGGAAGGAGTTTCAAGCCGATGTCAAACGGATTTTGAAGCTGTGGACCAAGCTGAAAAGAAAAGCCGACAATACCCCTGCGCCCTGCTTGATCCACAAAGAAGCCGAAATGCTGGTGGGGATGATTCGCGACGTTTTCACCGATGACGTTGAGCACCTGGTCGTTGACAACAGGGACGATTATAAAAAACTGATTAGCTTCGCCCGGCAGGTTGTCCCCCACCTGAAGAACCGCATCGAGCTGTACAAAGGCGAATTGCCGCTGTTTGACCGCTATGGCCTGGAACCGGAAATCGAACGAATGCTTGACCGCAAGGTATGGATCAAAAAGGGCGCTTACCTCATCATTGACCAGACGGAGGCGATGGTGACTATCGACGTCAATACCGGCCGTTTTGTCGGCAGTGGCGACCAGGAAACGACCATATTCCAGACTAACATTGACGCCGCCCGGGAGACAGCCCGGCAGATACGGCTACGCGATATCGGCGGCCTGATTATCTGTGACTTTATCGATATGTACAACCGTGAAAACCGGCGCAAACTGTACGAAGAATACAAGGCCTGTTTCAAAAACGACCGCGCCAAACGAGCCATCAACCCGGTCACCGATTTTGGTATTATCGAGATGACGCGCGAACGGGTGCGCCCCTCGCACATGCACACGCTCTCGGAACCGTGCCCCTACTGCTGTGGCCTGGGACGAATCATGTCAAAGCAGACGATGACGACCAAGATTGAGCGGTGGTTTATACGCGCCAGGGCCGACAAAAGGTTTAGCCAGTTTCACCTGGTGGTCAGCCCGCTGCTGGCCGAAGCCATGTCTGACAACGGCGTCAACCGGGTGGAACGGATGATGAAAATACACAAATTCAGGATAAATCTTATTCGCGATACAACCGTTCCAATCCAGGAGTACAAAGTCTACAACGCTGAGACCAACGAGGAAATCACCGACCGCTACCAGGTCTGATATGGCAATTCTTGACGGGTGGCTCACCCGCCGCTGGCGGGTGCGGCACCCATACGGTGGGCCGTTTCTTTTGAAAAGCGGCCAAAAAATTGTTGGACATTCCCGCTTGGTTCCCTTTATATTACTCTCAGGATGGGAGATGCAAGCGGCATAAGCCAAGAGATCGAGATCAAGCTGCACCTCGGGTCATTTGCGGACTATCTGAAGCTTGTCGGTTTCCTGGGCCAGGTGGAGCACGAAGAACGCCATGTGAATGGCTTTTTCGATACCGAGGACAGAAAGTTAGCCGCCGACGGCTGGGCGTTGCGGGTGCGGGTAGAAAGCAGCCGGGGGCTGATAACGCTGAAAAGCGAACCCTCTGGGCCGGGCGTGGCTACCGTCCGAGATGAAATTGAGGCGGAGGTGCCGCGAGGAGAGACACTCGATATTCTAAACCTCCGCAAGGAGGTCATGGTCCTTTCCAACGTAGCCATCGACTTTGTCAAACAAAAGTGGGGCGAAATTACCGTTACAAAACTTGTTCACTTTGAGAATACCCGGCAGAAAAAGCTATTCAAGATCGGCGATTACAACTACACGCTGGAGTTGGACAAGACCGAGTTTGCCGACGGTACGGTCGATTATGAGCTGGAACTGGAACTCCCGGATGAAAGCCGGATTGAAGTTGTTGAGGACAAGCTCCGCAAGATCTTTGTCTCCCTTGGTATCCCGTTTAAGCTTCAGACGGAAAGCAAGTTCTTGCGGGCGTTAAGGAAAGCCGGGATGGCTTAGCGCGACAGCAACCAGGATATTGACCCTTACCGTAATCCAATACCGTTTTTTAGTTCTCCCGATACAAATCGTTTTCCTCGCGTAGAGGGCGCCCTTTGCCACCGGCGGAGACAAGCCCCGCCGCTATGCGGGGGAGAGCACAGACAATTAATGTTCCTGTGGCGCTGCGCGGCTTACTCACCATCGGTACGGAGGAAGCGTAACATATGAGATAATTCAACTGACAACTTATAAAAGCTCTGATAACTCCGACGGAAATGAGCGCTCCGCTTCGTTCGGAACAGCCGAGCGCCTTTGTTTGGTGAAAAAAGCTTGATTTTGATTTATTTGGAAACAAATTCTCTCCTGTTTGGTTACAAGAATAGCGCACAAAGAAGGCGACCGGAACTGAGCGCTTTGGATATGCATCAGAGTCGCCTTTACCGCCCTGTGTCGTTCCCCTCCCCCGGCGCAGGGCGTTTTTGTTCTGACAACAAAGGGTGATCTTCTCCCCTTGTTCATCTGTGAGCGGGGTATTACATCGAGCCCCTGGCATCATCTCCGGCTAAGGTAATGTCCAGAAAAATGTGTAAAAAGGTGTACCCATAAATTATGCCGCTTGGTCAGTTACATTTTTGATCGCTTTAATCTTTTGCGCGTTTCGTGTCCATTTGGTATTGAAGTAGTTGAAGATGGCGTAGATGATGCGGTCGCAGCCCGACAGGGTCGGACCTGGACGGCTCTTGGAGTTTTGAAAACAACCCATCACCTTCAACCGCCGTCTCACCTCTCGGAAGCCCGCCATGGCGGGCTCACCATACAAGACATCGAGGATATCGCCCACTTTCAACGCCGAGACGTCCGCTCATGACGACCAGCGTTGAGAAAACTGTCAAAATCAACGGCCAACGCCTTGTCGTATCCGCCTCAGGCGGACTTGGCTACATACCGGCATCCCTGCTCAAAATGCATCCGAAATAAATCCTTGACCTCACTCATGGCTAAGACCAAGTTGTGCCTGTCAAAATCAAGTTCTCTGTAAGGCATTAGGTGTCTCCTTATCTAAGCTGTTGAAACCCTGAGGATACACCTTTTGTCTTTTACACACTCTTAAAGATATTACCACAATCGGTGTTGCGCAGGTACCCACCGCTCGCCCATTGCGGGCCGGGCCTTTGACCGGCGGTAGGACTGGTATTGGATATTCTGCACTATTGACCTGCGGTAAACACACCCTAGGGAGGCTGCTTGTCCACTTTCAATCTTCGTCCGACAGCACAGGTTCGTCATATTTGGAAAAGTACAAAACAACAGTGCCGGCAACAAATAGCAGCACTGGAACCGGAGCGCTCTTCCAGATATTGTGAAATCCAATTTGAAGAAGGACAAACAGGAAAAAGTTAAAGCAAAAAAAGAAAAATGCCGGAAAGAGCATTGATAGTCGAAATAGCTTCAATATTATGTTTCGCTTGTGCTTAAAAGAGTAATGTGCAAGACCATACCTTGAAAGAATCAGTTCCGCTGCGTCCTTATGGGCATTAAAGGACATTTGAATTCTGAGGCAGACAAACAATCCAAGCAGGGAGAGGACTATTAGTAAGCCAACGATAGGCCAGTTAGCCTTGTCGAACAGCCCGCCGCGCATCAAGGCAAACGAACCACCACACAGAATGGCAAATATATTCGTAAACCACAATCTCTGATTTTCCACGTGCCTTATATGCAACCAGTGCTGTTCGTAGATTGCTCTGACAAGGTCTCTTTTGTCGTTGCCGATTGCGTTCATGACTACACCATTTCGTTTATTTTACAATCCCTCGAGTTGACTTTCCAATGAAGTCAAGTACCTCCTGGACTTCAGGAATGAGCTCGATTTCATTCTTTATCCGCTCTATCGCCTGCGTCGTATTTAGACCACTAAAAAACAGAAGCTTGAAAGTGCTTTCAAGCACCTTTATGACTTCCCCACTAAAGCCACGACGATGAAGTCCAACGGAGTTTATTCCGGTCACCTTGAGCGGGTACCCGCCAACCAGGGCGTAAGGACAGATGTCCTGCTGAACCCGAAAGCCGCCGCCGATCATCGCGTGGGCGCCGATCTTTACAAACTGATGCACCGGCACCACGCCTCCGATAATCGCATAGTCACCTACCTCGACATGTCCCGCTAGGTTGACCGAGTTGACCATAATTACGCCGTCGCCTAAGATGCAATCGTGAGCGACATGGGAATAAGCCATCAACATGCACTCCTTGCCGATCGTAGTTGTGCCGTAGGCCTTGGTGCCGCGATTGACGGTAGCGTACTCGCGCACCACCGTACCGTCGCCGATCACAACCTGCGTTACTTCACCGCCGAACTTCAAATCCTGAGGTATTGTTCCGATGACGGCGCCGTGATGCACCTTAACATTATTGCCCAGCGTGGCGCCGATGGCCAGAAGCACAGAAGAGGCAACTTTTGTCCCGCTGCCGATTTTTACGTTCTCTTCAATGATGGTATACGGCCCGACCTCGACGTCGTCGGCAAGTTCGGCCTTTGGCGATACAATGGCGGTGGGATGGATAGCGCTCATCGATCCATTACCATAGCCATAAAATCAGCGCTGGCGACAAGGTTATCCTCCACAAACGCCTTTCCCGACATCTTGCAGGTGTTGCGCCGGAAAGAGTGCATCTCCAGTTCAAAACGCAACTGATCCCCGGGCATCACCGGTTTTCTAAACCTGGCGTTGTCGATGGACATGAAATAGACCACTTTCGTCTCCGGATCGGGGATAGCATTCAAAAGAAGTATGCCACCCGCCTGCGCCATCGCTTCAAGAATCAATACCCCCGGCATTATCGGATGACCGGGGAAGTGCCCCTGGAAAAATGGCTCATTGATAGTCACGTTTTTGAGGGCTACCACCCGTTTGTCCGGTTCGAGATCGAGAATGCGATCGATCAGCAGGAACGGATAGCGGTGGGGCATTATTTTTAGAATTGAGTCTATGTCGAAGAAGGCCTGGCTTCTTTTCATGGCATAGCGGCTGGCGATCTTCTTCTTTTTGTACAGCTCACTCATCTTGCGGGCCAGCGCCACATTAGCCTTGTGTCCCGAGCGCGCCGCCAGCACGTGTCCCTTGAAAGGCACCCCGATCAAAAACAGATCGCCAAGCAGGTCCAACGCCTTGTGACGCACCGGCTCATTATAAAAACGAAGGGGGGTGTCGTTGATAATACCCGTTTTACCCACAAACGCCTTTCCTTTGAGCGCCAGTGCTCGTTTTATTCGGTCGACCTCCACCTGACCCAGGTCGGAGTCATAGATCACGATGGCGTTGTCAAGGCCGCCGCCCTTGATGAGACCGGCCTCCTTTAACGTTTCCACCTCCGACAGAAAACAGAACGTTCGAGCCGGCGCGAACTCCTCGACGAATTCCTTCTCCAGGTCGACCAGCGTGGTGTACTGGGTGCCTAAAGCCGGGCTCTTGTAATCAATCATAAAGGTGATGCGAAGGTCATCCGAAGGCGTCACCACCAGATCGACGGCCCTCTCCGGCTCGTTGTAGGCCATGGGGGTATCAATCTCAAGATAGACCTTATCAGCCTCCTGGTTTTCGATACCCGCCTCGAGGAGTTTGTCCACGTATGGCTTGGCGGAGCCGTCGCCGACGGGAGGTTCGTCGTTGTCAAGCTCCACGATCATGTTGTCTATCTGAAGACCTGCAAAGGCGGCCAGGACGTGTTCCACGGTATAGACTTTCGCCTCGCCGTCCTCCAGCGTCGTTCCGCGGGAGATGTCGGCCACGTGGTCGATATCGGCAATGACCGAGGGCTTATCAGGCAGATCAGCCCGCACGAAGCGGATGCCGGTATCCGGCGGGGCCGGTTTGAAGATCATGGTGCAGTTGTTGCCGGTATGCAAGCCAATCCCCGACATTGAGATTTCTCGTTTGACCGTCCGCTGTTTTTCGTACATAAGCGTTTAACTCTCATGGGCGGCAGACGTCCATGTCAGCCGCGTCTTTCGAGTTGGTGCACGAGGGCGTACCCCAACCACAGCCTTCTAAACAGGTTAGCTCGATTATACAAACAACCCCGCCTCTGCTCAAGTGTTTTTTGCCGCCGCGAAGACCAAACCGATTCAAACCGTAAAAAAGGCCAAGCACTCGGTCGGGTGGTGGTCGGGCTGATTCTCACTGACGCCTGCTGTCAGTGGTTCATTGCATGGTAATGGAGAGCATAAGTAATGGAAGGTAGCAAGGCGTATGAAACATCAGATCACGTTGCGGGATACCGGGATAAAGATCACCGAAGTACTTGACATGATCTCCCAGGGCTTTGGATACAACCAGATTCTGGAGAAATTCCCTGAACTATCACTTGGTGATGTCCTTGTTTCTGCGAAGTTTGCAGCAGATTTCATTCGGCAGTATGTCACGGCCGATGAGACAATCGAAGTCGAGGGTGAGATAGTTGTTGCGGCTCACAACCGCCGGATCATCAATCTGACCGAGATTCGTAAAGAGCACCCCCGGGCATATGAAAAGTGGGAGCCGTCTGAGGACAACGAACTGATGGCCTTTTATCGGAGCGGCAAGAAGACTGACGAGATTGCCGGGCTTCTTCAGCGACAACCCGGGGCTATTCGTTCCCGCTTGGATAAGCTCGGATTGACAGGACCAAAGCGTCGGGTTTCCCACACACCTGAGGCACCAAAAGAAACCTGACAGTTTGTAGGGCAGGGAGGCTGCCCTACTTCTGCCTCAATTAAGGTACATATAATGCTTGTCGATATTCCTATTAGCAAAGTCTTAATCAGAGGGGTTTACTATGGAAATCAATTGTCCAGTTAAGAACAAAACGGCAGATGCACGAACGGAGAGGCTAACACTGCCTGACAGCAACCTTGAGCCTGCCAATTCATGGTCTTACCCGCACCACAGATTGAAGATGTTAAGACCGCTGGAGTTTTGACCTACCCCTGAGTTTGATGGAGTCGTCGAAGAAGACAATTGCCCGTTTTGCGGGAGCTTTGAGATTCTTAGCCGTTAAAGAAAGGAGATACTCAATGAAGAAGCATGTCATCCCAGTACTAATTCTTGCCGCGATAATTATCTTCATAGTAATCGGTATTTCATCTATTAGGACTGAAAATTCTGCAAAAGATAGACATGAAACGTGGAGTGACTGGACGCCACGTGATCACATTACCGTGGACGGGCAAAAAGTATATGTTGGAATGATTGCAGACAGTTCCTTTCAAGTTCTTAACCCAGATGGAAGTAAACGGTATATGAGATCTGATCCGTTGGTTATTCCAGACGGCGACCGCCTTCAAGTGACTCATTATTTTCAATTTCAAAAGGGCAAATTACAAGTTGATATTACGTATCAGAATGATGGACATCTTTATCGAATTGTTGAAATTACCAAACGGAAGCTGTTATCAATTGAATATTTACAAAATGGTGTTATTATCAAAACAATCAAAATGAAAACAACGGAGTCTTGAGATTCTTGGTCATTAAAGAGAGGAGAAACGCCCGTTTTTGGTCTCATACCAATTCGCTTTCATAGATTAAAGTATTGCCCAGTGAAAGCCCACCAGTCTCTGAAATGTCACCCTGTATTTTGTGGTGGGCGTACGTCCTCGTGCGCCCGCAAATCCATGCAGCGGACGAGGAGAGGCTGTCCCAGAAGTGTTATTCTTGACCACGTTAGCTCCCGAGAACGTCATTGCGAGGAGCGAAGCGACGTGGCAATCTCTTGCTACCGAAACAGTTCCGCTGCTGAGATCGCCACGCTCCCTTCGGTCGCTCGCGATGACGGAGACTTGTGAGACAACCACAGGACGTCTGCCGCACACAGTACACTTGTCCCGCTCACTTCAAATTCACACTCAATATCTTCACATCCGTCATGTCCTCGATGGCGTAGCGGATGCCCTCGCGGCCGAGGCCGGAGGCTTTCATGCCGCCGTAAGGCTGATGGTCGGCGCGGTAGGTCGGGATATCGTTGACCACCACCCCGCCGCATTCGATGTGTTTGAAGGCGTAGAATATGTCCTTGAGGCGATTGGTGAAGATGCCCGCCTGCAGGCCGTACTCGGAGTTGTTGATCTCGTCGACGACCTTCTTGAAGTCCCTGTACGTAAACAGTACCGCCAGCGGGGCAAACGCCTCCTTGGAGCAGATGTCCATCGAGGCTTTCACGTTGGTCAGTATGGTTGGCTCTAATGTCCGCCCGTGCACTTTGCCACCTACCAGTATTTTGGCTCCACCCTTGACGGCATCGGCAATCGTCGCCAGCGTGTTCTCGACCGCCTGCGCGTCAACCATCGTGCCTATGTCAGTCTCGGGGTCGAGCGGATCGCCAATCTTTATCTTTTTTATCTTGGCCTTAAACAGTTTGACGAATTTGTCATACACCTTCTCATGCACATAGATGCGCTGCACCGAAATACACGACTGCCCGGCAACCGCAAAGGCGCCGGACACCAGACGGGTGGTGGCATACTCAAGGTCAGCATCGTCAGCCACTGCCACCCCGGCGTTGCCGCCTAACTCCAGCACAACCTCCTTACGTCCGCAATGCTCTTTGATCCACCAGCCGACTTCGGATGAGCCGGTGAAAGTTATCATCTTGACGCGAGGATCATCCAATAGAGGAGATGAATCTCTCGATGATCCGGGAAGGATCGACACGGCCCCTTTGGGGTGATCGGTCTTGTCAATCAGTTCCGCCAGCAACAGGGCGCTTACCGGCGTCTTCGAGGCCGGTTTGAGCACAATAGTGTTTCCGGACGCAATGGCCGGGGCAACCTTGTGGGCAACGAGGTTAAGCGGGAAGTTAAACGGCGAGATGCCGGCAATAACCCCTTTCGGAAAGCGACGCACAAGCCCGATGCGTTCTTCGCTTCCCGGCGCCCAGTCGAGGTCTATGATTTCCCCGCCGACACGCTTGGCTTCCTCAGCGGCTGTCTTGAAGACGCCGATCGCACGGGCGACTTCCCCTTTAGCATCCTTTAGCGCTTTGCCCAGCTCCAGCGCCATCGCCTTACCGATTTTGTCGATGTTCTTCTCCAGACCGGCGGCAACAGCCCGGCAGGTTTCCTCGCGTTTGTAACAGGGCAAGTCGCGGGTGATCTTGAAGGTCTCGTCGGCAATCTGTATTGCCTTGATGTAATCCTCTTTTGATGCCGCAGCAACATTGGCAACCAGTGAGTCGTCGTAGGGTGATTCGACCCGAATCTTGTTCTTGCGGTCAACCCACTTGCCGCCTAAGTACATTTTATAGCTTTTGACCATCGTTAACTCCGCTGTTTGATGAACTTGACTACAAGGCAAGATAATAGTCAGATGTCCCATTACGTTCAAGCAAAATAGCTTAGGCACATTTTGCCCTTTATTTGACGAAAGGTCAAGCCCTTCTCTGGTATGGCTTCCTCCCCATACCTTATGGGCAGGTTTGTATTGTCCCCGGTCTTTTTTGCCCGGCTGTCAAGCATCAGGTCCTTGTCCCTGGTTGCTCTGAAGAGCTGAGGCCGGGAGTTACCCCTTGTTGCGCAGTAAGTTACCGGAAGGCATCGGCGGTTCGCCAAGATTTGTCAGCCTGCGGCACAAGATTTACACAACTTGCGGAAAACAAAGGGTAGATAGTATGAAAGATAGCAAGCTTACCAATCAATCCGGTCTGACCCTGCTTGAAGTGATGATAGCCATGGTCATCATGAGCATCTCGCTGCTCCTGTTGCTTAACATGGCCATGGTGGCCCTTGATGGTAACGACTGGTCCAACAAGACCACCATCGCCACCCAGTTGATGCAGGAGAAGCTGGAGCAACTCCGTAACAACCCTACTCCCGGCAGTGGTGGAGACACCGCCCTGGGGGTTGTCCGCAACTGGACTGTGACCAATGCCGGCAGTCACCTGCGGCAGGTGGGCATTGATGTGACGTGGGAAGACATCGGGGGCAACATGGTAACTGATTCCCTGTCAACCTTTATTAAAACCGGCTCGGTATAGGTGTCATTATGTTTGCATGGATCACAAAGATAAAAAGCCAGCGGGGCACTTCATTTTTGGAAGTGATGATCGCTCTGCTAATTTTGGGCGTGGTAACGACGGCCATTTTCAAGCTGTACATCACCCAGCACAAGAACTACATGACACAGGACGATATCACTACCATCCAGCAAAATGTCAGAGCCTCAATCGACGAGCTGTCGCGGCATATCAGGATGGCCGGCTACGATCTACCACAGGGCCTGCCGTCCATAGCTGCCGCCAACACCAACCCGGATACGATAACAGTTACATACCTCTCTAATGGTTGCGACACCTATTTGTCAGACCCCATGCCTCAGCCGTCCGCCGAGCTGAAATGTGGGACTGCTATCTCCTGCTTTTACGACGGCCAGTGGATATACATCTATGAACCCGATTCGGCTGTGGGAGAATGGTTTGAAATCACGGAGGTTCAGGGGGCTGCATACCACCTGCAGCACAACACGATGGTGTTGAGCCGGAAATACGGCGCGAATGCTCTTGTCCTGGCGATGTCGCAGATCAAGTTCTTTGTCGATAACACCACCGATCCTAACCACCCCAACTTAATGATTCATATAATGGGCCAGCCTCCCCAGGTGTTCGCCGAAGACATCACTGACCTCCAATTTCAATACTGTATGAAGAACGGGGCTGTCGTTGATGTGCCGACTGTGATCGATAATATCCGCGAGGTTTCGATTTCCATTTCAGGAAGGTCGCACAAGCCGGATGTCGAACTGGCCGAGGAACTTGAAAACCAGTATCGGCAAAGGACCTTCTCGACATCAGTTTACTTAAGAAATATTGGAGTCTAAAGGCAGGTGATTCATGAATATAATGCGAATTAACAACAAGCGCGGCATGGCCTCATTGATAGCCCTTATCATGGTAGCTATGCTGACCCTTCTTGGCTTGGCGGCTCTGTCGACATCCGACGATGAAGTTAGCATTGCCGGTAACGAGTTGCAGGAGACGCGGGCCTTTTACGCCGCCGAGGCCGGGCTGGAGAAGGCCGCCGCGGTTTTGCAGAGCGAGTTCGACACCACCGGCGTGCCGCCGCTTATCATGCCGTCCGGATCATTGACTGTCAACAACTGTCTGGTGACCTACAACGCCAACGACGACGGTCCGGCAACGCAACAGGTGCTCTCCAACGGCACTCTGGCCGGTTTTCATGCTCTGGTTAAGTCGTTTTCGATGACCTCCACCGCCTCAAATGCCAGCTACAATGCTACCGTCCAACTCTCACAGACATTTGAAGCGGCCCTGGTGCCAATCTTTCAGTTCGCTGTCTTTTACAGCAACGACCTTGAGATTGCCCCCGGTCCGGCCATGATCCTTGCAGGACGGGTTCATACTAATGGCGATATGTGGCTGCAATCAGACGACTCTCTGAATATTAACAGTTACGTGACCGCAGCCGGTCATATTCTCCACGGCCGCAAAGGTGCCGGAGGCACAGGTAGCGGGGACGTGCTCATAAGGGATGCTGCCGGGAACTACGTCTCGATGAAGGAGGGCGCCGGATGGCTCGATGCGAACGACTCCCACTGGTACGATTCCTCGGTGGCCCGCTGGCAGGGACGTGCCCAGGACTCGGCCCACGGGCAGGACCCTCTGAACCTTCCGATGTCCAGCACCTCGGGTGGCAACCCTCACAAGGTGATTGAGCGAGCAGGCGGAAACCCCGATTCCTATGAGAGCAAAGCCACTCTGAAGTTCACTGACCGCCAGGCGTACCAGAAGGTCGGCGGCGCCTGGGTCAATGTGACGGCCGACATGGTTTCAAAAGGTATCATCACGTTTACCGACGACAAGTTTTACGATGGTCGCGAACAGACCAATGTTGATTGTATGGAACTGGATGTCGGAACGATGTATGACGAAGGATACGGGCCTTCAAATGGCGTGATATACTATTCCGATCAAACGTCCGACTTCCCGGCCTTGCGCGTTAATAACGGATCAAATCTGGATGCCGGATTGACCATTGCCAGCGAAAACCCTGTCTACACCGTCGGCGACTATAACTCGAATACTAAGAAACCAGCCTCTATTATCACCGACGCTGTGACGTTTCTGTCACCGGCCTGGGATGACGCCCAGAGCGCAGGTCCTTTGAGTAACCGCACGGCCAGCAACACAGAGGTGAATGCATGTTATCTCACCGGTAACACTGAGACCACTTCGTCCTACTACAACGGCGGCTTTGAGAACCTGCCCCGCTTTCTCGAAGAGTGGTCGGGAAAGACATTCACGTGGAAAGGCTCGGCGGTCAATCTCTGGAACTCCGTGCAGGCCAACGGTACCTGGAACGAAACCTACTATTCACCGCCGAACCGGGATTGGGCATACGACATAGACCTCGATGATCCCAACAAGTTGCCGCCGGAGACTCCTATGGTGCGAGTGTTCCAGCGTATCGGCTGGCACCAGCAGCATGTGGGGTACGATGAATAGCTCTCTGAGGAAAGCTTAAAGAATAAGGACCCGCCTTGTGGGCGGGTTCTTTTTTGCGTCCAAAAATCCGCGAGTTAAACCCGTCGCTATTTACGTAACCTAATTTACACAACATAAATTACATTATCGATCCCAAGTTAACTGTCGAAAGTTAGTTAGGTTTTTGTATGTTATTGTTGACAAGCATGAGATAATGTTTGTAACTTATTATTATTCGGCAGGTTTAAGTATAATGAAATACTTTGCCGTGCTATTAAATTGTCCCGCAAAGGGTAACAGGAGTATCGAACAAGGAAAGTCATCAAACGAAATTGCTGACATTTATGTGTTAACAGGGAGTACTCATGGACCTTGATCTACAGGGGAATATTGAACGATTCACGTTGCCTGAAGTATTTCAGTTGATCGCTTCGAGCCGCAAGTCGGGGACACTGGGAATTCAGAAGGACGATTCCATCGTCATGGTCTATTTCAAAGACGGCAACGTGGTCTACGGCTATGGCCCTCGCCAGACGTTTCACCTCGGACAGTTGCTCAAAGAGCGGGGCGTCATATCCGCTCAGCAACTGGAAGAGGCAATCGGCGTCCAGGCGAAGAAGGAAAACTCCAAACGGTTGGGCGAAATTCTCATATCAAGACGCTTTATCGACCGAACCGATCTGGAGAGAGTGATCAAAAAACAGATTGAAGAGCTGCTGTATTCGCTTTTAGGCTGGCAGGCCGGGTCTTTCAAGTTCTATGAAAACCAGTTTCCCACCGACGAGGAGATCACCGTTAACCTGTCGGTGGAAAACGTCATTCTGGAAGGGCTGCGGCGTATAGACGAGATGAACATGGTCAAGGAGACTCTGCCCGACCTCGAGGCCGTGTACACCATTTCCGCCTCCCAGGCTGGCCGCGAGCGAGCGGTAACGCTACAAGCAGCTGAGTGGAATGTCATGGCCCTTGTTGACGGCCGCCGCTCGGTGAACGAAATCTGCAAAGTCAGTCCCGTCGACCGCAACGAGACCCTGAAGAAACTTGCCCAATTAAAGCTGTGCGGGATTATTACCAAAACGGAAAAGAAGGAAAGGCCGTCCTCGCCTGAACTGGAACAGATGGTGAACCGTTTGGCGAACTTGTTCGAGGATTATCTGACCGAAAAAACGGCCAATCGTTTAGTCGAGCGCAACGTTACAAAAACGTACGTGGAGAGTGTCGATTGAGTTATTCCAGTGCTTTGCAATCGCTTGAAAAGCTGCTCGAATCGTTTCTCGAACGGGCCGTGGCGAACAAGGAACGCCGGCTTGAGATTCTGGACGGCATCAATCGCTTAGATGACATTGCCAGGGCTTCACATGAGGGCCAGGACATCATCGAGAGTATCGGCGAGTGGTTTGCCGACAGGGACGACTGGCTTGAAGGAAACGGCTTAAGAAGCGGTGACCGCGGCAGACTCGACCGGATTCTCGCCGCAATCAACAGCTCTCTGTCTCGGTCTGGTGATTCCTCGCCGGCTGCTTTCAAAATACGATCAGAACTTGAGCGCTGGAGCCTGGCAACAAAGTCCGTGTCCCAGAAGCTGGTCCTCAAGAGGGGACCGGAAGCAGCGGAATCAGGCGCCGATTCCGTTCTCTTGTTTGGCAAACTCCTTGACAGACTTGCGGGTCGTTATGATGACTCTTCCCGTTCCAAAGAGCATCTCCTTTCCGTGCTGGATGATTCTTTGCAGTCAGCCCAAATACAAAAGAGTAAGGATGCCTTGCTTTTGTCCGCTTTCATCATATATTACCTGAAGCAAAACAACTATAAGGTTGACCCGTACGTAAGAAGGTTGAAGGAGGCCGAAGCTCTGGTAAGAGAGGAGAGACAGCATGCTTGACCAGGCGGAAAAGGCTTACTGTTTGGCTCTTCTGGCCCTGAAGGATAAAGATTACCCGGCTGCCTCCGATCACTTTAACAGGGCGGCGCCGCATTTCAAAGACAACCGGGAATTCAACCTTCTAAGGCAAACAACCGAGCTGTTGTTGGCGGTCAAAAAGGAACGAACGAAGTTGGATGGTGATGACACGATAGAACTTGAGGAGGTGCTTCCGTATGGGAAAGAAAAAGAGTTTCGCTGATAAAGTAAAGAAAGCTTCGGAGAAGGATGGCAAGGAGAAACGGGAATACGTAAAGTGGGTGAAAGCGTACAAAGCTGAGAACGGCGTCTGGAAATTCCATACCGTGAATATCGCCGTCACCGACGA